>WNFJ01067349.1_pt2 | contig 12744 bp, 14 predicted proteins | sample 5400461 | NCBI WGS metagenome assembly WNFJ01 (sample SAMN13153349, study PRJNA577476) | soil metagenome | isolation source: 115 cm saprolite on Douglas fir-dominated hillslope | place: USA:California | collected 2013-09-17 | reverse complement strand
ACGATCGCGGTGCGGCGCTCCTTGGCGATGGCCGCTTGGTGTTCACGAGATAAGTTGTAATCCGGAAACACGTCGGAGATTTCCGGACCGCCGGCCACCGCGAACACCGGCTCGCTGACGTCGCGCCAGGTCGCGAACCATCCGGTGATCGACACGCATGCGGCACATCCGCGCATCTTGCGGATCTCTTCGCAGTAGCGCGCTGGGAGATCTTCCCACGGCGCTGTCCGGTTGACGATTATAAGCCGCAGCGTGCCTGACGCCTGCTTGACGACTCGATCCATCGAGGCTGGCACCGACACCAGCACGGTGTAGATGAAGGTCGCGAGCGCGATCGTCGCGATCGTAAGTAGCGTGCGCCGTGTGTTGCGGCGCATGTTACGTTCGACCAGCTTGAACCAGTTAAACATCGTGGCGACCGACGCGCTCAGACCGCGCGCAGCGACTCCGTGACAGCGATACGTGAGGCGCGCCATGCCGGCAACAATCCGCCCAGCCCACCTATTGCGATCGCCGCTATTAACCCGGTGACAAACGCACTCGCGGTGAGACGAAATCTGAAAATGAACTCGCCGACGTTCATGAGCTCGCTGCTGAGTCCGGTTGAATACGCGACCAGGATTCCGAGCAGTTCTCCGAGGATGCCGCCGGCTATCGCGAGCACGATGCTCTCCATCACAAAGCTCGCGAGCACGTTGAAACGGCTGAATCCCAGCACGCGCAGCACGCCTATCTCGCCGGTGCGCCGCGCGACCGCTGAGTACATAGTGTTCATTGCGCCGAATATCGATCCGATCGCCAGAATCAGCGCGACGACCAGGCCCATCGAGTACAACTGATCGATGAACTCGGTTTGCTTCGCGTAGAACTCCTGCTCGGTCTGCGCATCGACCCGGACCCGGGAATCGGTAGTCAGCGACTTGGCGAAATCCTCATGCAGCCCGGGTCGCAGCACGACGTGAAGTACCGCGAAACCATTTTTCATGTGGATGTCCTGCGCAAGCACATCGAGATCGGTCAACACTTCCGACTCTCTCGCGCTGTCATTGTCCGAGAAGACGCCGACGATTTTCCAGGTTCATTGTGGTAGAGCGCGGCGAGCTTGCGGCCGATGCACATCTCGGCAGAGCCGCGAGTTGGCCATCGCCCACTTTCTATCCGCATATCGCGATGCACTTGGTAGCCGATGGGATAGATGCCGCGCAGCGTGGTGAACACCGCGCTCGCCGTCACGGGCGCCTCGGGATTGGGATTGAAGCCGTTGATAATTTCGGGAGAGACCAACGGCTGCCCATCGCGGGCCGTTGCGATCTGACCGCGGCTCTTGATGATCTCGTACTGCTCGCGCGAGATAAAACTGCCGCCCTCGTTGGTGGTGCCGCGGCTGAGCACGATCCAATTGTCGCTGACCGCGGTGCGCATCACGGTTGCGCGAAGACCGGCGACAAATCCCGACAGAATAAACAGGATCATAACGACCAGCGCCACTACCGACGCAGTCATCAAGCTGGTCGCGCGCCGAACCATCAAGCTTCGCAGGTTGTACCGAATCGGAATCATTGAAGAGGCCGATTCTATAACCGGAGCCGACGATGATCCTAGAGGGGCGATAGCAGCTTTAATCGCAAGGATCCGACGAATTTGCACTCTTGGCGCGCCACGATTCAAGATGTTCCTGCGGTCTTTTGAGCGCCATCGCCAGATCGCACAGCGCTCTTGCCGCGCACTTCATGTCGTCAGCGCGCTCAGCCGCGAGGGCAGAGCGCTCAGGAACTTCATCGATGCGCCCGAGATCGGATGGCGAAAATTGAGCTCGCATGAATGCAGCGCCAGCCGGCGCGCTGGGTCGGTCGTCGCGCCGTACTTGCGATCGCCAACGATCGGACGACCCATCGCAGCGAGCTGAACGCGGATCTGATTCTTTCGTCCGGTTTCGAGTTCCAGTTCGAGCAGCGACTTTTTCCCAAGCTTACGCAGCACGCGATAGTGCGTTATCGCCAGCTCGCCGCCCTTATCGACGCGGCGTACCCGCAATGACTTGTCTTCGAGCAGGCGGTCTCTGAGCGTTCCCTCCGCGCTCGACGGCGTGCCTTCCACCACCGCGAGATATTTTTTCGTAACATCTTTCCAGTTCTGCTGAAACACAGACTGGATGGTTTCGTTCCGCGCAAACAACATCAGGCCGGAAGTCTCGCGATCGAGCCGATGCACAATAAAAGCCTGCTGCGAAGGCTCTTTCGTGAGCGCCTTGAGATAGTCGTTTACAATCCGATGCGCGGTGCGCTCCTTCTCGCGCGCAGTGCCCATCGAGAGCAATCCCGCCGGCTTCTCGACGACGATTACCGCCTCGTCCAGATGGACAATTTTGATTCCATGCAAATCGCGCTCGGGATCAGGCGTGCGCGTCGCGTGCGAGATTGTGACGAGGTCGCCCGGTTCCAGCTTCGTGTCGTGGCGGATACTCGGCCGATGCTGCACCGTCACCGCACCGTAGCGAAGAAGCTGTTTCGCGTGCTTGCGCGAGAGCCGCGCCGGAGGGCCGATCAGATAGTTCAGCAGCTCGCATCCAGACTCGACGCGAAATTGACGGTCCGGCGTCAAAACATCAGGCACTCAAATCACCTGCGCGGTGGGCGCAAGGGGCTGACCCCTTGACCCAGAGAATAGAAACGAAAATCTGCGTAGCGCATCTTTTCGAAGGGTTAATCTTTCCTGCAGACCGAGAGCAAAATACCGTCCGCGGGATTTTGCGCTTGAATGGACGCTGGGTGCAGGGGTCACCCCATGCGCCGGGGGCGATGCCGCCCCGCGCGCAGCGGCATCCGGCGTACCGTCAAACGTTGACCGTGCTCATGTCATGATAACGGCCACCGGCTGCGAAGCCCTTGGGCGCAACCTCTTCGATCTGCGCGAGTTCGCTCTTCGACAGTTGGACCTTGGTCGCCGCCGCATTTTCTTCAAGGTAGGTGCGGCGCTTGGTACCGGGGATCGGGACCATGTCTTTTCCCTGCGCGAGCACCCACGCGAGCGCGAGCTGGCTCGGCGTGATTTTCTTCTGGTCCGCAATCTCTTTGATCCGATCGACGACCTTGAGATTCTGCTCGATATTTTCGCCCTCGAAGCGGGGCGAGATCCGCCGCCGCATGTCGTCAGCCGGCAGATCGCGGAGATTGCCGCTCAGAAAACCGCGCCCGAGCGGACTGAACGGAACGAATCCGATCCCGAGTTCGCGCAGCGTCGGAATCACTTCGTCCTCGTAGTCGCGGGTCCACAGCGAATATTCCGACTGCAGCGCGCTTATCGGATGAGTCGCATGCGCCCTGCGAATAGTTTTCGCGCCCGCCTCGGAAAGGCCGAGATAGCGGACCTTACCCTCGCGGACCAAATCCGCCATCGCGCCAACCGTCTCCTCGATCGGAACGTTCTTGTCGACGCGATGCTGATAATAGAGATCGATATGATCCACGCCGAGTCGGCGGAGCGACGCTTCACAAGCGGAGCGCACGTAATCGGGTCTGCCATTAATAGCGCGCTTGCCATCGGCCAGGACCTGGTTGCCGAACTTGGTCGCGATTATCACCTGTTTGCGATGTCTCGCGAGGGCTTTGCCAACCAACTCTTCATTGTGGCCGGTGCCATAGACGTCCGCGGTGTCGAAAAAGTTTATGCCGAGTTCGATCGCGCGCTCGAGTGTCGCCGCCGATTCGCGGTCGTCGCGGGGACCATAAAATTGCGACATCCCCATGCATCCGAGGCCCAATTCCGATACCTCGAGTCCCTGATTACCAAGCTTTCGTTTTTCCATGGATTTTTTCTTCTCGCCTTTTTCCAAAAGTGTCAGCGGAGTCGCATAACTGTCAAGTGATATAAATATAGCAGAGCTAAATTCGGCACTCGCGCCATCTGCTGCCGTCAGCACTGAAATAAACAATGCGGTGTTTCATAGTAGGATATTGAACTAGTTCAATACTGGACTATGGAATACCGCGTAGCGGGCGGCGCTGGCGTAGGTTGGCGAGCGGGCGGGTATTCAGAACGTCGCGCGCTTCGATCCATCCGCGGCGCGCCTGGTTCACTCCGTTCGAGAGCAGGGCGAAGCCGGTCGGGCTGTGCGCGTCGCTCGAGATTACGAGTTTCACGCCGGCGCGCTTTGCGGCGAGGCACGACTCGTCGCGCAGATCGAGGCGGTCGACTTGAGAATTTACTTCCATCGCGCAGCCCTCCTCGGAGGCGGCGCGGAGCACGGCGTCCAGATCGTAGTTGCTCGGATTGCGGCGGCCGATCAGGCGCCCGGTCGGGTGACCGATCTCGTCAACCATCGGATTTCTGATCGCGCGAAGCAGCCGCGCAGTCATCGCGGCTGGTTCCTGATCGAGTTTCGAATGGACCGACGCGACCACCCAATCTAGTTGCGCGAGAACGTCTTGAGTGAGATCGAGCGCGCCGTCTTCGAGGATGTCGACTTCGATTCCGCGGAGAAGCTTGACCCCCGGAACTCGCGCGCGCACCGAATCGATTTCGAGCCACTGCTCCCGCAATCGGGCGGGATCAAGGCCATGCACCATTTTCAAACGCTGCGAATGATCAGTCAGCGCAAAATATTCGAGTCCGTGCTTCTCCGCGCTGCGAGCCATCTGTTCGATCGACGCGCGGCCGTCGGTCCAGGTGGAATGGGAATGAAGATCGCCGCGCAGATCGGTAAGTTCGAGCAGCGCGGAGAAGGGACGTTCCGCGGCTTCTATCTCGCCCCTGCTCTCGCGCAGTTCCGGTGGAATCCAGTGCATCGCGAGCGCGCGATAAACCTCTTCTTCCGATTTGGCCGCGAGCGATTCGCCGCCGCAAAATAGACCCGACGCGTCGAGCCGCAGCCCGCGGGTTTTCGCAATCGATTGAAGCGCGGAGAGGTGCGATTTTGAACCGGTGAACCAGACCAGCGCGGCGCCCCAATGCTCGACCGGTACGATATGTAGCTCGACGCGAAGCCCGCCGGTCACTGTTGCGCTGGCCTCAGTCGGGCCGGAGCCGAGCGTATGCACGATGCCGGGAAACGAGAGGAAGCGGCGGGTTACGGAGTCGGGTTCCGCAGACGCCGCGATCAAATTCAAATCGCCAATCGTGTCTGTCTTTCTGCGAAAACTACCTGCTACCTCGGCTTGTTCGATCTCGGCATCGTGGTGCAGATGCGACAGAAGCTGCGCGGCGATTTGAGCCGCCTCGCCATAGGGAACGCGGCGTAGGGCTTCCTTCGAGCCGACAGTATCAGCAGCTAGCGAGGTCCGGAGTCGTTCCTGCAGTTTGGGGCCGAAACCGCGCAGCTTGGCCAAAGAGCCCGTCTCGACTGCGTGCTTCAGATCTTCACGACTCCGAATATTGAACAGCTCGGCGAGAATTTTTATCCGGTTAGTGCCGAGGCCCGGAATACTCTTCAAGTCGAGAAGGCTGCGCGGATACTTCTGCCGCAGTTCGGTAAGCAGCGGCAGGTCGCCGGTATCGAGCAGGGTCGCCAGCCTGGCCGCGAGGTTGGACCCGATGCCATGTATCTTTTGAAGTTGATCGCGCGGTAGCAAGGCGATCGGCTCCGGATAGCTGCGCACACTTTCGGCGGCAAGGCGGTAAGCGCGCTGATGGTAAAAGTTGTCGTCGCGCAGCTCGAGCATGTCCGCGATTTCCTCGAGCACATCCGCGATTTCATCGTTACGCAATGCGTTCAAGCTGCATGGGCTCTGGACAATTGTTTTATTGCTGGGGCTAGTGGGCGTTCGGCGTTGCAGTAGTCTTGCCATGCTGGGCTTTTGGCGATTAGGGCGGGGGCGGTTCGGATTGTGAAGCGTTTGGGATCTAGCGAGGGGCGCAACTGCGTCCACATTAGGAGCATCGAGACTGGCGCTCCTTCGCGCGCACGCGGTGATAGCGGCGCGACCGCGGTCGCCATCCGATCGTTGCGCAAGTAGTCGAGGTAGATGCGGCCGCCGCGCGATTTTTTTGCCATCGTCACGAGGTAGCGATTTGGACTGTCGGCGGCCATTTGCATACAGAGGTCGCGCGCGAAACTCTTGGCGTCTTTCCAGGTGACTTGATCTTTCTTCGACGCACTGAGTGGCGTCACCACGTGCAGCCCCTTGCCGCCGGTCGTTTTGCAGAAGGCGACGAGGCCAACCGCCTCGAGGCGTTCGCGAATTTCTCGCGCACCGGCGATCACCTCGGCGAAATCTACATCGGGGGCGGGATCGAGGTCGAAGACGAGGCGGCCCGGCACCTCGGGATTCCCCGCCTGACAGTTCCATGGATGCAGCTCCAAGCCCGCCACTTGCGCGACTGCGACGAGAGCTTCCACGCGATCGATTTGCAGATATGGTTTCTCGATGCCCGCAACTTTGGTGAGCGTGAAGACGTTCGACGTTCCCGGCATCGCATGGCGCTGAAAGAAATGCTCACCGGCGATACCATCGGGCGCACGAATAATCGAGGACGGCCGACCCTTCAGATGCGGGAGTATCCAGGGACCGACCGCCTCGTAGTAATGCGCGAGATCGAGTTTCGTCACCGGTTTGCCGTCACCGGCGTCGGGCCAGAGGATTTTTTCGGGCTTCGTGATCGGTAGGCCCATCACGATCGCATCGTCACCATTTTTCGCCGCAGCCGACGAACTGACCGACGAACTGACTTTCTTCAGCCGTGGCGAGGCTTTCGTCTTGGTCCTGGTGGTCGTCATAGCCGAGCCTCGCGCATCCGCGGCGTCGCTCCGATTGGAATTCCACACCGCGTTTGCCGGCAACTTCTTTTTGGTCTTTAGCATGAAGGGCTTTGGGCGGGGACCCTTGCCGGCCGCAATTTCAGCCATCGTGCGCCCGGAGGCGACCGACGTGTCCTCGGCGAGAATTGCGTCGCCGTCGTTCTCGCGTGCGAACTCGTCGCGATGCTTAATCAACAGCCAATTGGTCCGCTTGCTCCCGCTGCGATCTCGCTTCATCCGGACCAGGACCCAACTTCCATGAAGCCGCTCGCCGTCGAGTCTGAACTTCAAGGTTCCGGCCTTCAGCGCTGCTTCCGGCGTATCCGTGCCTTCGGGCGTCCAGTAGCCACGGTCCCAAATCATAACCGTCCCGCCGCCATACTGGCCCTCGGGGATAGTGCCCTCGGCGAGGCGCTTTTCGCCGGGATCGAGCGAGGGACCGCGCGTCACCGCCCATGATTTGAAAACGCCGTCGAGTTCGAGACGGAAATCGTAATGCAGCCGCGTCGCCGCGTGCTTCTGAATGACGAAGCGCCGGGCCCCGCCCCCAAGGGACGCGACTGCGATATCGCCGCACGGCTCGGCGGTTTTACTGAAATCGCGCTTGGACTGGTACCTGGAAAGATTGTTGCTCGCCATCGAGCACCAGCAATTGTTTAATCGACATTCTGCTTGGCCACGAATCCGGTCAGTCCTTTCATTGGTCCGTCGGTGACCGCGATCACGGCGCCGTTGTCATCGCTGGAGACAATTTGCACGGGAGTCTGATCGTCGAGCTCCTTCGCTTGGAACTTCTGCTTCACGTCGCCGACCACTCCCTCGACGCCGCCTTCCTGCTTCATGCGCGAAGTATGCAGGTACGCTTCTTCATCGGGATAGACAGGAACCGAGTGCTGATTTCCAGTAGCCACCAGCTTGTGAGGAAGGACCTGCTGGACTCCATTCTGGCAACTCGTCATCGCGAACGACGCGATCGCAAATAACAAGAGAGTGGTCAGGATTGGGAGAATCTGTCGCTGTTTCACGTGACGTCGAGCCTCCATAAGTGGTTCACAAGTAGCGAAAGTAATGAGCATTGCGCGTGCCAACATTGCGCCGTGGTAGGAACTCTTCGCACCGAATCTCGACGGCATGGCAATGCGGCTTTTTGTGGGAAATCCGCTAAGCGCTCAATACGTGCAAGCAGGTACAGGAGGGACTGGCGCGATCCCGGTAATAATTACGCATGCTGGCCAGCGTTGGTAATATTTCGGGTTGGTTATATTGATGTACGCTGGGCGCGCTGGACTGGGCGCTCGCAACTTCGGGAGGGGTTCTTTGATGCGGTCGAAATATTTGTCGGCGCTTACCTGGATGCTGGCTTTGGGCGTGGCTCTCGCGGGTATCCCGGGATGCGGTATCAACAAGGTCCCGACCCTCGACGAGCAGGTGAAGGCTGCGTGGAGCGAGGTGCTGAACCAATATCAGCGGCGCGCCGATCTTATTCCGAACCTGGTGGAAACGGTCAAAGGCTATGCGCATCAGGAGCAGCAGGTCCTGACCCAGGTGGTCGAAGCGCGCGCGAAAGCCACCCAGATGCAGCTTCCGTCGGACATACTCTCGAACCCGCAGGCGTTTCATCAGTTCGAACAGAATCAGGCGGCGGTCGGTGGCGCGCTCGGCCGGCTGCTGGCGGTAAGCGAGGCTTACCCAGCACTCAAGTCGGACCAGAATTTCCTCGCTCTGCAATCGCAACTCGAGGGCACCGAGAATCGAATCGCGGTGGCACGCCGCGACTACATCATCGCGGTGCAGAGCTATAACACCGAGCTCCGGACTATTCCCGGACGCTGGATCGCATCGACGTTCTATCCCGACGCGAAGGTTCGGGAAACTTTCACGATTTCCGAACAGACCAAGCAGGTACCGCAGGTCAAATTCTGATGCGCTTGCGCTCCGCATCGAGCGGCACTCGAGCGCGATGGGCGTTATTTGTTCTCGTGCTGATCTTCGCGTCGTCGGCGCTCGCTGCCGGGCAGAGCGCAGATTGGCCCGCGGATGCGAACGACGCGAATGCGGGCTGGATGAGCTGGGTGATCCTCTTTTTCCTGACGACGTGGATAACCTGGGTCGTTTTCAGGGATGCAGTCGCCGGTCGTAACGAAATATTAAGTCCCAGGTGGCGAGTCCGTGGTCGAACGAGGACTTACGCAGGCGCGGGCGGTGGCGGAGGATTCTCAGGAGGCGGTGGGGGAGGATTCTCAGGCGGTGGCGGCTCTTTCGGCGGGGGAGGCGCTTCGGGAAGTTGGTGAGCGCAGTAAGCCGCATTACGCGATGGGCGCTACTTGTTCTTGTGCTGATGCTCGCGTCGTCGGCCGTTGCTGCCGAACCGAAGTTTCCGCCGCTCAGCGGCCGTGTCGTCGACGACGCGGGAATTCTCGACGCTTCGACCAGGAGCGAACTTACCGACATGCTCACGGCGCATGAGAGCGCGACGGGTGAGCAGGTCGTGGTGGTCACGCTCGCGTCGCTGCAGGGATTTTCGATTGAAGATTACGGCTATCAACTCGGCCGGTATTGGGGCATCGGGCAGAAGGGCAAGAATACCGGCGCGATGCTGATCGTGGTGCCCAAAGAGCACAAAGTGCGGATCGAGGTCGGCTACGGCCTCGAAGGAACGCTCACCGACGCGACCAGCCGCGTGATTATAGAGCGCGATATAGTGCCGAACTTCCGGCGCGGGGATTTCAACGCGGGCATACTCGCCGGCACCGCGTCGATGCTGCGCGTGCTCGGGGGAAATCCTGAACCGGCGACATCGCCGGCCGAAGTTGCCAATACAGTCAAACCTCCGAGTGTTATCGTGTTGCTGTTCCTTATCCCTTTGGTAGGCACTCTATTTTTTCTGTCGGCATTCATTTCGGGACATAACAAGTTTCAGTGGGGCAGCAGCTCCGGTTGGGGTTCGGATGGCTGGTCGAGCGGAGGAGGATCTTCCGGTGGCGGTGGCGGCTTCTCCGGCGGCGGAGGATCTTTCGGCGGCGGAGGCGCGTCGGGAAGCTGGTGACTGCGAAACGACCTTTCACGCCCGAGGAGCATAGTCGCATCGATGCTGCGATCGGCGAGATCGGGCGCAGCACTGCGGCAGATCTCCGCGTCGTGGTGACTCGCGTCAGCGATCGCTATTCGCTTTATCCAGTTGCGTGGGCCGCGGTCGGCGCGATTCTGATAGGCGTGATCGTGAGTTTGATCCGCCCCGAGATCGCTAGCCGCACTGTGATCGCGATCCAAGTGTGGTTCCTGCTTGTGATGACGCTGCTACTCGAGTGGCTTCCGATTCGGCTCGCGATCGTTCCGAAGCGCGTCAAACACGCTCACGCCCGCCAACTGGCGCATCGCGAATTCAACGCGCATGTCGCAGAGGCGAAGCAGCATCGAATCTTGCTGTTCGTGTCGCTCGGAGAGCGTTACGTGGAAGTCGTCGCGGATCACGAGACTCATGCGCTGGCGCCGGCAGGATCGTGGAACAAAATCGTCGATGAATTCCTGGCAACTGTGAAAGAGGGCCGGGTCGCCGATGGCGTCCTCGGCGCTGCGACGGCGTGCGGCGATATCCTGAAGACTCACCATCCCGCGTCGAATGAAAATCGCGGCTGAACTCGCAAAGCTCAGCGGAGGGCGGTGGGCATCCTGAAAGTTCCGTCGGCGGCGCATGGGAGGTCGATTACACGAACGACCGCGTCGAGGTTGAGCGGGCCATAAAAATGAGGAAATAAGTCGTCGAGAGCGTTGTCGCGAGCGGGCGTTGGCGGTTCGTACTTAAGGCCCGTTTCGAGAAGGGACTCGTCGATGCACAAAACGATCAGGCCGCGCTGTCCGCGATAAAAACGGTTTGCGGTGTACAGGATCTGCTGGGTCGTCGAGCAATGAATAAAGCCCTCGGCGGCGAGCGAGGCAGGCGCGTAGAGTCCTCGTACGAGCGCTGACTCCCAATCGGCACGGCGGAGAATGTGCAGAATCATCTGGACCTTATCGCATTCCTGCGAATATGAGCGCGAAACAGATAGCCGAGATTATTTTCATCCCGCGTTCTCTAACATGCGGGGGAACAGCTTTCCAAACGAGCGGAGCCGAGCGGAGCGCGATGTGGGCCGCCGGTTTTCGCATCTGAGCTTCGTTACTTTCGGTCGGAGATGCGAACTCGTTTGGTTATTCGGGTGCCGAATTCGCGCGTTCGTAACATTCGACTCATCATGTCGTAACGCTCGCTGGGTTAATTTGCCGCTGCCGCGAAGTGCGGACCGGGAACTTTTGTATGCGCGCCCGGGCCGCATCGCGAGTTTCATGGTGCAGTCGTAGCAGCAGGGGATTCCGGGGAGGACCCAGGGAGGGCGATGATGAGACGAACGATAAACTTGATTGCGCTGTCGGTGCTTGGTGCCGCTTTGACGCTCTGCAGCGTAGCAATCACACCAATGACTGCAGATGCCGCACCGGCGTCGGTCACGCTATATGCGGATCAGAGCACCGGGCAGGTGTTCTACAAGCCGTGCCGGAGGTGCGTAAAGCTCGGCACCTATGTGCCCGCCGGATCGACCGAAGAGATCGAGCGCAGAGTCGAGATGAAGACTCAGGCGCAGCTCGAAACCGAGCGGGCTGATATGAAAGCTCAGCTCGAAGCGAAGCAGCTTCAGCAACAGCAGTGGAACGCCGAGATGGCGAAGCAGGTCGCGGAGATTCAGCCCTTCGCGCGCGAGTTCGGCGACCGCTGGTTCAAGAAGATTTCGATCGGATTGCTGGTGTACGCCAATTACGGTCATTGGACACATACCGGGTTCGGACCGCAGTTCCAGGACGGCGTCATGAGTTGGCCTGGACCGGGCAACAACGACTTCAGTTCGTTCAATATCACGCGCGCTTACATAGACCTCAAGTTCACGCCGGTTGAAGACATCTCGATGCGGGTTACGCCCGATGTGTACACCACGATCGGAACCGCTACCGCTGATTCGGTCGGAAAGGCCACCGGCTATGCGAGCACTCTGGATGGCAACCTCGGCCTCCGGATGAAGTATGCGTACCTGGATTACAACACCTTTTTCAAAAAAGTGTTCAAAATCGCTCCGATGAGCGAGGATAAGTTCACCTTCGGCCAGCAGCAGAATCCGCTGATCGATTGGGAAGAGAATCTGTGGGGATTCCGCTACACCTCGCTGGTGCCATGGAACTACACAAGCTTGAGCTCGACGCAGGTCGGCTTTGCGATGAAGGGGCCGATCAAATTCCACGAGATGCAGTACGCCGACTACGACTTCGGCGTGTACAACGACGCCAGTTTCCGCGCCCAGGAGCGAAGCTCGTATAAGCAAGTGATGGGTCGGGTGACGATCAATCCGTTCGGCGCCAAGTCACGTTACGACGGCCTCGGAATCACCGGTTTCTACGATTACGCGTATTCGCAAAACTGCACACCGGATCTGAACGCCAGCAACCCCACGTGCGCGCACATCTCGCGCGCCGCAGCGCTGCTGCACTATACCGCCGAGTCGTGGGGAATCATTGGCGAGTGGGATTACGGCCACAACGCGTTCACCAGCGCCAACCTGTTCTCGGGCAGCGGGCCGATTGACGACTTCACCACGACCGTGACCCCCTTCCATGCCTTCGACAAGATGGTCAAAGGTATCCAGAACACCCAGTCGGTGCAGATGGGTGGGGACGCACTCGGTCATGTTGATATCCCGCACACGCCGTTCACGGTGTTCGGCTTGTTCCAGTGGTTTCTGCCTAACACGCGCATCATGGAGAATCCGCTCGACTTCCAGCGCTACGACCTGGGCGTGCAATGGCTGATTAACAAAAACCTGCGGGTAGCGGTCGATTCGCAAGCGATCATGTACTACCACGATCAGTTCACCTTCCCGGCAGGGGCACTCAGCAGGAAGTCGAAGGCCGTCGACTTCGCGGTGCCGCGCGATACGCACGCATTCTTCCTGAACCTCGAATTCAGATACTAACTCGCTCAGCGGCGG
>WNFJ01010200.1_pt1 | contig 12744 bp, 14 predicted proteins | sample 5400461 | NCBI WGS metagenome assembly WNFJ01 (sample SAMN13153349, study PRJNA577476) | soil metagenome | isolation source: 115 cm saprolite on Douglas fir-dominated hillslope | place: USA:California | collected 2013-09-17 | reverse complement strand
ATGGACGCGGAAGCAATTCGTCGCGCGCTGCGCCGGATTGCGCACGAGATCATCGAGCGAAACCCGCACCTCGAAAACGTAGTGCTCGCTGGGATTCCGCCGCGCGGCGTGGAGATCGCGCGCCGAATCGCGGGTTTCATTCGCGAGATCGAGAAAGCCGATGTCGACACCGGTGTCATCGACGTAGCGATGCATCGTGACGACGTGGGCACGCGCAAGGAATTGCCCGTCGTGCACGCGTCGAAACTTCCGGTGCCCTTGGAAGAGCGAACGGTAATCATTGCTGATGATGTTCTTTATACCGGTCGCACCGTGCGCGCGGCCATGGACGCAATCAATTCATTCGGCCGTCCTGCGCGCATCCAACTCGCTGTACTGGTCGCCGATTACGTCGGCAAGAATTTGCCGACCGCAACACGCGAACAAATTCAGGTGCGCCTGCAAGAAACCGACAACGGACCGGATGGAGTTTGGCTGGAAAAAGATTGATGACGACATGACTGCTCGCTGGACACGTAAAGATCTCCTTGGCCTGCGCGAATTGACGGCGGACGAAATCAATTTCGTCCTCGAGACCACTGACGCGTTCAAGCAGGTTGGCACACGCGAGATCAAAAAAGTCCCTGCATTGCGCGGAAAAACGCTGGTCAACTTTTTTGTCGAACCCAGCACACGCACGCGCACCTCTTTCGAACTGGCTGCATTTCGCCTGAGCGCTGACGTGATCAATATCTCGGCAACCACTTCGAGCCTGACTAAAGGCGAAACGCTCAAGGACACCGCGCGCAACCTCCAGGCGTTGCAGGCCGACATTATCGTGCTGCGCCACAGCTCCGCGGGCGCACCGCAGTTTCTGGCAAGCAGACTGAAAGCCAGCGTAATCAATGCCGGCGACGGCGCGCACGAACACCCGACGCAGGCGCTTCTGGATCTCTACACGATCCGCGAACGCAGAGGTGAAATCGCCGGGCTGCACGTCGCGATCATTGGCGACATTTTGTTCAGTCGCGTCGCGCGCTCGAACATTTTCGGGCTACTCAAGCTCGGCGCGCGCGTCACGCTCGTCGGCCCGAGCACGCTGGTGCCACGCGAGTTTGAAAAGCTAGGCGCCGAAGTTTCATACAAGATCGAGGACGTTCTGCCGACCGCGGATGTCGTGAATCTTTTACGGATCCAACACGAGCGGCAGCGCAGAGAATATTTTCCCGGCTTAGGCGAGTACATCCGTTTGTTCGGCCTAACGAAACAACGCGCAAAACTTTTGAAGCCTGACTGCCTGATTATGCATCCTGGACCGATCAACCGCGGGGTCGAGATCGACAGCGAAGTCGCCGACGGCTTGCAAAGCGTGATCCTCGATCAAGTCACCAATGGCCTCGCCGTGCGCATGGCGGTTTTGTATCTGTGCGGAGGAATCGCCAGGTGAGAACTCTGGCAATTGCACGTCTGGGTAGCGCACTCATTCTGGGTGCGGGTGATCGCATCTTGCGATCACGAGCTTTTACATTAGGGCAACAATCAGAGGTTGCGGCAAAGTCGGACGAAAGTTCGTCGCCGCAGAATGCGGCGACCAGCACGCTACAAACGTGCGCTCCCGAGACATGAGCGCAACCATCATTCGCAACGGTCGCGTGATCGATCCCGCGAATAAGCGGGATGGAGTTGCCGATCTCTACATCGCCGACGGAAAAATTCTCGGCTCTAAATCCGAAATTCGAAAAACTAAGTCCGAAATTGAAGAGGTTGACGCGCGTGGGTTGATCGTGGCGCCTGGCTTAATCGACATGCACGTGCACCTGCGCGAGCCAGGATTCAGTCACAAGGAAACTATCGAGTCTGGCGCGCGAGCCGCGGCGGCCGGCGGATTCACGACTGTCGTTTGCATGCCCAACACTGCGCCTGTTCCCGACAATCCAGGCACGATTGCATGGATCAAAGATCGGGCTTCCACCACGTCGCGCGTGAATGTTTTGCCAACGGGCGCAATTTCAAAAAATCTCGCAGGCGAAGAACTCGCGCCGATCGGTTCGCTTGCACAGGCAGGCGTTGTGGCGATAACGGATGACGGCCATTGCATTCAAAATCACGAACTCATGCGGCGCGCCGTCGAATATGCGCGGATGGTTGGGGTGCCTGTGCTGGACCATTGTCAGGATTACAATTTGGTCGGCAACGGAGTTGTGCATGAGGGTTATTGGAGCACGCTGCTGGGATTACCCGGCTGGCCCGCGGCCGGCGAAGAAGCGATAGTGATGCGGAACATTTTGCTCGCGGAACTGTGCGATCATCACATTCATTGCCAGCACATCTCGACTGCAGGCAGTGTGCGGTTGCTTCGTGAAGCTAGGGCGCGAGGCGTGAAAATCAGCGGCGAAGTTTGTCCGCACCACATCGCGTTAACCGACGAAGCGATTCAAAATTTCGACACGAACTACAAAATGAATCCGCCGCTGCGCTCGCAGAATCACGTTGATGCGCTGCTGGAAGGAATCGCGGATGGAACGCTATCGATCTTGTGTTCCGATCACGCGCCGCATGCCAATTTCGAAAAGGAAGTCGAATTCGATGCAGCGCCGTTTGGCATCATTGGGTTGGAGACCGAGCTCGGGTTATTTCTCGATCTTCTCGTCAACAAACACCGCACAATCGACATCGCGCGATTGATCGAGATGTACGCGGTCGAGCCGGCACGCTTATTGAAGATTGACGCCGGCACGCTGTCGATCGGCGCGCGCGCCGATGTGACGCTGATTGATCCTGAACTGGAGTGGACCGTGAAGGTAGATGAATTTCACTCAGCGTCGCACAATTCGCCATTCGACGGCTGGAAACTAAAAGGCCGAGCCGTAAGGACGATTGTTGGCGGGAAAACGGTGTGGAAATTGTAGCGGCGTTTGTGTCAAACGCCGAGGCGCAACTACCCCGCAGCGAAACCGCCGTGAATGTAACTTTCCAGATGGGCAATGGCGGCCTGCTGGCAGGAAATCACATGTTTCACCAGGTCGCCGATTGAGATCACGCCGACCACCTTATCGTCGTCAACGACCGGCAAATGACGAATGTGTTGGTCCGTCATTAGTCGCAAACATGTTTCGACTCCCTCGCGCCGATGCGTTGTGAACACGTTCGTTGACATGATTTCTGCGACTTTGGTTTCACGGGAACGCTTGCCGCGCAGCATAATTTTGCGCGTGTAATCGCGCTCTGAAATGACTCCCACCAAGCGCTCGCCGTCCATTACCAGCAAAGCACCGACATTCTTCGTGTCCATTAATTGCACCGCTTCGAACACCGTCGCGTCCGACGAAACGGAGTAAATCTCTCTGCTTTTCTGATTCAGAACTGCGCCGATCGTGCCGCTAACATCCATATCACTCAATCACGAAGACTTAGGGTTCCAACATAGGGCAATCCAGGGAAGGGAGGCAAAACAATTCTCGCGGTTGAGATTTTGAGCGCCAACGGCGCAGGACCCAACAGCAGCCTCGGGCAACGCCAGAGGAGAACGGACTCCCAGAATCACCAGCGCTGAAAGCGCGATTCATTTCCTTCGATATGGTCAAGACCGTTTTCGACGCGCGCGTTCGCGATGCTTTTCTGGCGCGAGACTGAATCGCGCCTTCGGCGCGGCTTTCGCAACAATCAATTCCTGGGGCGATGCCCCAGGCTAGTATGAGAACGCGCCTTTGGCGCTACCTTGGGCAGATAGGCGCCCACCGCAGTCGCGTATCTCCGCGGCGCGAGTTTCGGCGGTCGTTTGCCATTTACAATCGCGCCCGCCACCGGGAGGTACGAAAGTTCCTGACGATCCGCGGCGCAACGCATCATCAATCCACCGCGACTCATGTCACCGCGGCCGACAAACTCCGCCGGAAATCGCAGTCGCTCGCCAAAGTTGGCCAGCAACACGTCGACATATTTGCCGGTGGCGATGCTGCCAAGGAGAATCACTTCGCTTTGGGCTGGCAGTTTCGTTGCCAAATGACGCGCGTCGCGCTCGATTGGCATTCGGTAACGCGGATCGTCCTGATCGATGTCGACCTCCGCAAATTCACGCAGATGATCGAGACGAATTCGCGTTCTGGCATCGATAAGACCGCGGGTCGGCGTGATAACAAGCACACCTGACGTTCCGCGCGTCGGCCGCGCAAATGCATTCGCGTATGCAATTTTGCCGCGAAAATAGAGGCCGCTCAGGAAGCTGAACACGTCCGCGATTGGCGCGCCACTTTTCTCGCGCAACTGTCGGGCGAGCGGAAATTGCGCCTGGTCGCGCAAAATCATTCGGGCTCGCTCACCCCCGGCGTAAGCGGGGGAAAGAAGGAAAATCCGATGGTGGAGGCTCTGTTTCATTCTGGCGATTTTGCACACGGCCAAAGTAGGGCGCGACCCTACATTCTCGGCTTGCTTTTTAAGTTGGGAATGGAAAATATTGCGCCGTGCGTTGGAATTGGCCATTCAAATCAAGCAACGGTAACCATCGGAATGGTCACCATATTAACGGCCACAACGGCAACGGACACGACCTCAACGGCGACGGTGGGGATGCACGTCCCGACTTTCTATGTGTTGGAGCGCAGAAAGCCGGAACCTCGTGGCTCTATAGGCAACTCGAGCCGCATCCCGATTTCTGGATGCCTCCCGTAAAGGAACTCCATTACCTGGACAATCTAAACAGGACGAAGCGACGCTGGCCGCCGCGCTCCAAAGACGAACGCGACGCTTGTTTTCTCGAGAGCATCAAAGACTTGAGCATGCGAAGCCACATCGATCTCGATAATTATGGCCGGCTGTTCCGTCATAAAGGGCCCCTTCTCTCAGGCGACATCTCCCCGGCCTATTCGACTCTCACCGATGAGATCATCGAAAGAGTGGTGGATCATTTTCCGAACTTGAAAGTCGTATTTCTCGCTCGCGATCCTGTTGAGCGAGCCTGGTCGCAATTGTCCATGGGCGTGCGGCTCGGAATGATCAACAAATTCGATGCCACGGATCCCGAAGAGGTGATTTGCAATCTGCTGAATCCAGGTGTGCTGGTCCGGTCGCACCCCAGCAAGATCGTGGCGCGTTGGAAACGGTATGTCCGTCCGCAAAACTTCCGGATCTATTTTTTCGACGATCTAAAAGAAAATCCCACCGAGCTGCGGCGATCGATTCTGCGGTTTCTGGGCGGCGATCCCGATAAGCGAAGCGGCGGATTAAAACCGCACGACAATAATGATGCCGGGCGCGACAAGCTTCGGCTGACGGCAAAAGTGCGCGACCGTATGGCTCGATTTTTCGAACATGAACTCAAGGCGTGCGCCTCGGAACTTGGCGGACGCGCGAAAAGCTGGCCGACGCGATACGGCTTTTCATTTCTACTATTCTTCTGGGACCTGCTGGACGACAGCATCGATCTCCTTTTCTGGTGTGACTGGATTTGCTGACCCTGCCAACGTTCTGGCTTTCTCAATGCGGAAGGAAAGATAATCAGGCATGAGATGGACTTGGCCATTCAATGGTCGCGCCGGCAACGGCGAACATAAGAAACGGAACGGCTCTGGTGCCAACGGTGCGCGACCGATTTCTTGTGTGTCGGAGTCCATAAGGGTGGAACGACCTGGCTCTATCAACAGCTCGACTCCCATCCGGATTTCTGGATGCCTCCTTTAAAGGAGCTGCATTATTTTGATCAGTTGAGCAAGGTCCAACGCTCATCTTCTTCGCGCTGCAGAGATGAGCGCGATCTTCGCTTTCTGGAGAGCATAAACAGCCTCAGTGCCAAACCGTACATGGACCTCGAGCATTATGCCCGACTATTCGAACCGAAAGGACCGCTACTTTCCGGTGATATTTCGCCAAACTATTCGACGCTAAGTAATGAGGTCATTCGTCGAATCGTCGGATATTTCCCAAACTTAAAGGTGATTTTCCTGGCGCGTGATCCGGTTGAGCGAGTGTGGTCGCACTTGTCCATGGAAGTGCTTTCCAGCAGATCGAAGCGTTCGACGTAACCGATATCGACGAAGTCAATCGGAATGTGCTCCGGCGAGGGATGCTCTTACGATCGTACCCCAGCGAAGTCGTCGCGCGGTGGAAACGTCATGTTCATCCAAACCGGTTTCGCATCTATTTCTTGATGACCTGCAAAGAAATCCGACTGAACTGCGGCGTTCCGTCCTCGATTTCCTGGGTGCTGATCCGGACAAATCAGACAGCGACGTGGCGATTGACTACAACAGTTGGGCCAGAATGGAAAAGCTTCCGCTTACACAGGAGGTTCGGTCGCATCTCGCTCAGTTATTCAAGAAAGAGCTAAAGACGTGTGCGGCGCGGCTTGGCGGGGCAGCCAGAGATTGGCCGGCGCGATACGGCTTTTCACTGCTACTATTCGTCTGGGACCTGCTCGACGACAGCATCGATCTCTTCTTCTGGTGTGACTGGATCAGCTAAGGTAGGGCGAGCAGTCCTCAGCACACCTTTTATGCACAAAACGGCGCGCACCGAATGACGCGCCCTACCAAAAGTCGACCCGCGAGTATGCTGCTTCACCCTCCGGTCAGCCGGGCTTCGGCCAGGTCAAGGTCACGCTGAATTCGGCGCAACGCGTCGTCATTAATCACTCGTTCGTTTCGCAGGTGGATGATGGTTTTGCGTTCGATGCGCAACGCCTGGTGTTGCAAACGCTGATATTGTGGTGTGGCGATTTCGCCCCGGCAATCGTCGGGATTTTCAGCGCAAAGTTGCAATTGCTCTATGCGCTCGTCGTATTCGGCGTGCAACCGATTTGCCGCGTCCAGAGAAAACTTCCGATTTGCGCCTGCTTCCTCGATCCACTTGAGCGCCGCCTTGTTTGCTTCTAATCGCGCCAGGCGCTCCTCTTCATCGGTCTCCCCGTCGCGTGGTGCGCCGAGCTTCCGAATCAACCCGGCAGCGTCAGACCCTGTAACACGAGCGTCACCAGGATCACTGAAAAGGCGACAAATAAAATCAAATCGCGCCCTGGAAATGGTCGGCCGGTCGGCAACGCCAGCGGCAATGCGAACGCGGCCGCGAGTGACACCACGCCACGCATGCCAGCCCAGCCAACGATCGCAACGTGCTGCCACGATGGAGTTGGGTCGCGCACCTGTCGTTCGCTTTTGAACAGACGAGACAGATAGGTCGCCGGTATTACCCACGCGAAACGGACTAAAATTACCGTTGCGCAGATTACGATCGCACTCATAAACACGCCAGTCAGCGATTCTCGATTCCACGCATGCAGGATTCTGGGAAGTTGCAGACCGATGACGATGAAAACGAATCCGTTGAGAAGGAACACGATCATTTCCCAAAACGCATAAGCTTGGAGGCGGGTCCGTGCGCTCATCATCAGCGGGGAGTGCCATCCAAGAAAAATGCCGGCGGCAACTGTCGCCAAAACGCCGGAGGCATGCATAGAGAATGTGATTTGGATTGGTGGATCATTGAGGTGGCTCTGCACCCAGCGCATCGCTACGCCAACAAGCAATCCAATTCCGATGCCGCCTGCCGCCGCCCACACAAAGCGCCCCGCAGCATACGCTGGCGAGAAAGTGCCGGTAACGAGGGCGGCAATCGCAAACTGCAGCGCAACCAGCGCAGTAGCATCATTTACCAAACTCTCGCCCTCGAGGATCACCTGTATCCGATGAGGAACGCCGAGCCGGCGAATGATCGCCGCCGCCGCAACCGCATCTGGCGGGGAGACAATTGCGCCGAGGGCAAAAGCAGCCGCCCATGGAAGCGCCGGCACAATGGAATGCGCAATCCAGGCAACCGCCAGCGTTGTTGCCAGCACCAACCCGATGGCGAGCGTGAGTATCGGCCGCAGATTTCGTTCGAAATCACGCCACGATGTGAACAACGCAGCAGGATAAATTAGCGCCGGAAGAATGAAGTAGAACACAACGTCCGGATTCAGGTTCACGGCCGGCAACCGCGGCACGAAACTCAAAGCGAGTCCGCCAAGGACAAGCACAATCGGATACGGCAGCGTAATCTTGTGCGCCAGCACGGCCAGAACTCCAACGGCCGTGAACAAAAGCACAATAATCTCGGCCTGGTGCATGACTCACTGTTTGCTGTAGCCGGGGGCAGTGACCCCGGTACGCCCAAAAAAGTACCTCATTTACCGTGCTCAACGCCCGCGGCTACAGCTTTGGCCCGCGCGCGGTTCGCCTGAAGCTCGCCGAGATGTTTTTCCGACCAACGACAAAGTCCCTGGAGCGGCTCGATCAACGTGCGTCCCAGCTTCGTAAGAGAATATTCTACTTTCGGCGGCACAACCGGATGTACTGTGCGTTGCACCAGGCCGTCGCGCTCGAGGCTGCGCAGGGTCTGGGTGAGCATTTTCTGAGAAATTCCGCCGATCTCGCGTTGAAGAGCGGCGTAACGCATCGTGCCGCCGGCAAGAATCTGGATGACGAGCGCAGTCCATTTGTCAGCAATGCGGTCGAGCACCAACCGGGAAGGACAGCGCGGATCGAGCACGGAGGGAACTGAAGAGGCCTTTGGCATGGCCCTTGTGTAAAACAACCTGCTAACAGGTGCAAGCTGGAGGGTAACGTTCCAGAAGGTGCGTATGGTTCCGGATCGCGTGTAGTTGACTGCTGGTTTCGGTGTCCGAAATTAATCCATGAGCATCACAGCTCCTCCGAAAAACAATAACGGTCGGATCGACTTTCTTTTCCATGAGACCGAATCCGGCGCTTCACAGCCAGTCCGCGGCGAGACGCAACTGGACGACTCCGAGTTACTCGACGCGTACTCGCGCACGGTCGTCAGCGCAGTCGCGCGCGTCGCGCCAGCCGCACGAGGTGGAGAGCGCGAACTCAGCGGGAACGGCTCCGGGTTCGTGATCACACCTGATGGATTTATTCTGACGAACAGCCACGTTGTTCATGACGCGACCGCAATCACCGTTAACCTGCAAGACGGACGCGAATATCCCGCCCAATTGGCAGGCGATGACCCGGATACTGACCTTGCCGTTGTTCGAATCGATGCGCCACAGTTGAGACACGTGCGCCTGGCCGATTCCGAGAATTTGCGAGTGGGCCAGTTGGTGATCGCGATCGGAAATCCGCTCGGGTTTGAAGCCAGCGTCACCGCCGGGGTCATCAGCGCGCTGGGTCGCTCAATGCACGCGCAGTCCGGTCGGCTGATCGACAACATCATTCAAACCGATGCCGCTCTAAACCCCGGTAATTCCGGCGGCCCATTAGTCAATTCAGCCGGCGAAGTCGTGGGCGTAAACACAGCGATGATCCGGCCTGCGCAGGGCATCTGCTTCGCCATCGCCAGTAACACGGCGAAACTTGTCGCCGGCTGGCTGATCAAAGACGGAAAAATCCGGCGCAGTTACATCGGTGTCGCTGGTCAGAACGTGCCGATTCACCGGCGGATCGTGCGCTTTTACGGTCTGCCGCTTGAGACGGGCGTGCTGGTTGTTTCAGTCGAGAAGAACAGCCCCGCCGAACGATCCGGCTTGCGTCAGGGCGATCTGATCGTCGCGTTCAATAGCCAGCCTGTCGGCACCGTGCATCATCTGCACAAGGTTTTGGTCGGCGAACAAATTAACGTGAGCGCGAGCCTCACGATCATTCGGCATACGGAGAAATTGGACTTGCCGATTCTGCCGGCGGAATCAAGGCCCGCGAAATAACGCGAAGGGAGCCATCGCGGTGCCTGCCTCGCCAGAGCACGACGGCGGATGGACGGTCGAGTTTGCAGAAATTCTTGAAAGCATTGGACGATCCACAGGGCCCTGGCTACAACTTCTGGTTCATTTCTCGGAAGCGATGAGAATTCTCGTTATCGGCAGCGGCGGCCGCGAACACGCGCTTACATGGAAGCTGCGGCAATCGCCGCATGCGGACCGGATTTTTTGCGCGCCGGGAAATGCCGGGACCGGCGAAATTGCCGAAAACGTTGCAATTCCCGTGAGCGATTTGATGGCGCTCGTTAGGTTCGCAAAGGAAAACCGTGTCGATCTGACAGTGGTAGGCCCGGATGATCCCCTTGCTGCTGGAATCGTCGATCTGTTCACGAGCGAGAAATTGCGCGCGTTTGGCCCGAACAAATCGGCAGCTCGGATCGAGTCATCGAAAATCTTCGCAAAAGAGTTGATGCGCACGCAGAAAATTCCCACCGCCGAAGCACGCACATTTTCCAATAGCAGCGAAGCTCTTCATTACTGCGAGCGCTTGAGGTTTCCGATCGTGATCAAGGCGGATGGGCTTGCGCTGGGCAAAGGCGTTGTCATCGCCGCCGACGCTGCCACGGCGAGATCCACGATCGACGACATGATGAATCAAAGCCGCTTCGGCGACGCTGGCCGGCGGATTGTCATCGAGGAATTTTTGCACGGCACGGAATGCTCGTTGCATGCACTGGTCGACGGAAACAATTATCTTCTGCTGGAATCGTCGCGCGACCACAAGCGGGCGTTGGATGGCGATCAAGGGCCAAACACGGGCGGAATGGGCGCATTCAGCCCCGCCAACAATTGGAACACCAAATTGCAATTGCGGTTCGATACCGAAATCATGAAGCCACTGTTACGTGGTCTTGTTGACGAAGGCGTCACGTTTCGAGGACTTCTTTATCCGGGCTTGATCGTTACCAGCGATGGGCCGCGCGTGCTGGAGTTTAATTGCCGCTTCGGCGATCCGGAGACGCAGGTGCTATTACCGCGAATGAAATCAGACCTGTTGCCACTGTTGGAGGCAACGATTGACGGAAAAATCGAGGGATGCACGATTGAATGGGATACACGCGCTGCGGTCACGGTTGTGCTGGCCTCTGGTGGATACCCTGGCAAATACGAAAGTGGAAAATCAATTTCAGGTCTCGACCAGGCAGCCAAACTCGAAGATGTGCAGGTTTTCCATGCAGGAACTAAACGCGACGGCAGCGAAGTAAAGACTGCCGGCGGCCGCGTGCTCGCCGTCACTGCACTCGGATCAAGTCTCGAAGCGGCGCGGGCACGCGCATATGAGGCCGTATCGCGTATTCATTTCGAGAACTGTCATTATCGGCGCGACATTGCTCTGGATGCTGTTACGGCTAACGTGACCGAATCATCGTGATGCCTCGATTTTTACTGGCGACATTTGTTATCGCTGTCCTTGGTGCGAATCTGACCGCCCAATCGCCGGTGCCCACATCAGCGCCGCAGACCGGACCGAAATCGCCTGGACAGCCGACCCCTTCTCCATCGGCTACGCCCACCGTGGAAGATCTGGTTGACTCGTTAGGCCCAGCCGATCTGCAGGCGTTCATCACATTGCTCAAGGCTAATTTCACCAACCCGGACGCGATCACCGACACCGAGTTGAATCGGGCGACTGTTGAGGGTTTGTTGGTGCGGTTGCCGAGTGGGATTACGCTTTTGGCAAGCAAAGAAAGCGTTCCTCCCGCAACCTCAGGCGCGTTCTACAGTGAGCTAATTGCGGGACGCACCGGCTACGTGCGACTGGGGACATTAAACAGCGCCAACCTTCAGGCACTTGACAAGGCGCTGAGCGGTTTCGCTGCAAAAAAGGTGAATGACCTCATTGTGGATCTTCGCGCCAGTTCCGCGACGAGTGATTTGTCGTTGGCCACGGAGTTCGCGAAGCGGTTTTGTCCGAAGGGCAAACCGATCTTCACAGTGCGCAAACCGACAGGACGCCAAGACCGGATGTTTAGTTCCGATCGTGAGCCGGCATTTCGCGGCCTGCTAATGGTTCTCGCAGACAGCGACACGAGTGGCGTTGCCGAAGCGATTGCTGCTGCATTGCGGTTCTACAACAAGGCACTCGTTATCGGCCAACCGACTGCCGGCCGTGCTGCCGAATATTCAGACTTGCCATTACCGAATGGCAAAGGTCTGCGGCTCGCCGTGGCTGAAATGGTCTCGCCCGAAGGTCGGTCACTATTTCCCGAAGGCGTGAAACCAGATCTGCCCGTTGAAATGTCATTGTCAGAGAAGCGACAGATTTTTCAGTCGAGCAGCGAAAAGGGAATAGGACCGTTCATTTACGAGACGGGGCGACCGCACATGAGTGAAGCTGCGCTGTTAGCCGGAACAAATCCCGAGTTAGAAGCGGCCGAAGCGGCGCAGCAGCGCCGCGGCCGTGCGCAGGAAAAGCCGCCGCCTCACGATCCAGTTTTACAGCGTGCGCTGGACGTCGTCACCTCGCTGGAAGTTTATCAAAAACGATAACCAGCGCTCATGGCGTTGTGCGTTGGTTTGCAGGGCCGCTGCCAGATACCGTTCGCCAAGGCTGCCGGATTATGCAGTTGACGGAATTGTTCGATTTTGCTCAGAATTAGCGATGTGACGCCGCTCGAGGAACGTATCGGCTATAAGTTTCGCAACTCGCTTTTGTTGGCCGAAGCGCTCACACACCCCAGCCTGGGACACGAAGCGCAGCGTTATCACTTTGACTATCAGCGTTTGGAGTTTCTCGGCGATGCGGTGCTCCAACTCGTCATCACTGAATATTTGTTCAGCCATTTCCAAGTCGAAGCGGAAGGACAACTCACGAAATTGCGTTCACGGCTGGTTTCTCGCGATGCGTTGAGGACGCATGCTGCTGCTCTCGATTTAGGCGGTTACCTTTTGATGGGGCGTGGGGAAGAAGCCAGCGGCGGCAGGGAACGTACGTCCACGTTGGCCGATGCGTTCGAAGCGCTCATTGGCGCGCTTTACCTGGATGGCGGGCTCGAGGTTGCCAAAAATTTCATTCTGAC
>WNFJ01452290.1_pt1 | contig 12745 bp, 15 predicted proteins | sample 5400461 | NCBI WGS metagenome assembly WNFJ01 (sample SAMN13153349, study PRJNA577476) | soil metagenome | isolation source: 115 cm saprolite on Douglas fir-dominated hillslope | place: USA:California | collected 2013-09-17 | reverse complement strand
AAAGTACGCGTCTCCGTCGCACCGAGATCACGACCCGGTGCAAGTAATGACCTATTGGTCGGCATGATGCCGATAAAAGTGAAGGGAACCACGGCGCCAACCAGAAGAGCCGCAATCGCCCATCCGAAGCCACCACCCATCCACCACGAACCGAGGCCTGCCACTAGGCTGAGCAACGCTAAGGGTGCCTGCATCCAGGTAGCGCGTCGGTAACTCGGGGCCCACTGCGCCGCGGCAAACTTAGTCTCGAGTGTCATCCGAGCGGGGTGCTCTGCGACGTTCACGTATAGCGCTGCGCCAGCAAACATGGCAGCTGCGAACGTGGCAATGAATTTTAGGAGCACTGGCACTCGCGTCTCTTGGTTCCTAATGATGAGGTTGAGCGACGCGGGCTTGCGCCGGCGACAAACGAAGCGGATTTATCCAGATCATCGACTTCCCTCCTTGGCCCAACGAAGACACCACCCCGCGATCGCTCGAACCGATTGTTAGACGAACCGCGAGATCAGTCACTTGCGGTCGCCCCAACGCCACGACGGAGGCTCACCTTTGGCATAGCAAACCAATATCAGCGCTAGCACCAATCCTGCCACTGATAGTTGAAATGCCGCCGGCCGTCTTGGTAAGAACGCAAATGCAGCAATTAATAGGGCTACGAACCAAACAACCAAAACTACCCACCCCTGCCATGAAGTAGGCGGGCCCCACCCCCAGCCGTAGCGTTTTGCGGGAAACCAGTACGGAGAAGTCTTAGCCACGCGCGGTGCCCATAAAGTCGTCTAACGATGAGGTTGAGCGACGCGGGGTTGCGGTGCCGACAAACGAAGATGCTTTATCCCAATCATCGATCCCCTCCTTGGCCCAACGAAGACGCGACCCCGCGATCGCTCGAACCGATTGTTAGGCGTCATGGCGAAAAGTATCGCAGGAGACGGTTCGCTTTCGAAGAGGTATGCGCCAACTCGTGTGCCGTTGTACCCAATTCGCTGCGTATGTCCGTTCGGGCGCCACGATCAAGCAGAGTCTCGACCAAATCGCGCCGATCCGCGAACACCTCGCGAAGTTATTTGATCGATTTCGGCGGCAGCGCAAACTGCGTGAGCCGGGTGTCTCGTTGCCGACGGCCATTGTGCGCAAATATTCCAACGCGGCAACTGAGTGGGGATGGCAGTGGGTGTTTCCCGCGAGCTCGCTCTGCCGGGATGTGTATACCGGCCTGCCGACTCGGCACCATCAACATGAAAAGGCCTGCAGCATCACCGGCTATTCCGTGATTCGCCTGCTGTGGCTATACTATGCTTGCTCCCCGGATATTTTTTCATTTAATTTCAGCGAGTCACTGTGGCCAACACCGCTTCATCAGATACCCACTTCTTCAATTCCTTTAGTTTGGTGCTGGGCATCCTGATCCTTTTCGCGATCATCTTGTTCGGTGTCGCGCGCTCCATCGGCGAGGATACTCAAGAGAAAGAGGTGCTGATGGACCCGATGCACCTCAAAGATGTGCAGAAGAACATCGCGCCATTCGCGCATGTCGCTGTCGCGGGCAAGGACAATTCGGCTCTGGCCATTGTGACTCCACCGGCGGCCGCTGCGAACGTGCCGACCACGGGTGAACAGGCCTTCAACACGGTTTGTTCTGCATGCCACTCCACGGGGGTCAATGGTGCACCGAAAATCGGCGATCATGCGGCTTGGGGTCCGCGCATCGCGCAGGGCAAGGAGACGCTGTACAAAGATGCGATCGCCGGCAAGGGCAACATGCCGCCCAAGGGTGGGACGACGTGGCCGGATGCGACGATTCGCATGACGGTCGACTACATGGTGTCGCTCAACAAGTAAATCGTGTCGCTCAGCCGGTAAGTTTGTCGAGTGCGCGGAGCCGCACGGCTTCCGCCACGTCGGTTCTGCGAATCGCGGGCTCGCCCGCCAGGTCGGCGCATGTTCGAGCGAGCTTCATTACGCGATGACACGCCCTGGCGGATAGTCCGAGTTGCGATATGGCGGTACCGAGCAGGACGCGCGATTCGCGTTGCAGGGCGCAGAATCGAGTCACCTCGGACGGCGTCAGGCGTGCGTTGAATTTGGCGGCGACGCGCAGGGCGACGGGGTCTGAGTTCTCCGTCTCTGCGGGCGCATTGCCGAGCAGATCCTCGACCGGCAGTGCCCTCAATTCCACGTGCATGTCGATGCGATCGATCAACGGCCCGGAGATTCGGTGGCGATATCGGGCGACTTGTTCCGCCGTGCAATGGCATCGTCCACCCGGGTCGCCGGCGTATCCGCAAGGGCAGGGATTCATCGCTGCCACCAGTTGAAATCTCGCTGGAAACTCGCAGGAACGCTTGACGCGCACCAGGGTTACAACCCCGCTCTCCAAAGGTTCGCGCAGTGCTTCTAAGGCGTCGCGCGAGAACTCCGGAAGCTCGTCCAGGAACAGCACGCCTAGATGAGCAAGAGAGAGTTCTCCGGGTACTAGACCGCCGCCACTGATCAGCGCTGCGCCGGTGGCCGTGTGTTGCGGATTGCGAAATGGCCGGCGATTGCCGAGGCTCGGCCTGCGTCCTGCGGCTGATTCCAGGCTGGCCACTTCCAGGGCTTCGCTCTCGTTGAGCGGCGGCAGCAACCCGGGCAATCGCTGCGCGAGTAACGTCTTACCCGCGCCCGGAGGCCCTACCATCAACAGGCCGTGTTCGGCAGCGGCCGCAATTTCCAAGGCTCGCTTGGCGGCGAACTGGCCGCGGACCTCGGCCAGATCCGGGGCTGGTGGGAATGGTTGGGTCCCAGGGATTCCCGAGGTGTGCGACAGCGGCGAGGTCCGCGGGACCCGGAACCTCTGACAATACCGCTCTCCCGTTGAGGGCATCGCACACCTGCCGCAAATGGTTGGCCAGCTTGAGATTCGCGTGGCGGACCAGGCCTGCTTCGATCGCATTGGCGAAGGGCAAAATCATCTCCCTTGTCGAGCGCGATCCTTCGATGAGCGCCGGCAAGAGCTTGGGGGTCTCACGTAGCTCGCCTCCCAGCGATAGCTCGCCGTAGAACTCGCGGTGTTCGAGCTCGCGCGGCGGTATTTTCCCGCAGGCAGCGAGGATGCCGACGGCGATGGGCAGATCGAATCGCCCGCCCTCCTTCGGCAAATCGGCGGGCGATAAGTTGACGGTGATCCGGCGTGTGGGAAATTCGAAGCCACTGTTCAACAGGGCCGAACGAACTCGTTCCTTGCTCTCGCGAACCACCGTCTCTGGCAGACCGACCATGGCAAAAGTGGGCAGCCCGGTTCCCAAATGGACTTCCACGCGAACCAACGGCGCGTGGAGTCCCAGGGGTGCCCGGCTAAAGACCGTGCTCACGTCCTTGCGGGTCTTGACTCGCTTCCGCGTGCGCCCACTTTTGGAAGGGCCCGCATCCTTCGGTGTACTGGGATGCTTGCGAGTGCTCACGTCCTTGGCGGCGCTTGGATCGTTGCGGCTACTGACATGCTTCCGAGTGCCCACGTCCATGTGATCACCGCTGCGGGCCGTCGACGCTTGCTCGGGCCTACTGGGGCGTGAGGCGGGCTTCGATCTGTTTGAGGCGCGCTTCCATGGCGGTCAGCTTGGCTTGGGTTCGCTCCAGAATGGCGGCCTGTACGTCGAATTCCTGCCGGCTGACCAAGTCGAGCTTGCTCAGTTGGGATTGCAGCACGGCCTTGAAATTGCCCTCTAAATCGCGGCCGAAGGCGCGCACGGACTCGGGCACTGAATCCGCCAGGCGCCGCGCCAGTTCGTCTAGCCGGCTCGAATTGATAAAGCTCATGGGACCTCCTGAATTTGCCCGCGCCTTGCACTCCCGTAACGCGCCCGAGCCGGGGCTCGCGCCATGTCGGTGCATCGCGCCGTCTGTAGGGTGCCCAACCCATTGATTTCACGCGCGTCTGGGCTGGCACGGAAGCTGCAACGCTTAGGGATGAATAGTACGCGGAAGCAGTGCCGGAGGCGTTGTCATTAACGGGTGAAAGCAGGGATAAATGCATGAAGCTGATCACCGCGATCATCAAACCGTTCAAGTTGGACGAGGTTCGGCAAGCGGTGGCGGATATCGGCATTCAGGGGGTCACCGTGACCGAAGTGCAGGGGTATGGGCGACAACATGGGCATGCAGAGTTCTATCGCGGCGCTGAATACCGGATCGACTTTTTGCCCAAGGCCAAGATTGAACTGGCGGTGGACGATTCGATTGCGGAACAGGTGATGGAGGCGGTTTGCAACGTGGCTAGGACCGGGAAAACCGGCGACGGGAAGGTGTGGATACTGGATCTGGAGCAGGCGCTGCGCATCCGCACGGGTGAAACCGGTCCGGACGCCATTTAGGAGCGCTTATGGGCATGAACACCGAATACGTGATCGTTCGCGAGGAATTGAAGGGCCTCGCTCGCGCGAGCGAGGCCGAACTTCTGACGTTTTAGGAGCATCTCGCGCCGGCAAGCCAGCCAACTCCCCCGTCGGTGCGATATCCCGGCGGCACGGATCTTCAAAAGACCCGTGCCGTTTTTTATATTCGCGCGCCCGGCGCAAGACACTCGCGAGTTTATACAATAGAAAACCGCAATACTCCATGCTGTGTTGCAGCATTTTCTATCAGTTTGCCGCTGATAGACTGAGTGTTTATTCGAAATGAGGAGTGCGCCCGCATGAAAATGGTCATCGCCATCATCAAACCGTTCAAACTTGACGATGTCCGCGCCGCCTTGGCGGATGTGGGGGTACAAGGCATTACCGTGACAGAGGTCAAAGGCTTTGGCCGGCAAAAAGGCCACACTGAGCTTTATCGTGGAGCAGAATATGTCGTCGACTTCCTACCAAAAGTGAAACTCGAGCTGGCAGTGGATGACGAACAAGTCGATCGAGTGGTGGAAGCCATCATTGAAACGGCGCGCACGGGGAAGATCGGCGACGGCAAGATCTTCGTCGCGGAGCTCGGCCAGGCGGTGCGCATTCGCACTGGTGAAGCCGGTTCGCGCGCGCTGTAGCTTCGGTTGCGTCGTAGGTTTCAAACGAGGATCGGACAATGAAACGCCTTCTGTTGTTCGCAGCCCTGGTGGCCTGGTCGGGCATGGCCGGAGCTGTGGTCTATAAGTGGGTCGACGCACAAGGCAAAGTGCAATACGGTGACCGGCCGCCGGACGGTGTGCATGCGGAAGTGGTGGAGTTGCTGGGCACCCACGTGGCTCGCAGCGCGCCGGCGAGACCATCCGAGTCTGCGCCGACCTACAAGACCACCAACCGGGATCAACCGAATCAAGACGATGCCGGCGTCAAAAAGGCCGTGGATAACGACGTGGCGCAAGCCCGCGAGAAGCAATGTGCCGACGCGCAGGACCGCTACAAGAAATTGATCGAGGGCCGGCGTCTATACAAGACCGGCGCCGACGGCCAGCGCCAGTATCTGACTTCCGAGGAAATCGATTCTGAACGGTTGAATGCGAAGCGCGAGATCGACGAGACTTGCAACAGCCCCACCTGAACTCTTAGGCGTCGCTCGAAGAGCGACTCGAGGACTGCCGCCTCTCGCTGTGCGGCACAATCCGTTTTTACACTCGCTTTGCCGCCCGCTGCGCAAAGCCTTAGGCTACGGTTCCACTGATAGAGAGCGGGAACACGTATGCAAACAGGTTTCGTCGGATTGGGTGCCATGGGCGCGCACATGGCGCGCAGTCTGCATCGTGCGGGTCTGCTGACGGGCGTATGGAATCGGACGGCCGACAAGGCCGCGGCGCTCGCCAAGGAACTTGGCTGTCATGCCTTCACCAGCTTGATCGAGCTCGCCGGGAACTGCGAGGCCGTGGTGATCTGCGTGTCCGCCGACGACGATGTGCGCGGCGTGATCGCGGGTCTCGAGCCGGGATTGAATCCCAATATGATCGTGATGGACTGCTCCACGGTGGGCGCGGGCACGGCGCGCGACATGCACGCCGCGCTCGACGCGCTCGGCGTCGGCTTTCTCGACTGTCCGGTGAGCGGCGGCGTGGAAGGCGCGCGCAACGCGACGCTTGCCATCATGGTGGGCGGCGATGAGCCGGTGTTCACGCGCGCGCAGCCGATCTTGTCGGCGATGGGCAAGACCGTCGCCTATCTCGGATCGAGCGGCGCCGGCCAAGCGGCAAAAGCCACCAACCAAATCATGTGCGCCGGCATCATCCAAGCCGTCGGCGAGGCGATGGCCTTCGCGCACGCGGAAGGCTTGCCGCTCGATCGCTTGATCGAGACCTTGAGCAAGGGGGCGGGATCGAGCTGGTACTTCGTCAATCGCGCGCCCTTCATGGCGCACAACGATTACCCCGCGGGTTTTCGGGTGCGGCTGCACGCGAAGGATTTGCGGATCTGCCGCGAGATGGCGGCACGGCACGGCGCGCAACTGCCGGTGGTGGAATCGACTCTGGCGCAGTATGGGCAGTTGATCGTCCAGGGCTTTGGCGATGAGGATATCTCGGCCATCTATCGCTTGAAGTCCGCGCTGTTTCCGGCCAAGAGCGATCCCGCATGAAGGATTCCTTGGGCAAGCCGCTGCGGATCGCGACTCGCAAGAGCCAGCTGGCGCTCTGGCAAGCCGAGCATGTCGCGGGGCTGCTGCGCCGGGCACATGCGGGACTCGAGGTTGAGCTCGTACCCATGGTGACTCAGGGCGACCGCATTCAAGATCGAAGCCTGGCCGCCATCGGCGGTAAGGGCTTGTTCGTCAGGGAACTCGAAGTGGCTCTGGAAGAGCACCGGGCGGACATCGCCGTGCATTCGATGAAGGATTTGCCGGGCGACCTTCCCGCGGGCCTGACCATCGCGGCGGTGCTCGAGCGGGCGGATGCCCGGGATGCGCTGCTGACGGCGTCGGCAGGGCGCCTCGAGGATTTGCCGCGCGGTGCCCGCGTGGGGACCTCGAGTCCGCGGCGGCAGGCGCAGTTGTTGGCGGCGCGGCCGGACTTGAAGATAGAAGCTCTGCGCGGCAACGTGGATACGCGGCTGCGGCGGCTCGATGGCGGCGACATGGATGCCATCTTGCTGGCCTGCGCGGGCTTGATTCGACTGGGCTTGGAATCGCGCATCACTGCGCGCCTCGATCCCAAGATGTTCTTGCCGGCCGTCGCTCAAGGGGTGATTGGTATCGAGTGCCGCGGCGCCGACTCGCGCACCCTGGGACTCGTCACCGTGCTTGAATCTCGGGAGACGCGGATTGTCATGGACGCGGAGCGGGCGTTCGCGCATCGACTCGGGGGCAGCTGTCAGTCGCCGATCGCGGCGCATGCCCGGCTCGAAGGAGGGACCTTGCTGCTCGACGGCCTGGTGGCGGAACCGGACGGTTCACGGCTGGTGCGCGACACCGCATCCGGCAGCATCGGCGATTTCTGGACGCGGGCGCGGGCCCTCTGCTCGAGCGCCTGCGCGCCGGCTGAACATGCTCGCATTGCAGGGTGTCGGCGTCCTAGTCACTCGGCCCGAGCAGCAGGCGATGCCGCTGTGCCGGTTGTTGGAAATTCAAGGCGCGAACACCCTGCGCTTGCCGGCCGTGGAAATCAAGCCCATCGGCAATCGGCGGGAAACGGCGGCACAGCTGGGCGCTCTCGCGGATTTCGATGTCATCATTTTCACCAGCAGCAACGCGGTGCGATTCGGCGTTTCGCTGCTCGATCAGCAGCGCGATCTGACTCTGGCCGCCATCGGTCCCGCGACCGCCCGCGCCCTCAATCAAGCGGGCTACCGGGTGGCGGTGCAGCCGCAGAATGGAACATTCGACTCGGAAAGCCTGCTCCAACACCCGCGTCTCGAACATCCGGCGGGCTGCCGCATACTCATCATCAAAGGCAGCGACGGCCGGCCATTGCTCGAACAAGAACTTGCGCGCCGCGGCGCGCAAGTGGTGGCCGCCGATGTTTATCAGCGTGTGCCGGCGACCCCTGGTCACGCGGTTCTCGCGGAGGTACTGAATGGCTTCACCGCGGGGGCGGTGCAGGTAATCACTGCCACGAGCTTGGAAATTGCCGCCAATCTGCTCGCGATGGCGACGCCCGCGCTGCGTGACGAATTCGAGCGTGCGCACTGGCTGGTGCCCGGCGAGCGCATTGCGGCCGCATTGCGCGAACGGGGACTATTGTCGCCGCTGGTGCTGGCACCGTCGGCGGAAGATCACGATTTGGTCGCGGCGCTCATCCGTTGGCGATCGAGCGTATCGGGCGCGTAATCGAAGGAATCGAAAAACAACCGGTTTGCGGCGACCCCGCGCCGGCCGAATTCGCGCCGTACCGCCGCGATCATGGCGGGCGGGCCGGCCGCATACACATCGTATTTTTCGAGATCATCGATGTCCTCGAGCACTGCCTCGTGCACGAATCCGCGGGAGCCCCGCCAATCGGGCGAGGGTTCGGAGAGCACCGGCGCGTAACGCAGCCGGGCGGGGCGGCCCTCCGCCGGGCACCGCTGCGCGAGGTCCTCGAGCACGGCGTGCGCATACAAATCGCGCTCGCCGCGCACACCCCAGTACAGGATCATGTCTCGCTCGATGCCGTTTTCGATCACGTGCCGCAGAATGCTGAGCAGCGGCGCGAGTCCCGTGCCGCCGCCGATCAGCAGCATCGGCGCGACCCGCGGCTTGGGCGTGCCCGCAAAGCCCGGAGTAACGGCGCCGCCCAGCGTCGCGACGTGTGGTTGGTACACGAACTGCCCTAGAGGCCCCTCGATGGTCAACAGTGCGTTTTGCGGGTCTTGATCGAACAGCCGTTCCGTGAATTCCCCGCCCGCGGCCCGGCGCACATGCAGCTCCAGCAATCGCGCATCATGCGGCGGCGAGGCGATCGAAAAGCTGCGGCGCCGGCCGCCGGACAGCATGATGTCGATGTACTGGCCGGCCTCGAATCGGAATGGTTCCGCTGCGGGGAGCCTCAGGGAGAGGCCCATGACGTCGTGCGACAGGGGCAGCGCGCGCTCGATGCGAGCCGGCAGCCGTTTGATGCGGGCTTGGCCGGGCGTGGTGATTTGATGGGTGTCGATGCAAAGATCGCTGCGCGCGCGCGCCTGACACAGCAGCACGAATCCGTCGGCGACTTCCGTCTCGGACAATCCGAGCGGCGGCGGGCCCGGCAAGAGCCGCAATTGCCGCTCTTGCAGCTGTGCGGCAAATTCAAGGACGCGCCGAGCGCCGCGTCGAGCAGCGACTGATCCGGCGCGGCGTTGAAGCTGAGATCGGAATTGGAAAAGCTGATACGCACGCGTATTCCTGAGCAGATACCTTAGCACCGATTCCTGCACAGTGATGTTGACCGGTGCGCATGGCGTGGGGGGATGGGTAGCCTGAGGGCAACGGGGGAAACAGTTGCCCTCAGGCTACCCATCCCCCCACGCCGTTGGCGCTGGGCCGGTCAACATCACTGTGCCGAGGTACTAGCCCGTAGGCTGGCTGCGCTTGCTATCCAGCCATTCGCCGATCGGTTCCCACTGCTTCCAATCCGGCCATGCGAGATATTCAGGCAGTTCCAGCACGCCCATTCCGCGCGCGTAGGCGCGCACGTAATTCTGAGCCTCCCGCAGGCTGCCCAGATAGGGCACTTTGAGCTTGCTCAGATACTGATCCAATTCTTCGTAGATCAGCGTGTATTCGCGGACTCGATTGGCGAGGACGGCCAACCGCGCTTGCTTGCGCGACACCTTGCCGATTTCGAGCAATTCCGCCATGAAGTGTCCGCAGGCCTTCATGTCGATACTGGAAGGCAGCACCGGCACGATGATGGTTTCGGCGCGGCGCACCAGCTCATTGAGCTCGGTGCCATGGACGCGGGCAGGCGCATCGATCACCAGGATGTCGGTTGCGCGCGTTACATTGCGCAGACCCTCGTCGTAGGCCGCAACGCCGCTGATGGCGGGCAAATCGGCGGGGCGTTGCGCCAGCCAATCGAGGCTGGAACGCTGCGGGTCATAGTCCGCGATGCAAACCTGGTGACCCTCGCGGGCGAAAAACACTGCAATATTGGTAGCTAAAGTACTCTTGCCGCAGCCGCCCTTCGCGTTCAAAACCATCACGTGTCGCATACATCCCCGGCTTTGTTGTTTTCAGTAAGGTAAAACTCGAAGGTAGTTTGCGCAACCCCCGCTCGCGACAAATTGCCGCATGGGCTATGCTTCACCGGTATGCGCATCGAGTTTTTGAAGATGCAGGGGTTAGGCAACGATTTCCTGGTATTCGACGCCCCGGCCGCAGCCGACACTCACTTGGACTCGAGCAGACTGCGCGCCCTCGCCGATCGGCACACCGGCATCGGCTTCGATCAAGCGCTGATGCTCGAGCCTCCCCGTGATGCCGGCAGCCGCGTGTACTATCGGATCTTCAATTCCGACGGCACGGAAGTCGAACAATGCGGCAATGGCGCGCGCTGTATTGCGGCTCTCTTGCACGCGCGCGCGCCGGATTTGGGGCGCGACCTCGTGATGGGGAGCGTTGGCGGCGTCGTGCACGCACGCATCCGAGACGACGGTCTGGTGTCGGTGGACATGGGAGTGCCGAACTTCGATCCGCGCGCGCTGCCGATGAACGCGGCCGACGGCGCAGGCGCGGCCGCCCCGGCGCTCACGTATTCTTTGAAGGTCGACGGCGTGGATGTCGAGATCGGAGCGGTCTCCATGGGCAATCCGCACGCGGTGCTGCGGGTGTCCGATGTGAAAACCGCGCCGGTCGCGCGGTTTGGGCCTAGTATCGAGCATCACCCGCGTTTTCCGAAACGCACCAACGTGGGCTTCATGCAAATCGTGGATCGCGGCCATCTTCGATTACGGGTCTTCGAGCGCGGAGCGGGTGAGACCTTGGCTTGCGGCACGGGGGCCTGCGCCGCCGTCGCCGTCGGCAGGCAGCAAGGGCTTCTGGATGAGGAGGTACGAGTCGACCTGCCGGGCGGTACCGCAGTGGTTTCCTGGACCGCGGCGGGTGAGCATCTGTGGCTCACGGGGCCGGCAACTACCGTGTTTACCGGATCGATCGATATTTAACGTGATGTAGGGGAGCTGAACTATGACCACCAGTCAGGCACGCGGGATCAAGCATGAGAGTCTGAACGACACCAGTGTCGCGGAATATCTGCAGACCTATCCGGACTTCTTCGAGCGCAATTCTCCGCTGTTGATCAAATTGCGCCTGCCGCATCTGCGCGACGTGGGCGCCACGGTGAGTCTGGTCGAGCGTCAGGTCGAAGTCCTGCGCGAGCGCAACCAATCGCTGGAACGCAAGCTGAAAGAACTCGTCGACGTGGCCCGCGCCAATGACGCACTGGCTGATCGCATCCATCGCTTGAGCCAGCGCCTGATTCGCGTGCGCACATTGCCCGAGACCATCAGTGCCGTCGAGGCCTCGCTGCGCGAGGATTTCGATGCCATGCATTCGGTGCTGGTGCTGTTCCTCGAGCAGGCGCCGTCCTTGGAAGCGGCCGCGGGCCGGTTCTTGCGTTCCGGGAATCCCGGCGACGCCGACGTCAAGACCTTCGAATCGCTGCGTGAGTCCGGCAAGCCTCGCTGTGGACAAATCCGCGATGCGCAGCGCGATTATCTCTTCGGCAAGGACTCGGTCGAGATCGGGTCGGTGGCCCTCACGCCCCTCGGGCCCAAGGGGGAGCTGGGAATTCTGGCGATCGGCGCCAGCGATGCGGAACGCTTTCATCCCGCCATGAGCACGGAATTTCTGTCCCGCATCGGCGAGCTCGTGACTTACGCGCTGATGCGCTGAAGCGTTGATCTCGTGGACTTGAGCGAGCGCGAATGGATCGATCGGTTTTTATCCCACCTCGCGCACGAGCGGCGCATGAGCGGGCACACCATCACCGCCTATCGGCGCGATTTGCTCAGCTTGGCGGAATTCGGCGGACGCCGAAAATTGACCGCGTGGAACAGTTTCGATAACGCTCAACTGCGGACGTTTGCCGCCGCCCTGCATGGCGCGGGCCTCTCCCCCCGCAGCATCCAGCGGCATCTGTCGGCGGCGCGGACGTTCTACGAATTCCTGATGCGCGAAGGTCATTGCGCGCGCAATCCGGCGCTCGATGTGCGTGCGCCCAAGCCCAAGAAGCGGCTGCCGGCCACTCTGGATGCCGATCAGATGGGCCGGCTTCTGGCGTTCAGGGTCGACGATTCCCTGTCCGCGCGCGACAAGGCCATCATGGAATTGTTCTACTCCTCGGGATTGCGGTTGGCCGAACTCGTGAGCTTGAGCCTGGCCTCCGTGGACCTCGCGGATCGCACCGTGCGGGTGCTCGGCAAGGGCAGCAAGACTCGAATCGTGCCCATCGGCCGCAAGGGCATCGATGCTCTCAAGGTATGGCTGAAAGAGCGTGCGGGCATGGTCAAATCCGACGTGGACGCGCTCTTCGTGGGGCAGAGCGGCCGCCCCCTGTCGGCTCGCGCCGTGCAACTGCGGGTCGGCGCATGGGGCCGCCGTCAAGCCTTGAATGTCCATGTCCACCCGCATATGTTCCGCCACTCGTTTGCCACCCATCTGCTCGAGTCCAGCGGTGATTTGCGCGGCGTGCAGGAATTGCTCGGCCACGCCAATATTGGGACTACCCAGATCTATACTCACCTGGATTTCCAACATCTGGCGACGGTCTACGACAACGCGCATCCGCGAGCCCGGCGCCGCCACCGCAGCGCTTGAAAGGGGTTGATCCTGGCCCCACCCTTGGGATTCATATGGTTCACGATCCCCAACGAATCTACGGCACCACCATTCTCGCCGTGCGGCG
>WNFJ01281571.1_pt2 | contig 12746 bp, 17 predicted proteins | sample 5400461 | NCBI WGS metagenome assembly WNFJ01 (sample SAMN13153349, study PRJNA577476) | soil metagenome | isolation source: 115 cm saprolite on Douglas fir-dominated hillslope | place: USA:California | collected 2013-09-17 | reverse complement strand
TGTTTCGGACTTGGCCCTTGACGGTTTCTTCGCTGATGGAGAGTTGCGCGGCAATCTCTTTGTTGGCATTCCCTTCGGCAATCAGCCGCAGCACACGCATTTCTGCCGGGGTCAGCGCGTCATCGGTGGCATGCTCGGCAATCTGGTAGGAAGCCTCAGCGGAAAGCGCCTTTTTCCCGGCATGCACCGCGCGGATCGTTTCCAGAAGTTCCTTGTGCAAGCTATTCTTCAGCAGGTAGGCCCGCGCGCCGGCTTTGAGCGCCCGCAGAACCTGCGCGTCGCCGGCATAAGTCGTCAGCACGATGATTCGCGCCTCGGGAAATTCTCCGCGAATCGCGATCATCGCATCGACCCCTCCCATTTCCGGCATCTGCAAGGATGATGCGTACGGAATTGCTGGATCGCTTCCCGCCCATTCGACGCTTCGGCGACTAAACTCATGTCCGAATAAACAGCAACGAGCCCCGCAATCCCTTGGCGAACGACCGGATGATCGTCAACCGCCAGAATCCGAATCGGCCCGGCCGCCGCGCTCATGACTTCCTCTCCGTGTCTTTCTCCACCAATTTCCCCGCGAACTTCTCCGCCAACCACAACCGCCTGCGGCCATCAGCCGTCGCGTAAGCATTCGCGGCAGGAATGCTCAGCTCCACTTCCGTGCCTGAATCGAGTTCACTCCACACCGCCATCTTACCGTCCAAAAGCTTGGCGCGCTCGCGCATGCCGCGCAAGCCGTAGTGTCCGGGACGCTCGTCTTCATTCAGGAGCTTCGCGTCAATGCCCTTTCCATCGTCCCGGACCCGTAACCGAAACTGCCGTTCGTCATAGCGGATTTCCACCTCGATCCGCTGCGCCTGTGCGTGCTTGAATGCATTGCGCATTGCCTCGCCCGCAATCCGGTAGACTTCGTCTCGCAATATCGGATGGAGGTCCCGCGTCGTACCTTCCACCCCCGCATGAAAGACGGCATTATTCGGGTTCGTTTCACCGGACGCCAGTTCTTCACCCAAAGTGTTTATCGCCTGCGCCAGGTCGTTTGTCACCACTGTTGACGACCGCAGCCCCTGCACGGCATCGCGGCCCTCGGTGATCGCCTGCGCAGCTTGCTCGATAGCGCTCCCGAGCGTTTTCTGTGCTTCGTCCGGGCGCGTTGGGAACAGGTCATAAGCCGTTTGAAACCGCAGCAACAATCCATGAAAACTTTGCAGCAGCGTGTCATGCAATTCCCGCGCGATGCGCGTCCGCTCGTTTACGCGCTCTTCCAGGCGCATGCCGTATTGTCGTGCCAACTGCCGCAGCCGAAGCTGATACAGCCCTGCAAGCATTGCCAAAAAGAGGATCACGCATAGCGAACGAAACCATAGGGTCTGGTAGAAAGCCGGCAGTATCGTGAACTCCACAGTGGCAATTTTGTCTGACCACACTCCGTTGATGTTGGAAGCCCCAACGTTGAAATGATAAGACCCGGGCGGAAGGTTGCGAAAGGTGACAGGACTAGAGGCCGCGACTTCGTGCCAGTCCTTGTCTGCCTCCCGTAGCTTGTATCGGAATCGGATAGCCTCAGGATCGGAGAGGCTCACCGCACTGTAGCTGATCTGCACGCTCGACGTGTGCGCCGGTAAAGAAAGACGAGAGGCCGGCGCGTAGCTTTTGTCGTCGGCGGAAACCGACTGGATGGTGATCGGAGGCGGCACTGCCTGTCTTTCGGAGTAAGCTGCTGGATCGATCCACACCGCTCCATTGCGCAAGGTGAACCAAAGTCGCCCATCGGTGCCCTCTATGGCAGTCGGCAATGGACGCAAATGGTTGGCAACCCCTGGAAGTCCTTCGCGCCTACCGAAATGCGCGCCCTTAACCCGATAGGTAGAGTCCTTCAAGGCCTCGGAAATTTCCACCTTACGGATGTGGAAGATCCCAGAAATCCCGTTGAGCCATAGATCCCCGTCGGGTGTTTCCACGATTCCAGAGATTCCGTGCAGCAATTCGTCATCCGCAGCAGCGATATTGTGGAAACGTCCATGGTCAAATTGCTCTAGCCCAAGTTCACCCCCGATCCAAATCTCTGATCCTCGTCCTTAAATCGCCAGGATGTTCCCCACTCGAATACACGGACCCTATCGCCATCCAAAACCGCCAGCTGGCTCTTCGTATAGCCGAACCAAACGCGGCCCAGGCTGTCGGTAAATTCAACCAACAGAGATCCCTTTGGGAGGTCGTCGCGGCCACCGTAAGATGTCCAAATGCCATCGGCCAACCGGTAGAGACCGTGACGGCCGAAGGAGACCCATACTCCTCCTTGTTGATCCCCGGTAATCGTCTGCAGGAAATTAAACTGGTTCGCCATTTCCGGGGGAAGATCCACGCGAACGAAATCGTGTCCGACAAGATGCCAAAGGCAACCTTCCCCGGAGAACCAGAACGTCTTGTCAGGTGCGCGGTAGGCGAATGACGATATCACCTGCGGGACACGACGCTCGGCTTTGCCGCCGAAGACATAATAAAGATCCGCTTTGGCGCTGAAACTGGTGCCGGAACTGATCCATACCGCCCCATTGTCATCAGCAACCACGCCGAAATCCGCCCTCTCCGACGCTTCTTTCGGGAATTCCTGTCTGATCAACGGGGTGTAGAAGAATCGGTGTATACCCTTGGTATCACCAAACCAGATATTTCCTTCGCAATCGACCAGCGCTGCCTCCTCAAAAGGGTTAACTTCATAGGTTTCAGAACCACCTCGCGACACCTTGTTGAAGGCATCGTGCAGGCTCTCTCTGGGAACGCGCATCACGACGGGCTTATCCGCGGGCGTGATGATCCAAAGGCTGTTGTTTCGGTCAACAAATTGAAGGCTTTCTGTGAGCACCGGGTAGACAGGCGGCCTCTCATCAGAACCCTCGCCGGAGTCGGACATCGGCGGGGCTGCGGAGTCGGTCAGGACGGATCGATCCGCGTCCCATGTGAACCCCTCGACTGATAAATTTCTGCTGGCCATTTTGAATCGCCTGGTCCCCGGCGTAAGATAGATAAGGTCCTTCGGGGCGCCCGTACTCCCCACCAACGCCCACAGTATCCTCTGCGAATCAAATCCAACCTGCCCAACGGCTCCGGCCGAAGCGTTCCACTCAACTCCTACATGCTGCCAGCTCGAATGATCGAATCTCCACAGACCACTGGATGCGCCGGCCCATACAATTCCATCCCGATCCTGGGCAAAACCGTAAACACTTCCAGTCTCGCTCGCATAATTGGTGACTCGCCCGTTATCCAGGAAACTGAAGCCTCCTAACTGGTAGCCGACCCAGAGGCCGCCAGACGGTGGTACGAACAAGGAGTATAAATTGGCCGAAAGGAGCCGATCGCCAAACGGCGAGCTGAAGGGTTCGAATCGCGTTCCATCAAACCGAACCAATCCGTTGGGGCCACCGCACAGCCACAGGAAACCGTCATTGGTCTGTGCTAAACACGTGACGTCCGGGGGAGCACCATCTTTGAAGGTCCAGGACTCGTGACCCACCTGCAAGTTCGCTGATCGAAGTGTTTGTCCAAAAAGAGAAGAGACGGAGGTAACGATCATCAAGAGAACAAGCGAGCATAGCTGCGAGTCTGTGACGCGGGTTGAGCTTGCGAAGGCGTCGCAACTTCTAACGCGAACAAAGGACCGCCCTTGTTTATGTGTTTTCCGCACAACGCCCACATATTACTCTCATTCCATTTCTCTTGGCTCTTTCGCTTCCGTGCCTCAGGATGCCGAGAGGAAAGAAAATGGCACCCGATCAAGCTAGTGAGAACAATGCCGTTGTTTGGCGTCAGCGAGATGCAGCGGAATGACTCTTTAGCCTGGTGATTCCGCGCGGATGACGGGCTATGCGGAAGTTATCAGCAAGCGCAAGCAGCCAACCGACAAGATTACATTCACATGGGTGGGACGACCGAGCCGCCGAAACCACCGACCCCCTCTGGCTCCTAAACAACTGCAAGCCACGTAACCACCCGCTAAGCTGGTCACAAAGCCTTCCAGCGCTTCGGAAACGCCCCAGCCGCCCCCAACCCCTATCTCGGGCTGCTGACAGGCAGCTATACTTCCAGTTCGGAGCGAGTGAGCTACAAAAAGCTACAAGAAAGCTACAGAACGGTGATATAAAGTTTTCGCTTTTTCGATGAGAAAATGGCTAGTACCCGTTAGGAAGTCTCTGGAAAATCGGTGCAAGTCCTTGATCGGTCTAGGCGTGAGTTGAATCCCCCCCTCTCCGCCATAGTACAAACACCCAATGTTTATGCGGGTTTTAGCGCCTTGCTACTACTTTTCCCATGAATCGGCCGATTTAATATATATCTTTAGTAAATAGTTGAGAACTTAGAATTACACGACCTTGCAGAAACCCGACAAGCCCGAGAACCGTTGGGTTTTTGCTTACGCGATTTTTATTCGGTGTCCTGGGCGGAAGGCCGCAAGTCGCAAATAAGGTCACTCCATTCCCAGATTCGGGCGGCGGTTTGGAAAACCTCCACGTTGTCAGGGCTGAAGCGAATTGCATACAACGGTCTAGGGAACTGTTGTATTCACCTTGGGGGAATATTCCGTGATCGGAATGACCAAGGTTTGCAAAATCTCAAAGATCTGCGCCATGATTCAGAAATGAAAGGCGATCCACTCACCGACATTTTGAGTTTGACGAGTGCCCGGTGCGCCGAAGTGGGCATCTTGGTAGCGGGAGGGTCTTGGGCACTGCGATTCCCTCCGCCCCAGAAGATCAAATTTGTCGCAGTCCTAAAGGGAAATTGTTGGCTCACTCTTAAAGACGAGTCGACACCTGTACAGGTCAAGACAGGTGATGTATTCGTGCTGCCGGCTGGAAGAGCCTACGTGCTGGCCGGTGACTTGAACGCCCAGCAAGCCGACGGCTTCAAATTATTCGCTGGCGCGACTGACAAGATCGGCAAGGTCGGGAATGGTGATGAGTTCTCAGCGGTCGGAGCGCACATCGTATCTGGATACACAAGAGTTGCGCAAGCTGGTTTGACGCCAACATCGCGCCTGGCTGATCGGCGACAACTTCTTTTACGAGCTGGTCAAGCAGCCAGCGCATGGCCGTGGCCTCGGACGAACTGCCGCCTATGTGAAGTAAGGGTGGCAACACCTCCGAGAGCAGTCCGCCCCGCTAATTCGCTCCTATCTTGAGGCGTCCGGATCCGGTACCGCAGGGTGGCTTCGCGCCCTCAGCGACAAGCGCATCGCGCTTGCTCTCCACCTCATGCACCGGGAACCGGCGCGAGCCTGGCGGCTTGACGCGCTCGCGAAGCAAGTTGCTATGTCGCGAACAAGCTTCGCCGTGCGCTTCAAGAAAATTGCCGGCGTCGCACCGTCCACGTATCTCTTGAACTTGCGCATGCGCTTTGCAGAACAGGTGCTGCGTGAAGGCTCCATGTCGGTTTCGGAGTTGGGTTTTTCCCTCGGTTACAGGACTGAGAGCGCGTTCAGCAACGCATTCAAGAGAACGACAGGGATGGCCCCCAAGCGATACCAAAACGTCTTTGCGCATATGGATCGGTCAACCTCGCGCGAGGGGAATCGCGTAGGTCATTCCTCAAACCTGCGCCCTACCACCGTCCGCAAAGGACTCCACGCGCGGTGATGAAGCTTGGCGCGTCGCCAGAAAGACCGGTTGTTCAGTCACATACAGCTCCAAGAGGCGGATTTAGCCCTGCGCAGGGGGACGGATGACGATCTCGTTTACATCAACTTCAGCTGGCTGCTCGATGGCGAACGCAATAGCACGAGCGATCGCCGCCGGTGGAATCGCCATCTTTTCCATCCGCTCGACAATTTGGCCTTTGACCTCCGGACTTGTCATGGAATTCGCGAGATTCGTCTGCACAAATCCCGGCGAAATGCTTGTCACGCGCAGCTTATCCCCAGTCGTTCCGTTACCGCAGGATCTCGGCCTCTAGTTTGCTGCGTGCGAGTCGCGCGGGCTCAAAGGCAGGATCTTGATCGCAAGCTTCGCGCATGAACGAAAGCGCTTCGGAGGGGTGAGCTAGTCCCATTGAGCACAACCCGAGGTTGTAGCTAGTCGTGGCGGAGGGGCCTAGCAATTCTTGAGATTGTTTGAACATCGATGCTGCTTCTTCAAAGAAATGCAACTCGAGCAGAATGACGCCACAGTAGAATGCAAGGACATTGTCTTGCGAATTTATCGCGAAGTGGTTTGCCCAGGTACGACGAACGGCATCCCGAAGGTCGTTGCGCTCAGAGGTCACTGAGCGAATCTGGCGCGCGAGCACGGGAAACAGACGCACCAGCGTGGTGGGATCCCAACGAGTGAGTCTGAGAAGACTGAGAATCTGAGGAACAGACATTCCTTCCATGTGTGGATTCAGCCACGCGAACAAGGCAAATAAGTCGTCGGGACCAAAGGCCGACCGCACTTCCTGATATCTTGATTTCGTTGACGAGAATTCGAACCCGGGTCCGCTCTGAAGAAACGCGCATATGTTCAAGGTCGAGGAGTTCTTCTCCGGAAGAAATGCTTTTCCCCGCGCGGCTTCAAAGCATTTGGCAATGGCGTCGAAATTCACCATTTGGGAAAAACAGTTGGAGGAGTGAAACTCCAGCTTTGGCGCATCCTGAGAGCGGCAAAGATCCTCTTCGTGCACGTACCCTTTGTCGGCGGCCAAAACGAGCATCGTGCCGTCGGTGAATTTGCCGATGGCCTGAAGTGTTTTGAGGGCTTGTGAAGGAAACAAGATGGTGGCTCTGGGCAAGCACCTGCGATAAGACTCGATGATACTGTTCCAGGTAGGATCGGGGTAGCGTCTAGTCGCTATTTCGACATTTCGATAGGAGAACTGCAGCTTGTCGAGCGCTTGCCGAGCGACATCGCTACCAGGTTCGCCGGGTCTGCCGGTAGTTTGCAGCACCTCGAAGACCTTTCCGTCCTCAATGACGAACGCGTCGTGCGGAAGGCTGTCAAAGACATAGTTTGCGATGACAACCAGCGGCCCTGCTGAATACCCTTTCGTTTGCGCGGTGCCTGGTGCGAGAAAGGGCGAGTTGATCTGCTCGCTCACATCCAGCAATTCGGATTGCAAAATTCCTCGTTCAACAAACGTCGACAGGCGAGGATTGGTGCGCCAACTCTGCATAAGACCTTCAGAGCAATCGGTCATGCAATAGCGCACCAACTCGAACGAAATGCCGTTCGAACTCAAAAGTGCTTCGAGCGAGCGCAAGAGTAGGAATGAGAACTTCCCAGGTCCCGCGCCTAGTTCCAAAATGCGGACGGGATTCTGGTCCGACACCGCGTGGGAGGTCCTTCCATCATCACGCATGCAATCGCAAATAAAACCAAAAATGATTCGCGCATAGATTTCCGCGATTAAAGGATTGTTGGTGATGAACTCCGGCACTCGATCTTCCGTCCAGGACTTAAGAGCACGGTGGGCGTAAGAATCCCGTTGCCGTCGCCAGATCAACGATTGCGATAGGGGAATGTCACTCTCAAGAATTGCCGCGTCCAGATTCGAGGCAGCGCCTGTAGAGCCAGCGCGTGCTGCTCGGTCCGTTTCGGACGCATCACTTGAAGATGGGTTTGGCGTCATCTCGTTTTCTTATTCTGCCCGAACTGCTTAGTCTACCGCGTAAACACGAAAGGCCCGGAGGTTAGCTCCGAGCCTTTCTTGATCCACAGAGGATGCTTGAAATTCTCAAATTAACTTCGCGCGGGGAAGACACCTTGCAACGCGATGATGAATGTCAGGCCAAGAAACGGTGGCATGTTGTTGTGGGGCAAATTGCTGCCGGTGATGGAAATGCCCGATGGATTCATCTGCACATTGCTGACGGGATTGGAAGCAGCATAGGAACCCGGGTGGCCCTTGAGTCCTGATGCCCAGACGTTGTTCGCGGGGCTCGGGAGTGCACCGGAGCCCGCGGCTAGCACGGTGTGTGAGTGGGCGGGCATTTCCGTTACGAGCAGCGTGACGGTTTGCTCGCCGCCAGTTTCCCCCAAATCGCGCAGGCTCAAACCGGGACCCGGACCGGCCTGCATGGGCGCAGAACCTTGAAGATTTGGAAGGGCGAAGTTGCTCCTGCCGTCGCCACCGTAGGTCGTGCCGAGCAGCGAGAACAAGGCTGTGTTCTGGCTAATCGGCATCAATTGGCCGTTGCACAGTGCCCAGCCGGTGGGAGCAAAATTCCCAGCAAAGATCCTGATTTCGGCGACAAAAGGGTTGGCCATGAGATTTCTCCTCCGCTAGTTCTGGCTGGGAAAAATGCCCTGAAGGGCAATGATGAAATTGAGCACCAAATACGGCGACATGTTCTCGTGCGGTTGGCTGCCCACGGTAGGGGATATCGCCGCTGAATTCATGACAGCATTCATGCTTGCACCAAACGGTTTTGCACTATTTGTGCCCCACAAGTTTGACGACGCACTCGGAAGAGTGCCGGTATTCGACGAGCCTACCGGTGTATGTGCGTGGGCCGGTAGCTCGGAAATGTTCAGCGTGTGTGTGGCTTCGCCGCCGAGTTCGCCCAAGGTTATACTACTACCGACATGCACCGGGACGCGGCCCTGCAGATTTGGCAGTGCAAATGTCTGTCTTCCGTCTCCGCCGTAGGTCGTGCCCAGGATGGAAAAGAGCGCCTGATTCTGATTGATGGGGAACAACTGGCCGTCGCAAAACGCCCACCCTTTTGGCGGGAAATTCCAGCTGATCATCTTGATTTCACCTAGAAAAGGCTCTGACATGCTTCGCTCCTTCTGCTTGTCAAACGTAAGCCGTTCTTGCTTACTGCGACGGAAACACTCCAAAGAGGGACAAAATAAAATTGACGACGAAGAACGGCATCATGTTGTCGTGGGGCTGCGATCCGCCTGTCTGTCCGAGGGCTGCCGGAGCCATGGCCAAGCTCGGCGCAGCATTCGAAAATTGACCTAGCGTCGACTCCGCCCAAAAAGCGCCGGAAGGGCTGGACTGAGTGCCGGGCTTCGTACCGGCCATCGGTGAGTGCGAGTGGGCCGAAATTTGACTGACATTCAATGTAACCTGCTCAGCGCCGCCGTTCTGTGCGAGCGCGAATCCAGGTCCCACATGGACGGGAAGCCGGCTACGCAGGTCCGGCAAAGCGAAGGTGGTTTGTCCATCACCGCCGTAGGTCGTGCCGATCAACTGAAAGAGGACGGTGTTTGAAGAAATGGGAATCAGGCTTCCATCGCAAAACGCCCAACCTACAGGCGCAAAATTGCCCGCAAACATGCGAATTTCACCGATGAACGGGCTAGACATAAAATCTCAGCTCCATTTTGGTTGCCATTTGGCTGATGCTCCTGCTTGAAAAGCGCAGAATAATTGGCAGACCGTTTGAAATTTGGGACGAAGCGCTTGTGATAGTAGCACCCTCAGATTGGCGCTGTGGGAATATTTGAAAAAGCGTGTTCCCAAAAAGATAGCTTACAAAATGTCTAGTACAGCGGTACTGTTTAGCGATTCGCATAGCGGTACCATTTCCCTATTGAAGCAATTTGTTTTCTCCTCGAAACTGGGAAAAGTCATCCAACATCCTTTTCAGGAGCTTCCTAAATGTCGGTTTCCAGACGAAATTTCCTTGTCGCCGGGCAAGCGCTCTTGGCAGCCGCAGCCTTTCCGAGGAAATTCTTCGGCGCGGCAGCAACCTTGGACGCCGCAAGCCTGCTGAGCTGGACCAAAGAGACCTTTCAGCCGCTCGTGAACAGCAGTTTCGCGGTTCGTACCGGGCCGCTTGTGACCACTTGGTTGACATTGCTCTCCGTTGAGGACATGAACCCGAAACATCCGTCGCAAACGGCGCCAGTCGGCTCTGGGACGAAGGTGCCGAAAACTCCACCGCCGGTGGTTGACACCTTCGCTCTGCATTTCCACGGAACCGGAGAAAAGCTTCAGCAGGAAACCTATGAGCTGGAGCATCCGTCTCTCGGCCGTTTCTCTCTCTTTATAGTGCCCTCGGGAGCGACGACGTACACGGCCATCATCAGCCACGTCGAAAGCAGCGCACTTAGACAAATTCCGAAACCGAGTCCCCGGAGGGCGGGCGTTTCAGCAGCATCAGAAACTCTTTGATGGCGTCAACGCGGAAGCCTAACCGTTCGAACAGATGGGCGGACGGGTTGAAATTCTCCACGTAAATCGTCGTCGGTTTACCCGCCTCGTGGGCGTCGCGCAGGATTCTGCTCAGCACAACGGAACCAATACCGTTGTTTCGGTACTGGCCAAGAACCACAATGTCCAAAAGGTGGAAACGTTCTGGACCTCGATCCAAATACAGGCGTCCAACAGGTTCATCATCGCGGCAGATGATGTCGTGTTGCGCGTTGGGATATTCCTTTGCGTAGGAGCTCTTCTGTGCTGTCAATTGCATTTGCAGAAAGGCCTGCTTTTGAGAGTCGCTCCAGGGCACCAAGGCCATCTCAGAAGATCGCGTACTCGCGTAGACCTCAAAGAGAAAAGGATCGTCTGATTCGCGCACAGGTCGTAAAGTGATCTTCATGCGAGTTATTGCGCAGGTTGCCGTAGCCGGTTAAATACCACTTGGTAACACATACCTATAGAATCCGGGCCGAGAGGGACCAGGAACAGAGCCAACTCTCCGAGTTTTTCGTGTTCAACTGTGTAGGTTCCTTGCGGCGCGAAAGGCGTGAGAGGTCCGCGGAATGCCAGCGAGAATTGCTCCAACTGTGGCGATTGATTCTTCTCGGCCACCTCAAAAAGTTCGAGGGGCAAAGATTTAGCGCCGGGAATGCGAAGCTCAAAAGTAGTATGCAGCTGCTCGGAAAATACTTCGCTATTCAGCTTTTCCAGCATGGGAACTATCCTCCTCCAGCGAAAGACTAGCGGCGTTCGTGCGGCTTGGCGCGTGCGCCCCCACAAATTCCATCTCGCAATACATCGGATCACCACCTGTTGCAGCAAACCCGAGGCGTTCATACAGACGTGCAGCGCGGTTGCTCCGCAGCACGCAAAGGCGCAACGCACGTCGCGAATCGCCAGCCTCGGAAATCAGAATTCGAATCAGCTCTCCTCCAATGCCCCGACTGCGAAATTCCGGCAGCAGTGAAATATCCACTAGACGCATCTCGGTTGTGCCACGAAAGACCACGGTGGAACCGACGGGAACATCGCCAACGCAGACTACGCTGGTATCTGCCGACGGGTAGGCTGCCGCATACCCACGCTGACGCACATGAAACTGCATGCGAACAAAGCTCGCTTGTTGCGCCGGACTCCATCCCCAGATGGCAAGTTCTTCCTGACGGGTACTTGCGTAGACCTGCATGAGGAATTCCGTGTTGTTCGCGGAGACTGGCCGCAAGCTAATCTCGTGAGATGAAGACTGGTCGTGCGCTCTGTGCGACATGAAAGGGCGGCTCCTTTGAGCCCCGTGAAATTTCCTTCGCTGCCAACTCTGCCGGCACGCTACTTGCTGCCGAAACGGAACACAAGCCCCGCAGAGATGCGCGCGTCGTTTTGCGTTTCGGTGTTTCCGGCGACGCTCGCGAAGCGTGTCAGCAGGTAGTCCGCCTGCACGAGACGTATCGAAAGATGAGAGTGAAGGTGCAAGTCGACTCCTCCTCCTAAGGCCATTGCGAATGCATTCTCCCCGGCGTTGACGCCGCCGGCGCTGGCGTTCAAGCGTCCGCCGCCGAGAAGCCCTTGCACGAAAAGACTCAGGCGGGGCGACTTGCGAAAGGAAACGCGGGGCCCGAAGACATACGTGTACATGGTGCTGTCAACGCGCGAGGGCAACCCGCTGAAGCGGTACGCGCCGAAGTCACCGACTACCGCATAGCGGTCAGTGATATTGTAAGCAAACGAAGCACTGCCTCCGTTCAGATTGAACCCTCCATTCGAGTTGCTCGGGTTCGCGCGAACATAAGAATATCCCCCGGACACTTCGAATTGCGGCACCACGGCATGTTGAGCGCGCACCGCGCCCGCGAGGCCGCAAATCAAGGTGGCCAAGCCGGCCAGCAATCTGCAGCAACGTCCAAACTTCAGTTTTCCATCCCTGTTCATGACCATGTGCTCGTTTCCATTCTTGATTGAAATTAAGCACCGCATTCTACGGCTGCACCGTAATTGTGACCGGCGCGGAATGTTGGATCGTGCCGGAGGTCGCTGTCACGGTTACGGTGTATGTACCCGGTGGTGTGCCTAGATTGCGGAAGTTGCCCGCTGACGCGCATCCGCCGAGCGCCATCGCACAGGACAAAACCATGCACGATACCAATAGCCATCCCGCCTTGCCCTGTCTCCACGCACGCTTGCGCAATCCCAGTCCGGAAAGCAGCAGTCCGGCAAACGGCAGGAGTGCCGCGAAGAGCGGCCCGCCATTTTTCTCGGAATTTTGCGCCAGGAAAGGATCGCCGCCCGTCGTCATGATAACGAGCATGGAGGTTGCCGGATTCGCGCCCGGAGTCACAGACGAAGGAGTAAATGTAAATTGCGTCTTGGGTGGAAGGCCTGTCGCGGTCAGTTTAATTGCACCTACGAAGCCATTGTTCATTGGAGTGATTGTAATGCCATAGCTCGCCTCCTGCCCTTCCCTCAGCGCGATTGTCGTGGGCGCGAATGCGAGGGTAAAGTCCGGCGGCGCGGTAATGGTTGTAACGTCATTCGCGACGTCGTTCGCCAGATTCAATTCGCCTCCGCCCGAAACAGCAGCAGTATTCGTGACCGAAGATGCGGCGGTGGCCGCAACGCTGACCGTA
>WNFJ01148877.1_pt1 | contig 12746 bp, 9 predicted proteins | sample 5400461 | NCBI WGS metagenome assembly WNFJ01 (sample SAMN13153349, study PRJNA577476) | soil metagenome | isolation source: 115 cm saprolite on Douglas fir-dominated hillslope | place: USA:California | collected 2013-09-17 | reverse complement strand
CCTTCTCCACCGAGCCGTCCCGGCGGCACCAGGCGGCCTGCTGACCGCGGGAGATCGTGCCGTTGCGGATCCGGCACAGCGCGATCCGGCCCAGGTAGGTGCTCGCGTCGAGGTTGGTGACATGCGCCTGCAACGGCGCGCCGACCTCGTAGGCGGGCGCCGGGACGGTGGACTTGAGCGTCTCGAACAGCGGCTCCAGGTCGGGCGACTCTGGCATCTCACCGTCGGCGGGCCGCCTCAGCGAGGCCCGGCCGGCCCGCGCCGAGGCGTACACGATGGGGAACTCGATCTGCTCCTCGGTCGCGTCCAGGTCGATGAACAGCTCGTAGCAGGCGTCTACCACCTCGGCGATCCGCGCGTCGGGCCGGTCCACCTTGTTCACCACGAGGATCACCGGCAGCTCGGCGGCCAGCGTCTTGCGCAGCACGAACCTGGTCTGCGGCAGCGGGCCCTCGCTGGCGTCCACGAGCAGCAGCACGCCGTCGACCATGGACAGGCCGCGCTCCACCTCGCCGCCGAAGTCCGAGTGCCCGGGCGTGTCCACGATGTTGATGGTCAGCCCGGCGTGCCGCACCGCGGTGTTCTTGGCCAGGATGGTGATGCCCTTCTCCCGCTCCAGGTCGCCGGAGTCCATCACCCGCTCGGCCACGTTGGCGTTGGCGCGGAACGCGCCGGACTGCCACAGCATGGCGTCGACCAGCGTGGTCTTGCCGTGGTCCACGTGCGCGACGATGGCGACGTTACGCAGGTCGTCCCTGGTCGCGAGGGTGGCCTGGGCGGTGGCCTGGTACTGGAGGGGCATGCGTGAGTCTCGTTCGTTCGGGGTCTTGGGTGGCGTCACCTGATCAGGTGGCACGTCTCAGTGTAGTGAACACAAAATCCCCTAGGGTTATGTCATGGGCTTGCTGCCGGACCGGGTCGTGCTGATCAGCGGCGGCACCTCGGGGCTCGGCGCGGCGATCGCCCGGGCGGCGGCCCGCGAGGGCGCGCGGGTCGCGGTCACCGGCCGGCGGCGCGGGCCGGGCGAGGCGCTGGCCGCCGAGCTCGCCGCGGCCGGGACCAAGGCGCTGTTCGTCCAGGCCGACGTCGGCGACGTGGCGCAGGCGCGGGCCTGCGTGGCGGCGGTCATCGAGGGGTTCGGCCGGGTGGACAGCCTGGTCAGCGCGGCCGGGCTGACGTCGCGGGGCACGCTGCTCGACACGACGCCCGAACTGTTCGACGCGCACATCGCGGTCAACCTGAAGGCCCCGTTCTTCCTCATGCAGGCCGTCGTGGCCGATCTGGTCGCGCGCCGGGCCCCGGGCACCATCGTGAACGTGATCTCCTCGTCCGAGCACGGCGGGCAGCCCTACCTCGCGCCGTACGTCGCGGCCAAGGCCGGGCTGGCCGGGCTGACCCGCAACGCGGCGCACGCGCACCGCTGGGACAAGATCCGCATCAACGGCCTGAACATCGGCTGGACCGACACCGAGGGAGAAGACGCCACCCAGCGCCAGTTCCACGGGGCGGGCGACGACTGGCGGGAGAAGGCGGGCGCGTCGCTGCCGATGGGGAAGCTCGGGCAGGTGGACGAGATCGCCGACTTCGTCGTGTTCCTGCTCTCCGACCGCAGCGGCGTGGTCACCGGCTCGGTGATCGACTGGGACCAGAACGTGCCGGGCGGTTTCGACTGAACCGTGCGACCCGGGCGGGTCGCCGCCACCGCGCTGTTACAGCAGCCTGCCCCGGCTCGCCCGGACCACGATGGGGTCGGCCGCGTTCTGCGTGTCGGTCGCCTTGCCGTGCAGCACGGCGAGATCGGCCGCGACCTTCGCGGTCGCCTCGGAGAACGCGTCTGGCCATAGTTCCCGCTGGATGGGCTCGCACAGCTTCTCGAATTCCACCTCCACATCAGGAGTGCCCGTGGAGCTGAAGATGAACAGATCGGTCGCGGCCCCGAGCACCAGCACGGTCCGCTGGGCTTCGGTGCGGAATTCCCGCTCGAGCTTGTCGGTCACGTCCTCGATCTTGCCGACCAGCCTGTCGAACTCGCGTGCCGCCACCGGATACTTGCTCCGTGCCGCCGCGCTGGCACCCGACTGCCGCGCGGCCGGCTGCGGCGTCGGCTGTGCTGCCTGCTGCGCCGTCTCGTGTTCCGGTGACGGGACGGGCGTCGGCTGGCCGCCGCCGCTGGACGTGGTCCACCACCCGCCACCTGGAGCTCCGGCCTGCCGGATGGCCTCGCGTGTGGCCGAACTCGCCGCTCCGCTCATCACCGAACCGAGGGCATGGCCTGCCGCCCCGCCGACAACGTGCCCGGCCGGCCCGCCAACGGCCAGGCCGGCCACTGCGCCGACCGCACCGCCGACCGCGGCCGCGCCGATGGCCGCGCCGACTCCGGTTTCCTCGTACCAGCTGATCTCCCGCACTACTGGACGGCCGACGCGGAGGAAGATGTTGCCGTATTCGGTCGGCAGCGCCAGCAACCGGTTGGATGCCTCGGCGAGCCTCTTCAGCCGCCGCCCGTCAGCCAGGGCGGCGAACTCGGTCAGCACCGCGCGCGAGTCCGGTCCGGCGTGTATGACGTGCTCGGTAAGCTTGTTCCGCATCGAATCGCCGATTTCGCCCCACAGGACGCTCACCGAACTGGCGAGCGATTCGTCGATCCGGCCGAATATCCGGCTCACCTGGCTGCGAGCGCTGTTGTACTGTCGGTCGAGCTCACGGCCGATCTCGCGTCCGGCTGCCGCCGCATCGAACTTCTGCAGCCACAGGTCGGGAGTTCCTTCGCCGAGCCCGTCACGCAACCACCGGCGGATGTCCTGAACGGCACTTGCTATTTCCTGGTCGAGTTCGGGGATCGGCTGGCGAGCCTTCGCGATCTCGTCGTACTTCCTGAGCACTACCTGCAGTTCGACGCTCACGGCGTTCTTCAGCTCCCGGGCCCGCTTGCGGAAGCGCTCCTGCTCATCCGGCAGGCCGGACAACCACTTGTTCGCCCACCGCGCCAACTCCTCGGCCAAGGCACGCATTTCTGCGGCCGCGTCCCGCAACTCGGTAAGTACCTGCTGTACGGCGTCACGATCCATATCGGCGAGCCGTTTGGCCAGATGGCGCAGGACCGGTTCCAGGACCTCCTCCGTGACGTTAGCGGATCTCTTGATGTCACACCTCTGGGCGTCGAATCCGGCCCGCTCTGCCGCTTCCCTGGCCGCGGTCCAGGCTCGATCGAGGTAATCGCGCGGTATCGTGCTGTCCAGGTTGATGACGTAATGGACGAAGTCATCGCGCCGCACGCCGCCCGCCGCCTCGTCGGCCAGCGCCATCACGTCCCAGTCCGGGTCCATGACCTGCACGTTCGCCTTCTCCGGCCGTTTCACGATGAAGAGCAGATCGACGTCGTTCCGCATGTCCTCAAGGAACCGGCCGTGGACGTCCAAACCCGCCTCGCCCGAGCCGGGAAGGTCGACGAGACCCAGCTTCACGGCGCCGACATCGTTGAAGGCACAGAAGACGTCGATGGCCTGCATCGCATGATACGGACGGTTCAGCGGCCGCGGATCGCCGTCGGCGGGGTATGCGACGTACGGCCGCAACTGGTCCAGGGTGATGTCTCTCGTGCCGCCGACCAGAAGCCCTTCGTAGCTCGGCAGGGCCACCTGCGCTATCCGGAGCCGTTCGCGGTAGCGTTCGGCGCTGACCTCCCCCTGGGGGATTCCCGCGCTCGGCTGCGGGTATCCGAAGCGGCGGAATTCGGCTAGCGTCTGGGGGGCCGACGCGATCTGTGCCTTCCTGTGCAGTGGGGCAAGCACTGCCTCGCGGAACGAATCCCAGGTGTGCAGCGTCAGGCGGGCGTGACCCGGCCCGGAACCGTGCTCGTGAAAGATGCGGCACGGCGCCGCCGTGGTCGAGGTGTACTCGTTGGACGGGATCTGCTCCTCGCTGAGCCCGCTAATGCGACGCAGCAGTGTGCTTTTCCCCGCGCCGGTAATGCCGATCACGCCGATGTTCACCGTCTCCCGGTAAACGCGACGGTGAAGGGTGACGACGTGAGCATTGCAGGCGTCCAGCCGCGCCAGCACCGACCTCGTCCTCTCCGGCCACGAGGCATTCTCGGCCAGATAACCGCTCGTGTCGCTGAATATGGCCCGCTGGTCCGCGTCCGCGGTCTGCGCCCGGGCGGCCCCGTGTCCCACCGCCGCGGCAAATGCGGCCAGGTCGGCGAAACTGCCGGCCAGCTGTTGCCAGTCGTGTGCCATGCCGTCTATGAAGTCACGCTGCGCGGCACGTTCAGCCAGTGCTGCCGAGATATCCTGCTCGATCCCCATGACCCCTCCTTCAGCGAGTCCCTGCAGTAAAAGATGAGATATCCACGTCCGGCCACTCACCGTCGATGGATCTGGCACCGGTTTCTTCCGCCCATTTGCGGGCCGCAGTGAGCGGTGATACCGATCCCGGTACATCCGGATGCGTGGCGAGGTATTTCTCCTTGACACTTTTCAGATAACCCGGCACGGTCATTACCGTGATCGACATACGGGCGGCCACCTCCTTATGGGTGTAGCCCTGGGCCACCAGAGACATGAGCTGGCGCTCGCGAGGTGATGGCCGGAAACGCGCCCTCCGGGCGGCGGCCCGGTCCCAGATCGAAGACAGCGCGCTCGAGAACGCGTCGCGGGACAGGCCGATGCTGGCGGCTACTTCGCCAGCATCATCGCCTTGCTCGAACTGACGCAGTACCGCCCGCTCCACGCGGCCGATATCGCATGGCCCCAGCGGCCGCAGCTCGGCGTCGGCCAGGATGAGGTGCGCCAGTTCCGCCGAGACGAAGTAGGACAGGCTCGCCACGTCGCCGATGGCCCGGATGAACACCGGGATCGGGGCGGTCTTGGGGACAAACCCGCGGGCACCGATCGCGATCACGTCGAGGATCTCCTCTGGCATGGCCACCCCGGAGGTAGCCAGCACCCGGCAACCGCGCTCGATCAGGAAGCCAATCGCATCCGGGCCAGAGCGCCCGGGAAGCCGCAGGTCGCAGACGACCATGTCGCCGGGCGCGGCTAGCTCCTCCACGGCCGTGATCACCGCGGCGACGTCGAAGCCCTGCTGACTCAGCTGCGCCGCGAGGCCGGCACCGGTGACGGGGTGATCATCGATAACGACCACGGCGGGGCGGCGACGCTGACCGGTCACCTGGCCGGCTCCCCGTCCGCGAGCGGCCAGAGTATCCGTACCCTGGTCCCGCCGCCGGGGGCCGACCGCACCTGGACAGCGCCGCCGAGACGGCGGACCTCCTCGTATGTGCTGGCCAACCCGTATCCAGGCGTAACCGTGCCGGGTTCGAAACCCGCGCCCCGGTCTCGCACCACAACCTCGAGCCGGCGGCCAGTCGACTCGGCGAACAAGTGGACCTCGCATCGCGAGTCTGTGTGCTTCAGGACGTTGGTGAGAGCCTCGCAGACCGTGTGCGTCACCGCCTCGGCGATTTCGCCGGGCGGATCAGCCTCGATCCGGAAGACCGCGGTGACGGCCATGCCTGCCTCGGCAAACACGTCCCGTAGATCGGAAAGCAGCTTAGCGAAGCCCGCCTTGGGCTCGGTCTGCCCGCCGACGATGAGGCGCCGGGCGCGCGCGGCCTCCCGGGCGGCCAGGGCCATCCACGGACCCGACATGGCGGTACCGGCCGCCACCGCGTCCACGATCGGCAGTAGATGACCGTGGATCTCGTGAAACGCCAGATCGCGCTCCCGGGCCAGGTCGGCGTCACGGTCCGGTACGGCGACCTGGCCGCCGGGCTCATGCGTGAGGAACAGGATCAGTGCGTAGTACAGGCCAAGGCTGAGGAGGTCAGAGGCCAGCCGCAGGCCGTCTGGCGGGAACGTCATAAACGCCCAGGCGACGGTCAGCACGGCGAAGACCAGCACGCCGTACCACGACTGCCCCAAGCCGAAGCCCACAATCCCCACGGTTACGAACATGAAGCAAAGCGCTACGGGCAGCACATCGTTCAGTCCGCCCGGCCCGGCGGCCCTGGCCGCCATGATCAGGCCCAGGCAGAAGACGGCATCAACGCCGACGAGGACCGGATCGCGCAGGGTCCGCCTGACCCAAACCCGCCGCTGCAGCCACCAGGCTTCCAGCAGGGCGGAGAGAGCGACCGCGATGATCAGCCAGGGCAGCCGGAGCCTGCTGAAATACAGCAGCGGAACGAACTGGAGGAAGGCCGAGCCGAGCCGCGCCCATGCCATTCCTTCGGCCAGACCCGCCCGGGACTGGCCGGGGAAGGCCGGGGCCATCCGGGATCGAGCCGGCCGACCTGAGCGGGCCGTGGGCGGGCCGCCGCCACCCAACTTTTTGGGGGTAGACGCCCGGTAACCGATTAACGAAAGTTGAACCGCGGGTATGCGGCGAAACACACCGTTTACCTCGCACATGCGCCACTTGGCAGACATAGGACCAAGCCCCCTATGGGATGAAATCCCTAAAACCACCGCAACCATCTTGCTCGTCCCCGCTCCGGAGGTCAAGGTAAGGGCTAGAGAGATGCAGAGGCGTCAGAAATGCGGAAAGACACTTGAGTGCCTTCAATGCCTCCAACGGGTTCGCCGGGCTCCGGAACTGCGCGGGTTCGCCGCTGCCCGTGCAAGCCTGGGCGCAGGCGTGGCATCGGCGGGACAGACCGCCACCCCTGCCTCCGGCTAGGCTGAAGAGGCCGCGGTGGGAACACTGGCGGCCGCGCGGCGCGCATCGCACCCGATGAGGAATGTCCGTGATGCCTGATGGCAAACGACTCGGCGCGCTGGCCCTGGCCCAATCCGGGGCGTTTGCCATCGTGCTGATCATAGGGGCGTTCTCCAGTCCCGGGCATCCGGCGGGCCCGCACCACACGCCGCCCTCGTCAGCCAGGCAGACCCAGTCTGTCCTGCCGCGCCGGACCGCAACACCGGGTGTCACGCTGACGATCACGGCGAGTTCGGCACCCTCCAGCCCGTTCCAGGGCAGGCCGGTGAAGGTGATAGCACTTGACGCCGGGCAACTGACGCGAGACGCCCCTGCTCTCGATAACACGGACATGACCCACGAAGCGGTACCACAGGATCATTCCTACCTGATATGCCTGCTGCCGCCTCAGGCTCAGGGATGGGGACCGGGCGGCGCCGGCGCTATCAGGTTTCCCCCCGGCGGGACGGGGACAGCGACCTGGATCTGCGTCAGCCAGTATGTCGGCGCCGCTCCCAGCCAGGTGAATATCCCGCTCACGCGCGGTAGGCACCTCCCATGAGGCAGCCCGGCAGGATGCGCGTTCCGAGGGAGCGGCGAAGAGACCTGTTCTGGTCCGCCCTGTTCCTGCTCGCCTCGGCGATAGGCGCCCTGGCCGCCGCCGACATCGCACACGTGTCGGCTTTCACCGCGCTGCTCGCCGCGGTCCTGGTCACTGCCGCCCTGACACTCCTGATTTACTACGGCCCGCTCAAACAGAACGAGAAAGACAACGCCGACGGTGCGGCCCGGCACGCGGCCGAACAAGAGAGATACGGTCTGCTGCCCGAGGACCACCGGTCTGGCCTTGGGGAACGGCATCGGGAGACCGAGGGTACTGCGCCGGGCCCGCCCGAGTACGTCGCCGCCGTACGGCTGATGCAGATGCCGCCTCCCGTCGCCTCGCCGTGGTGGCAGCCCGGCCAGACCGGGCAGGCCGCAGCGGGCGCGACCGCGGCAGAAGCCCCGGTTGCCCCGAAACTATCGAGTTACCTGGACTCAGCGCTGATCGCCCAGTGCCCGAACTGCGGCTCCTTTCGTATTGACGCTCACCAGATGGCACCGCAATGGCAATTCCGCTGCCAGGAATGCCGACAGGAATGGGCATGGCGGCCGGCCGATCCCTGGCCTGCGGTTCAGGTCCGCCCGCATTTGCGCAAGGGACGACAACAACCACCGCCGCAACGCGGGCCTACCCGCTGAGCGGACCTTCAGGCAAGACGCACGGCAGATAGGGGAGATGCCTTGTACGAACAATCCATCAGCCGCAAGCGACCAGGTTGCATTGTTTTCCTACTGGATCGCTCAGATTCGATGAGCCGCCCGTGGGACGGCAATGTGACATTGGCGCAAGGAGCAGCCAGAGCGATCAACGGTATCCTCCTGGAACTGTGCCTGCGCGCGCAGAAAGGGCAGGGCATCTCGTATCACTACTTCGACATCGGGATGTTCGGGTACGGCCTGCGGCCCGTGCAGGGAGGCGAAGGCGTCGAGTCGGCCTTCGGCGGCGCGCTCTCCGGCCGTGCCCTGGTCCCGATACCTGAAATCAGGGACAATCCCATCGCCGTCCGGGAGGTCGCCTCGGCGGACCTCGGCGCACCACCCGCCCGGGCCCCGCTGTGGGTCGAGCCGATGCAGGGATACCGGACGCCGATGTGCGAGGCGATCGCGGTCGCCGGGCAGCATGTCTTCGAATGGGCCCAGGGCCACCAGGAATCGTTCCCGCCGATCGTCATCAACATCACTGACGGCTTTGTGACCGACGAACCCTTTGACGGGGCGAGCCTGAAGGACTGGGCCCAGCGGCTGACCACCATCGCCACGATGGACGGGACAACTCTGCTTTTCAACATCTTCCTCTCCCCCGATCCCGGCAGCGTCATGTTGCCGGCGACGGACGCGGGCCTGCCCAGCCCGGGACCTGCTCTATTCCAGATCAGCAGCCAGATGCCGGCGCCGATAGTACGCAATGCCCAGGCCTCCGGGATAACGCCCGATCCCGGCGCCCGCGGGTTCGCGTTCAATGCCGACTCGAACATGCTGGTCAGGTTCCTGGAAATCGGCACCAGAGTGGAGATGCGCGACTTACGGGGACGGCCGATAATGCAGATTCAGCTGGTCGTGTTCAGCACGCAGAAGGACGGCTACTCGCCTGACGAATGGGAGGACGGGGCGGGCGGTGGTGCTATCGGCGGCGTACCCGGCCAAGATCCACCGGACGCACGGTTCGCGGTCGCGGACGGAGCCACGGAAACCTACGATTCCAGGCGCTGGGCCAATCAGCTGATCACCTCGTTCCTATCGCCGGGGCATGACGGCGGTGGACGCCCGGATCTTGGTCGCGGCACGATGAGCGCCTGGTTCAAGGCGATGCAGGAACGCTGGCAGGCCCAGACACCTGCCACGGATGATTACATCGACCGGCTCAAACTCGACCAGGGGACCCTGGCTACATTCGTCGGCGGTGAGCTCACCGGACTGGACGGCGCCGCCCCGGCCTGGCAGGCCGCCGCCCTCGGCGACGTGATCCTGTTTCACGTGCGCAACGAGCGTCTCGTCACACACTTTCCGCCGCTGAGTTCTAAGGATTTCGATTCGGCTCCGGAAGGGATCACTACCTTGCCCGCGTACCTCGGCCGGATGAGCGATCGGTTGCTGTTCCAGCACGGCCGCCTCGCTCCCGGAGACATGATCTTCATCGCCACCGACGCGTTCGCCAAATGGATGATCACTGGCGTTGAGCGTGGCGACGGAGCGCTGTGGGCGGTGCTGGGATCGCTGGGCCACCCGGCGACGTTCGCGCAGCTCGTAAGCGCGGAGCGGCGGACCATGGCGCTGAAGGACGATGACGTCACGCTCATGCGCATCCGGTTGCTCGCCCGGCCTGCTTCCACCTTGGTGGTGTGCCTGTAAGCCAGTACCCGTCCGCAGGGGATTACCAGGCGGCCCTGCAAAGCCCCGCCAATGCATTCACCGACTCCCGCCTGCAGCAGGCGGAGTTCGCCCTTGATAACTGGGGGCTGCCAGACGCCATCACCGGGACCAGCGCCGCCGTATTCCATGCCACGATCGAGGGCAGAGGGTACGCACTGCGCTGTTACACGCGCAGCGATGCGTCTTCACGCGAGCGCTACGCGGCGTTCGACAGCTTTGTGGCCCAGCACGGGCTCGGCCAGCATGTCGGTCTCGTCACCTGGTACGACGACGCGGTGCAGGTGAAGAGCGGCACCTGGCCGGTCCTTCAGATGGAGTGGATCGAAGGCCGGCGGCTGAACGATTACGTCAGCTTCCTGGCGGATGACCGCAACACCGGCGCGCTCGGCACGCTGGCCGACCGGTGGCTCGAGCTCATCGGCCAGTTGCAGCGGACCAGGTTCGCCCATGGCGACCTCCAGCACGGCAACGTCATCATTGACCAGCAGGGAAGCCTGCGGCTTGTCGACTTCGATGGTGTGTGGATCCCGCCGCTGCAGGGCCACTCCGCACCGAACGAGACAGGCCACGAGAACTACCAGCCCCTGAACCGCTCGGCGCAGACGAGGTGGGGTCCGTGGATGGATACCTTCTCGGCGCTCGTCATCCACCTGGCGCTGACGGCGCTGGCCAGGGACCCCGGACTGTGGCTGCCGCTCAGCAACGGTGACAACATGCTCTTCGAACGCAACGATTTCGGCGCACCGTTCGAGACCGAGGTGTGGAAGCACCTGGCCAGGGTCCGGGATGCCGAGGTCGTCAGCCTGGTTGAGAAGCTCGAGGCGTTCTGCGCGCCTGGCTGGCTGCCCGCCAAGGGCCTGAACGACGTGATCAGGCCGAACTGGTGGGATCAGCCGGGCGCGTCACCAGCACCGCGGGCCAAGGCCGGTCCGGCGCCGGTCAACTCGGCCGAACCGGTGCCGTCCACCGGTGCGCAGGCGGCACGGCCCACGCCGTCTACCCGCACGTCGATCTCGCTACCGCCCCCGCCGACCTGGGCGTATCAGGCTAAAGTCGCACCGCCACCGCCACCGCAACGGCCCGGGCCGACTCAGTCCGGGACCGGCGCTCAGTCCTCGGTGGCGGCCATGGCAGCAGGGCAGTCACGGCCACCGCTGCCGGTCTCGAAAACAGGGATACCGGCCTGGTGGCAGCCACAAGGCCCGGTGAAGACAGCGCCTGCCCCGCCCGCGAAGAAATCGCCCGCGCAGGCCGTCGGCGTCATTTGCATCATCTTCGGCATCGTCCTGTTCACGGTGCTTCTGGCCATTCGTCAGCCCGCCGCCGCCGTAGTCGTCTGCATAGCCGCGGTCAGCACCGGGATCGGGATCATCAAGAGCAGGCCGCCTAAACGACCCGGCCAGCTGCCGCCCGGCGGCAAATCCTCGGGCGGCACATAAGGGCTCGGCGCGGCCATCGCCCGAGGGCAGGTGGCCTGAGGTCATGGCGCCGCCCCGCCGTGCTTGGCCAGGTACCGCCGGATCTGCTCCAGGTTGTGGAGGGAGGATTCGCGGGCGCGCTCTTCCCAGGCGAAGACGCAGACCGTGGCGATGCCGTCGAAGTTCACCTCGGTGAGCGTGCGGAAGAAGACGTCCCAGTCCACTTCGCCCTGGCCGATGTCGAGGTGCTGGTGGATGCGGGCGGGCGAGCCTGGCGGGTTCACGATGTAACGCAGGCCGGACGAGGCGCGGTGGTCGAAGGAATCGGCGATGTGCACGTGGGTCAGCAGCGGGCCGGCGTACTTCATGATCCCTTCGATGTCGCCGCCCTGGTGGAAGGTGTGCGGGGCGCAGTACAGGAACGACACCAATTCGCTGTTGATCCCGTGGAGCAGGTCCACCGCGGCCCGGCCGTCCTCGATGAAGTCGTCCGGGTGCGGTTCGAGCACCAGCCGGATGCCCTCCCGCTGGAAGATCGGCAGCAGTTCCTCCAGGGAGCGCCAGAACTGGGCCTCGCTGGCCGAGGGCGCGTCGGGCCGGCCGTTGAGCTCGGAGTTCATCACGTCCACGCCGAGGTCCACGGTGACCTGGATGGCCCGCTTCCAGTACCGCACCGCGGCCTGGCGCTCGTCCTCGTCCGGGCCGGACCACCGGTACAGCGGCAGCACCGAGGCGATCCGCACGCCGGCCCCGGACAGGGCCTTGGAGAACGCGGTGATCTGCGCCTTGTCGGCCCGCGGGTGCAGGAAGAAGGGCAGGAAGTCCTCGCGGGGCGAGAGCTCAATGTACTCATAGCCGAGGTCGGCGACCAGGCCGGGCAGCTCGGTCAGGGGAACGCGGCGGAACATGTACGGGTCGAGGGTTATCTTCATCGCCTCTACGGTGCCCTCTCACTGGGCCTTCGCGTAGAAGCCCGGGCGTTCGGCCATGGTCACCGCGGTGCGCCGGCCGGCGCGCAGCGCCTCCAGGGCGGCGTCCGTGACCGCGGCGGCGGCATAGCCGTCCCACGAGGTGGGGCCGGCCGACGTGCCCGCGGCCGCCGCGGTCAGCCAGTCCTGCAGCTCGGCGTCGTAGGCACGGATGAACCTGTCGCGCCAGTCCACAGGGACGCGGCCGCCGTGCCGGTTCGCCGCCCGGACGGTCACCTCGCTGACGTCGGCCAGGGCCACGGTGCCGGTCTCGCCGACGATCTCGCCGCGGACGTCGTAGCCGTACCTGGCGTTGAGGAACAGTTCGTCGTCGACGAGCACGCCGCTGGCCATCTCGAGCAGCAGGATCAGCGGATCCTGCAGCGCGGCGTCGATCTGGCTGCTGCGGCGCGGCTTGAGCACGGTGGCGGCCACGATCTCCTCGCCGAACAGCCAGCGGACGATGTCGATCTCGTGCACGGACGAGTCGCTGATGATCATGTCGGTGGTGAAGCCGTACGGCGGCACCGACGGGTTGCGGTGCGCGCAGTGCATCAGCAGCGGGGCGCCGATGCTGCCGTCCTCCAGGATGGCCTTCATGGCCCGGTAGCCCGCGTCGTACCGGCGCATGAAGCCGACCTGGACCAGCCGGCGGCCGGCCGCCATCTCGGCGTCCATGATCCGCAGG
>WNFJ01577667.1_pt1 | contig 12747 bp, 9 predicted proteins | sample 5400461 | NCBI WGS metagenome assembly WNFJ01 (sample SAMN13153349, study PRJNA577476) | soil metagenome | isolation source: 115 cm saprolite on Douglas fir-dominated hillslope | place: USA:California | collected 2013-09-17 | reverse complement strand
CTGTAAGGACCTCAGCCTCATAACTCGAGATTCCATATGTAGTGATAAAGCGGGCGCGCTTGGCTTCGGGGAGTTCGGGGAGGGTGCGGCGGACTTCTTCGAGCCAAGCAGCGCTGATGTGGACAGGGAGAAGGTCGGGCTCCGGGAAATAGCGGTAGTCGTGGGCCTTTTCTTTGGAGCGCATGGAGGCGGTGTGGGCTTCGGCTTGATTCCAGAGGCGCGTTTCTTGCGACAGGCGTCCGCCGGATTCAAGCACAGCGATGTGACGCTCGATTTCGTGTTCGAGTGCCCTTTGGAGGAAGCGGAAGGAGTTGAGGTTTTTCACTTCGACCTTGGTGCCGAATTCTTTTGAGCCGCGCGGGCGGACGCTGACGTTGGCGTCGCAGCGGAGCGAGCCTTCTTCCATGTTGCAATCGCTGACGCCGGTGTAGAGCAGGATTTGTCGGAGAGTCGTGAGATAGGCGTAGGCCTCCTCGGGCGTGCGCATGTCCGGTTCGGAGACGATTTCGCAGAGTGGAGTGCCGCAGCGGTTGTAGTCGATATAGGCCTTGGTCGCGGATTGCGAGAAGCCTTCGTGGAGATTTTTTGCGGCGTCTTCCTCGAGGTGCAGGCGCGTGATGCCAATGCGCTTTTTGGCGCCGCCAACTTCGACTTCGAGCCAGCCGCCGGTGGCTAGCGGCAATTCGTATTGCGAGATTTGGTAGCCCTTGGGGAGGTCCGGGTAGAAATAGTTTTTGCGGGCGAAGCGGGAATGCTCGTGGACGGTGCAATTGAGAGCGAGCGAGGCGCGCATGGCCATTTCGACGGCACGCTTGTTGAGGACGGGGAGAGTGCCGGGAAGGCCGAGGCAGACCGGGCAAACGTTGGTGTTTGGCGGGTCGCCGAAGCGACTGCAGCAGCCACAGAAGATTTTGGTGCGGGTGAGGAGTTGGACGTGGACTTCCAGGCCGATGACAGGCTCGTATTTCGCCAGCACTTCCGGCGCTAGGGAGGCGGCCTCTGGAGTGGATTTCGGCATAACGAGACGAGGATTATAGCATCAGCGGCGGGCGTGGTTGCTTGCGGGCCAGGATACCGAACAAGGGCACAGTCGATCGTTGCGGAGAGAAAGAGCGGACGGCCTTAGAAGGCCGTCCCTACAAGTTACGACGCAGCGCGCTGGCTGGAGGCGTGCGGCGCTGGAAGGAAACGTTCGGCGAGGGCGTAGCCGCCGAAGAGAAGAGCGGCGTAGAAGGCGTCGCCGGCGAGGGTGTTCCAGAAAAAGGGGATGCCGGCCAGGTAACAGGTTGCGAGTCCGGCGAGCGTGCGCGAATAGAAACCGCCGACCGCCCAAACGGCGAAATTAGTGACGATGAAAAACTGAATGGCGCCGAGGAGCGTGGCGAGAGTGATGCGGGTGATGGTGCGGCGATCACGCAGCCAGAGGCCGATGGCAACGTTGATGAGGAAACTGGCGTAGACGATGGGGATTAATTTGTGGAAACCAATGAAAATGTCGCCGAGGACAAGAGCGAGCAGGGGAAAGAGAAACGCGAGGCGTCGATCCTTGAGCACGGCGCCGGAGAAGAGCGCCATGGCGCCGACGGGTGCGAAATTCCAGGGGTGCGGGGCGATGCGTAAGGCGGCGGCGAGCAGAATCAGGACAAACGCGAGCAAGGTGCGATAGAGCAGATTTTCTTTTTGAGAGATTTCGGCGTTCATTTTGTTGTTTCCTCCATTAGCGGCAATAGATCGCAAAACACGAAGCCATCGCGGTTCACAATTTCTCCTGTTCGAACGGATATGGGCGATTGAAAAATGGGGCCGTCGAAAACAAAGGTGTGGAACTCTCCGTTTTCGCCGCAAGGGTCCGCGTGGGGCGGAAGGTCGCGGAAGAAGGAGTCGTCCAGTTCGCGGCCGGCGAAGCTGGGATCAAGAACCCTGGTGTAGATGCAAGCGGCGATGGCGCGGAAACGCTGCTCATGGAAGCGACGGATTAATTCGCGTGTATCGCGTTTCCAAATGGGGAAGAGAGCGGTCATGCCGATGCGGGCGAGGTTTTTCTCGCGGTATGCGCGGAGGTCTTCGAGGAAGATGTCGCCGAAGGCTACTTTTCGGACGCCGTGGGCGAAGTGAATGCGGAGGGCTTCTTCCATGCGTGCTTCGTAGATGGGGTTGACGCATTGCGGCGGGATGCGAACTTCGTGGAGCGGCAGGCCGATGGATTGAGCTTGTTGCTTGAGGAGTTCGCGGCGTACACCATGCATGGCGATGCGGTCGTAGGTTTCCGTAACTGTGGTGAGAAGGGCAACGACTCGGAAATGCTTCTGCTGGAGCAGGGTGTGCAGCGCCATGGCGCTGTCCTTGCCGCCGCTCCAGCAGAAGAGGATGGGTTCGGGTGAAGTCAAGATAATCTCCCAGAGTGATAGACCTCGAGATGGGGCGCAGCATGCTGCGCCCCTACAGGGAAGCAAGCTCAGTTGCGGCCGATGAAACGGTAGTTGAGGCCGAGGCGGAAATCGCGGCCAAGCGCGGGGAAACCGATGGCGTCCTGGTATTGCTTGTCGAAGAGATTAGTGACGCGGCCAGTGAAGGACACGCCGCGGGCAATGAGATAGCTGGTGGCGAGATCGAACCGCGCGTAGCCGGGATTGTGAGTCAAGCCGAGGCCCAGGAAATCGCTGTCGGTGCGGATGCCGGTGAAGTAGCCAGTGAGATTCAGATTCCAATGGCGATAGGTGGTGTTGAGGATGAGGCTGCCCGAGTTGACGGGACGGCGAAGAAGATGGTTGCCGGGCATCTGAACGGGATCAAAGGCGTTGGGGGATTGGAGGACGCGCGTGTCGTCATGCGAGTAGTTCCCGTTGACGCTGAGCCAGCGGCGGAGGCGCAGTTCGCCGGAGAGATTGACGCCGCGCGCGCGGGCAAGATCGGTGTTGAAGTACGTGCCGGTACCTTGCTGACAGGCAGTAGTCATTGTTGGATTGAAAGTGAAGCTAACGATATCGCGGAAGCGATCGTTGAAGTAAGTAGCGGAGAGACGGAGACGCTGGCCGGCGAAGAACTGGTCGAGACCAACCTCATAGGTCTGGCTACGCTCGGGGCGAAGAGTGGAATTGCCGGGGAAGCACGGGTCGCTGCCGAAGGATTGTTCAAGGGCAGGCTCCTTGAAACCCTGGCCGTAGGAGAAGCGCGCGCGGAGGTCACCCCAGAAGCGGCGGCCATCGTGAAGAGTGTACACGGCACCTGCGCGGGGGACGACGCGAGTACCGAAAGTAGTGTTGGCTTCGGCGCGTGCGCCGGCGCTGAGGGTGAGGCGGGCGAGAGGCTGCCAGCGCGCGTCGAGAAAGCCGGCTTGATTGTTGCGGCGGGCGTGAAAGCCAGCGATGAGGCTTGGATAGGCGTTCTCGACTTCATATTCGTAGCCGGCGGCGACGGCTCCGGTACGGAAAGTAAAAGTGGATTGTTCCCGCAAACCGGCGCGGTTGAATTGGTCGATGGAAGGGAAGAATGGAGGATTGCCGTTGGTGTCTAGGGTGCGATTTTCATGGCCGCTGACGCGATGGACCCAGTGCGAGCCGGTCCTGAAATCCCAGCTCAGATGGACGAGGAGAAGCTTGAGGTTTTCGAATTGAGAGGGGCCGGGCGGTGGGACAGGGCTGAGGGTTGATCCCGGAAGAGCAGCGAAGCTGGAATTGCTGCGGACGGAGAGACGCAAATGATCGGAGTCACTGAAACTGTAGCCGAAGTTTCCGGAAAAACTGCGATTGAGGAAGGCGTCATGGGATCCCTGACCGTCGGTCTGGAAATAAGAGTCGGCGAGGGAGTAATCGAAAGCACCGAGAAGACCCGCGACCAAAGCACCACCGCGCGCAGAGGAGTAGCTGCCGCCCTCAGCGAAGAGATTGAGCTCAGGAATGCGCGTGGCGCCGCGATGGCTGAAAAGTTGAACGACGCCGGAAACGGCATCGGTGCCGTAGAGCGCGCTCTCGGCACCGTGGACGACTTCGAGCTTGTCAATGTTGTCGAAGGTTTGGTTGGAGAGATTGAGGAAGCCGCCGGGCTCGTTGAGGGGCGTGCCGTCAACGAAGAACTTGGTGAAGTTGGAGTTGCCGCCGTCGAGAAAGAAGGTGGTAAGCCCGCCTTCGCGGCCGGTGCGAGCGATGGCCGCGCCGGGAAGGGTGAACAGGGCATCGGCAAGCGAGACGTACTGGCGCTGGCGGATTTCGTCCGAAGTGAGAATGTCGACGGGAGCAGGGGTCTGGGAAACTTCGAGAGGCTGGGCGTTGGCGGTGACGACCACATTTTCGGAGACTTGGGCAATTTCGAGTTTGACGTCAAGAGTGCGAGCGTCTGAAGCAGCCAGGGAAAGTGAGAATTCGCGAGGGACGAAGGCAGCGCTAGCGAAATGAATCCGGTAACGCGCAGGCGCAAGGATTAGATTGAAAGTGCCGTCCGCGCCAGTAAAAGTTGAAGCTGGCGGGATCGCGCTATTTTCAGATTGAGCGATGATGCCTACGCCCGCGATGGTGTAGCCGGACGCATCGGTGACGCGACCGGAAAGGTGCGCATCGGGGAGAGCGTTTTGTGCGTGTAAGGCGATACTTTGGGCGAAGACTGCGAAAGAAAGTAAAGCAGAACGAAGAATAGTCGTATTCATTTTTATCCTCCGCTCCCTCTCGCGCGGGAGTTGAAGGTTGACCAGTGCGACAAAATGAATCGCACGGCTGCGAACTTCGCCGGTCTCCTGGCTTAGCGGTAGTTCCGGCCCGTTCGAATCAGGACCGTTGCGGGGCCTTCCCGCGGCGTCGCCCAGCGATGGAGCGATAGGCCGCAGTGGCCAGCGCACTAACTGAATCCGCCCTACAGTCGCGCGGCGGCGACGGCTTTCACCTTGACGATCCCGAAGAGGCTGGAACCGGCATTCCGTCTTCCCGAGCACGAAGTTCGCGGTGAATGTGATCTGCAGCGCGGGGCCGCAGGGTTGGGGTTAACGAGAAAGGCTTCCATTTACAAAACTTCTATGCACTACGTTCTCGATAAGACGATGACGCGTGGCCGGCCGGAGGAACTGAGTTCCACCATGAGCGGCGTCTGGAAAACCTGTTCGAGCAATTCGCGCTGATAAATGTTCGCAGGCGGACCGACGCGCAAGCAGCGGCCGCGCTGCATCAAGACGACTTGATCGGCATACTCCGCGGCGAGATTCAATTCGTGCGTCACGACTACGACGGTGTAGCGATTTTCCGCGGCGAGGCGGCGGAGAGCGTCTAGCAAGCCAATCTGCGCGGCGATATCCAGGTGGAGAGTGGGCTCATCGAGCAGGAGAAGCAGGGGCTGTTGAGCCAAAGCACGCGCGAGGATTACACGCTGCTTTTCGCCGCCGGAAATTTGGTCCATCCAGCGATCGCTCAGATCCGTAGCGCCGACCTGGGCGAGGGCGTTTTTTGCGATGAGGATATCGTCTTCGGATTCGAAGCGCAGAGAGCGCCCATGAGCGTGGCGGCCTTGCAGGACGAATTCCCAGGCCCGGGCAGGGAAAAGCAAGGTGCTCTCCTGCTGAACCATGGCGATGCGCTGCGCGCGAGTACGCGGGGTAAGCGAGTGCGTGACGAAGCCGTTGACCAGAATGCGGCCAGAGAGCGGCGCAAGGGTGCCAGCGATCAATTTCAGCAAGGTGGACTTGCCGCTGGCGTTTGGTCCGAGGATGGCGACGATTTCGCCGGGCCTCGCCTGGAAGCTCGTAGCTTCCAAGGTGAAAAGCGGAGCCTGCGCGGGGTTTGCGGAATAGGCGTAGCTGACCTGCTCGACACTCAAACGAATGTCGTTGGCCAAACGGCCGGCTTCGACAAGACGCCGCGCGTGAGCTGATCTGGGGCTCACGCGAGCCTCCTGCGAAGGAGGTAGATGAAGAGCGGGGCGCCGACAAGAGCTGTGACGGCACCGACAGACACTTCCGTCGGGGCAACCACGGTGCGGGCCAGAGTATCCGCCATCACAAGGGCGATGGCGCCGCCAATCGCAGCCGTCGGCAATAGAGTGCGATGATCGGAACCAAAGATGAAGCGCATCACGTGCGGCACGATCAAGCCGACGTAGCCGACAGCGCCGCTGACGGAAACCGCCAGTCCCGTCAGAAAAGAGGCGGCAATGTAGACGACCAGGCGCACTCGAGGGACGTCTACGCCGAGGTGCATGGCCTCTTTTTCACCTGCGAGGAGCAAATTCAAATCCGAGGCGGTGGTGTAAATTACCCCGGCCGCGATAACGAAGCCGATGCCGAGAAACCAATAAATGCTCTTCTGCAAAGGGGTGGAGAGATCACCCATCAGCCAGAATGACAGGCCACGGAGGCTGCCTGAGAGCGTGCTCATGAGGAACATGATGATGGCGGAGATGAAAGAGCCGGTGATGACACCACCGAGAAGAAGCGTGTTGCCGTCAATCTGGCCCTCTCTGCGGCCGAGGAAATAAACTGCAGCGATGGTCGCTGCCGCGCCGAGAAAGGCTCCCAGCGGAGTGAGCAGCGCGACGGCCAGGGGCGCAAGAGTGAGATGGGGCGCGACGATGAGCGCCAGGATAGCGCCCAACGATGCTCCGCTGGAAACGCCCAGCACGTAGGGGTCGGCTAGAGGATTGCGCAGCAGCGCCTGGAAACTGGTACCTGCAACAGAGAGCGAGGCGCCGACAATGATGCCAAGAAGGATGCGCGGCAGGCGGATATTCACGACAATCAAGCCATAATCGCTGGAAATCTGGCTGCTTTGCCCGAAGACGACGCGAAGCAAGTCGCGCCCCAAGGCATAAAGGGAAACGGGCACGGCGCCAAACTTCAACGCGCCGACCACGACGAAAAACAAGATCACAGTCAAAAGTAAACATTGAAGAAGGAGGCGGCGAAGCGTCAGCGGGCGCATGCGCGGCCTCCGAGAAGCGCCATGCGGGCTTGCATGGCGTTGGGCGAGGAAGAATAATGTGCCGCAGGCGGCGGGTTCGGCGGAGGATTCTCCTTCTCGATCTTTTCTTTACTATTATCCGGCTTTTGCACGAAAGCATCCGGGTGCAACTGACGGGCAAGTTCTTCGATGGCCGCAACAATCCGCGGGGCGGGGCGGTTGACAGCATCGCTGATGACGGCGTAGCGGCGCTTGCTCACGGCGTCCAGGATACTCCAGCCGGGAAGAGTGGCCAGAGTTTCGACAGTGGATGGAGTCGCTTCAGAATGAGAATCAGCGAAGACCAGGAAGTCGGGCTGCAGGCGGGCAACTTCTTCCAGGCTAACTTGGGGCCAGTCCTTGTCAGAATCGACGATAGAAACTGCGCCGGCAAGACGGAGGGCGTCGGCGATAAAGGTATGCTGGCCGACGGAGATAAGCGGTTGGTGCCAAACTACGAAGAGGACACGCTTGGCCGGGGCTGCCCCGATGCGGCGCTGCAAATCGGCAAGGTGTCGCTGCATGCCTTCTGCAACGGAGGCGCCTGCCTCCGGCGCGCCGAGGACATCGGCCAGCTTTTTCGAGGAAACTATTATTTCATCGACGTTGTGAGGGTCGGTGGCGTAAGAAGAAATTCCCAAGTTGTCCAGCGATTGTACGGTCTCGAGCCGGTTGAAGCCTTTGGTCACAAGAACGATGTCCGGATGCAATGAGGCAATTATTTCCAAGCTGGGATTAATTCCGCCGCCCACCTTGGTCTTTTTCTTCGCGTCGGCCGGGTAATCGCAATAGTCCGTGTCGCCGACGAGATGATCTTGCAAGCCGAGCGCGTAAACCGTTTCCGTCAAGCTCGGCGCGAGGGACACGATGCGCTGGACTGGCTGGGGAACGCGAACTGTGCGGCCCAATTCATCCGTGACTTCCCGATAGACCGGGGATGCGGAAGGGATCGCTGGAGCGCCCTGGGCACACGAGAGTTGAACACAGAACAGCGAAGCCACGATTGCGGCGAAGACTGCGCTTCGAAGGAGCACTCGTGCGAACCCGTTCACTGATTCCCTCTGACCAGGAGATTTCACTCCACCAACAAAAAAGCCCCACGAGACACCTTGGGGCCTATGGCATCGCTCTTTCTCGCGAAGAGCGCGGCCTTCTGCGGCACGGGAGGGTGGCCTGGCTTACGGCCTTTCAGCCGATCACAGTGGCGGGACCGCGGCCGATTCACACGGCCTTCCCCGCTTCCCTTGCCTGCGAATTTGAAAATTGAGTCTATGCCGCGCGTGCGGGAGTGTCAATGCGCGACTGGAAATGTTACAAATGGAAAATCGTGGTTGCGCTTCATCGGTTCTTCCAGTTGGGCTTGCGCTTTTCCACCAGAGCGCGCAGACCTTCCTGGGAATCCTCGAGGCGGTAGAGTTCATTGAGGAAGATATTCATTGAGTGTTTGAGGCCCTCGCGGAGCGACAGACCCATGCCTCCGAGGATGGCTTTCTTGGCCATCGTCAGCACCGGACCGGAGTGGCCAGTGATCCGCCCGACGAGATCGTTCACGGCCTGTTCGAGTTGAGCCTCCGGCACGAGGCGGTTCACCATGCCGAGTTCCAAGGCTCGCTCAGCGGTAACCGGTTCACCAGTCAGAACAAGTTCGAGGGCGATTTTGGGGCCGACAAGGAAAGGCAGAATAGTGGAGGCGAGCGGCGGAAAGACGCCAATGCTAATTTCCGGCTGCGCAAACCGCGCTCTTGGAGTGGCAATCACGAGATCACCGAAGGCCGCGAGTTCCGCTCCGCCGCCGATGGCCGGCCCATTCACCACGCAGACCACGGGCTTGCCGACTTCCAGCATTCCGGCAAATGCGGCGTGAAACGCGTCAAGCATCTGAAACACGCGCTGGGAAGTGTATTCACCGATGTCAATGCCGCCACAAAAGACCTTGCAAGCGGAATCGAGAACAATTAGTTTGACGTCGTCGCGTTCGCCGGCATGAGTGATGCCGCCGGCGATCTCACGCAGCATGGCTTCATTGAGGAGATTGTGTTCCGGGCGGCTCAGGGTCATCCTGGCAACGCCAGCGTGAATGCGGAACTTCACATGTTCAAATTGTTCCGGTTTGCGGCGTTCCGGTTGTGACGTGAACTCTTCGGTGTTTACAGACTCAATCATTCCCGCACTCCTGAGCATCAATCGCTTGCCGACGTGAGATGACGATCACGAGGGACCACTTTTGATGCTAGCACGGCAGGATGAGAGGCCCGGAAAGAGTGCAACCCAGAGTGCGCAAAAAGTTCGCTGGCCCTGGGAGCGGGATCGCCGAGAATGACCTTGAGGCCATTGCAACTGAAAAAACCGGCGTTTTGTTATCCAGTTTTTTTCTTGTGCATCGGAACGCAGTGGCTATTCTGTGAGGAGCCCCGAGGGTTGAGAGCCGGGGAGCGGAGATTGGCGTTCCCGGGTCCGGAACGATGCTTGTGGACGACAATTTGATTGATGAAAAAGCAGCTGTGGCAGTCCGAATGACTGAGCTGCCGGATGCCGAAGGATTCCCAGGAGCATCTTCCTGGGAGCTTGCGGCGCCGCTACACTTCAATGCTGACTGGCAAGGCAAGAACGCGGATCCCGAAAGGGAGACGGAAGTACGATTGCTTTGGACTCCCGAAACACTTTTTCTGCGATTCCGTGCGAAATACCGCGTCATGACCGTGTTCCCCGATGCCAAGCCGGATGGGCGCCGCGACAAGCTCTGGGATCGCGACGTCGCGGAAGTTTTCCTCCAGCCGGACCCGTCGCAACTCCGCCGTTACAAAGAATTCGAAGTCAGCCCGAATGGCTTTTGGATTGATCTGGACATTGCGCCGGGACAGACACACGACTTGAAGAGCGGCCTGCGGCGCCGCGTCGGTATTAACGAAGCCGCTAAAACCTGGGTCGCCGAGCTGGCGCTGCCAATGAACAGCCTGGCCGATCACTTCGATCCCGCGGCCCGGTGGAAAGTGAATTTTTACCGCATCGAAGGGGCTACGGAACCGCGATTTTATTCCGCCTGGCGGCCCACGCGAACACCAGCGCCCAATTTTCACGTTCCGGAAGCGTTCGGGGAATTGGCCTTTGCGCCATCCGCTTCGCCGCGAAAGTAGTCGATTTGCCGAGCCTGGAGCAGATCAAAGCTGGCTTCCCCGCTTTGTTTTCCTTATGCTTTCCTCGTGAATAGTCGCTGCTTTCGTCATTTTGCGGAGGACCATTTTCTCCGCACCAGTTTCCTCGTTGTGTGCGCTATTTCATTCGGTTGCGGAACGGTCGTGCAGGCTGGTCCGCAGCAGAAGGCTACCGAAGCCGCTATTGCGGTCACAAAAGTCGAGCCTCCGAGCTGGTGGGTGCGACTCACGCCGGAAGTGACGCTGCTCCTTTCGGGGCACGACCTGGAAGCGACGCACGTCGAGTGCAATCTGCAAACGCTGAGCGTCTCCCACACCCAGGCTACCGCGGGCGGCAAGTATCTTTTCATCTGGCTGAAGATCGGGGCGGAAACGAAGTCCGGAACTGCCATCTGCCGAATTACGGCGCCAAAAGGAACGACGTCTTTCGAACTGCCTCTTGCTGCACGGTCACCGACGCTCGGAAAGTTTCAAGGGCTTTCGCAGGACGACGTGATGTACCTCATCATGCCGGACCGCTTCGCGAATGGCGATCCCACGAATGATGAGCCCGCGGAAGCACCTGGCTCGCACGACCGGGCAAAGGCGAGGGCTTATCACGGCGGGGACCTGCTGGGGATTCAGAATCACCTGGCATATCTGAAAGGTCTGGGCGTAACCACGCTGTGGCTCACGCCTATTGTGAAGAACGGCGCTGCTCAGGATTATCACGGATACGGCGCGGTGGACCTCTATGCGGTCGACCCGCACCTGGGAGCGCTGAAGGATTATCAGAACCTGGTGGCCGCGGCGCACAAGCAAGGAATGAAGATTTTTTTCGATGCCGTGCCGAATCATGTCGGTCCGAAACATCCGTGGGTTGCGAATCCACCTCTGCCGGACTGGTTTCACGGAACGCCGCAACATCACTTGGATTCGTTTTCACCTTTCAAAGCCGGTTTTTACGGACAGGCGGGCGGTCAGGCTGTCGCGAACGATCCGTTCGAATTGCTGATCGATCCGCACGCGCCGGCGCGCATGAAAAGAAATCTTACGGAAGGATGGTTCTTTGGAATTCTGCCGGACATGAACACGGAGAATCCGGTGGTGGAGCAATATCTCTTGCAGAACAGCATCTGGTGGGCGGAAATATCGGGGCTGGACGGCTACAGAGTAGATACATTTCCGTATGTCGGACGGAAGTTCTGGGCCAATTGGCACGCGGGATTGCGCCGAATCTATCCCTATTTGACCACGATTGGCGAAGTGTTTCATCCCGATCCGAGCGTGACTTCGTTCTTCGTGGGAGGAGTGCGGCGTTACGACGGCATCGATAGCGGACTCTCGACGGTCTTCGACTTCCCGATGTTCTTCACCCTCCGTGATGTGTTGTTGAAGAATGCTCCTGCCGGCCGAATTGCGGATGTGCTGCGTCACGATTCCTTGTATCCGCGGCCTGACGCTCTCGTTCCGTTTTTCGCGAATCACGACGTGCCGCGTTTCGCGAGCGCGGAGGGTAGCTCTACCGCAAAACTGAAGCTGGCGTTTGGACTCACGCTGACCTTGCGCGGCATTCCGGAAATTTATTACGGCGACGAGATCGGGATGCCGGGAGGCGGCGATCCGGACAACCGACGGGATTTTCCCGGCGGATGGATTGGCGATTCGAACGATGCGTTCACGCAATCCGGGCGCACGCGCGGCCAGCAGGAGATTTTTTCTTACGTGCAGACGCTGCTCAGGCTTCGGCGCGAACACGGCGCGCTGCGCACCGGCAAGTTATGGCATATGGCGTCCGACGAATCATCTTATGTCTTTGCGCGGGAGACGGAGGAAGAACGGATTGTCGTTGCGTTCAACAATGCCGATCTGCCGCGAGAACTGCGAATTCCGTTGGCCGACACGCCGGCGCAAAGAGCGACCGAAATTGCACTTCTATTCGGAGACGCCAAAGCGGAAGTTGCGGGAGGCGAAATCCGCGTCGCCATGCCTGGGCAATCACTATCGATCTTTTTGCTGAATTGAGCTGGAGCGCATTCTAGACTAGAAAGCGACTCGCACAGTCCAGTTATTCAACGCGTCGGGCACGGCAAGTGCGACGGAGTGAGTCTGGCTGTCGTAATGCCATTCGTGATTGACGTCAGCGCCGATGCGAACTTCCTTCGGGGCCGCTGCGACGCCGTACAATTTCACTTCGGCGCTCTTCCACCATGGCTGAAAGCCATTTTTCGCAATGCTGCTCGTCACCGTGACGAGATTTGCTGAAACTTGGCAGGAATAATCAACGCGCAGAATCTCGCCCTTCTGGTAGGCAAATGAGTGGCCGTCATCTTGATAGAGCGCTCCTCCACACTCATTGGCGGAGGCTCTGGAAGGAAGATAGAGGCGCAGTTCGAGGGGCCCGTTAGGCTTCTCGCCGGTGTACTGGACCAGCGGCTGCATGGGCACGATGGCGCCAGCGCGAATGTATAACGGCACTTCGTCAATTCGCGGATGAAGGTTAATCTGGTCTTTGTTCGTATGCTTTTCCGCGGTCCAAAAGTCATACCATTCGCCGGGAGGCAGAAACACTCCTTGCGCGTCAGTCGTTTCTGTAACCACGGGCGCCACGAAAAGATCCGGGCCAAAAAGGAAATCGTGGTCATCGCCGTAGAATTCTTCGGCATGGGGATACTCGAGGAAAACGGAGCGCATGAGAGGCA
>WNFJ01116376.1_pt2 | contig 12747 bp, 15 predicted proteins | sample 5400461 | NCBI WGS metagenome assembly WNFJ01 (sample SAMN13153349, study PRJNA577476) | soil metagenome | isolation source: 115 cm saprolite on Douglas fir-dominated hillslope | place: USA:California | collected 2013-09-17 | reverse complement strand
TGCCAGCGAACCCTTCGACCCCCGAGGAAGCCTACTCAGTGCTGGACGCGCTGTACAACGACGCCTTGGCATAGTTGACTCCGGAATCTCGAGATAATCCAGCGAGAATGCCCTCGAGCGCTCAAGCTTCTATTCGCTATTCGCTCTGCAGTTTCATCTTACTCGTAGTCTGGAGCTTGCTCGTCGGCCTCAAACTGTACAGGATGAGCTAGGTAGTAGAAGCAATCAATGCTAAGTTCCGAAAAACCCGTGGCATAGAACTTTATACTCGGTAGATGAATAGTGAGGCTCGGTCAGCATGCCCCAGAAGAATGAGTCGTCACCGTCTTCTCTTGCAGAGGTCTTCGAGAAAATGGCTGAAAAAGACTATGCTTTCAACTTCGATGTAACCATGGAACTAGCAACTTCATCCTTGCGAGTCGGAACTGTCAGGGTCCACGGTAAAGTCGAGTCTGCGGCTCTGAAGAAGAAGTAGTTCGATTCCTGATCTGACTGCGCTTTCGCGCGCTTCTAAGCAGGACCCTGTCCGAGCAAAGCTTCCTTCTCGCAGTCAAAGCACCGATAGCTTCGCTCCGTCTTCCACTTGCCAGACGAATCGAGGATCTGCTTTTCCTGAGATGTATTCGAACTGACCGCCACACCTGTCGCAAACATGTTCCACTAAGATTACCAACCGGTGGGCCAAGCATCGCTACTCATAAACAGTCGCGCTACCTGACCCCGCAACACATTTACCAGACGCGGTCTCTTCCATCATCACCATTGTCAATCGGTTCAAACGCGGAGAAGAACAAACGGATAGAACAGACGTTTGACGAGTTCAACGAATCCTGGCTCGTCTACTGGAACGCCTACATCGAGCTACAAAACCAGTTGTACGAGAGTCTGAAAACCGCGCGAGAAGTAACCTGGCTTGGCGCCACTGACAACGCTAAGATGAGCGAGATAAACGCGGCCCAACGACAGCTCTTCTCAACTATGCCCCGCCGCCTAGACTATGTCCCGTTAGGACAGATTAACAGAAGCATGGATTACGCGCTCAGCAAGATAAACGAGCTACTTGCAGCTCTCTTCTCAGAGAAGGAAAAATGCAAGAGGCTAGAAGACGCGATAGACATTCTCACGGACAAGGCGAACAAGACCAAGCAAGAACTGCAATCTGAGTCGTAGCCAGAAGGCGCAGATTTCGCTATGCAGGGACCTGGATGCTTTTTCCTCCATATCTCGGATAGAGATATTTCGCTGCGGGAATCCCGTGAATTGTTTCTACTTCCGCGCGTGGGAGGCCCTCCGCCTTCAGATCCGAGAGAGTCTTGTGCAGGATTAGCGATCCGATTCCTTGCCTTCGATAGCTGGGCGAGACGACTATTCCAGTGAAGAACCGGCCTTTACCTGAGTTCCTCTCGGAGATTATCCCGTTGATTCCAACAATCGTCTCTTCTTTCTCAGCGACCAACATCCTCGCGCCGAGTCGTTTCTTGGAGTCTAGAAACCATTTTGCTGCGGTTGCGGGTGTCCATTTCTTCAGATAACTCGTCCAGGGAAAACCTTCTTCTTGGCCGAGACCTTCACACCAAACTCTTGCCGCCGAGCCGATTTCGTTCTCTGAAGCAAACTTGATTCTTAGGTCTTCGGATTGTTTTGGGCCTGGATAATCGAACTTGGATAGATCCCATCTGAACACGCAATAGAAAGGGCCGAATGGAGACATCTGCTACTCACTCTCCTTGGTTTGAATCTCGTTCGGGCATTTCTCTCTGAAGAGACTTAACAACTTCCTGGAAGTCGATGATACTCGTCGCCTGAATTTCTTGTTCTCTAATAAGCTCCGCGAGCTTTGAATTCTTAATCACGAATCGGCGGTCCGCGTTCCTCAACGCGTGGAGGTCCCACCTCCCGTCTCCGATGTAAGCAACCGTATCAGCCTTCTGCTTGTAGTACCTGACCATGTCGTCTTTCAAGTTCATTGAACGGTTACTTCTCGGCTTGGGCCATTTGAATTTGATACCAGTCGGCGTACATTTCGCTGATGCCGCGAACAATTCCACTTTGTCTTCGAACTTTTTGCGGGTTAGAAGATGTTTGATGACGAAATCTAGGCCAGCACTGACTATGACGAGTGGGAAGTGGTTTGCCTTGCAAAATTCGATGAGCTTGTCGAAGTTGGGCCTGAACTCGGTTACTCCATCTAAATAGCTCAATATCTGAGAACTTGGGACCTGGACCATGGCACCTTGTCGTCGGACGCATTCCTCGAGTGTGATCTCCCCTCTTACATACTGGTCGTGGATGGTTCTCCAGTCTCCTTCTCCGAACCTTGCTAGAACATTCTCGAACGTGTCGTTGAGCGTAACCGTGCCATCGAAGTCGCTCAGAACCGCAAGTTTCATTCTAGACGAAACTTCTCCACAATCTTGACCTAACTGATGTTGAAAAACAATCCTCGCAAAGCCTATCACGAGTAGCGTTTTCTCCATCCCATGAGCGAGCGGTTCACGGCCCGTGCAGCTGTGGAGTTCCGGTTGTCCCAACTTGGTGGTTCAGTCAATCAGATCGGTTTAGGTCCGATCGTAATCGGTTCTTGGGACCTAAAGAGCGTCAAATCTCTTGCTAGGACCATTAGCGCCGAACGCTCTCCGTTGTGGTGGTGGGGGCCGCGATTTCCCCTCTATCACGGGAAGGTTGGAGGCAGAGAGGTTTCAATCGTGAACCTTCCTTTAGGGGCACCTGCTACCGTCCTAGTAATGGAGGAGTTGATCGCTTGCGGGGCACGAGTATTTCTGGGGCTAGGGCTAGCTGGAAGTATCCAGCCTGAGGCACCCGTCGGGACCTGTTTCATTCCGACCTCGTGTATTAGAGAAGAGGGAACGTCGCCTCATTACTTGTCGAGTGATGAGGGCTTGCGTCCTGCTCAGAGGCTTGTCAGGGCGTTGGAGAAGGCGCGCATAAAGAAGGGTGTTGTAGCGTATACAGGACCTCTCTGGACCACTGACGCGCCTTACAGAGAAATGGTGACGACGATCGAGGAATACCGATTACGGAATGTATTGGGCGTAGATATGGAAACCTCTGCCATGTATGCATTGGGCGTCTATCGAGATGTAGAAGTCTGCAACTTCCTCGTTGTGAGCGATGAACTGTGGAGAGACTGGAGGCCAGCTTTCGGCCAACCGGAAATGAAAGCGGCTTTGAAACGCGCGCGAGAAGTTGTCTTGGAAGCAGTCACGACACTTCGAGCATGATGGACTCTCGTCTTCTTCCGGTCCGTGAACTATTTCGTTCCCGGGCACCTCGATGTCTTGAGTGGGTAGATTATGGATACAGGGTCACTTGACCTGATTTTCATGACCGGTCGTCTCGCCTGTAGAGAGGCCGCAACTAGGGCAGGTCAACCCCCAAGGGACTTACCTCTATGCCGCATCTCTGACCGAGCCTCGGGGCGGGAATCGGAATGTTTGTCGACCGTCTCCGTTCTTGTTTGACCAGAAACACCTCAGCCAAGAGTCCCAGAACCGCGTATCCAGCGGAAACCGGTATGATGGTGGAGCGAAATTCAACAAGCAACGAGACAAGCGATCACGTCCTTTTGTTGGTCGGTGTCGAGGGACTTCGACCGGAGGTGGGATGACTTACACGGTTGCCTTAATACTATGCCCAGAGGGCGAATGCCCTCTTTCAGGAACTCTTGATAGGGGTCCCATGCCTTTCGTCGGGGCAAATCCATTCGCCCAGGCCAACCCTCGAGAGTCTTCGATAACACATCCGACCATGAGCCACACACAGCATTCTACCATGAACAACTTCAGGCAGCTTGTGGACATCTCTCTGTCCCTGTCCATCGGAGGAATTCAGTCTCGCAGGTTCTCCCAGGGGAGTCGGGTTTGAAGGATCTTCCTCGCCCATAACCGAAGCGCAAGTGTCTAGAAGGTTTAGCGTCGGTTAAGTATTGCTCTTCAAGGAAACCTTTCAGCATCAAAAGATATCTAACACAATGCTCGTTTTTTTCGACCGCTTGTGTAATCAGTTTCTGCCGCGGAATGGGCATTGTCTAGTGGACAGTAACCTCAATGCTAGCTAAACCGGATCGAGAGAGCAGGCCACTTGTCCCGGTCACCGTAACCGTGTACGTTGCGGGCGGGGTTACCGCGAAGGTCTCGAAAACAAAAAGCATCCGGGTTGACGTCCCAGGTTGTAAGAATACGGTGCTATCTGAATGGAGAAAGACGATGGGCCCAGTCTTTCTAATGGGAGAAACTGAGAGCGACAAACTCATCGATCCAAAAAACCCTGATAGACTGTAAACGTGAAGCTCTCCGATGGCGATCGAACCCCTGGTTATCGCGACGGGTAGATCAACAGAGATGGCGAAATCTCCAGGGATACCCGTGCTTTCCTGGATGGTTTCCCTGTCTATGGTACCGCCGTTGACGATTGTGACGCAATAGTTTGCGGCGGTGCTAGTCCCGGAGCACCCTGCCTGGAAACCAACAACTACATTTGCGGCACTGCTTGTGACATTGTAGGTGATACTAAACAACCTCCCAGCGGTCGGGCTGGTTGTGCTGGTGAACGAAACGGCAGCGACTTCCACGACACCCGGGCCATCCTGCCCTGAATTGCATCCGAAGCCCGTGTTGCCAATACACTCCGATACTGTGAATATGTTCGTTCCCAAAACACTACCGGTCAAGTCTAAGCCCACCGCATTTAGCACGGTCGGGTCTGCCTTCACGAAGATATCGAACCCGTTCATCGGGTCGGAGCCTTGAATGTTGACCGCGATCTGGATCTGTGTGCCTTTCAGGGCGGAAACCGCTAGAGGTAAAACGGGGCATGACGTTGATAGAGGGTCGGATATGCAGACTGTCCCGATCACCTGACCGTGAACCAGAGAAAATACGCCTTGACCAGTGAAGGCCAGAATGCTCAACGTGACCAAGCTCACCGCGAACACCTTCCCCCTCATTTTCCAGATCTTCGCTCCGCTCAATGCTGAAATATCCATGATAGTCCAGATAAGGCCCACGTCACAATTATTACAGATTAAATACTTGTAGCGCAAATCCGCTAAGTATGGCAGACCTTAGACGAAGAGTGGAGCGGCTCATAGAGAGCGATCCAGTAATAAAAAGAGGCCTACAGCGAGGAATCATAAACTCAAGGGCACTCGCCAGATTCATTCAAGAAGCGGACGGTCCAGAGTCAACCCTAGACGCGATAATAGGAATCATACGCCGCTATTCTCTGGGGATTGAAGAAGAGAGAGAGCTTCGTCGGGTCTTCAAGAATTGCGAACTGGCATTGAGAAGCAAGATGGGAGATCTCGCCGTTGAAAACGGCCCAGACATTATGAAACGAATAGCGGAATTTGCAGCCACGATCAGAACCACCAGAGGGGAGAACTTGAGAGTCATGGTGGGACTGCAATCCATCAGAGTCATCACAGAACAGAAGGCCCTGGAGAGCTTCCGTCAAACCCTTCGAACCAAAGAGATCATCAGTTACTCCACCGACCTCACCGAGATCTCCCTTCTCCTACCACCGGAAGCAATTTGGACCAAAGGGATCATAGCGAAGATTACTACAGAATTGGCCCTGAATGATGTCAACTTGGTGGGTGTTATGTGTTGTGCCCCAGAAGAGATCCTACTCGTAACTGAGAAGGACGCCCCTAGGGCCCTCGAAACTTTGCAACGAATGCTGAGAGAGAAATCAACGGACGCAGAACACAACGCTGCCGCAGCAAGAATCGTTCTGACCGCGAGAAGTACAACACCGCGAGGAAGAACGAGCCTCCGACTCACCACTCCCTAACATCCCAAACATTCCTATTGAACACTTCAATTGCCATCGCACCGGGCTGACATGGAAATCTTTGGAGAGGAGAGGCTAGTCTAAGGATGCTCTGCTCCAGTCCCCAATAGTGACACTCTCGCTTTACATTTCCAAGTAATAATGATAGAACATTTCGTCACGCTTCCAACCCAGCCTTTCATAGAGTTGCTGAGCCCAGACGTTGTCCCGTTTCGTCTCCAGGACCAGTCCTTTCGCGCTCGTCTTCTCAGCATGTGGCCTTGCTGCCTCAACTAGAGCTGTACCTACACGACGCCCCCTTGCCCGCGGCATAACGAACAAGCCGCTCAGAATCCACGAACGTTTCATCAAGACAGAAGAGAAACATGAATACAGCTGAGCGAAACCAATAGCATGCTCATTGACCAAGGCAAGAAACATCACAGATTCATCTTTGCTCAACCGAGCCCGCAGAAATCGTTCAGATCCCGCCAGTCGGGAGATCGTTTGGTAGAACCGCCGATAAGCGTCGAAGAGTGGGGCCACTTCATCGACATGATCCTGGGTCGCACGAACAATTTTCAGTTCTCTCAGAGCCTCAGAATTTCCCCCCATTGGTCTCTGATCCCCTGTGGGTCTCGGCTCGCCCACTTCTGAAGCGACCGAATGAACAAATTCGCCGTTTCTAGCCGTTCTAGGACACGAGGCGTGGGAACTGTTCCAAGATGGCCGATTACCCTATTAGGGCCGACGCGGATAATCGGCAATTGACAAACTATGCGTAAGCTCGTATATCTAGGACTCGTAATAGCCGCATTCCTATTGCTTCCAGTGGTCTATGCTGCTCCCGACTTTTCGATCAACGCGTCACCAACATCTTTCTTCGTTTCCGCCGGCAACTCTGGGTCATCCACCATCACTCTCGGCAGTACTGGTTTCTCCGGGACCGTCCAACTATCTGGCTCGGTAAGTCCCAACGACCCAACAGTCACTACAACTCTGAACCCTACAAGCCTCTCGCTGTCACCAGGAGGCTCTGGCCAATCGACCCTTACCGTGACTACTACTCCCTTCACACCACTCCGGACATACACCGTAACAGTAACCGGTACTAGCGGTTCAACTTCCCACCAAACGCAAGTCCTCGTTACAGTCACATCTGGGACGGTCGGTGGCGTTGCTATTCAATACCAGAGCGCGGGGTCAGCTTCCATCGGATCTGGCTTGGTCGCCTTCGGGGCCGCGGCTTCGGTCTGCGTGTGCCTCAGCGCCATCAAGGGTCTTTCAGCCAAGAGAAACCGCATCTAGTCTAGACAACCAACCCCTCCCTCGTTCGGCATAATACCACTGATCTGAAGCGCGAGCTAGGATGAAGATTCGCCACGTCGGCGGTCGTTCGTGAGCTAGCGTCGCAGACAAGGGAAAAATGCCGTACCCTCTTTTTGGTCCTACCGTGCCCGAATCGATGTGGCGGGTACTGCAACTGTAGGCTCAGACGCGAAAGAGGTCCAGGCAGGAAGAGGCCAAGCATCAAACACCAGATGAACAAAACTCGTCCACAGAAAGTGTGCGTTAGAGAAAGAAACGTCTTAGGGAAGAACATGCTTGCATACGTATTCTGGCATTGGCCTGAAGACGGAAGAGCGGAGAGATGCTATGAGTTGGCCCTGAAAGCATTTCATAACGTTCTTGCTCTCGCGAAGCCTGATGGATTTGTCAAGTCGACCTCGTTCAAGATAACGCGACTTCCCTGGAAACGTGGTTCTAAAGCCTATGAGTACTGGTACCTCGTGGAGAACTTCGCGTCGCTAGGGACCCTGAACGAAGGCGCGGTCTCAGCGACTTGTTTGAGGGCCCACAATACCGTCGCTCGAATGTCGGCGGGTGGAACTGGGGGAGTCTACAAGCTACACGGACCCGAGGCTCCACTTGATGATGCTCGTTGGGCTACATGGTTCAGCAAGCCCGATGGCACAAAATATACGGACTTTTTCAACGAGCTTTCGAGAACGAAGAGCGATTCCAAGAGCAGACTGTTTCAGAGGCAATTGGTCCTAGGACCAGCACCCGAATTCTGTCTCCTCGGGACAATTCCTGTGAAACTGAGAGGATTGGCGAAACCAGTGACAGTACAAATGAGAAGCTTGAATTAGTCATACTCTACCCAAAGCCGAAAATAAGCTTGGCCAGAACGACAAAAGAACGCTAGCAAAGTTTTAGTCTACGGCTTCACGAGCCCCGATCATGCCTAAATCCAAATCAAAAAAGGCAAAAGCGAAGAAACCTGCTAAGTCCAAGAAAGCACCTATTCCACCGGGATTCCGAACCATAACACCATACCTCGCGATCAACGGAGCAGCCGCTGCTATCGACTGGTACAAGAAAGCCTTCGGCGCAAAAGAGCTAGCACGACAAGCCGTCCCAGACGGAAAACTCATGCACGCCCGCATCAGAATCGGCGACTCGATAGTAATGCTATCCGACACATTCCCAGGGGGCACGCAATCCCCTGATACCCTCGGCAACAGCCCTGTCACGCTACACATCTACATCAACAACGTAGACAAACTATGGCAGCAAGCAGTCGATGCAGGCGCAAAAGTCACCATGCCATTAGACAACATGTTCTGGGGCGAACGCTACGGCCAACTAACGGACCCCTACGGCCATCGCTGGTCAGTATCTCAGCAAGTCAACATGAGCAAGAAGGAAAGAGACGAGAAACAGAAACAGGCAATGGCAATGTTCGCTCAAGGCCCACACTCTGGCCGGACAGAAGAAGCCCAAGTCGTACAAAACTAGCCCCGACAGTAACAACAATGAGCGAGGCTTTGTCTTCGCTCAACCCTCCTTTTTCTAAACATCCAATGGTACTAGATCGCAGGCACATCTATGAAATTGGATCGGCTCGACCAACATGCACATTCTACTCAAACGTCCTCGGGATGGAAGTCGTCACTTTCGAGAACGGCCGCAAAGCGCTGTCTTTTGGATCCCAAAAGATCAACCTCCATGAGGCGGGCAAGGAGCTCGAACCGAAAGCCTACCGACCTACTCCTGGCTCAGCGGACCTATGCTTCACTACGACCACCCCTATCGATGAAATTGTAAACCGTCTCCAATTATCGAAAGTCAGGATATTAGAGGGCCCTGTCAAGAGAACTGGTGCGCTCGGCCACATGATGTCCGTGTACTTCCGGGACCCTGATCTGAACCTCATCGAAGTCTCGAACTATGAGGATGCGAAGAAGAATCGAGTCGCGAGCAAAATAGTCTAGCTGCCTATTCTCGCAATTTTCCGTTAGAGTTTCTTCTTCATGAAATAGCCTCTAGTCTCGAATCCCAATTTGTCGTACAGTCTTTTTGCCGCAATCTCCTCAGCGGGTGTTGACAGTGTGACCGTGTCGATTCCTTTCTCGGTGAAGGCCTGAAAGAGGCTCTTCAGAAGCTGGGTTCCGATTCCTCTCCGTCTGTACTTCTCCTCAACTGCCAATACCTCGACGGATCCGACTCTTGTTGCCTTCCATTTCCTCAGGACTTCATTGGGAATGTTTTTTGATTCACGACCGTAGATAAAACCAATTATTTTTTGGTTGAGCTCTCCTACTAGGAAGAAGTCAGGCTCGGACGAGTGGAAGCCTTGAATGTCAGCTTGGGTTGGGGTGGAGTCCCATGAAGCATATTTCTGCGAGAGCTGAAGAACGGCGATCTCATCATTCTTCTCGTATCTTCTGATGGCCGGATGCACGAACGGTTCCTAGCTTCATACTTTGGCTGTATTGAGACCTACTTCGTCGGGGTAGAAGTTTTCGAAGTGTTGCTCGCCTTTACCGCCTCCGAGATTCCCCAGATGATGAGGCCTACCGCGATTAGGTAGTTCAATAACCAAGGAATCATTAGAAGCAAGGCACCGAGAAGGATGGCCAGTAAGGCGGTCCCTAGTCGGGGAATCTGCAAGGTCTTCTCGATGTCAGAGACTATTCCCATTGCGCTTCCCTGTTGGACCATGAATGATACTCCATAAGAGTTGTGGAGTTTGTTGCTGAGAACAGCCTTCACTGCCTCGAGTAGTGAGAATGGGGCGACTGGACCCTTGAATGCTTAAGGACATGGTGGTGCCAACAAAAAAGTCCTGCAAAGCCGAGATAGCTGATGCTTGCGACCTGTGCGGTTAGGAGAGAGCATGTCCCCAAAGAGAGCTTAATTCGGATAGAAGCCGCAGGATACTCCGCAACGATCTGTGAAAGCTGCCTCGCAATATTGATCATTCACCGCCGATATCACCACTTGAATCTGGAAAAACTGATCGTGCAGATATCAATAGGATAGAAAACGGCGTCCCAAAAGAGAACGTAGTCTAAGGAGGAACAGAATCCAAGGTGGGATCGGGAAAATGATTCTGGGGATCGATCGAAAAAAGATGGAGAGGCGTGATCGCGCGTGTTATCGTATCCTGCTCATTGCAGGCTGGAACATTTGTTCTTGATCGCGCACGGGAGCCGGGGATCTGTATGCTCGAAGCCCGTTGCTCCCGTTATCGAAAGGGGGCTTGGTCACGTTGTTTAGTTTGACCCAGTCAGGGATTATCACAGCCCTGATCAATTCCTGGATCGATATGCCTCGGTCTTCTGCGATCGATATGCCTCGGTCTTCTGCTTCTGTTTGTAGGAGTTCGAAACTTTCATCGCGGAGTGACAGCATGAATTTTGCCAATTGGACACCTAAAGAGCGAAGATGGTTGGCTCCGGGTTCCTCGAATATAAACATTCTACGGAGAGAAAGTAGAGACTCTTTTCACTCAAATCAGTAGAGAGGCAAACATGGGAATGTCTATCAGCCCCGATTGAGGCAGATTCCGCAGGAGCTAGCTTCGAAAGACTTGATCAGATTTTGAGGGAGCGTATTGATGTTCATCTTAACGAGGCTCCAACGCTAAAGACTCCGGTCCTCATAGCTGGCCTCCCTGACAGTGGAAGAGTGGCCAAGATCGTTCTCGACCAGCTGATCAAGACACTCAAAGCAACCCCCTTGGGCTATCTCTACTCAGACTATCTTCCACCTCGCCTTCTCCTTAAGCCAGACGGAACTTCTGATCTGATGAAGCATGAAATATTCTACTGGATCAACGAAGACTCCAGCCCTGACCTCGTCTTATACACTGGAGACGCGCAACCAATCCTACCTGAAGGAGCCTTCCGTCTCTCGGAAGCCGTCGTAAAACTCGCCGAAAAACTCGGAGTCGAAACAGTCGTAACAGTCGGAGCCTTCATCACCGGCAAGATCCCTGAACATCCACAAGTCTACGGCGCCGCAAGCGAACTAGCCCTCGTCAAGGAACTCGAAGAGCTAGGTGTGAAGATCATCGACAGCGGTGCCGTCACATGGATGAACGGACTTATCCCTGGCCTTGCAAAAGTCCGGAATCTCAAAGGCCTATTTCTCTCGGGCGAAACCTCTGGGTTCATGATCGACCCGCGCGCAGCGATGGTAATCCTCCGCGTTCTCGTCAAGAAGCTTGGACTACACATCGATATGACAGAGCTGGAGGGACAAGCGAAAGAGATCGAGACCGCGCTCAAACAGAGCGGCGACAAAGATTCAGAATCTTCAGGTAGTTCTGAATATATCGGGTGACTGAGATCTGCCTGTGGCGAACACCGACTACCGCGTTATCATCGGTGATAGCCGTCGAATGCAAGAACTATCTGATAGCTCGGTGCATCTAGTCGTCACCTCGCCACCGTACCCGATGGTTGGTATCTGGGACGATTTCTTCCGACAGGAATCTGCGGAATCCTATGACGCGATGCACGGCTACCTCAACCAGACATGGAAGGAGGTAAAGAGGGTTCTTGTTACCGGTGGAATCGCATGCGTGAATATTGGCGACGCGACACGGACAAAGGATGGTATGTTCCATCTTTATCCAAACCATTCTCGAGTGATAGAGACTTTCGAGCGACTCGGCCTCGTTACTCTACCCTATGTTCTTTGGAAGAAGCCTACTACGAAGCCCCTGTACAAGGGAAAGGGGGCGTTTCTAGGCTCAGGTTTCCTTCCTCCCAACGCGTACGTAACTATGGACATGGAATACATCTTGATTTTTCGGAACGGAGGCCTGAGAACGTTCGAGCCGAAGGATCCGAGGCGTTACCGGAGCAAATTCACCAAGAAACAGCGAGACGAATGGTTCTCCCAAATCTGGACTGTTAGTGGAGCAAGACAAACGCATGGAGGGCTTGAGAGGCGTGTCGCGGCATTCCCCGAAGAGATTCCAAGACGACTCATCCGAATGTTTTCTATTGAAAGCGACCTAGTCGTAGATCCTTTTCTTGGGTCCGGGACCACTCTCAAGGCCGCGATGGACCTCGGCCGACGATTCATTGGATATGAGAGGCTGGGCGATTTTTCGGAGATCATAAAAGAACGAATGGGCCCTGATTCGAAAAGAATCGTTTTCCAGAAACGGTCTGCTGCGGAACAGTCTAGCGAATTAACAGCCTAGCGGCATCGGTCAACGATCTGACGAGATAGTCTGGATGTCCGCCTTTCGGGCCTCGACGTTTCACAAGTATCATCATCATACCAACTCCCTTTGCTCCTTGGATGTCGGTGTTTGGGTTGTCGCCGATGTAGACGCAATTTCCTGGTCGCAGGCCGAGTTGTTCTGCGACTAAGGTGAAGGGTCTCCTGCTCGGCTTCACATTCGGCGTATCCTCCCCAGCAACAACTATTGTCTCAAGATACTTCAGAAATGGTTGTCGGCGGATTCTCTTCATTTTCATTCCTGGAGTCCCGTCCGAGTCGGAGACCATTCCGAGTCTAAACCCTGCCTTCTTCAATCGATGCATCGTCGACATCGTGTCAGAGAACGGCGGACTGGCTCCGGCGTATGTCTTCCAATATTGGAGGGTTGTACTGTGAATCCACGGACCTTTTAGGTTAGACAGGCCG
>WNFJ01470908.1_pt1 | contig 12749 bp, 13 predicted proteins | sample 5400461 | NCBI WGS metagenome assembly WNFJ01 (sample SAMN13153349, study PRJNA577476) | soil metagenome | isolation source: 115 cm saprolite on Douglas fir-dominated hillslope | place: USA:California | collected 2013-09-17 | reverse complement strand
CGGCCTGACGGATGAGGAGGAGAACCAGATCGTGGCATTTCTGCAAACACTCACCGATGGTTTCACCAGACCCTATGCTAACAGCGATACTTTTACGGGTACTTGCGCGATGGGGGGTAACGCTGCGACCCAGGGTAACGAACTCCTGATCCCAACTCCGCCTCTACCCCCGTGCGCAACGGTCGTCTGCAATGTTGCGCCTGCCCCGAGCCCGGCTATTCCGTAACGTAAGTGGCCACTGCTGATGCGAGGAACACGGAGAAACCAAGAGGAAATATCAAGAGCCCAGTCAGGCAATCATCGCATGCACAGACTGCTTTTGACAGTGACGCTAACGGTAATGGTGGGCGGCGCATTCTATGTAACACCAGCAGTCGCGCAGCTGATCCCTACTACCAAAAAAACTGCGAGCGTACGGATCATCCAAGGGCCAGAAATTGAACGGGCTGATTCCTACCTGACAATCGTTAGGTGGACCACCAACAACCCCGGTGGATCACCCCTGCATTACGGAGTAGTGCATTACGGAACGGATCCAAAGGACCTTAGGCAGACAGCGAAATCTCCGATCAGGCTGAACCCTGACCATGCTGAAACTGTTTTCCGTGTACGCATCGACAGCCTCCAGCCTAAGACGACGTACTACTACACGGTCGATTCAATGGAAGCCAATGGCACGGGCGACGGGGTTAAAAGTAGCGTCGAGCATTTCACCACAAAGTGATGGAGCAAAGCGGCACCTGTGTGTAGGCACCGGAGCAATGATAATTCAAGCGACCGAAAAATCCGTCCGGACAAAGGCTCGACTGAGATACCTTAGACGAAACTGGTGTTGAATTTGATGAGCACAAGATCGATAGAATCGTGAGTGATGTTCGTGGCGAGGCTCACCTGAACGCTCGTCGCGCAACTCAAGGTAAATACGAATAGGAAGTGGTTAGTTATGAGAAAAAATCCGCTGAACAAAGGTATCATAATGGAGAACACGGCTGGCATTGGGACGGTGACCTCTGAGATGGTTGAAGCCCGTGCGCGCGAGTTAGCCGTGATTAACGGTCGTCCGTCTTCTGAACCGTCCGAGGCTGACTATCAACAGGCCAAACGTGAGCTGACGGGAGAAGCGGAAACGGATCCGCAGGAAGAGAGTAGTGAATCCATACCCGATTCGGAGGGTTGGAATCCCCTGCCGGGCTCAACTGGACGGCAAGCAGCAGACTCCCTCGGAGAAGATGAAGATGCCGAGGGACGAAGCGAGAGCGCGCAGCTTTTCGAAGAAGGCGTCACCGAAGCGGAGCACGATCAAATGCGTCAGGCATCCCGGGCAGACGAGAAGAGCGACGAACCAGAGCCATAACTCTCGCGCGACTGCGGCGGCGATTCCGTCCTGCGAGGAAAAATCTATTCCGCTGCCCGCGCAGCCTGCCCGTAGCGCCGGGCGAATGCTTTCGGAGCTCACGCCAGTGACGACGACGACCTTATCTTTGATTTCCCTGCTGAAGTTTTGTTTTCTACTTTCACTTCACGGAACCTTACCTGGTGGGCCGTTTGGATGTGCGTAAAACCAAAACGAGCCGTTATAGCCGAGAAGTCTCAACAGATACTCACGCAACAGGTCCTGGCAGGCATTATACACATGCCGGTTTGCTGCGTGGGTTTGTTGGCTGATTCCGTTATGAATTATCTCGTTGCGCAGTTGCACGATTGGATTGATAGCAGCGTTATACATCCCAACGGCGGCAAACATTTCTTCGAGCAACTCTTCGAATGAATAACACGGTTCGTCACGTAGTCGTGGCTTAGGAGGACTACTTATTTTTCGGAAGCAGCGCTTCACGAAAGGAATGCCTTGAGCAACGGCGAAGGTACTTTTCAAACTTTCAAGCGCGACGAATGAAAAAATTAAGCCGGCCTCTAACGGTTGTTCCGGTTTATCGGCTAACAGGATATAGTGCACGATTATATTTAGCTTTCGCGTCTGACAGAGAGCAGTGAATGCCGGCCAAACAGATTCCAGATAGTTGCGAACGGCCGTGCCGTCTCGGGTTTCGATCATTGGGCGGAAGTGACGCAGTCTGCCACTAACAGACCAGCTTTGCCCCAACGTTGTCCCATGCTGGAACGCGTATCCAAAGTAAACGACATCAGAGTACGCCGCCAACGATAGAAGCCACGACAATTCATGCAGCAAGTTCTGCACGGCTGACAAATTGTCCTCCGTAACTTCTCTGACATACACTTCAGTCGTGTGGTGAAATTGATCGCGATGAGCAGCATTGAAACCAAGCGAATCAGGTTGCTGAACAAGCCGGAAATGGAAACCGGCGTGTTCGATATTGATCGTGTCGAGACGGCGATGCCCTCCGGACTCGGAATATTCCTCGCCGAGAATTGGGCAGTTTGCGAAATGAGCGATCAGTTCTCCCACAAATTGTGAATTAGTCCCTCACTGCTCGCTGAACGCGCGCGCTTTGTCGAGCATGCGCGCCCCCGATGACAAATCCGCCGCCCATCGGTTGCAATCAAAACTGCTTTAAGGCAGGCCGCGATCGGCTCCATCCTGAACCATATTGGCGATGAAATTCTTGGGTCATTTCCTCATCTTGACGTCAAAGAATTCTGCCGTTGCGTCCCTACGTGGGACTTATAACTGATCCGAGATTTGTCGTACTGGATACGGCGTCAATTTCGAATGCGGCTTCCAAACGTCACGATGTTGCCGTTAAGGAACTGATGGAGATATTCCGATCAGGTAATTGGATACCCTTTGTCACTTATCACCATCTTGAGGAGATCGCCTGCCATGAAGGGGATGACATTTTCGAGATGCGGATCGATTTTCTGGCTCAGTTGCCTTGCATCGCATATCTTCGACAACCGGAACAACGTCCCGACGTTGGGAGCATTCTCGATCTGCGCAGTTATGAGATCGACTTCTTAGATCGTCACCCTGGCGCAACGCACGAGGACGTTGTCGACGCTGTCCGACCCAAAATCCGTAGTGGCTTCTGCTCCGGCCAGGACTTTGTGGCTAACAATTTAAAATGGTGGCGCTTTTTCCGCAATCGGTTAGCCGACCACGTTCGACGGCAGAAGGCTAAGGTCGCAAATCTAACGCATTTTCCCATGGCCGATCCGAAGGAGAAGTTTTTGTCATCGCCGGGGCGGGGCCGAGTGAGACCCCGGGAAGAAGCGAGAAGGAAATTCGAGGAAATGGCGGGCTTGCTGGAAAGAAGGATTCGTCAGGACGGAGATTGCCGAAACATTGACCCTGCAGTCGCGGCGACGAGGCTCATGCAAGAAAGTTTCGACACGATACGATCTCCCGCAGCGACTGGCGACCGTTTCTTGGAGCAGCTATTAGAGAATTTTGGGATTCGCCTGGATCGTCTTCCACGCGATCCTCGCAATGAGGATGTAGGATACGAGGGGATTTTCGTGGCACAAATGGAGATTCATGCAGAACAACTTCTTAGAAACAAAGCCGAGCTTCTCGGGGATATTAGAAAGGAAGCAATTCCCTCTTGGATAGTATGGCAGGAGATTGATCGGAGAATCAGGAACCTAAAAAGAGCCGAAATAGGTAATCTCAACGACAAACATATACCCGCTTTCGGATTGTATGTAGACGTACTTAATGTTGATAAGCGCATTGCCGAAATACTACGACAGGCGGCGAAGAATCATACCCTTCTACGACAGGTGTACGACGCAGTACCGGAAAAGCGAGGTTTCTCTGGATTGCTCTGCAGGCTCCGAATTGATAACTAGCAAAAGGAGCTGAACTAGCGGACTGAACTCTGAACTGGGGTCAGTCTTTGATTGCAGGTAGGCACGCAGTTGGCGCCGCGCGTCTGTCGTGCCGGTCAGTGGGCGAAAGAGCAGGCGTTTGCCAGTCGCGCGCCGGTTCCAAGGCTTGTTTGTTTTACGCTTTGTGTCGGCACCATGACGTTCGAGTTAGCCCGGCCACGCGCTGCATGAGCTCCCTACGCCACTGAATCATATTACGTTGCGATGTAGATGACTAAGTCGATCGATCAAGTTTCGGAAATACCTCGCTGAGCAAACACACCTCACGATAGAACGATCTAGCTAGGCCCTTTTTTTCCTCAGCAAAAAAAACTCTGCTGAACGGAAATTTGTTCGCCAAAGTAAATCTGCAACAGATCTGCGGCCATTCCCAATAGTCGTTCGTCTCCCAGCGAATAAAAGCAATGTCTCTGTAGTTTAGCCAACAAACGGTGTGGACCTTGATCGCGTCCTCATCTCGTTCTTCCGCGAAGTGCCAGCAGCCACCGATATTCATGATGTATTTTATGCCCATAGCGCCCGTTATGAACTCGAGGTGCTCGTTGTGTATGTCGGTTAGGACGACGATGCTGTATGGTGTCGCTACGGAGCTGTGATTTTCTTCCGTTTCGGGGAGCGTTCGCTCCGCATCTCTAATCAGAAACTCTCCGTACAGACCGATCGCCTCCCATCGCGTGCGGCTTTCGACTTCTTTTCTAATTTGCTCCGCGTGAGCGAACTCTTTCTCAGTTCGAAGCCTTCTCTGGCCGCGAGACGGCCAAATCTTCCGTGCTCCTTGAAAAATAAGAATGAGCAACGTGGGCAATGCGACGATCAGCGCGAAAAGGGATATGACGCCTTGGTTCTGGTTCGCCCACTGGAAAATTTCTCTCATTAAGCTGAGAAGCCACGGAATCTTATCTAAGCTGCGCCGACGAGAAAGCCCCTACCGAGCAACAATCACGCGAGGACGGTCGTGATACCATCGAAAAAACGTGGCCCGTCCTCCACTCTTTGACACTGTTGATGCGCGAATCCATGTCAGACAATTGCCGCAGGATTTCGCAAAATTTTTCTCAAGCAGGTGTCACTTCGCCTTCGTAGCGCGGGAGATGCCGACGAGGTCAAGCGATAAGCGCCTGAAGAAATACGGCAACCTTGCCGCCGCCGCGGTCCTTCCTCGAGTTTGAACTTTGCTCATCCGTCGCGTTCGGATTACTGATCTCTGACCTGTGACTTCCGACTTCCGACTTCCGACCTCTGACCATGCCCGGCCTGTTTGATCCGCTCGTGATTCGAGATCTGAAGTTTGCCAATCGGGTGTTCGTCTCGCCGATGTGTCAGTATTCGAGCGACGACGGATATGCTAACGATTGGCATTTCGTTCATCTTGGAAGTCGCGCCGTCGGTGGTGCCGGACTGGTGCTGACCGAGGCAACGGCCGTTCTCCCCGAGGGACGCATCAGCCCGCAGGACCTTGGCATCTGGGCCGACGGGCACATCGAGATGCTGAGTCGAATCGTCAGTTTCATTCATGAACAAGGAAGCGTCGCCGGAATGCAGCTGGCCCATGCCGGGCGCAAGGCCAGCACACACCGGCCTTGGGAAACTCCGGGCGCAATTTCCGAAAGCGAAGGCGGTTGGAAGAAGGTCGTGGCCCCAAGCGCATTAGCGTTCACCGACAACTATCCGATGCCGCAGGCCCTAACGAGTGATGGTATTCAAGAGGTAGTAACTGCTTTTGCGGCAGCTGCACGCCGGGCCTGCCAGGCTGGCTTCCGCGTCCTCGAGATCCATGGTGCGCACGGCTACCTGATCCACGAATTTCTGTCGCCTCTTAGTAATAAACGCGCGGACGATTACGGCGGATCATTCGACAATCGAACCCGGCTGTGCCGTGAGATTGTTGCGGCAGTTCGATCCACCTGGCCGAAAGAATTACCGTTATTCGTGCGCATCTCTGCAACGGATTGGATCGACGGCGGGTGGGACATTGATGAGTCGGTGAAACTCGCCGGGCAACTAAAGCAAATGGGAGTTGATCTCATCGATTGTTCTTCTGGTGGTAACGCGCCCCACGCGAAAATTCCGGTCGGCCCCGGTTACCAGACGGCCTTTGCCAACCGCATCCGCCGCGAAGCCGAAATCAGGACCGGTGCCGTTGGAATGATCACTTTGCCGGTTCAGGCGGAGCACATCATTCGGACAGAACAGGCGGATGCAGTGATCATGGCCCGCGAGTTTTTGCGCGATCCGTATTGGCCGTTGCGAGCGGGTCGCGAACTTGACGAACCAATCGCATGGCCTGTGCAATATCTTCGGGCGGCCCCGAAAGGCGCGCAGCCCCGGGTTCCAGTAGATCTGAAGAGCTTCGAATCGTGCTTCGAGGAACAGCACGGCATTCCGGAACGCTGACACAAGTCAGAAGTCAGAAGTCAGAAGTCAGAAGTCAGAAGTCAGATCGGAACTCGTTAGGCTGCGGTGGAGCGACGTCGGATCAGGTGATCGAGCGCCGACCCGCGGGGTTTGAAAAGGGTGGCGAACAACGGGATCGGTTTACTTGCGAATTTCGGTCGCGTGTTTGCCCAATTTTTTCAAAAGCCGCAGCAATGTCAGCCGTTCGTTTTTTGAAAGGACGATGGCCACATCTTCCATCGTGGCTGCGTGCTCGCCAAAACCGCGGGTAATCAGCGCCCGTCCTTTGGGTGTCAGTTCAACCCGGCGCACCCGGCGGTCGTGCGGGTGATCCTTGCGCGAAACGAGTCCTTTTTTAACCAGCCGATCGACGGCCACACTAATGGATCCGGGAGTGAGCCAAACCTTCGGGCCGATGGTGTTCACGGGGAGGGGGCCCTTATGCAGGAGGACTTCCAGCACCCGGAAATCAGAATCTCCCAGTTTCGTTCGTTCGATGCTCCGCGCGGCGTGGGGAAGAAGCGCTTGAAAGGCTTTCATGAAAACGAGCCAGAGATGGACGCCGGTGGAATCCTGCCCTGGAATTGTTTTCTTCCGTCTCATTTCAAATTTTATGTTGACACAAACTGTATTGATGTCAATATAATGTGTATCAAACAAACGAAACTAACATGAAAATCACTGTTGTCATCGCCCGTTTCCTTCTCGGATTCATCTTTCTCGTCTTCGGACTGAACGGCTTCCTCCACTTTATCCCCAGCTCTCCGCCGTCCGGAACGGCTGGCCAGTTCGTCGGTGCGCTCTTTGTCTCCCATTATCTGGTCCCGATATTTCTGCTCCAAGTCATTTCGGCGGTCCTGCTGCTGGTTAATCGCTACGTTCCGCTCGCACTGACGGTGCTCGCTCCGATCATCGTCAACATTCTGCTCATTCACATATTGATGCTTCCGAGCGGTCTGCCGCTGGCTCTCGTTGTGACGATGCTCTGGATCGTCGTGTTCCTGAGCGTCCGCTCCGCTTTCGCCGGCCTTTGGCAACAGCGCGTTGCAGCTTGAACAAGAATCACCAACCAATGCAAATCGGCGTAGACAGTTTCGTAGCGGCAACCGTTGACGCGGCGGGCCGGGCCGTCGATCCGGCGCGACATCTCGGCGAGTTGCTCGAAGCAATCACGCTCGCTGACGAGGTAGGACTCGATGTCTTTGGCATCGGCGAACACCATCGGCGTGAGTTCCTCGATTCCGCGCCAACGATGATTCTCGCCGCCGCCGCGGCCCGAACCCGCCGTATCCGCCTAACGAGTGCCGTCACGGTATTGAGCGCAGCCGACCCGGTGCGCGTGTTTCAGGAGTTCGCGACGCTGGATCTACTGTCCAACGGGAGAGCGGAGATCGTCGCCGGGCGTGGCTCATTCGTCGAAGCGTTTCCGCTTTTTGGATTGGAGCTCGAGGACTACGATTCGCTCTTTGCCGAAAAACTGGATCTGCTTCTGAAAATTCGCAAGAACACGCATGTCCACTGGTCGGGCAAGCACCGTGCGGCACTCACCGGGCAGGGAGTTTACCCGCGGCCGCTCCAAAATCCGCTGCCGGTTTGGCTCGGTGTCGGAGGCACGCCGGGCTCCTTTATTCGCGCCGGCACACTCGGGTTGCCGCTAATGGTCGCGATCATCGGCGGCGAACCGCACCGCTTTCGGCCATTGATTGACCGCTACCGCGAGGCGGGCTTGCACGCTGGACACTCTCCAGATCAGCTCAAGGTGGGTATTCACTCGTTAGGCTATGTGGCCAACAGTTCGACGACGGCCGAAGACGAGTTTTTTCCCGGCTATGCGCAAAGCTTCACTGAGATTGGAAGGGAGCGCGGTTGGCCACCTATGACTCGCGCGCACTATGACGCCCAGCTCGGACCGACCGGTGCGCTCCTCGTCGGCGATCCGGAGACTGTCGCGGAAAAAATCCTGCGGGTGAACGAGTCGTTAGGCGGCATTTCCCGTCTCACGTTCCAGATGAGCGTCGCGGCGTTGCCGCACATGAAAATGTTGCGCGCGATCGAGCTGCTCGGGACACGCGTTGCTCCTCTGGTGCGAACAGCGCTTGCGTCAGAGACGGCGGCGTCGCCTTTGCTAATGGATTCACATGCAGCTGCCTGAAATACGCTCGTTCGGAAATGAACTACTGGCCTCAACGCTTCGGGAGTCTGTCCTGATAAACGCGGAGATTGACGAAAGCGGCTTTCAATAACGGCGTGTTGACTCCGCGGGCGCTGCCGCGTTCGATGAAGTCACCCAGAATGTGATCGACCTCGACCGGCGCGCCCTTTTGCAAATCGCGATACATCGAAGACGTCAACGAAGACCCCGGCGCCGTCATGGCGGCCGTGTGTATTGAAAGCACTTTTTCCGACGGCTTGTGGCCGCAGGCCGTGGCAACCGTGGCGGACTCGTTCACCACGTCGATCGACAGCTCGGCCCCGCCAGGCACAGCCACAATCTCGCCGATTGTTCCGCGCATCAGGCAGGTAATGGCGCCGAGGCTGGCGAGTTGGAACCATTTCTCCCACATCGCTTGCATAATGTCCGTCGACAGACGGGCATCGAATCCGGCTCCTTGCAGCGTCGCGTCGAGCGTTTTCAGTCGGGGCGTGATCTCGCTGTTTCTCTCGCCATAAAGAAGATACTGAAAGTCGGCGAGCTGGACGATACGACCCTGGTCGTCGATGTCGGCCGCGACGAAACAGACGCCGCCGATGACCGCATGTTCTCCGAACCGTTTCTCCAGAAGATCGATGTGGCGCATACCGTTGAGCGCCGGAAAGATCATCGTCTCTGGTCCAACGGCCGCGGCAAAATCATTCATCGCCGCCTCGAGCGCGTAGGCTTTCACACTCAGGAAGACAAGATCGTAAGGCATGTCGATCTCATCAGCGCTTACCAGCTTCGGAGTCAGGACCGCATTACCGTGTGGGCTGACGATTCGGAGGCCATCTCGGCTGAGCTGTTTCGTGCGCGACGGGCGAACGAGAAAAGTCACGTCGCGCCCGGCCTGGGCCAACCGGCCACCAAAGTAACCACCCACCGCACCGGCGCCGACGGTAAGTATCCGCATGGCGGGGAAGTTCTTAGTTGAGGGTTGATCGTTGATAGTCGGTCGAAGCCATCTATGCCTCCGCACCGGTAGCGTGAACGGCCAGAGCTATCAACTTGGCGTCCAGTTTTTTCGCGGCCGCGGTGACCTTCTCATTCTGCAATCCACTCATAAGGGAAGAAGGAAGATCGTAAGTCAATCGAGTTGTCCGGCTCGCCGGCTCCTCGTAGATCATCAACCGCACCGGAACATTTAATCCTGCGGCAATGTCGTGTTCGAGCATGGTCCGGGCGATCAACGGATTGCCAATTGTGTACATTCTGGCCTTGGCGTTCAATCCGACTCGCGTCATCCAGACGCCATGATCGGCGCTGAAGAAGCGCATGAAACCACTCGTGCTCTCCCGTGATCTTACTTGCCTCTCAAACTCCTCGGCGCTCTTCGTTGACGCTGAGAGCGCTTCAAGTCCAATGTCTTCAACGGATCCTACGGCAGACTCAAAGGCATTAACGACCTCCTCGAACGATCGAGTGCTGACGTGTTCGTTATGATGAACGGTGAACTTAGTTCTCATTGTGATCCTCTTTTCTAAAAATGGGGCAATCTGCGAACCAAGATAACCCGCGATTCTGCGCGGATACCCCTCTCTCGAACGAGGGAGTACGGATCACCTCGCAAGCGCTATTGAAAGATCCCCCATATGGTCGATGGCGGCGACGTCACCGGCGCTCATAGCGTGAGATGGTGGAAATGGAAAACTCACAGGGCCGACGTGCCAATGGAGTTGCACGCTTTGGAAATATGAATATGAACTATTCTCGGCCTAACGAATTGACGCGGGACGTTGAAATCCCTGCTCCGCGCGTTGTGCGAGTTGTCAGAACGATTCACGTAGGACTGCCTGCTACCGCAAATGCGTCGACGCTGGGCACGGATACGAGCACCACTACGTTCAAAGGATTATCACTTCAAATAGCGGAATTTTTTAGCAATCACCCGATCCTCGCGATGCTGGTTCTGGGGCTGATCGCACTGATTGGTTTCGTCCTAACCATGGACGCATAGTCCTTTTGGCCGTGCGGCAGGTGACTAACGAAAAAATTATGAAACAGACCAATACAGCAAAAGCACATTCTCGCCCCGCTGAAGCCAGCGGAATATTCTCAATCGGTGGCGATATTCCAGTTCGCCGTCTCGGGTTCGGCGCGATGCGACTCACCGGCGATGGCGTCTGGGGAGAACCGCCCGATCATTCCGAGGCAATCGCAGTCCTGCGACGCGCGGTCGAGTTGGGAATCAATCTCATCGACACCGCCGACTCCTACGGTCCCATCGTTAGCGAGTGTCTCATCGCCGAGGCGCTGCATCCCTATCCGGCCGATCTCTTGATCGCGACCAAAGCCGGCTTTCAACGGCCCGGACCTAACAAATGGGTTGAGGACGGCCGCCCGAAGCATCTACGGGCGGCGGTCGAGGGCAGTCTTCAGCGGCTGCATCTTTCACGAATTGATCTCTTACAGCTGCACCGGATCGACCCGAAAGTCGCGATGGAGGATCAGATCGGCGCGTTGGTGGATCTTCAGCGCGAGGGCAAGATTCGCCACATCGGCTTGTCTGAAGTTAGCGTAAAGCAGATCGAAGCGGTCCGGCGCATCACGCTGATCGTTTCGGTCCAGAATCGGTACAACCTGGTCGATCGAAATTCCGAGGACGTGCTGGAATATTGCACCCGGGAAAACCTCGGCTTCGTCCCCTGGTTTCCACTCGCCACCGGCGAGCTCGCGAAACATGAGGGTCCACTGACGCGCGCAGCGAAGCGCCTCAACGCCCAACCGGCCCAGATCGCCCTCGCGTGGCTGCTTCGGAAATCTCCGGTAATGCTTCCGATTCCCGGAACTTCGAAGGTCAAGCACTTGGAGGAAAACACGGCCGCGGCTCTGATCGAGCTCGATGATTCCACCATGCAAGAGCTGGAAGATCTCGGGAAGAGATAGTTTCGCGGCGAGTTTTCGTTCGCCAGCTCGCAGTCACGTATCTCCAACGAGGTAGCGAGCAGCGACTCGTAGGGGGCATGGAAAAATCTCACGCTTGCGTCGTAGCGAGCAACTGAAGCGCGTCGTTAGGTTGTTAGCATGAAAACGACTAAATCTTTAGCTATCGCGGTGATCGCGATGTCGGTGATGTCGTCAAACGCCTTTGCGCTGATCAGATCACCCTATCCGCGCAGAACCTCTCCGCCCGATACGATCACCGTCATCACCAATGACAGGCATGATTCGCTTCGCTCGACTGTGCGAGCCTCAAAATAAACATCCATCAATGAATATGAATACAAGAAGAGAATTTCTGAGCATTACTCAAACGGGCGACCATGGCGGCAGCGACGGGGTTTCTTGCCGAAGCAGCCGCCACGGCAGACACAGCAGATATGGCCGGGAGTACCGGTAACACGCAAACTTCAGGCGGTAATTCTAAAGGACATTACAAACCAGCCTTCAAATTCGGGATGGGGGTGTTCCACTTGGCGTCGCGGAAAAGCCCTTCGCCGATCTCGAGCCCGTCTGGGGCAAAGGCATCATCAACGGCGACCAGTTCGTCCAAGTCGTCTATCTGGCGCTCTGAGTCTCCGGCTGAGTATTTTCCTACCGGTATGCAAATCAATTCGCAAAAAAGGAGCAACAAAATGAATAATTCAATGAAGGCTATGCAAGTAGCACGAGGGATGTCCCGCTCCCTCTGCGTCGTATTATTGCTGTTGACCTGCTGCGCACTCTTCGCGCAGCAGAAAGAGAATCACGTTCGGAACATTGTTCTGGTTCACGGTGCCTGGGCGGACGGTTCCGGTTGGAGAGGCGTTTACGACATTCTGGTCAAGGATGGTTACAACGTGAGCGTCGTCCAAGAGCCGGAGACCTCTTTTAAAGACGATGTGGCTGCTACAAAGCGCGTCCTCGCTCAACAAAATGGCCCGTGCATTCTTGTCGCTCATAGCTACGGGGGAGCGGTAATTACTGAAGCCGGGGCCGATCCATCTGTTGCCGGATTGGTCTACATCGCGGCCCACATGCCCGATGCTGGGGAGAATGAGGCTGACGACGGAAAACGCTTCCCCAGCGATCTCAGCAAGTCTACTGCGATAAAAAAGACGGCTGACGGTTTCACTTACCTCGACCCCGCGCAGTTCCATGAGTACTTCGCCGCCGACCTGTCTGCCGAACAGGCCGCTCTCATGGCGCGCTCGCAGGTGCTCAACTTTGCGGACAATTTCAAAGCGGTCAGCACCAAGGCCGCGTGGAGAAGCAAACCAAGCTGGATGGTGGTAGCCGGGGCGGACAGACCCATCAACCCCGACCTCGAACGCTGGTACGCCACGCGAGCCAACAGCCATAAGGTCGAAGTTGCGGGCGCCAGCCACTCGGTCTACGTCTCCCGGCCGAAAGAAGTTGCCGCTGTGATCGAAGA
>WNFJ01370970.1_pt2 | contig 12749 bp, 15 predicted proteins | sample 5400461 | NCBI WGS metagenome assembly WNFJ01 (sample SAMN13153349, study PRJNA577476) | soil metagenome | isolation source: 115 cm saprolite on Douglas fir-dominated hillslope | place: USA:California | collected 2013-09-17 | reverse complement strand
GTCGGCGATCTGTTCAAGATCGTGCCGGAGCTCGATGCCGAGCTCGCCAAGCGCCGGGGCTGATGGGGGCGCGAAAGTCAATGCGGAGCGGGGCATGACGTCCGATCAAAGCACGAACATCAAGAGCATCGGCGTCATCGGCGCCGGACAGATGGGCAGCGGCATTTCCCATGTCTGCGCGCTCGCCGGCTACCAAGTGCGACTGACCGATGTCGAGGCCAAGGCGCTCGACAACGCGCTCCAGGTCATCGACCGCAACCTTGCGCGCCAACTGGCGCGCGGTCGGGTCAGCGAGGCCGACAAGGCGGCGGCGATGAAGCGCATCAAGACCGGCACGAGCTACGAGGCGTTCGCCGATTGCGACGTCGTGATCGAGACCGCGACCGAGAAGGAAGACATCAAGCGGGAAATCTTCAAGAAGCTGGTGCCGCATCTGAAGAGCTCGGCCATTGTCGCCTCCAACACCTCGTCGATCTCGATCACCCGGCTCGCCGCAGCGACGGATCGTCCCGACCGCTTCATCGGCATGCATTTCATGAACCCGGTGCCGGTGATGCCGCTGGTCGAGGTCATCCGCGGCATCGCCACGGACGAGACGACATTCCAAACGATCCGCGATCTGTCGCTGAAGCTCGGCAAGACTCCGGTGGCGGCCGAGGACTTCCCCGCCTTCATCGTCAACCGCATCCTGCTGCCGATGATCAACGAGGCCGTCTATACGCTCTATGAAGGCGTGGGCTCGGTCGAGGCGATCGATACAGCGATGCGGCTCGGCGCCCACCATCCGATGGGGCCGCTCGAGCTCGCCGATTTCATCGGGCTCGATACCTGCCTCGCGGTGATGCAGGTGCTCTACGAGGGTCTCGCCGATTCGAAGTATCGGCCCTGCCCGCTGCTGGTCAAATACGTCGAGGCCGGCTGGCTCGGGCGCAAGGTGGGGCGCGGCTTCTACGATTACCGCGGCGAGAAGCCGGTGCCGACCCGTTGACGGATAGCTAACTCTTGCGCCATACGGTGTATTCGTTGCATTTTCTGGCGTTGCCGCGCCATCCGTGGCAGGATGCGCGGCGCCAGGAGGTCCTTGTCGCCATGAGGTCATTGGTTGTCCTTAGGGCTAGATAACTGTCCGGCGCTGGTGCTCAACGCGGATTTCCGGCCGTTGAGCTACTTCCCCCTGTCGTTGTGGTCGTGGCAAGAGACGGTCAAGGCGGTATGCCTCGACCGGGTCAACATCATCTCGCATTACGACCGCATCGTGCGCAGCCCTTCCTTCCAAATGCGGCTGCCCAGCGTCATCTCGCTCAAGGAATACATTCGGACGGCGCGGCGTCCGGCCTTCACGCGGTTCAACGTGTTCCTGCGCGACCGCTTCATCTGCCAGTATTGCAGCGAAGACTTCTCGTCCCACGATCTGACGTTCGATCATGTCGTGCCGCGCTCGCGCGGCGGCCGCACCACCTGGGAAAACGTCGTCACGGCCTGCTCGAGCTGCAATCTGCTCAAGGGCAATCGCATACCTCGGGAGAGCGGCATGTATCCGCGCCACGCGCCGATGCAGCCTTCGACTCACCTGCTGCAGGAGAACGGTCGCGGCTTCCCGCCCAATTTCCTGCACCACAGCTGGCGCGACTTCCTCTACTGGGATACTGAACTCGAGGCGAGCTAGGCCGTGAACCCATAGACGTTGTTGTTGATCAGGCTACGTCTGTTCCTCTCGCTTAAGCGGAAATCCGCAGCGCCAGCCATCACTTCCGAGTGGTGCCAAAACGCGGACATTGTCTATGGGGCGACCGATAGAACTCGGATAGCCTGTCCCCGCGTGATGACCTCCTCTGCGAGGGGTGTGGCGAGGAACCCCATGACCTGAAAGCTTCCGCGGTGGGGAGATCCCGCATAGCCCCGTTTCCTCAGCATGGCTTCGATCGCTTCGAGGACTGGGAGATCGCGTCGTCCGGTGGTCGGGTTTGCTTCGACGGCTTGACAGCGCTCGCAAGCGTCTTGGATGCGCAAACGCAGATTGCCGACCGCGATCTCCCGGGTTCCGGGGAAGCTGTCTGCCCAGGCGAGTTCGGAGAAAGGCTGGCCGTCGTCATACCAGACATTCATCCGGAACCGTTCCGGGTCGATTGCCCAGCCGGTCTCGGCCTCCAGCGCGCGGACGGACGCCAGATTGAGGAACGATACCGTTGGTCCATAGGTGTGCGGATCGGTATCGACGAGATTGAACGCGCCCTTCGTATCGAGGGTTGCCAGTTCCGTCTCGCCCAAGGCGGTTGCGACTCTCTGCAACCATCGTCGATCCAGCTCCGAGCCGGCCGTGCCGGAACCGTCCAGGAACACCGGCGTCTCTGCGGCCATCTGCGGCGTGTTCATGCAGACCCGGAAATGGACCTTGGCGGCCCAGACATCAGGCTGGTCGATCTTGCGTTTGATGGCAAATCGGCGATCGCCTTGCACCCCCACGATCGTATCGACATGGAGACAGTCGGGGCGCTGTCCCCGCGCTCCCTTCACCGGGAACGTATAGATGTCTTTCACCGTCACGTCGGTCACGGGAAAACCCAATACATTCTGGTTGCGTCCTCAGCCAATTGCGTCCCGCGATCGGGGCGCGCCTCAGTTCGACATTCCGGTCCGTGCGCTTGCATTCCAACGGCGTAGGGCGATGAGTGCCCAAATACCCTCCACCAGTCCGAACGGCCACGCGCCTTGCAGGAAACCATAGGCTGACCCCAGCACGCACGCTCCGGCGAATGCCAGGATGAACCAGTGGCTGCGAGCTTCGAGCGCATAGCAAACCAACATGGCCGTGACTGCGAACAAGCCGAATGCGGTAAGTCCATCCATCGGCCTGCGGCCCGTTTCCTCGCAAGGGCTGCGTTTCGCGGGCCCAGCCGGGCTGCATCACGCATTAAACGCGAGCCCAGGCCAATGCCGCTCCCGGCGCCGATCTCTCATCGGCGTCGGGGGGCCGATTATTGACAATGGCCATGCCGCCGTGCACCGCCCGCGCGTCAGCCGCTCGGCATGGTGATCATCCGCTGCGCCTCCTTGTAGTGGCTGTGGATGCGGTCGAGATCCGCTTGAACGACCGCCATGGCCGCGGGTTTGCGGCGATAGAAGGCGAGGATCCAACCGATGCCGACGGCGAGATAGACGAGGAACAGGTAGGGGAAATAAGTCACCGGCGGATCCGGAATCGGATAGACGCTGCCCACGGCCGGAATCGCCAGCAGCCCCAAGGCCGCCACGCATCCCGCGACGTCCCGCCCCTTCAGCTCGCCGATCCGCTTCAGATAGACCGGAGCTGCCACGGTCACGAGGCAATAGGCCACGATAAAGCCGAAAGCGGCGCAGGTGCCGACATAGCTGAAGGCGTCAAGCGGTGCGACGCCGCCGATGATCATGGCCGCCGGCACCGCGAAGGCGAGCAGCGCCATCAATGTGATGGCAACATGCGGCGTCTCGTTTTTTTCGTGCGCGCCCGCCGTCGCCGGGTGGAAGATCCCGTGCCGCCCCATCGCGAAGATCACCCGTCCGCCGGCGTTGATGCAGGAGAGACACAAGGCGAAGAAGCTGACCATCGCACCGAGCGACAGCGGCACCTGTAGGATCGGCACATGCGCGAGGGTCGCCAGCACGTTGAGCGGCGCGTCGATCTTGTCGAGAGGCTCCGAATAGCCGCGCACCCCCATAACCATGACGTAGGTGACGAAGACGAAGAATGCGCCCGAGAGCACCAGGCTGAGCAGGACCGCCCGCGGGATCGTTTTGAGGGGATCTTTCGCCTCGTCGCCAAAGGCAGTGGCGCATTCGAAGCCGACCAGGCTGAAAATCGCCACCACCACGCCCAGGCCAACGTTCGACCAGGGCAGCGCGCTCACCGTGAACTGCGCGCTGTCCAAAGCGAAGTGATGTTGAAAAAGGACGATGAAGCACAGCAATATGATGAAGGACACCGAGACTCCTTCGAGGACAAGCATCAACAGCGCCGAGAGCTGGACGTTCTTCCACGCGCAATACCAGGCGGTGAGGACGCAGACCCCGAACAGGGCCATGAAGGGAACATGCAAGCCGACCATGCCCAGAAGGGTGTCGGCAAAGATCGATGCGCCCGTGACGCCGGCCATGGAGATGCCGAGATAGGCCCAGATCAAGGCCCAGCCGCTGACGGCGCCGGCGGTGACGCCGAGGCCGCGGCAGGTATAGGCGTACATCGAGCCGGAGGTCGTTGACCGCCGCGCGAACTGATTGAGGTTGTAGGCGACGAAAAGCAGCATGACCGTCCCCAAGGCGTAAGACAGCCAGCTCCAATCGCCGGTATTCGAATACATCACGGGGATGATCAGCGCCGCGGTCATGGTCGGCGAGATGAGCGCCACGGCCTGCGCCAACAATTCGTAGAAGTTGAGGCAATTCGGCCGCAATCGTGAATGGGACATGGGACAGCTGCCTTGGACAAGCTCGGCGACGGCCCGCGCCATATCGGGGCCCGATCCCCCCTCAACCCCACTGTTTTTCGACCTTCCGATGAGGCTATGCTGGCGATGGTCCAGTCTGAACATCCAGTTTTGAAATGCTAGGTGGTCCAGTTGCTCCGCCCGTGGAATTTCAAGATCACCATCCGCCGCGGCGGCCGCGTCGCCGTCTATCTCCAGATCGCCCATGCGCTGATTGAGGAGATCCGCCGCGGCAGGCTCGCCCCGGGCAGCGCATTGCCGGGTACGCGCGAGCTCGCGGAAAGCCTCGACGTCAACCGCAAAACGGTGGTCGAAGCCTATGACGAACTCGCCGCGCAAGGTTGGGTGAGGGCCGATCGTACGCGCGGCACCTTCGTATCTTCGGAGCTGCCGGTCCTGAAAGAAAATGACGGAGGGCGGCGGACGCCCCCGCCTGGACCGATGCCGGATCGACCCGATTTCCGCATGGTCGGCACGGCCCCCAACATTCCGGCATTCCTGCCCGAAAAGAATTTGCTGCTCTTCGACGACGGCGCGCCCGACACGCGCCATGTTCCGGTCGCCGCCCTCGGCCGCGCCTATCGCTCGGTTCTGACCCAAGCCGCGCAACACAACCGGCTCGGCTACGGCGATCCGCGCGGCACGCTGGCCTTGCGCGAGGCGGTTTCCACCATGCTCAACGTCGATCGCGGCTTGACCACGAAGCCCGACAACATCTGTCTCACCCGCGGCAGCCAAATGGCGATCTATCTTGCGACCCGCATTCTCGCCGGGCCGCGCGACGCCGTCTTGATGGAAGAGCTATGCTATCCACCGGCGCGCGAAGCGTTTCGCGCGGTCGGCGCCGAAGTCGTTTCGGTCGGCATCGACGAGTCCGGCATGCGCATCGACGAATTGGAAGCGACATGCCGCAAGAAACGCATCCGCGTCGTCTATGTGACGCCGCATCATCAATTCCCGACCACCGTTCTCTTGAAGCCGGACCGGCGCTTGCGGCTCCTGGCGCTGGCGGAACAATTCGGCTTCGCCGTCATCGAAGATGATTACGATCACGAGTTTCATTTCGTCCATCAGCCGATGCTGCCTTTGGCGAGCGTCGATCCTTGGGGTAAGGTCGTCTATATCGGCTCGATGTCGAAATTGCTCGCGCCGAGCTTGCGCTTGGGCTACACCGCCGCGCCCAAGGCCTTCGTCGACCGCGCCGCGGGCGAGATCATGATGATCGATCGCCAGGGCGATCCGGCGACCGAGCTTGCGATCGCCGAACTGATCGGCGACGGCGAGCTCCATCGTCATACCCGCAAGGCGATGCGACTTTATGCCGAGCGGCGGCTCTTGATGGCGAAACTTCTCGCCGAGCGCTTTGACGGGCGGGTCGAATTCACCTTGCCCAATGGCGGCCTCGCCATCTGGGTGAAATTCACCGACCAAATCGACATGGACGGGCTCGCCCGCGCCGCCCGCGCCAAAGGCGTCAAAATACTGCCCGGCAGCGCCTTCTCGATCTCCAGTCGATCGACCCGAGCCACGCGTCTTGGCTTTGCCAGCTTGAATGCCGCTGAACTCGACCGCGCGACGCGCCGGCTGCGGCAAGCACTCGGCGCAGTGGCGTAAGTAAAGCCGACGAAGCGGAAAACCATTTCCACGCCGCCGCAAATGGCCCCGATCTTCTCCGTCTCGATGTCCGTGACGGGTCAAACAGCGAAGTGGCTCGCTGGCCGATGAGCGTCCGTTATGAAGGCCGAAATCGGACCCGCCGTCGCCGAGTTCGTTCTTCGCAAAAGTGCCAGAAGCGGAACTGACATTGCGCGGCAGGCGCAGCTTCTCATTCAGCGGCGACGCTGGGCTTTACGTGACGCTGGGCTTTACGTTCTGTGTCCTGCTTGAGGAAATCGAAGACGGTTTTTCCGGGTTCGGCGCGGAAGCGCTCGTCGAGAACCGAGAGCGCCGACATCCGGTCTAAACGAAACACCCGGAAGTCGCTCCGGAACTCGCACCAGGCGGCAAGCAGCCAGACGGGGCCGTAGAAGGCCATCACGAGCGGCCGGACCACACGTTCGGAGACCCGCTCTTCGGCTTTCCGATAGCAAAACTTTATCTTGCGCTGCTCCCGCAATGCCATTCGCAACGCAGCCTGATCAATGTGAATGAATTCGCTGTGATGATCGGCAGGCGCCCAGAGTGTCAGGGCATCGATATGCCGCCGCCGAGAATCCGGCAGCACTTCGCGAACCTTGGCAATCACATCGGCAGCCGCATTGGCTAGCTCAGGGTCAGTCCAGGATTGCACGATGCGCGTTCCCAAGAGGAGTGCCTCGATCTGCTGCTCATTGAACATGAGAGGCGGGAGATCAAAACCCGGACGGAGGATATAACCGACGCCGGCCTCGCCATCGATCGGAACCCCGCTGGCGATCATGACCTGACCTGACCTGACCTGATCTCCTGACACAACGTTGGCAAGAGGCCTGCGTTAGGGTCCCCGAATAGCGAGTTGCAGCGCCGTCTCTCTCTTGCATCTCGATATGAGACGGACCTGCTTGGACCGCAACCACTGCTTGGGACAGGAGACCCACATGGCTATTTCCGCAGCATTCTCTTTCGCGCCGCACTACGTGGAGGTCGCGGGAATTCGCCTCCACTATGTGGAGCAAGGCACCGGAGACCCGATTCTCTTTCTCCACGGCAACCCGACCTCGTCCTACGTCTGGCGCAACATCATCCCCATCGTCGCCGCCAAAGGACGGTGTATCGCCCTAGACTTGGTGGGCTTCGGCAAATCAGATAAACCGGACATTGCATACGACTACTTCGACCACGTCCGATACGTCGAGGGGTTCATTCGCGCCCTCAATCTCACCAATGTCACCCTCGTGCTCCACGATTGCGGTGGGGCCTTCGGTTTCGACTATGCGCTCCGTCACAGCGATAACGTCAAAGCCATTGCCTTCTTTGAAGCGGTGGCGTTCACCTTCACCTGGGATAACTTTCCTCGAGACCTGCGGGAGACGTTCAAAGCGTTCCGCACGCCGGGGGTTGGCTCGAAGCTGATCTGTGAAGACAACATGTTTGTCGAGACGGTGATCCCCGGCGGGGTCGTTCGTCAATTGAGCGAAGAGGAGATGAACCGGTACCGCAGGCCGTTTCCGACGGTCGAGTCGCGCAAGCCGCTGTGGGTAATGCCCAATATGATTCCCATCAGCGACCGGCAAGACGAGACTTACCGGGCGGTGAAGAAGATTGAAGACGGCTTGCCCGGATTGACCATGCCGACGCTGTTCCTCTGGGCGCAACCGGGCGTGATCGTCAACAGTCGGGAGCGAGTGACCTGGTTTCAGCAGCGGCTTCCTGCGCTTGAAGTCGTCGATCTCGGCGAGGGGCTTCACTACCTCCAGGAAGATCACCCTCAGGAGATTGGCCAAGCCATCGTGCGGTGGCTCGGAAAAGCCGCGAATGAAGGAATGAAAAGCGATGGCGGCTGATGATGGCGGCTGATGGCGAAGAGCTGGTCGATCTTTCACACAGCCAGGGTCAATCGCGTCGGTTCTGCCATGTCCACGACATGTCCGGTTACCGGGTATTTCCGGAAATGCTGGTTTGCTGTTGATGATGTCGGCCTGGCCGTGATTCAAGCTCCCAAACTGGAGGCTCGAATCATGCGGTATGATTAAGCAGTGTCGGCGTATCGCCACCCGCTACGACCAGCTCGCGGCCCACTACCTTGCCTTTGTCACGCTCGCATCCACCCGGATTTGGCTGCGCGCTTAGGTGTGCACGTGCTAGCGCTCTCGCGCGCGTCTAGTGCCGGCCCTCGAGTTGCCAGGGCAGCGCGTCGTAGGGCTCATCGCGCGCCCTCTGCCCGTGCGTCACGGTCGGGCTGGTCTGATGCGTCGCCTCGATATCGCTCGATATGCCGCGCGAGGGCGGCGTGTCGAGAGCGCGCGAGCCAAGCCCGCACCCGGCCGCGGCCATCGCGGCCAAGGCGAGCAGCACGGCCTTCCATTGCATCCTGAATTCCTCCTGACCAAGCCAACGACGGCACCGTGCGGGCCATCCAAGGAATTGGCCGGATCGAGTATATACGGCCCTCCCGCATCTAGCCCAATCTCCTGTTGCGACCGGAACCCTTGGTCGGCTTCTCGGCTCTATTGACGTTGGCGCCGGCGGCGACTAGCGTCCGACCCATGCGCGACAGGCGCCTTGATACCGGGCTCGTCCGGCGAATTAGCATCCCGATCCTCATTGCCGAGGATCGGGCTCGTGCCGTTTGCCCGTCGACCCAGATCGAGGATGACCTCCATGCCGCCTTCCGTCGCCACCGCTCATTCGCCTGAGACCCAACCAACCGCCTGCTTCTCCGTCCACGCCGCGGCCGAACCCGGGGTGATGCCGCGTGTGCTGGAGCTCTTCGCCAAGCGCGGAATGGTGCCGACGAGCTGGCACAGCCGCGTCACCGCCGACGAGCTGACGATCGACTTGCAGATGCGCGGACTCGACGGTGCCGCGGCGGCGTATATCGCCGCCTGCCTGCGACAGGTCGTCTCGGTGACCGCCGTGTTGACCTACGAGAACCGGCCCACTCGGATGAGCTGATGAGCCTGCTGCGCCATATCCGCCGCTGCAACGAGTATCGCCCGGAACGGTTTCTGCCGCTGCTCTACGGCGAGGCGCGGATCGGGCTGGTGCGCCGCGACCATGCCGAGGCGCTGCGCCGGTTCCCGCAAGTATTCGCGGTCATCGACGACGCGGTGCGTCTCGTCGCGGCCGGCGATTTTGCCGTGCTGAGCGCCGCCGTCGACCGCGTGGTCGAGCAATTGGTGGCGGATGGGCTCGTGCCGAAATGGCGCAACGAGTTCTTCGCGGTGACCACGCGCTGGGGGGCGCCGCCGCTGTTCAAGCTCGATCGCGGCGCCGTCGCGTTCTTCGGCGTGCGCGCCTATGGCGTCCATCTCAACGGCTACGTCCGCGATGGCGGCGCGCTCCGGCTATGGATCGGCCGGCGCGCGCCCGACAAGAAGGTGGCGCCGGACAAGCTCGACAACCTCGTCGCCGGCGGGATCGGCTACGGACACGGCCTGTTCGAAACCCTCGCCAAGGAGGCGCAGGAGGAGGCGGACATGCCGGCGGGGCTTATCGCGCGCGCGATGCCGGCCGGTGCCGTCTCCTATCGCATGGAAACCCGCGAAGGCGCCCGCGATGACGTGCTCTTTGTCTACGACCTCGACGTCCCCGGCGATTTCGTCCCGCGCAACACCGATGGCGAGATTGCCGCGTTTCAGCGCATGGCTGCCGACGACGTCATCGCGCGCGTCCGCGCCACCGACGATTTCAAGTTCAACGTCAATCTGGTCCTCATCGATTTCGCGCTGCGCCACGGTCTCGTGACGCCCGACGATCCCGAGTATCTCGACCTCGTCATCGGCTTGCGCCGGCCGCTGGACTGAGCGCGCGGCAGCGCTTTCGAGTCGCAGCGCGGCATGCATTGCTCTCAACGGCTTACGGCGGGGCCAGATCCCTCGGCGAAGCCGGCCATCGCCCGAGTTTCGGCGGGCGAGCGACCGCTCTCGCGCAGCAGGCGCAGCGTCATTGCCCGATCGCGCTTGGCGAAGCGCCGGCCGCTCGCATCGGTGATCAGGGGATGATGGCGATAGCGTGGCGTCGGCAGGCCGAGCAGCGCCTGCAGCAAGCGGTGGACATGGGTGGCGGCGAACAGGTCATCGCCGCGCGTCACCAGGGTCACCCCCTGCAGGGCGTCATCGACCGTGACGGCCAGGTGATAGCTGGTCGGCGTGTCCTTGCGGGCGAGCACGACGTCGCCGTGGCTCGACGGATCGGCGGCGATTGTGCCGGCGATCTCGTCATGCCACGACTGCGGTCCTGCGAGCGCGACCGCCCGGGCGGCGTCGAGCCGAAGCGCGAAGGGCGCGCCCGCGGCCATCCTCGCTTCCCGGTCCTGCGGTGCGAGCATGCGGCACGTGCCCGGGTAGAGCGGACCTTCCGGCCCATGCGGTGCCGCATCGGCACGCGCCACCTCCGCCTTGATGTCGGCACGGGTGCAGAAGCAGGGATAGAGCAGCCCCTGCCGCGCCAGCCGATCGAGCGCGTCGCGGTACTCGGCAAAATGCTCGGACTGGATGCGGGCCGGCCCGTCCCAGTCGAGCCCCAGCCAGGCGAGATCCTCGAGGATCGCCGCGCTGAATTCCGGCCGACACCGGCTGCGGTCGATGTCCTCGATGCGCAAGAGGAAGCGGCCGCCGGCGCGCCGCGCGGCGTGCCAGCCGACCAGCGCCGAATGAGCGTGGCCGAGATGCAGATGGCCGGTCGGGCTCGGCGCAAAGCGGGTAACGATGTCGCTCATGCTGCGGCGACCATAGCAAGCGCCGCCGCCGCGTGACACGGCGTGCCGCTTCGTCTATCCCTGCGCGTCGGCCCGAGAACACAGGAGCAGGCATGGCCCTTTTACCGAGTCTCAGCGGCCCGGTGCGCAAGCCCGCATCGGGCAGCAAGCCGCGCCAGCTGGTCGTCCTGCTGCACGGCGTGGGGGCCGATGGTCACGATCTCATCGGCTTGGCGCCCTATTGGGCGCCCGCGCTGCCCGACGCCGAGTTCGTGTCGCCGGATGCTCCCTTTCCCTGCGACATGGCGCCCTATGGCCGGCAATGGTTCAGCCTGCAGGACCGCACGCCCAACGCCATCCTCGGCGGGGTGCGCGCCGCGGCGCCGATCCTCGACGCCTTCCTCGACGAGGCGCTTGCCGCGCGCGGCCTCGATGCGTCGCAGCTCGCCCTGGTCGGCTTCTCGCAGGGGACGATGATGTCGCTCTATGTCGGGCCGCGGCGCGCCGAGGCGCTGGCCGGGATCATCGGCTATTCGGGCGCGCTCATCGGCGCCGACACGCTCACGGCGACGCCGACGAGATCGTGCCGCCGCAGGCATTCCCATTGGCCGTCAAGGGATTGAAGGCGGCGGGCGTGCCTGTCGAGGAGCTCGTCTGCCCCGGCGTCGGCCACAGCATCGACGAGGCGGGGCTGCGGCGCGGCGGCGAGTTCTTGCGCCGGATCCTGGCCGGCTAGCTGCGCCCGGCGGCGGACTTGGCGCCGCTGCGCGCAGCGTGGGGATCACGGAGATAGCGCTCGAGCGTCGCCAGCAGCTGCGGTGAATCCCACTCGGCCGCGCCTTCGAGTTGCGCCCGGACCCGGCCCTCGTCATCGAGCAGGAACGTCGTCGGCAGGCCGCGCGCGCCGAGGCCCTGCCCCAGTGCGCCCTTGGGATCGAGATAGATGCGCAGAGAGGCAAGGCGGAGCTGCTCGAGGAACGGGGCTACCACAGGCGCGCCGCCGCGGTCCTGCGAGACCGCGAGAATCGTGAGGCGGTCGCCTATCGTCGCCTGCAGCCGGTCGAGCGACGGCATCTCGCGCACGCACGGTGCGCACCAGGTCGCCCAGAGATTGACGAGCAGCCAATGGCCGCGGAAATCCGCCAGTCGCGTCGGCGACCCGTCGCGCGCGGCAAAGCTCAGCTCGGGCGCTGGCCGCGGCGGGTCAAGCGGGGTAAACTGGCCGAGTGCGGCCGAGAGCGAACCGGTATCGGCGCCGTTGCGCGCGAGCGACGCGTTGTCGCGGCGATCAGGCGCGCTTGACAGGTAGAGGAATGCCAAGCCGCCCCCGGCGGCGAGGATGACGAGCACGAAAACGATGCGCATGAACCTCATTCGCCCTCATTCCCCTGCCGCTCACCACCCGCCATGAAGAAAAAAAATCCCGCCGCGACGATCGAGAAACCCCACGCCGCCGCTGCCGCGAAAGCGCGGAACGCCGCGCGCGGCGGGCGTTTCGCCGCCGGCCCCGCCGAGATCATGGAGCGCATCAACGTCTCCATCGACTTCGACCGGCGACTCTACGCCCAGGACATCGCCGGCTCGCAGGCGCATTGCGCCATGCTGGTGCGGCAAAAGCTGCTCTCGCCGCAAGATGGCGAGGCGATCGACCGCGGTCTAGGGCAAATCCGCGCCGAGATCGAGGCCGGCGCCTTCCCCTTTCGCTTCGAGCACGAGGACATCCACCTCAATATCGAGGCACGGCTCGGCGAGCTGATCGGCCCGGCTGCGGGCCGGCTCCATACTGCGCGCTCGCGCAACGACCAGGTGGCGACCGATTTCCGCCTCTGGGTGCGCGACGCGATCGACCGCATCGATCGCCACGCCCAGGCGCTCCAGGCCGCGCTCGTCGATCACGCGGAGCAGCACGCCGCCACCATCATGCCCGGCTTCACCCATCTCCAGGTGGCGCA
>WNFJ01372298.1_pt2 | contig 12751 bp, 9 predicted proteins | sample 5400461 | NCBI WGS metagenome assembly WNFJ01 (sample SAMN13153349, study PRJNA577476) | soil metagenome | isolation source: 115 cm saprolite on Douglas fir-dominated hillslope | place: USA:California | collected 2013-09-17 | reverse complement strand
CTTGGGCGCATTGGCGTTGGCATTGGAGATGGCGGCGCGGACATCCTGCAGACCGATGCCGTACTTGGACAGCGACAGCGGATTGATCTCGACCCGCACGGCGGGCAGCGCGCTGCCGTTGACGTTCACCCCGCCGACGCCCGGAAGCTGGGACAGGCGCTGCAAGATCACGGCGTCCGCTGCATCGTAGATCTGGCCCTGCGTGAGCACGTCCGAAGTCATGGCGATGGCCATGACCGGAAACAAGGAGCTGTTGAGCTTGCGGTAGGTGGGGTTGCGCGTCAGCGAGCTGGGCAGGTCGGCATGCGCGGCGACGATGGCCGCCTGCACGTCGCGCGCCGCGCCGTCGATGTCGCGGTCGACCCCGAAAGTCAGTTGAACGTTCGAGGTGCCCACGCCGCTCGTGGAGGTCATGTCGTCGACGTCGGCGATCGCGCCGAGATGCCGCTCCAGCGGAGTGGCCACCGTGCTCGCCATGACCTCGGGGCTGGCTCCGGGCAGCTGCGCCGAAACGAAGATCGCCGGCACATCGATGCGCGGCAGCGGCGCCACGGGCAGCAGCATGAAGGCCGCGGCGCCGCACAGTGCGACGCCGGCCGTCAGCAGTATGGTCGCCACCGGTCTATGAATGAAAGGAGCGGAAATGTTCACGCGGAACCGTCCGCCGCCAATGCGTCGCCCGCGGCGGCGCGCGCGGGCCGGCGCAGGCGGGACGCCAGGCGGTCGAACGCCAGATAGATCACCGGGGTCGTGAACAAGGTCAGCACCTGGCTCACCAAGAGGCCGCCCACGATGCTGACGCCGAGCGGGTGGCGCAGTTCGGAGCCCGTGCCCGTACCGAACATGAGCGGCAAGGCGCCGAATATCGCGGCAACCGTCGTCATGAGTATGGGTCGAAAGCGCAGCAGGCAGGCTTTGTAAATAGCCTCACGCGGCGCAAGGCCCTCATCGCGCTGCGCCACGACCGCAAAGTCGATCATCAGAATCGCGTTCTTCTTCACGATGCCGATGAGCAGGATGATGCCGATCAGCGCAATGATGGTCAGATCGTCCCCGGCGAGCATCAGGGCGAGCAGCGCGCCGATGCCGGCCGACGGCAGCGTCGATAGAATCGTGATGGGATGGATGAAGCTCTCGTATAGAACGCCGAGAACGATGTACATGACGAGCACGGCGGCCACCAGCAACAGAAGCTCGTTGGTCAAGTTGCTGCGGAAGGCGAGCGCCGCTCCCTGGAAGGTCGTTCGAATGCTGTTCGGCAACCCGGCGGCGCGTTCGGCATTCTCGATGGCCGAAACGGCGGCGCCGAGCGAAGCGTTCTCGCTCAAGTTGAAGGATACGGTGGTCGCCGGAAATTGCGCCAGGTGATTGATGAGAAGCGGCCGAGTTTCCACATCCACTTTGGCGATCGCGGACAGCGGTACCTGACCGCCGCCCGCCGACGGTACGTAGATGGACGCGAGCGAGTCCACGGACCGGTAGTAGGCCGGATCCGCCTCCATGATGACGCGATACTGATTCGACTGAGTGAAGATCGTGGACACGATGCGCTGGCCGAATGCGTCGTACAAGGCGTTGTCGACGGTGCCCACGCTGATGCCGAGACGCGCCGCGCTGTCGCGGTCGATGGTGATGTAGGCCGCAAGCCCGTTGTCTTCCTGGTTGCTGACGACGTCCGCGAGCTCGGGCTGCTGACGAAGCACCGTCAGCAGCTTGGGAGTCCACGTGGACAACACCGCGGCGTCCGCGCTTTCCAGGGTGAATTGGTATTGGGTGCGGCTCACCGTGTTGTCGAGGGTAAGGTCCTGCACCGGTTGCATGTACAGCGTGATGCCCGCGATGTCGGCCGTTTCGGCCCGCAGCCGGCGGATGGCATCGGCGACGTTCGTGCTGCGTTCGCCCCGCGGCTTCAAATTGATCAGGAAGCGGCCGCTGTTCAGGGTGACATTGTTGCCGTCGACACCGATGAAGGAGGACAGGCTGAGCACATCCGGATCCTCGAGTATCCCGGCCGCGAGCGCTTGTTGCCGATCGGCCATGGCGGCGTAGGAAATCGACTCGGTCGCCTCGGAGACGCCCTGAATCAATCCGGTGTCCTGTGCGGGAAAGAAGCCCTTCGGAATCAGAATATAGAGAATCGCAGTCAGCGCCAGGGTGGCCATCGCGACATACAGGGTCAACCGCTGATGATCGAGCACCCAGGTGAGCCTCCGGCCGTACCACTCGACCACGGCGCTGAACCACCGTCCCGACTCGAGCTGCGCGTGTTCGCCCGGCGGCCGTTGTTTCAGGAGCTTGGCGCACATCATCGGCACGAGGGTCAGGGACACCACGGCCGAAATGAGAATCGTGACGGCGAGTGTAACCGCGAATTCGCGGAACAAACGCCCGACCACATCCTGCATGAAGAGCAGCGGAATGAGCACCGCGATCAGCGACACCGTCAGCGATATGATGGTGAAGCCGATCTGTCCGGCACCCTTCAGCGCCGCTTCGAGCGGCGTCTCCCCGAGCTCGATGTAGCGCGAGATGTTTTCGATCATCACGATGGCGTCGTCGACGACGAAACCCGTCGCGATGGTCAACGCCATCAACGATAGATTATTGAGGCTGAAATTCGCTAGATACATCACCGCAAAGGTGCCGATGAGCGACAGCGGCACCGAAAGGCTGGGGATGATGGTGGCCGGAACATTGCGCAGGAACACGTAGATCACCAGCACGACCAGCACGACGGCGAGCACGAGTTCGAATTCGACGTCGGCGACCGAGGCTCTGATGGTCGTCGTTCGATCGGTGAGGATGGCGAGATCGACTCCCGCGGGCAGCGCGGCCTGCAGCGAAGGCAAGAGATCGTGGATTCGGTTGACGACGTCGACGACGTTGGCACCCGGCTGGCGCTGCACGTTGAGGATCAAGGCCGGGACCCTGTTCATCCAGCCGCCGAGCTTGGCGTTCTCCGCGCCCGAGACCAATTCGGCCACATCCTTGAGCCTGACCGGGGCGCCGTTCTTGTAGGCCACCACGACGCTGCCGTAGTCCTCCGCGTTGCGGATCTGATCGTTGGTATTGACCGTGTAGGCGACGCTGGGGCCGTCCAGCGTGCCCTTCGGACCGTTCTGGTTGGCGTTGTTGATGGTGGTGCGCAGATCGTCGAGATTCAATCCGTAGGCCGCCAAGGCGCGCGGGTTCGCCACCACGCGGACCGCCGGCCGCTGGCCGCCGCTGATGCTGACGACACCGACCCCCTTGATCTGCGAGATCTTTTGCGCAATGCGCGTATCAGCCATGTCCTCCACTTCGGTGAGCGGCATCACTTTCGAGGTGAGCCCCAGGATCAGCACCGGCGCGTCGGCGGGATTGACCTTGGCATAGATCGGCGGCGCGGGCAGATCCTGCGGCAGCAGGTTTTGCGCGGCGCTGATGGCCGCTTGCACCTGTTGTTCAGCCACGTCGATGGCGAGGGTCAGATTGAACTGCAGGGTGATCACCGACGCGCCGGCCGAACTCGTCGAGGACATTTGACTGAGGCCCGGCATCTGGCCGAATTGCTTCTCCAGCGGCGCGGTGATGGCCGATGTGATGACCTCGGGGCTGGCGCCGGGGTAGAACGTCTGCACCTGGATCGTGGGGTAGGCCACTTCGGGAAGCGCCGACAAGGGCAGCTGCAGGTAGGCGATCGCGCCGACGATCAATATTGCAACCATCAGCAGGGTGGTTGCGACCGGACGCAGGATGAATATGCGCGACGGATTCATACGGGCGCGGCCGCGGAAGCGGCTGCAAGTGCGGCGTGGGCGGTTAGCGTGTCCGCGATCGACATCATGGCGATGGTTTGGGGCGGTTTCGCGGGCGGTGAGGGCCGGGCGAACCCGGAGCGCCGGGCTGTGCATTGCCGGGCGGCTGCGCGGTGGCCGCGGGCGCCGCCGGGCCCGGCAGCTGCACCTCCGCGCCATCGCGCAGGCGGTCGCCGCCCTCCGTCACCACGACTTCGCCTGCGCGGAGGCCTTGGGCGACGGCGACGCGCTCGCCGTCGACCACACCGAGGGTCACCGGACGCACTTTGACCGTCCGGTCGGAATTCACGACGTAGACAAAAGTGCTCACCACCCCGTTGGGCGCACCGCGGCGCACCGCCGAGTTGGGCATGATGACTTGATTCTGCAGCAGCTCTTGGAGCAGCTGAATGTTGACGAACTGGTTCGGAAACAGCAGGCCGTCGGCATTCTCGAATTGCGCGCGCAGCTTGACCGTCCCGGTCGTGACGTCAATTTCATTGTCCACGGTGAGCAGCTTCCCGACCGCGAGCTTGGCGCTGTTGGTGCGATCGTAGGCCTCCACGGTCATCGGGGCGCCGTGCAAGCGCCGCATCAGCGCCGATACATAGTCCTCGGGGATGGAAAAGATGACGGTGATGGGCTGCACCTGGTTGATCACGACGATGCCGTTCGTATCGCCCGGTGTGACGTAGTTGCCCTGATCGACTTGGCGCAATCCGACGCGGCCGGTGACCGGCGAGACGATGTGCGTGTACAAGAGATTGACCCGCGCGGTTTTCACCTGCCCCTCGTCCGATTGAACCGTGCCGGTGTCTTGGTCCACCAATGCCCGCTGGGTGTCGAGCTGCTGTTGGGCGATCGAGTCCTCCTTGACCAAGCCTTCATAGCGTCTCAGATCCAGCTTCGCATCCGCCAGCAGCGCCTGGTCGCGGCGTAAATTTCCCTCCATTTGCTGCAGGGCCGCTTCGTAGGGGCGGGGATCGATCTGTGCCACAGAGTCGCCCTGGTGCACGAGCTGCCCCTCCGTGAACAAGATCTTTTGCATGATTCCGCTGATTTGCGTCCTGACGGTCACGGTGGCGAGCGGCGTGACCGTGCCCAACGCGGGAATGCGCAGTTGGATATCGCCGGATGTGACGGTCGCCACCGACACGGCTACCGGCCCGCTCGGCCCGCCCCGCCCGGGACCTCCCGCCGCCGGCACCGGTTGCTTGTGCTGGATATATCGGACCAGCGCAACCAACAGCAGCAAGGCGACGACCACGACCAGCAAGGCCACCCAGTGGCGACGGATGAACGCCAGGGGTCCGCGCTCGGGTGCCGGAGTCGTTACATCGTCTTGGTCTTGGATCACTAATTCACCGCATGCACCCACGCCCGGGCCAACCGAGGACGTACGGGCGATTCCTGAGACTATGACTAGATTATACGGAGGGCGGCCACCCTCGGCAGTTTCGCATGCGCGAGTGTCGGTTTCTCATCACGATTGTTACGAAATGTAAAGACATTGACACGCAAAGTCGTCCCCGCCCAAGGGTGGGGTCGCGTAGCGGCCCGTACCCGTGCAAAATGAGGCTCGGAGCGCAGATGGGATACGGGTAAAGGAGCTTTGATGAAACCATTGAATTGCGCCGCTTTGGCGGCGGTGCTTGCGTTGAGTATTGGCGCGCCGGCGCGAAGTGCGCCCACGTGGGTCGAAGGCGTCAACTATTTCTTGATCCAGCCGGCGCGGCCGACGTCGATGCCGGCCGGTAAGGTCGAGGTCACCGAGGTGTTCTCGTACGCCTGTCCGGCGTGCAATTTATTCGTGCCCACCATGCGCAAGTTGAAGGCGAGTCTGCCGCCGAATGCGGTGTTCGATTTCCTGCCTGCGTCCTTCAATCCCAGCGAGGACTGGCCCATGTTTCAGCTCGCGTACCTGACCGCCCAGACACTCGGTGTCGCGGACCAGACCCACGATGCGATGTTCAACGCGGTCTGGCAAAGCGGCGAGCTCGCCGTGATCGATCCTGCGACCCGGGGCATCAAGAGCCGGCTGCCGACCATCGAAGATGCCGCAAAGTTCTACAAGGCCAATGCCGGCGTGCCCATCGACAAATTCCTCGAGACCTCGAAGAGTTTCGCGGTGGACAACAAGGTGCGCGCCGCCGAGGATTTGATCCAGAGGTATCGCGTCGATCGCACGCCGACCATTGTCGTGAACGGCAAGTATCGACTGCAGACTGAATCGGCCGGCGGCAACGATCAGCTGGTCGAGCTCGTGAAATGGTTGGTCGCGAAGGAGACCAAGTAGGGTTGGAGCCCGCCGGCGGCGCCGCGTCGCGCGCGTGCCGTACCCCATGAACAAGCTGTTCCTCTACCACCCCAGAATCTGGATCGCCGCGGCGGCCGGGACCGCGGCTTTTTTCTTGCTTCCGATTCAGGCGTCGACCTTGAGCCGGGTGCTCGTCGCCTGGAATTGCGGCGTCGATCTGTATCTGATCTTGATCTACTGGTGGATGAAGAGCTTGAACGCCGTGCAGATTTGCCAGCGGTACATAGAGGAAGACGAGACCGCCCCATTCATTCTCGCCGCCGTCACCCTTGCCGCATTGTTGAGCGTGGTGGCGATCGTCGAGCCGCTGACCGCCGTGAAGCAAGTATCGGGCGGTGCGCGGGCTGCGCACTTCGCGCTTGCCGCGCTGACCTTGATCAACTCGTGGCTGTTGGTTCCGACCATGTTCACGACCTGCTACGCCGATATGTTCTACAGCGCTCCGGAGGATGAGCGTCCGCTGTTGTTTCCCAAAACGCCCATGCCCGTATTCTGGGACTTTGCCTATTTTTCCTTCACCATTGCAGCGGCGTGCCAAACGTCGGACGTGTCCACGACCCAGCGCTCGATTCGCAAGGTGGTCATTGCCCACACGCTGGTTTCATTTTTCTTCAACGCCTCGATTCTCGGGTTTGCGATCAACGTCACGGCGGGACTCATCTCCGGAAATTGAAGCTCCCCGGTGACGTCACCACGTGACCGGCGCCGCAGGCTCCACGGCCGGCATCAGCGCGTCGAGACGCGGCGGATCGGCGCCGCTTACGTAGGCGAGCGCGACAATGTGCTCGAAGATGTGCTGCACGTAGCCGCGAGTCTCGGCGTAGGGGATATTGTCGATCCAAATGTCGGCATCCATCGAATTGGGAGGCAGCCAGCGGGCGACCGTCGCCGCGCCGGCATTGTAGGCGGCGAGGCTCACATCGAGGCGGCCCGCGTAGCGGTTGAGCAATTCGCGGAGGTAGGCCGCGCCGAGCGGTACCGCCACGGCCGGATCGAACAAGGCGTCCCTGTGGGGCGAGGGCAGGTGCCACCGTCGCGCGACGGCGGCGGCGGTGGCCGGCAGCATCTGCATGAGGCCGCGCGCATCCGCGCGCGACACCGCGTCTTTGCGATACAAGCTCTCCTGGCGCATGACGCCCAATATCCAGTCCGCGGGTACGCCCGCAAGTTCGCTGGCCGCGGCGACCTCGTCCGGATACGGCCGCGGATAACGCAGCGGGAGATCGTCCCATTCGCCGGCCTGCGCCAGGGTGGTGATGGACTCGGCATACCAACCCCAGCGCGCGGCCAGATGCGCGGCCTGAACCTTGACGGCGGGTTCGGCTCCGCCCAGCACCGTCGTCCACTCGAGGGCGGCTTCATCCGCCATGTCGCAGGCGAATAGTTCGTGCGCCCGGATCAGGCCGGCTTCGGCTGCGATTGCGGTCTGCGCCTTGGTGTCGTCCCGTGACGGCCGCACATTCAAGTTGTAGCGTCGATGCAGGCGGTCCGCCGCGAGGTAGCCGTAGTAGTCCCGCATGCCGGCGATTTCGTCGAACAGCGGCACCGCGGCATCCGCACCGGCGACGGCAGCCACTGCGCGCGCGCGCCAGTAGCGCCAGCGAGGCTGCGTCGAGAGACTAGCGGGCATGTGCTCGATTTGTTTGAGCGCCCCGCCGTAGTCGCCCATCCACAACGCGGCGCGCGCGTGCCATTCCTCAACCTGGCTGTCGACTGCGTCCGGCGTCAAGCCATCGAACGCGGCGAGAGCTCTGGGATCATGGTCGTAGGCTGCGCCGAGCGCGGCCGCGCGCTTGAGCCGAGCTTGCAATGCGGGCGTCAAGCCATCGCGGGCGAGAAGCTCGGGCAGCAGGTTCGACGCGCCGGTGGAATCGGTGTGAGCAAGCTTCTCGAAGCCGGCGGCAAGCGCGTCGGGTTCCACGGATAGGGCGGGGTGAGTGGCCAGCACGGTCAGCGCCGCCTTGGGCGCCTCCAGCAGGTCGGACCATTGGAGGAGTGCCGCGGCGCGCGCGATGGGCACGTCGCCCATGGATTCACGCGCCAGGCGCGGGTTGTCTACGCTAAGCGCTGCGCGCACCCGACTCTCCGCCAGCGCCGGCGTCACCAGATTCTGCTGCCGGAGCCACGCAAACACATCGTTGCATTCGGCCGGCTGCTTCTGAGGCAGGCTCCAGCGCGCGATCGCCGCCAGCCCAAGGCCTTCGGTGTCGCCGGTGGCGAGCCGACCTTCGAGCCGGTCGCAGACCAGCGAAGGATCGGCGACATCGGCAGAGCGCGGCAGAAACCAGTCCCAGCGGCGGCGCTGCGCAAGGCTCGCCAACCAATCGCGCCTTAGCGCGCGCGTGACCGGTTGACCCGCATGGGTTTGCATGAACTGATCGACTGCCGCGTCCAGACCCTCGTCGGGCTTTTTGATCAGATCGCGCCGGAATCTGGCCGCAACGAGATAGCCGTGGATTGCGTAGGCCTCGAGCGCGCGGGAATCCGGCGTTTCCGGCAGGTTCAGGCGAATGCGTTGCATGGCCGCGACGAATTCCTGACGGGCGCCGTTCGGATCGGCGGCGGGGGCCGCGGGGCCGGCGGCTGAAGCGGACTGCACGCAGAGCATGGAGAGCGACAGGGCCTGCAGCCAATTTGAGTGGATCAACATCGGTGCATTTTACGGACTCACCGCGAGCGGTGCGATTCGCACTGCATTCGGCGCGCCCACGTGGTTGAATAGCGGTGTATGAAATCCAAAGTCGTCGCGATTCTCGAGACGCGCACCGGAGCGCGTTTGGGGGAAATGATCGCGCGCCGAGGCTGGATACCCATGCTGGCACCGGCGCTCGAAGAGGTGCCGGATGTCGAGCCCCAAGCCGTGGCCTCGCTGCTGGCGCAATGGCGAACCGATCCCTTCAAGATCGTCATTTTTCAAACCGGGGTGGGTACTCGAGCCTTGTTTCAGGCCACCGATGCGGCGGGGCTCACGGGCGAACTGCTGCAGCGCTTGAATTCCTCCGTGGTCGTGGTCCGCGGACCGAAACCTGTCGGAGAACTGAACGCGCGCCGGGTGCGCATCGACATACGCGCGGTCACTCCGTTCACCACCGAAATGGTCTTGGCAGCGATGTCGGAGATACCCGTGCACGCCGAGCGAGTGTTGGTGCAGCGCTACGGCGCGGCGAACCAACTGCTGCGCGAGGCGCTGGAAAAGCGCGGCGCCGGCGTGCACGAGATCGCGACCTATCGGTGGGCATTGCCGGCGGACATACAGCCGCTCAACCGGCTTCTGGAAGCACTGGCGGGCTCGGGCGTCGACGCCGTGGTGTTCACCAGCGCGGTGCAGATTCACAATCTCTACGCGGTCGCGGAAAAGGCCGGCCGGGCTTCGGATCTCGCGAACCAACTGAATCGCTTGGTCGTCGCGTCCATCGGACCGGTGTGCTCGCGTGCGCTGCGGGAACATGGAGTGACGCCGTCGTTCGAAGCGGACCCGCCCAAGCTGGGACCGCTGGTCGCGGCTCTCGATGGAGCTTTGTCGGTGACCCGCTGACAGCGATTTGCGCGGTCGGCTGACGGCGCGCGCAGCCATGCTCCCCGGCTAGTTCGCTCCGCCCACCGCCGGCGAGTCGCTGGCGGGAAAGGACTCGTCCAGCGCTTCGTCCAATAGTTCGTCGATATGCTGCTTGTCGGTCCCTTGCGCATGCGTCGACCCCTGCGGGTGCTTTTCCAAGTACGCTTTTGCGTACGAGCACGCCGGATTTACCGACCAACCCGCCGCGCTCGCCGCGCTCAAGGCCGCTTCCATCAACAGCGCGGCGATGCCGCGGCCGCCGATTGCCGGCGGAACCTGCGTATGGGTAATGGTCATGACCCCGTCGGCCAGCGTGTAGTCGAGTTCGGCGTGGCTCCCGTCCACTTCCGTGGTGAACCGGTGTGCGCCGGTGTCGTGGTGAATGGTGCTCATTTCTCTCAGTGCTCGGGAGGATGCTCTCCGGGTCTCGGTGCCTGCCTGGGTTCAGGCCGTGGCGGCTCAGGGCGCGGAGGCGCGCTCTGCCGCGGCGGTTGAGCTTGCTCCGGCGGACGCCGCTGTTCAACCTGGGGACGCTGCTGCTCGACCGGGGGTCGATACTGCGGTTGGGCGGGCGCGCGCTGTTGCTCGACCGGGGGCCGATATTGCGGCTGGGCCGGGGGACGCTGCTGCTCGACCGGTGGGCGCCGCTGCTGCTCTTGCTGCACAGGCGGGCGCTGCTGAGGCACGCGCGTCTCCGACTGCGCGCCTCGGGGCTGGGTCTCGGTTCGCGCTTGAGGTTGAGGTTGGGAGTGAACCACGCTCGTGGTGCCTCCCTTTGCCGGCACCACCCCAGCGCCAGAGAATGCTCCGGGCCGTGGCGTCGCCGCAATCGGCGGGTGGCCCTGATTTCGGCTGGCGCGCAGCTCCGGGTTGCTTCGCGCGGTCTGCTCCTGCTGGCGTTGCGCCGGTGTGACGGTGATGTGGCGCTCACGGGTCGCCGCCTCTTCCGCGGGGGTCGGCTGGGCTCGAGCGCCGCCGTTGCCGCCGTTGTAGCTGACCCGGTTCACGGTGACGTTATTGATCACGGTCTTGTTGTAGACATTGGTGATGTTCGTGTTGCTGACATTGTTCACTGTTCGGTTGTAGTACAGACGGTCGCCCTGCCAGTAGCCGCCCTCGTAGCCGCTACCGCCGTAACCGTAGCCGTAGTTGACACCGCCATAGAATCCGACGTGCGGACCCCAGTAGCCAAGGTGCCAAATGAACGCGGCGCCTCCCCAGCCCCAATAGCCGGGGGTCCATAGGTACCCCGGCTGCGGCGCGAGCACCCAGGTGCCCGGCACCCAGTAATAGTCTTGGTTATCGTCGCTCCAAGCCCAATAGCCCGGGGTCCAAATGTATCCATCGCCGGGAATCGGCGGCTGTTCGTAGACCGGCAGTTCGGGCGGTGGAACGCCGACCGAAACATCGACCGACACTTGCGCCATGGACAGAGCGGGCAATGCCAGCAAAAGCAACGTCGCAGTTGCCTTGACGCTACCTCTCCCCTCTGGCCCTGCGCTCTGGGCCAGTGAGCATTCCTCGGCCGGCGGATGGGTGTCGAAGGGGCCAAATAAGGCGGCCGCTCAACCGCTGCGCAAGTCGTCGGTGTTATCCTACAAGGATAACACCGACGCCTTGGGCGCCGACGAAGCCGCCTGGCGGCCAACGTGTGCCCTTCGGCCCGCCGGCAGAGGAATTCTGACTGGCCCAGAGCGCACGGCCAGAGGGGAGAGGCAGCGTCAAGGCAACTGCTTCTTCGTTGCCTTGACGCTACCTCTCCCCTCTGACCCCGCGCTGGGAGCCTTAGTTGAGGTCCTAACTATAAGGGGGGCTAATGCGCTGCTTGTTTGGCGGCGGCGGGTTGAACGGTGCTGGCCTGCGCGGCTTGTTGCGCAGCCAAGCGCCGCAGCGCCTCACGCGGCAACTCGTCGAGGCCGGCGTCGCCGTCGCGTTTGATTTGGGCGGTGAGCTTGTCGCGCATGCGCTTGGTCCAGAATTTCGCGATGTGATTGGCGATGCCGGCGATGGCGTCCTCGCGCTCAGGCTCTGCGCCGAAGAAGTGGCCGATGTCGTTCGCCATCTTGACGAGATGCTCCGACGTGCCGTGTCCTTCGCTGCCGTGTTCGGCGCCGGCTGAATCTTTGCCGGCGACCGCATCATTGCTCATGGGTCCATCCATCCTATTTGTCGACGAACATGACATCGGCGCTCTTCAGCAGGGTTTCCTGGGTCTCGCTGAACTCGCGGAAGCGCTTCTGCCACTCGGAGGGCTGGCTCACCCGGACGGCCTGCACGGCGGTCACCTTGTACTCGGGGCAATTCGTGGCCCAGTCGGAATTATCCGTGGTGATCACATTGGCTCCGGATTCGGGAAAATGAAAAGTCGTATAGACCACGCCGGGCTGAACCCGCTCGGTCACCCGGGCGCGCAGCACCGTGTCGCCGGCGCGGCTCTCGATGCCCACCCAGTCCCCTTCGGCAATGCCGCGGTCCTCGGCGTCCTGCGGATGGATCTCCAGACGATCTTCGTCATGCCACGCATTGTTCTCGGTGCGCCGGGTCTGCGCACCCACGTTGTACTGGCTCAAGATGCGTCCGGTCGTCAGGATCAGGGGGTAGCGAGCGTTGACTTTCTCCGAGGTGGGCACGTACTCGGTCACCAAGAATTTGCCCTTGCCCCGCACGAACTCGCCGATGTGCATGGTCGGCGTGCCCTCGGGGTGCTCGGCGTTGCACGGCCACTGGATGCTGCCGAGTTCATCGATGCGGTCGAAGCTCACGCCCGTGAAGGTTGGGGTCAGGCGTGCGATCTCATCCATGATCTCGGAGGGATGCGTGTAATTCATCGGGTAGCCGACGGCGTTCGAGAGCAGCTGAGTGATCTCCCAATCCGCGTAGCCGGACTTCGGCTTCATCACTTTGCGAACCCGTGAAATGCGCCGCTCGGCGTTGGTGAAGGTGCCGTCCTTCTCCAAGAAGGACGAGCCGGGCAGGAACACATGCGCGAACTTCGCGGACTCATTCAAGAACAAGTCCTGCACGATGATGCACTCCATCGAGGTCAGGGCCGCGGTGACGTGCTGAGTGTTGGGGTCGGACTGTGCGATGTCCTCGCCCTCG
>WNFJ01546242.1_pt2 | contig 12752 bp, 14 predicted proteins | sample 5400461 | NCBI WGS metagenome assembly WNFJ01 (sample SAMN13153349, study PRJNA577476) | soil metagenome | isolation source: 115 cm saprolite on Douglas fir-dominated hillslope | place: USA:California | collected 2013-09-17 | reverse complement strand
GCCGCGAAGGCTGCGCCGCCGTCGCGAATGATGGCAGGCGTGGCGCAGAATGTCTCGACATTGTTAAGCACCGTGGGGCACTGAAAGGCGCCCGCCACGGCGGGAAATGGCGGACGGATACGCGGGATGCCGCGCTTGCCTTCGAGCGATTCCAGCAGCGCCGATTCTTCGCCGACTTCATACGCGCCGGCGCCGGTTTGCGTATAGCAATCGAAATAGAAATCGGTTCCGCGCAGATTCTTGCCCAGATAGCCGCGCTCGTAGGCTTCGGCGATGGCCTTGTCCACGATATCGATCAGGTAGCGATACTCGCCGCGTATATAGATGTAGCCGGCGTGCGCATTCACAGCGAGACCGGCGAGCAGCACGCCCTCGATCAGCTGATGAGGATCGTTTTCGATCAGCATGCGATCTTTACAGGTGCCGGGTTCGCTCTCGTCGCCATTCACCACGATGTATTTCGGCTTGGGGGAATCGCGCGGCACGAAGCTCCACTTCATTCCCGTCGGGAAGCCGGCGCCGCCGCGGCCGCGCAGATTCGACACCTTGATTTCCTCGATGATGTCTTTCCACGGCATGTGCAGAGCCTTCTCGAAGGCCTTGTAACCATCGCTCGCAAGATAGGTGTCGATCGACACGGAATTCGGCATGCCGAATCGGCGGGTGAGTACCTTGGTCTCGAGCGGGCTCGGTTCGTTATAAAGCATGATCGGTTAGTTCGACTTTCCGGCGGACTCGAGAATCTGGTCGAGCTTCTCGGGCGTGACTTTGTGGTGGAAGTCGTAATTCACTTGCAGCGCGGGCGCCCAGGAGCAGGCGCCGATGCACTCCACTTCTTCGAGCGAGATGCTGCCGTCGGGCGTCACTTCCTTGTGGCCGATCCCCAGCTTCCGGCAGGCGTGCTCCCACAGCTCCGCGCCGCCCGTCAGCATGCAGCTGATGTTGGTGCAAATCTGCACATGGCTCTTTCCGAGAGGCTTGCGGTGCAGCATCGAATAGTAGCTGAGCACCTCTTCCACCTGCAACGGAAACACACTTAGCCGCCGGGCAATCTCCTCGATCACTTCCTGGGTGATCGCGCCCACTTCATCCTGCGCGAACAGCAGCATGGGCACCATTGCCGAGCGCTGCCGGCCCGGTGGATAGCTGGTGAGCAGCTTGGCGAACTTGGCTTCGAGTTCCTGTGAAAACGTCATCGGTCCGAATCTCCCAGCACGAAATCCATGCTGCCGAGAGAGGCAATCACGTCCGAGATCAAGGAGCCTTCCACCATTTTCGACAAGCCCTGAAGATTGCCGAAGCTGGGGCCATGGATGTGTACGCGATAAGGTTTCGATGTGCCGTCGCTGACCACGTAATAGCCGAGCTCTCCCCGCGGCGATTCGATTACCTGGTAAACCTCGCCTTCGGGCACGCGGAAACCTTCGGTCACAATCTTGAAATGATAGATGAGCGACTCCATCTGGGTCTTCATCTTGTCGCGCTCGGGCAGCACCACCTTCGGCGCGTCCGCGGTGTAGGGACCTTCGGGCATGCCTTCGAGCGCCTGCTTCACGATGCGCGCGCTCTGGCGCATTTCTTCCACGCGAACCTGGTAGCGGGCGAAAACATCGCTCTCGGTTTGAGTGGGCACTTCGAAATCGAATTTTTCGTAGCTCGAATACGGCTCCTGCTTGCGGGCGTCGTATCCCAGGCCAGCGGCGCGCAGCATGGGGCCAGTGACGCCCAAATCGAGCATATCCTCAAGCGACATGTAGCCGACGCCCTGCGTGCGGCCCATCCAGATCTGATTGCCGGTGAGCAGATCCTCATACTCATCGATGCGGCTGGGAAAGATGTCGATGAACTTCTTGACCCGCTCGCGCCACCCGCGCGGAGGAGCCAGCGCCAGGCCGCCGATGCGAAAATAGCTGGTCATCATCCGCTGGCCGGAAAACATCTCGAAGATGCGCAGGATGTCCTCGCGCTCGCGGAAGCAGTAGAGGAACACGCTCATCGCGCCGATGTCGATGGCATGTGTGCCGAGCCACACCAGATGGCTGTTGAGCCGCGTGAGCTCGGTCAACATGACGCGCATCCACTGGGCCTTGGGCGGGATCTCGATCTGCAGCAATTTTTCGACGGCCAGGCAGTAGCAGAGATTATTCGAAAGCGGCGCCAGGTAGTCGATGCGGTCGGTGAGCGTGACGCCCTGCTGATAAAACTTGACTTCGAACTCCTTCTCAATGCCGGTGTGCAGATACCCGATGTCCGGCTGCGCCTTGACGATGGTCTCGCCTTCGAGCTCGAGCAGTAGCCGCAGCACGCCATGCGTCGAAGGGTGCTGCGGACCCATGTTGAGCGTCATGCGGCGCGGACCGGTCTGCGTGTCCGGTTCGGCTGTAATCACCGCGGAAATGTCCTGGTCGCTCATACCATCGGTCCGGTTACCGGATAATCCTTACGTAGCGGATGCCCTTCCCAGTTGTCCGGCATCAAAATTCTTCGCAGGTCGGGATGGTTGCGGAAGCGGATGCCAAACAGATCGAACACTTCCCGCTCAAACCAATTAGCGGATCGCCAGACGGTAGTGACGGAATCGATCTCGGGGTGCTCTCCGGAAAGGCGGCACTTCAGCCGTACGCGCTCTTTGCCCGCGATCGATTGCAGATGATAGACCACCGAAAAACGGGGCTCGGACGGGTATCGATCGACAGCCGTCACCGTGCTCAAGCGCTCGAACTGCATGCTGTGTTTGAGGAACTCGCAGGTTTCGACGATCCTTTCAGGCGCGATGTCGACAGTCAGCTCGCCGAACGGCTCCGAGCTCGAAAGCGCGAATGGCGCGAGCGCCTCGGATAGCGTCATCGGGCTCTCCGCACGAGGCGTTTATCGAGCGACGTATCTTCTCCGGACCAATCGAGCGCGCCCTTCTTCCAGACATAGAAGAATCCAGCCAGCACCAGCGCGATGAAAATCAGCATCTCGACGAAGGCGACCATCTTGAAATCGCGATACACCACCACCCAGGGATACAGAAACACCGCCTCGATATCGAAGACGATGAACAGCATCCCGACCAGGTAAAACTTCACGCTAAAGCGCTCGCGCGCGCTGCCGGTGGGCACGATGCCGCATTCATACGGCATGTCTTTCACGCGGTTGCGAACCTTCTTGCCCAGCAAAAACGAGATCCCTATCAGGGCGCCGGCGATCGTCATCGCGATCACGGCCTGCAGCAGGACAGGGAAATAGACCTCGTTGTATGGAATGGGCATTTGTGTCGTTGGGCCGGAACGAAAACTACCTAACTTTGACTATAATAGTTTACGAAATGGAGTGTCAACCTACGCAAGAGATCGTAGTGAATGGCGAGACGCGATCCGTGCCGGCCGGGCATACTCTGTTAAGCCTGCTCGAAGATTTGCGGCTGGAGCCGTCGCGTGTCGCAGTGGAGCTGGACCACCGCATCGTCAAGCGCGCCGAATGGGGCGGGGTGGAGCTGGCGGCCGGCGCGAAACTGGAGATTGTGCAGTTCGTCGGTGGCGGGTAAGCGAAAATAATGTACAATCCAGAGTGGCTATCCTCTAAAACGAAGGCGGCATGAAATGTTCAAAGCGAAAAAGACCCGGCCCGCGGCGGTACCGGTAAACGGATCCTATCCCAGTAGCGACGTCGCGCGGATTTCCGGCGTCAGCCTTCGCCAGCTGCAGTGGTGGGACGAGCAGAACGTGGTTTCTCCCCGCCACGACGGGCACAAGCGCGTGTACCTCCCCAATGAGGTAGTGGAGGTAACGGTGATCGCGGAGCTGCGCCGGAAGGGTTTTTCCCTGCAGAAAATCCGGCGGGTGCTGCGTTACCTGCAGCGCGAGATGGGCAAGCGCTTGAGCGACGCGCTCACCACCGAGTCGGACGTGCACCTGCTCACCGATGGCAAGTCGATCTACCTCGAAGAGAGCCGCGACCGCATTATCGACCTGCTCAAGAACGCCAAGCAGCCGATGTTCCTGGTGTGCGTCAGCGATCAGGTGCGGCGGCTGGAAGCTCCGCCCAAGAAGCCAGCGAAGTCGGAGACTTCGCTGGCGGGGCGGCGGTCGAAGGCGCTATAGATAATCCTCACCATTAACTCACAGCCCTGAGTCGCAGCTACCCCGAACGAGGATTAGGAATTGATTCAAACCAGCGCGGATCGGTCTTTTCCCGTCCACAATATTCGATTGCCCCTTTCTTTGATCCTTGTAATGAACTTATCCCTCTTGGAGGGCCTTAGTCTTCTCATACAAAGCCGGCATTAGCCGATTTGATAGATGAGGAGATTAACTGCTGACGGTTCGCGGTCCAATCCGGTTAATGGCGCTGTTGTTTTCAGCACACGCCGCCATGGCGGGGACGGTGACGCTTCCCACGCTGACAACCGCGGGACAGGTGCGCGAGCTCTCGGCCAGTCAGGCGAAACTCCGCTATCCCGTGCATCTGAAGGCCGTCGTTACCTTCAACGATCCGAGGCGCGAGCGCCTATACATTCAGGACCACACCGGCGGAACCTTCATTCGGTGCGCCAAACGATGCACCGGTCTCGAACCCGGCCGCCGGGTAACCGTGGATGGATTCAGCGAGGCTGGCCACTTTGGCCCGGTGGTAACCGAAACCGGCTTGGAAATCGGGGGACGCGGGCCGCTGCCCATGCCCCAAACGGCATCCTGCGAGCTTTTGTCCACGGGGCGAATGGCTTCCCAGTGGGTGGAGGTTCGGGGCATTGTGCGCTCGGCGGCGATCGAAGATGGCGATGGAGCGATCGAGATCATGCTCGCCGACGGGCGATTGAAAGCATTTGTGCTCGGAGCGCCGCTCGCAAGGCTGGAGGCAATGGTCGGCGCGACCGTCCGTATGCGTGGTGTAGCCAGCGGCAATTTCAATGGCAGGCGCCAGTTTCGAGGGTCGGTATTGCGAGTTCCCGCACTCGACCAGGCTGAGATCGAAACTCCGGCGCCGAAAGATGCATTCGCCGCCCCGCTGACACCCAGCGAGAATATCCTGAAATTTGTAAGTGGCCAGGATTTCAACCTGTGCGTGCGCGTCGTAGGGGATGTCACCCTGCGGCGTACGGGGGAACTCTTCATTCGCGACCGTGGGCGCCCGCTGTTAATCCGTACGAAGCAGAACACAGCGCTGGGGGTAGGAGACGTAGTGGAGGTGGCCGGCTTTCCGGCGCTGACCGAGAATGGCCCGATTCTCGAAGATGCGGTATTTCGGCGCAAGAGTTCGGGAGCGCCGCCCGCGCCGCTCGCGGCCACCGCGCGGGAAGCAATCGATAAGTTCGTCTTCGACTTGGTGCGCGTGGATGCGGAGCTGCTCAATCGCACGCCTAACGGCAAGGATGACACCCTCGTAATGCAATCGAAAGGTCTCATCTTCAATGCGCAGATCCCTCACCCAGACGGCTGGGGCGCTACAGCCGCGATTGAGAACGGTAGCAGGCTGCGGCTCACCGGGATCTGGAGTGGCGGTGAACCGGCGATGATGCTGCTGCGATCGCCGGAAGACATCGTCGTGCTCCAGCGGCCTTCCTGGTGGACCCTGCAGCGGGCGCTCGGCGCGCTGGCAGCGATGGCTGCTTTGATCCTGGCTTGTCTGGCTTGGGCCGGAGTGCTTCGGGCGCGAGTGCGCAAGCAGACCGCCATCATTCGCGAAAAGCTGCGCCGCGAGGTAGCTATCGAGCAGCGTTATCGCGACCTTTTCCAGAACGCGCGCGACATCGTCTATACGATGGATTTGAAAATGCGTCTTACCGCGCTGAATCCCGCTGGAGAACGCATCACCGGTTACAGCCGGGCGGAAGCTGTCGGTATGCATGTCGTGGAAATCATTGTACCGGAACACCGCTCCCGCCTACAGCGCATCTGGAACCACCTTCTGACAGGCCAGACGCAGCCGATGTTCGAAGCCAAGATCATCGCAAGAGATGGCAGCCGAATGCTGCTTGAGCTCAGCGCCAACCTTATTTATCTGGATGGCCTGCCGGTGGCGATCGAGGGAATCGGGCGGGATATCACCAGCCGCAAAAAGGCCGAGCGTGAATTGCGCGATTCCGAGGAGCGGTACCGGAGCTTATTCGATTTCAATCCGCTGCCCGCCTGGGTATACGACTTCGAGACCTTGGAGTTTCTCGCGGTGAACGACGCCGCAATTCTGCACTATGGATACAGTCGCGAAGAGTTCCTTTCGATGCGGCTGACAAACATACGGCAGGCGGAAGATATTCCGCTGCTGATGAAGGCGGTTTCCGGGTCGCCAGGCAACGCGGGATCGGGTCCCTGGACGCATCTCAAAAAAGGAGGCGACCCTATCCTGATGCAAGTGTACTCACACAACATCGCGTTTCAAGGGCGTAAAGCGCGCCTGGTTTCGTGCCAGGACGTGACCGAGCGCGAGCAAGCCCAGAGCAAGTTGCTCGAATACGCAAAAGATCTGGAGGACGCCAAGCATACGGCGGAGAACGCTAATCAGGTGAAGAGCCGGTTCCTCGCTACCATGAGCCACGAGATCCGCACCCCAATGAATGGCGTGATCGGCATGACCCAGCTTCTGCTCGACACCGCACTCGACGCGGAGCAGCGCGATTGCGCGGAAACGATCCGCGGCTCGGCCGAAGCGCTGCTCACGATTATCAATGACATTCTCGATTTCTCGAAGATCGAGGCTGGCAAGATGACCGTAGAGCCCATTCCGTTCGATCTGAAATCAGCGCTCGAGGAAGCGCTTGATCTGCTGTCGAAACAAGCGAAGGAGAAAGGCCTGGATCTGGCGCTCGACTATGGCGTAGAGACGCCGCGCCTGGTGGTGGGTGACCCTGGCCGCATCCGGCAGATCATCCTGAATCTGGCTGGCAATGCGGTAAAGTTCACCGGAAGCGGCCATGTACACATTCGCGTCCGCGCCGTGGCGCCGGCTGCCGGGACTCACGACGCAATCTTCCGGTTCGAGGTTGCCGACTCAGGTCCGGGCATCCCGGAAACCAAACGCGGGCTGCTGTTCACGAGCTTCACGCAGGCCGACACCTCCACCACGCGCAAGTTCGGCGGAACCGGACTCGGTCTGGCGATTTCCCGTCAACTGGTCGAGTTGATGGACGGCCGCATCGGAGTCGATAGCGTGGAGGGAAGCGGGTCCAGGTTTTGGTTCGAGCTCACGCTTCCCGTTCAGCACGGCGCGGAGCAGCGGGCTTTGCCCGCGGCCCTAGCGGATCCGATGACGGACGGATTGTTGAAGCTGCGCTATCGCGTGTTACTGGCCGAGGACAACGTAGTCAACCAGAGGGTCGCCGCCTCCATCCTGCGGAAGTTCGGATGCCGCATGGACGTGGCGGCCGATGGACGGGAGGCCGTCGACATGTGGGAGAAGCTGCCCTACGACCTGATCTTCATGGATTGTCAGATGCCCGAGATGGACGGGTATGAAGCCACCTCCGAGATCCGCCGCCGCGAGGGCGGCCGCGCGCATACGCCCATCGTCGCCATGACGGCCAACGTGATGCAGGGCGACCGCGAGGAGTGCCTGGCGGCCGGGATGGACGATTATATCGCCAAGCCGGTGAGTCCCCAACAGCTGCGAGACGCTTTATTGCGCTGGGGCCAAGCCGCTTCCTGCCCGGTTGACGCGAATGCCCTCAATGTGTAATTATTCATAAGGATGAATAAAAATACATCTGCGGGACGCTGATGACGTCTGCCTTAATTCCGGACCAGATAACCAGGGTCAAAGCTCCGGACTTGACGCGCGATCTGGATCTTCTCGACGATGAGGTTGCGAAACTGCTTGACTTCACGCCCGAAGTGAAGCGCGCGCCCGCGCGGTACGGCCAGGCGCTGGGGGGCAAGTCCGTCGCCTTGCTGTTCGAGAAGCCCTCGCTGCGCACGCGGCTCACGTTCGAGCTTGCCGTCCAGCAGATGGGGGGCTCGGTGGTCGCGGCCGAGGGTCCCATCGGGGCGCGTGAGCCGCTGAAGGACGTGGCCCGGAACCTGGACCGCTGGGTGAGCGCGATTGTCGCGCGCACCTTCGCCCAGGACACCATCGAGGAGCTGGCGCGCTGGTCGTCGGTTCCGGTGATCAATGCGCTCAGCGATCGCTTTCACCCCTGCCAGGCGCTCGCCGATGTATTCACCTTAAGCGAACGGTTTGGAGAGCTGCGGGGCCTGAAACTGGCCTTCATCGGCGACGGGAATAATGTGGCGAACTCCCTGATGCTGACCGCTATTCGCCTGGGGATGAATTTTTCTATCGCTACGCCGCGCGGCTATGAGCCGGATCCCGATATTGTCGCCTGCGCCCGCAGCGCCGCAGCGGTTTCCGGAGCGGTCCTCGAGATTGGCAATAACCCAGCCGAGGCAGTCGCCGGCGCAAATGCGGTGTACACCGATGTATGGGTACACCGATGTATGGGCCAGCATGGGCCAGGAATCCGAGGCCGAGAAGCGGCGGCGCGTCTTCACGCCTTACCAGGTCAACGAAAAGCTGTTCGCCCAAGCTCTGCCCGATGCCATTTTTCTGCACTGCCTGCCCGCCAAACGTGGTGAGGAAGTCACCGACGCGGTGATAGAGTGCCCGCGGTCGCTGGTGTTCGACCAGGCGGAAAACCGGTTACACGTTCAGAAGGCGCTCTTACTGATGATGCTTTAGATGAAAAGCAAGCCAAAAGTCAAAAGTCAAAAGTCAAAAGGCAAAAGTGTTTCGGCGCCAGCAGTAATGCCGTCTTTTGATCTTTACTCGGCGCACAGAGCCGCCGGTATAAAACTTTTGACTTTTGACTTTTGCCTTTTGACTTTTGACTTGCCTTTTTTCCCTCTTCACCTATGAAACCTAAAAAAGTAGCCCTCGCCTATTCAGGCGGTCTCGACACCTCAATCATCATTCCCTGGTTGAAAGAGCACTATCAGTGCGAAGTGGTGGCGGTGTGCGGCGATGTCGGCCAGGGTGGCGATGAGTTGTCCGGGCTGGAAGAAAAAGCTCTGAAAACAGGCGCCTCGGAAGTGCACGTCGCCGACCTGCGCGAAGAATTCATCACCGAGTATCTTTGGCGGGTGGTCCGCGCCGGCGGCGTGTATGAGCACAAGTATCTGCTGGGAACATCGATTGCCCGGCCGCTCCTCGCCAAGCGCCAGGTTGAAGTCGCGCTCGAAACCGGTTGCGATGCGCTGGCACACGGCTGCACGGGAAAGGGGAACGACCAAGTCCGCTTCGAGCTGACCTACAAAGCGCTCGCGCCCCACCTGGCGGTGATCGCGCCCTGGCGCGAGTGGGACATTGTATCGCGGGAAGATGCCATAGACTACGCCGCCAAACACAAGGTCCCGATCTCCGCTTCGACGACCAAGATTTACAGCCGCGACCGGAACATCTGGCACATTTCACACGAGGGTGGCGCGCTCGAAGATCCAGCCAACGGCGCTCCTGACGATATCTGGATGCTGACCAAGAGCCCCAAAGACGCGCCCGATAAGCCGCGCGACGTGACCATCGGGTTCGAGAAGGGCGTGCCGGTATCGGTCGATGGAAAGCGCACTCAGGCCGCGCTGGAGCTGATCGAGAAGCTGAATCAGATCGGCGCCGAGCATGGGATCGGCCGCATCGATCTGGTGGAGAATCGCTTCGTCGGCATGAAATCGCGCGGGTGCTATGAGACCCCCGGCGGCACACTGATCATGGCGGCGCATCGCGAACTGGAAGCGCTAACGCTCGATAAGAACACGCTGCATTACAAACAGCGGCTGGCCTTGGACTATGCCGAGATGGTCTACAACGGACTGTGGTTCACGCCGCTGCGGGAAGCGCTCGACGCCTTCTTTGCGGTGACGGCCGAATCGACCACGGGCGAGGTGACCCTGCGCCTGTACAAGGGCAACATCGAGCCGGTCAGCCGGAAATCCGCTTACTCGCTCTACTCGCTCGATATCGCCAGCTTCACCATGGGCGCCAGTTACGATCAGAAGGACGCGCTCGGGTTTATCAATCTGATCGGACTGCCCATCAAAGTACGAGCCGGGTTGAAGAAGCCATGAAACTGTGGGGCGGGCGATTTGCGGCCGGGCCGTCCGAGATGTTCGAGCGCTTCTCCGGCTCGCTGCACTTCGACCGCCGACTGATCGACGCCGATATCCGCGGCTCGCAGGCCTTCGCGCGCGCTCTCGAACAAGTCGGAATACTCACCGCGGAAGAACGTGGCCGGATTGTGGACGCGTTCGAGGCCATGCGCCAGGAGGCGCGCGCTCCGGAGTTTTTCGACGGCGCAACCGATGAGGATGTTCACACCCTGGTCATTCGCAAGCTGAAGGAGCGCACCGGCGGGCTTGCCGATAAGATACACACCGGCCGCAGCCGCAACGAGCAGGTTTCGCTCGACGTGCGCCTCTGGGCGCGCGAAGAGTGCGATTCGGTGCGCTTTCTGATCACAGCCCTGATGGAAGCGCTGGTGGCGCTTGCGGAGCGCTATCCGGATGCGGTTATCCCCGGCTACACTCATTTGCGCCGCGCCCAGGCGGTGCTGTGGCCGCACTATTTGCTGGCTTATTTTGAGATGCTGGCCCGGGATCACGAGCGCTTTGGCGAGGCGCGGCGACGAGCCAACATCCTGCCACTCGGCTCCGGAGCGCTGGCGGGCAGCGGATTCCCATTCGACCGCGATGCCATCGCACGGGACCTCGGCTTCGACGGCGTCACAGCCAACAGCATGGACGCCTCGGCCGACCGCGACTTCGCTCTCGACTTTCTTTACGCCGCCACCACTACCATGCTGCACCTGAGCCGGCTGGCCGAAGACTGGATTCTATATTCGAGCGAAGAGTTCGGCTGGATGGAATTGGGCGATGGCGTCACCAGCGGATCGAGCCTGATGCCGCAGAAAAAGAATCCGGATTCGCTCGAACTCATCCGAGGCAAGTCGGGACGGGTCGCCGGCTGCTTCCACTCGCTAATGATGACCATCAAAGGCCTGCCGCTTACCTACAACCGCGACATGCAGGAGGATAAGGAACCGCTGTTTGAGGCCGCCGATCAGTTGAGCGGATCGCTCCAGATGGCGCGCGCCGTGGCGGATTCGGTCACGCTGTCGCCAGCCAAGGCGCTGCGCGGCGCCGAGGAGAGCTGGGTAGTGGCTACCGACCTGGCCGAGGCGCTGGCCCGTTCCGGCACGCCGTTCCACCAGGCGCATCAGATTGTCGGCGCGCTGGTGCTCGAGAGTATTCGCCAGGGCAAGAAGCCCGCCGACTGGACAGCCTGCGACCTCGCTGCTTTCTCTCCGCAACTCACCGCGGACTTTGCGCGCCTGCTCGCGCCCGCTGAGGGGATGAAGTCGCGGGAAATATCGGGAGGCACGGGTCCGCAGTCAGTCGCTCAGGCTTTGGTTCGGGCTCGCGAGCGCCTGGCATCGATGCGTGTATGAGTAAGAGCTATCGCCACGGCCAAATCCTGAAGCTGCTCCGATCGGAGCGGATTTCGACGCAGGAAGAGCTGGCGCAGGCGCTCAAGAAGATCGGACTCCGCACCACGCAAGTCACGCTCTCGCGCGATATTCGCGAGCTGCGCCTGGTCAAGACTCTCGAAGGTTATGTGGAGAGTTCGCCGGACGAGGCGCGGCCGCACTTCGCCACTCTGGGGGCGGAATTCCTGCTGGATGTGCGTGCGGCGCAGAACCTGGTGGTCCTCAGGACCGCGCCCGGTCATGCCAATTCGGTCGCGGTCGCTTTGGATAATGAGGAATGGCCGGAGATCGTGGGAACAATCGCCGGCGATGACACAATTCTAGTGATCGCTCCAGATGCTCTTACAGCTAACCGCATCCAAAAGAAATTCCTGGCTCTGTTAAGAGTCTAGGAGGCTGCGGCCACTGTTATCACAGAATTTACCTGAGACATAATCGACGTGAACGAAGCGGCGATCTCCGGTGACAACGTTATGACGGCCACGGCGATGAACCCTGCCAGCAGCGCGTATTCAATCAGATCCTGTCCGGAGCAATTCGTTCGTAGCGCCTGCAAGCTGCGCCACAGCACCAGCATTCTCATGCGACACCTCACGCGAGATCAGTTACGACATCAACCTCTCGTTGTTCTCTCCTGCGTTATACTCTCACGCAACCGGGAGCGGCCCGATGGACACCCTTGCAATTGCGCACGTCTCCAATTGCCACGATAGTATCATTCGGCGTTTCGGCTGAGAATAGCGGAAACCACTTAGAAACTGAAGCGAATTGACTGCCTGCTTAGTACTTTCGTTGTATCGCGTAGGGAAGTACCTTACGCTAATCGAATGGTTTTAAGACTTACGGGCAGAGCGAAATTTGTCCTGACAGCAGCGGCGGATTCGGCCCGCTGGTCGATGTGCTCCGCCAGCAGATGACCGCGCGCGGCGGTGAGGCGAAGATACTCCAGCCGTGCAGGATCGATGCCCATAATCCGGCAGCAGGTGGCATCCACCGCCACCAGGTCACCGCCCATTACCAGGACTCCGCTCTGCTTGGGAGATCCCTGGATGGGGCCGTTGCCTTCCATGCCGACGATGCCGTCCACGATAGCGAAGCTTCGCGGGAACACGCGCTGCAACTCGGCGATGGAACGGTCGATGCCGATCTGGTGTAACTGATTTTTCGGCCAGCCGTAGACCGAGCCTGGAACCAGGCCGAAGAAGTTCTTCATGGAAAGCGTCGCTCCGGCCCAGTGATGCGTCTTCATCTTGGCCAGCGAGACAATCAGGTCGGCGCGGCGCGCTGTATTCGGAAGGAA
>WNFJ01350738.1_pt1 | contig 12752 bp, 13 predicted proteins | sample 5400461 | NCBI WGS metagenome assembly WNFJ01 (sample SAMN13153349, study PRJNA577476) | soil metagenome | isolation source: 115 cm saprolite on Douglas fir-dominated hillslope | place: USA:California | collected 2013-09-17 | reverse complement strand
GGCATCGCGGTCATCGGCACCCACATCCCAAGGGGATATCCGGCCACCGCACCAACAGCCGCGCCGACGACAATCCATTCATAGGAGACGATGCGAGCCTGAAAGAGTGTCGCGATGATGGCGACAGCCATGCCAAACGCGGCCAACTGCATGCCACGCCTAGCACTGTCGGGGCGACCCAGCGCGCGAAGAGCCGTGATAAACAGGAACGCCGCGAACAGATACGCGAGCTGGATAAGAATCTCGGTCATGGCGTCGCAGCGCTTGAAGCGCCGTCCTTTGAATTGTCTGTTACAGCGGTTTTGGTACGTTTGAACATCGACAGCATTCGATCGGTTATGAGAAAGCCGCCGACGATATTTGCCATGGCGCACGCGACTGCTGTCGTGCCGAGAACGGTGGCTAGAACGCCATCGCCGCTGCCCGCCAGCACCAAAGAGGCGACGAGGGAGATGCCGGAAATAGCATTCGTCGCTGCCATCAGCGGCGTATGGAGCAGTGGCGGTATTCGATTGATGGTTTGGACGCCGACAAAGCCGGCGAGCATGAAGACGAATAGTTGGATGATAGTCGTTATCGGCATTGTCGATGTCCTTAGGCCGCGGCGAGCGAATCGCTCGTCGTATTTTGACCGTCAAGCATCGCACCGCTGATCGGATCGGAAGCGTCAAGGTGCAATCGGCTCGACTCTTCGAGTAGATAAGCGAGCAGTGAGCGGATGTTGCCGCTGAATAAGCGGCTGGCGTCGCTTGCCACAAGGCTCGGCAGGTTTGTCGGCCCCATGACGCGTACGCCGTTCACCGTGATCGTCTCATCAGGCCGCGTTACCTCGCAGTTCCCCCCCGTCTCTGCAGCAAGATCAACAATGACGGAGCCCGGTTTCATCATGCCGAGCGCCTCGCGATCGATCAGCAGGGGAGCAGGGCGGCCGGGGATCTGGGCAGTCGAGATGACGAGTTGCATGGTTGCCAAATGAGTAGAGAGGGCCCGGCGAAGTTGCGCTTGCTGATCGCTCGATTGTTCACTGGCATAGCCGCCGACACTCTCCGCGGCACCGATGCCGACATCCATCAGGGTGAATCGGGCGCCGAGACTTTCTACCTGCTCGCGAGCGGCCGCGCGAACATCGAAACCGTGAACCACAGCGCCGAGGCGACGCGCAGTGGCGATCGCCTGCAAGCCGGCCACGCCTGCGCCGAGCGCGATCATTCGCGCGGGCTTGATGGTGCCGGCCGCCGTGATCAACATAGGGAGCATCACGCCCAAAGCGCGGGCGCCCTCAAGCACCGACGCGTAGCCTGCGATGGACGCCTGTGAGGACAGGACGTCCATTGCCTGAGCGCGAGTTGTCCTCGGGATGCGTTCCAGAGCGAGGTGGATAACCGAGCGCTTCCGCAAGGACTCGACAATATAAGGATCTCGGCCGCCGAGCGAAACGAGAGTCCGGCCAGAAAGCGGTATTTCATTAGCGCCGGGCGGCCTTATCTTGACGACCACATCAGAGATTTCGAGGATCTCACGCGGCCTCGCGGCCGGCGCCGCTCTCCACAATGAACGTTGCCTTCGAATTGAGTTTCTTTATATCAGCCGGGATCAATGCGACCCGGCGCTCCCCACTCGCACGCTCTAGGAGAACGCCGACCTTGATACGATCGGAACTATCGATGGGCATGACTTACTCCTGAAGACCGGCTGATGCGAAAGCGAAGACCACCCCACAACCCGGGCGCGGAGCAAACCTCCGCGCCCGGGGACAGGATCAGTGACTCTTACCGCCGTCGACGTTGAGGATATGGCCGGTGATGAATGAAGCTTCGTCCGAGGCGATGAAGACGATCGCGTTGGCCTGTTCCTCCGAGACGCCGAGGCGACCCATCGGAACAGTTGTCACCAGAGCAGCCTTGTTCTCCGCCGTGCCCGTAAACCGAGTCAACATGCCGGTGTCCACTGGGCCAGGCGCCACGGCGTTCACACGGATGCCCGACTTGACGACCTCGAGCGCTACCGACTTCGTAATGCCTTCGACGGCGTGCTTACTGGCGACGTAGACGGCCGCCCCGGCCGCACCCTCGTGCCCGTAGGTCGAGGAGATGTTGATGATGTTGCCGCTGCCCTGTTTTTGCATGACGCGCACTTCGTGCTTAATGCTCAGGAGTACGCCGAGAACATTCGTGTCGAACGTCGCGGCATAGCTTTCTGCGGTCTGGTCCGTGATCGGTCCAACCTGGCCTTCGGTGGCAGCATTGTTGACCGCGACATCGAGACGGCCGAACCGAGCAACGGTCTTGTCGACCGCATTGCGGATGTCATCTTCTTTACGAACGTCGGCGTTGATGAACTCAGCCTCCGACCCTAAGGAGCGGAGCTCCTTGGCGAGCGCCTTGCCAACCTCATCACGCCGACCCGCAACGACCACCTTGGCTCCCTTCTTCGCGAAGGCGACGGCGGCGGCGCGCCCGATGCCGGTGAGTCCACCGGTAATCAAAACTACTTGACTGCTCATTCTACGATCTCCTTGGTGTGTGCCGCCGCTAATCGGACAGCACTTCGATAAAGTTAAGCTGGCGATTTCTCTGCGCCGGCGGAAGCCGCAGCACTCGTTAACATCTCAGGGGCGTAAGCCGGATAGTCGGTGTAGCCGCGGGCATCAAAGGTATAAAAGGTTTTGCGATCGTAATCGCTCAGCGCCAATCGATTCTTTATGCGGCGCGGTAGATCAGGGTTCGAGACAAAGTAACGTCCGAAGGAAACCAGGTCGGCGTCGCGCTTCTCAACAATCGCTTCCGCGCTATCAGGCTCAAAGCCACCTGCTGCGACGATGCGGCCTGTGAAGATGCCGCGAAAATACTCCGCAGCAATCGGTGCTTGGCCTTGCGCAACAACCACGTTGCCACGCACTCTGGGTTCGATGATGTGAAGATAGGCAAGTCCGAAACGGTTAAGGTGGCGCGCCACATACGTAAACAGCGTCTTGGGATCGCTATCAAACATCCCATTCCATCTTCCATCGGGGCCGATTCGCACGGCGACACGGTCCGCGCCCCACACGGAAATCATCGCTTCGACGACTTCGAAGAGCAGGCGCGTACGATTCTCGTGGCTTCCGCCATAGGCATCAGTTCGCTTATTGCTGCCGTTCTGAAGAAACTGATCGATGAGATAGCCGTTAGCTGCGTGCAGTTCTACGCCGTCGAATCCGGCCTGCTTGGCGTGCGATGCTGCGCGACGATAGTCCTCTACGATTCCCGCAATCTCAGATAACTTGAGTTCCCGGTGGGGAGACGGCTGAACCCAACCGCTTGGTGTTGAGGTTAAATGCGACGGACTATTCCAATAATCGGCATTGACGGATGCGGAAACGGGCTCGGACCCGCCGGTGACAGAGATATGTGAGGATCGGCCGGTGTGCCACAACTGAGCGAACATGACACCGCCCTTGGCGCGAACGGCCGCCGTTATCCTCCTCCAGCCTTCTACCTGTTTGCGGGAGTAGAGGCCTGGTGCGCCGAGCCACCCGCGCGCGCTCTTCGATATCGTGGACGCCTCACCGATGATCAGGCCGCCCTCCGATGCGCGTTGAGAGTAGTACTCGACCATCAGCTCATTGGGAACATCGTTCGGCAGGTCAGCGCGGGAACGAGTGAGCGGCGCCATGACAACACGATGCGCGAGATTTACCGCGCCAATTGAGATGGGGGAGAAGAGCTTGGACATAAGGCCTCGATTAGTGACAACGACTGTGAGCGTCAGCTTCGACTCGAAAGCTGAATGCAATCCTATTCACTATTCGAACCGAGATAATCGGGTCGATGAGAACAAGTGATCGGACTTCGCGTTCCAGAAACAATGTGGCTGGATCGACATGGGGTGCCCAGCCGAGGGTCGCCGGGGTTAGACCATGAGTTCTATGCGGTCATGGCGACAGCCTGTATGGATGCAAGCCTTTCACGAGGGGGCTCGGAGCTCGTCAATGACAGGTGCGAGGCCATGAAATCGACGAAGGCTCGCACCTTGGGCGATAGGTAACGGCTCGAGGGCCACAAGGCGCGAAATCGACCGGTATGTTCGGTAAAGGCAGGAAGCACCTGGACAAGTACCCCATCCTGGAGCTGTTTGCGCACCGCAAAGTCCGGTAAGCACGCGATGCCGAGTCCGCCTTCCGCCATGGTAATCAGCGGCTCAATGGTGCTGGCAACCGCGGTAACCGGCAAGTGGAACTCGGAGCTATCATCCGTTGACACCAATGGCCACTGCTCAAGTTTGCCGACGGACGGGAACTTATGATGCAAGCAGGCGTGGTGCATCAGGTCTTCCGGGTGCGTAGGTGTGCCGGCCCTTTTCAGATAGGCCGGCGCTGCAACCAGCTGCAGCGAAAAAGTGCCCAATATGCGTGCCGTGAGGCGGGAATCGATGCTTTCCCCCGTACGCACCACGACGTCGAATCCGTCTTCAATCACATTAACCAGCTTGTCAGTGAAATCCAGATCCAACGTGATCTGCGGGTAGGCTAGGAGAAATCGGTTGATGACCGGCATGAGCAGCGTTCCGACCATGGGCAGGCTCACTCGGAGAAGTCCGAGCGGAGCCTTTTTTGTAGAGGCCAATTCCTGCTCGGCGATGTCAATTTCGAAAAAAATCCGCCGACAACTCTCCAAATATAGGACGCCTTCTGGCGTCAAAGTAATGCTGCGCGTGCTGCGATGAAAAAGGCGCACACCCAGCCGCTCCTCTAGGCGAGCAATTGTCTTGCCGATCGCGGACGGAGATACGCCCAGCTGGGTGCCCGCTTCGGTGAAGCTGCGAGCATCTGCAGCTCGAACAAACACGCTCATTGAGGCGAGATTATCCATGTGCTCTGCTCCCAGACCGTTAACGGTTACCTCGCCGCTGGGTAGGTTCGAGGCGGAACAAGGCAACCTGCGGCGCCTCGCTGAGCCACGTCTTGCTCACCGACCAGCCGCCATCCGCGGCCAGTGACGTGAACGTTTCTACCGTGAATTTATGCGAATTTTCGGTGTGCAGCGGTTCGCCGGCTCTAAACGCAAAGGTGTGGCCCGCGGCGCTGACGATCTGGTCCTTGCGACTGACCAGATACATTTCCATGCGGCAATGCGCTGCATTCCACAGGGCCAAGTGGCTGAAGGCTTCCACGTCAAAATTGCCGCGGAGTTCGCGATTGATTCGTAGTAAGGCATTCCTGTTGAACCGTGCAGTCACACCTCCGGAATCGTCATACGCGGCCGTGAGTATCGATGGGTCTTTGACCAAATCGACTCCCACCAGCAACACTGCGTCGTCTCCCAGCACCTGTCGCACCGACCGTAGGAATCGCACAGCGCCATCCCGATCAAAGTTGCCGATGGTCGATCCAGGAAAGAAGCCGACCCTGGGATGTGCCACCGCGGCTGCCGGTAGGCTAAAGTGTCGGGTGAAGTCGGCGACGACCGGGACAATGTTCAATGCGGGGTAGTCGCGTGCAAGTAAGGCCGAAGCGTCGCCAAGGGCATCGGCGCTGATGTCGATTGGTACGTAAGCCGACAACTGTGGCGCGGCATCGAGCAACAGGCGCGTCTTGGTACTATCCCCACTGCCGAGTTCCACCAGTACTGCACCTGCGGGAATGTCCGCTGCCAGCTCCGGTGCAACCTTGCGGAGCAGGGCGGTTTCAGAACGGGTGATGTAGTAGTCCTCCGTGCCACAGATTTCCTCGAATAGGCGTGAGCCCACGGCATCGTAGAAATACTTAGGCGGCAGGCGCTTGTGTCGCGCTGATAAGCCCGCGATTACATCAGCAGCAAAGGTGTTCCTGGCATCGGCATGCGTGTCGATCTGACCGGCATCACGCGCCAGGCGCAGACCCGAGAACATCCATCGCTGTTCCGGCCGGTAGAAGTTGCGATAGCTCGGTCGCGAATGCCCCACCGGGGTGATGCTCGCCCCGCCGCGGAGAACCATTTGGCCGACCATGAATTTGCCGTTGTACTCGCCGAGCGCACCCTGCGCGGGACGATACCCTGGGTACGCACCATAGGCGCTCTGCGTCCATTGCCAGGCGATGCCGTCTACCTGCTCGAGCACATTCTCGGCGACCGCAGTTTCCCACTCCGCCTCGCTCGGCAAACGAGCGCCCGCCCAGCGAGCGTAGGCGTCCGATTCGTAATAACTGATGTGGGTGACCGGTGCATCCATGACGAGACTTCGCAGGCCTCCCAGCGTCATTTCCTGCCATCCGCGGCCGGCGCCTCCCACCCGGACAACTGCGCCATCCCCCAGCCGTCCGACAGCCATAACTCGGCGCGGCTGTAGCCGCCGTCTTCCATGAAAGCCAGCCACTCGCGGCAGGTCACCAGTCGATCGCTGATCTCGAATGACTGCAGCCATACGCGATGTCGCGGCCCTTCGTTGTCGAAGGAAAAACCCGAAGTTACGGCGCCGACGTCCATCAAGCCGCCTGAAACGTGCCTGAATCGACCACTTCGCCCCGGCAGGTCCGTGCGCCATTCTGGGTCGTAGGCGGTCCGCTGCGGTGACTGGCTGAAGAGGTGCAGCAGATCCATCAACAGCAGCTCTTGATGCTGCTCCTCGTGCGCCAGCCCTAATCGCAGCAGAGCGTCCATGTCGGCCGACACCGGTGACTTAAGCAGCGTGCTCATGTGGGCATCGACATGTCGCCGGTACTGCAGAACCTCTTCAACCGTTGGCCGCGTGATCATGCCGCGCTTGGGTCGCGGCTGGCGGGGACCAAGTGCCTCGTAGTAGGAATTGAACAGGTACTGATAGGTTGGATCGAACTGGCGATAGCCCGGCAGGTTCTCGGACAGGATAAACGTCTCGAAGAACCAAGTGGTGTGGGCCAAGTGCCACTTTGCGGGGCTCGCATCGGGCATTGATTGCACCGTCATATCTTCGGGATTCAGCGGGACTATCAACTCTTCACTATGACGGCGCACGCGTGAGTACTCCTCCAGCAGCGTCGTAGCGTCGTTGCTTTCGACAGTTTCGCATCGCAGGGAACTGGACAAGCTCATCTTCACTCACCGTAGCCAGGGGATTTTTTGACGACGTTCGACGCACGTAGGCCACCCGTGTCAACTCAGGCGGCCCAAACATCTCACTGTCCGTTAGTACTATGGACGTCCGTAGTAGTCGTGTCAAGTGAAATGTGGACGACTGTATTAGGCGATCAAGAACCGTTAGGATTTTGACCAGCGGGACGCCCGCGCGGTTGTTAAATCAGGCCAGGACGGTGGAGAAGATCGTCTTCTTGAAGTTTTCCGCTGGCACATCAGGTCGCGCTCAACTTTGGACACCAAGAATGCCCCCTGCAGTCCGGTGACGATGAAATCGGCGATTTCGCTCACTTTGAAGTTCTTGGGAAGGTCGCCTGCCTTCACCGCCGCCTTCAGACAATAAGCCACTGCCTCGCGCAATTCAGCATAGATTTCCGACAATCGCTTACGAATGATTTCGCTATGATCGGAGGCTTCGGCGGCAAAATTGCCGACCAAACAGCCGTTCTTGGGATCGTGGTTCTCGATGGCAGCGATGCTTGCATCGAAATAGGCTCGTAGCCGCTTCAGAGGGAGAAGCGAGTCATCGCGCAGCGTTTCCCGGATCATGGTGCGACTGTCCGTGAAATAGAGCTCAAGAATCTCGAGCGCAAACGCCTCTTTGGAATCAAAGTGGTTGGTGAAAGACCCCTGCGGAACGCCCGCTGCCTCAACAATGTCGCGCACGCTGGCACCGACGTAGCCGCGCTCTAGCACGACCTTGCGGCCGCTCTCCAACAACTTATCTCGATTCGAAATTCTGCTCATGCCATATAATACGTCCGTACATAGTCTAAATCAAGTCGACTGACGATACCGCGAGCGCACGCGCCGCATGGGTATTCTTCAACTGACCGGTGTATCGAAGGGCAGATCCGCAGGATCGCCGTAGTGGTCGTTGAAGACACAGAGGATCCGCTCAAAACGCTCAAACAAAGCATCGCTCGCGTAGATGCTGATCTCGAAATCGAGGAGTCAGAGGCAGAGCTCGCGTTCGACGAGACACCCAAGGGTGAACCGGGCATGCCAGCCATCGCAGTTACCGTTTTGCGTAGAGAACGCGATCGTCCGGTATGGTCCGAGGGCAGCCAAACAGTGGGAGCGATTTTTCACGGTCGAAACTGGAACCGTAAGAGGGTTGTGTCGGAAAAACCCTGAAATCAGTGGTCGGGGTGAAGCGATTTGCGCTATACCTGCGGTGACTGTCGAGGTGTGCGTGAAGCCCACGAAAACAGCGTAAACGCGAGGTGTGTGCCGACTATTCAGCCGGTAGCTTCGGTCGATCGTAGGGGATTCTGACCATCTCTTTGCGGTTCACCCGTATCTGCACGCTCCGCGGCGGTACGCCTAAGTCATCACCTAGTAGCTTGTGGATGATCTCCCAGCCGTCTAGGCCGCCGGCCGCGACCAGAGATTCGTATGTCACCAGCGCCTCGGCGGCGAACTGGCCTTTCCAGCGGGCCTGGTCGCCGTTGATATAGTCGGCGAGAACCTCGACTTGCTTCGCTTCCGGCTCGACAAGAAGCGATCCTGGGGTCTCGAAGTTTTGGCTCACGTTCCGATCCTGCCGCCTCATCTGTTGCTGGGGGTTCTGACGCGATCGGCTGCCGGGCTCGAGTTCCGCTGCTCGTCGACGAAAACCGCGCTTCTCATGTACTCCCGTAACTGATGCATTTCCATCGCGCTCGCTGTCCAATAGAGGTTGTGGCAAACCGCCTTAAGCTGAATGCCTTCATTTCTCATCAACGCCTCAGCGGCCAGGTCAACCGAAACTTCCGCGAAACTCTCTACGCCACAGCGCGGACAAAGTACCGGAAACCTAACGATGGGTTGCTTCATGGTCGTGCCCCGAAATTGTTGCCTTTTTGTCCAGAGAGACCGAAATCCACATCTACGGCTAGGGCGGGTTCTTGTCAACGAATGCCATTTATTTGGGGCAGATGTACCATATTCCGGTAATCCCATTACCCGGTAGACGGCTGCGCCCGACGTGTAACAAACTCACGACAGGGCACACGCTCGCAATCGAGATGCGGGCGGTCCAATGACTAATTTGTTGCGGGCGGTTCCACATAGATCGCGATGCCGCTTCCCGCCTTATGCATCACATTACCGGAGATTCCAATGCCGGTTCCGTAGGCGTGATTGCCAGATACGGACGCTTGCCAAAAACCGCTGCTAACTGAACCGCCAGACTCGCTTCCGATTCCTTGTAACAACACACCATTGGCTCCTAGCTTCGCGGCCTCTTCCTTCAGTCGTCTGATCACTACGTCAGTCTTTCCTTGAGCGGTGATGCCAAATCCACCTTTACTCGATGTATCGATCAATGCGATTTCATCGTACTTTGTCTGCGGTGGATGAAAATATACCGTCACCAAATCCGGGGAAATCGGTGGTCGGGCTTGTCCCATCATCACGTGTGACGTGGCACACGCAACAAGGGCAAGGGCAGTCCCACTCACGAGCAATAGGGTCAGGCGGGGTAGCATTTAGCTTTCCTTAAAGTTAGTCGCTTTTTTTTTCAAAGTCCGATGGGGCTGTGCCAGATTCTCGGCCACCCGCCCTAAGTTGGCACAGTAGTCCATTTAGGGGCTATTATTCCGTGATAATAATCCATATAGGGACCATAATCTGTTGATTATAGACCATATATGGACTATTATAGAAACTCACAGGAGGCGGTATGGCACGAATCGACAAACTGGAGGCAGCGGATCCGAAGCGGCGCGAGGACTTGAAAGCCGCGCTCGACGCCGGGGCGTTTAGACTGGGCGCTGGCTGCCGATTGCTGCGACAGCTCCACGGGCTCTCCCAAGCGGATCTTGCCGCGATGTTGGGCGTCAATCTCAAGGTGATCAAGGCGCTCGAGTCCGGTAATGGTAACCCGGGGTTCGCATCGATCGAGAAGATTGCCGAGGCGTTCGGGCTTGCCGTGGTGTTTGTGAAAAAGGACACCGTTGCCGAGATCCTGGATGGCGAGGCGCGCGCGCGGGAGAAGGCTCGAAGCCGTGAGGCCGACGCCGTGGCGCTTGCCGCTGGCAAGCTCTCCGAGCAACAGCTCAATGCCAAGAACGCACTTAAAATCGAGCGCAAGGGATTTAGGTTACCGCCGCAGTGACACGCGAGCTGTCTATCCAAGATGTCGCCAGCATCATCGAACGAGTTCCTGACTTATCCGGAATGATGCTGGTGGGCGGTCAGGCCCTAAATTACTGGGCTGAGACGCTCGGAATAGCGGACGCTAGGTCGACCGGAATCTACGGGCCGGCGACGAGTGAGGATATTGACATTATGGGGTCGGTCAAAGCGGTCCGGGCGTTCGCCCAAGCCGTGGGCGGCAAAGCGCATATCGCAGGCTTTGACGATTCGCATAGCCCAAATTCCGGGGTCGTGACCTTTGATTTCCAGGGCGAAACACACAGCATAGATTTTCTTGCGCAGATGGCGGGCTTTAAGCCCTTGGAGCTTCCGGCGGTGCTTAAATGCGCGCTTACCGTCCCCCTGTGTAATACCTCGACGGCGCCGCTCTCGGTCATGCACCCAATGCATTGCCTGCAAGCGCAGCTCGAGAACATCTATGGCGCCATATTGAATCGTCGAGCCTCCGCGTACGGAGAACGCTATGTGAGCCGGGTCCGTCTCGCGATCGAAGCTTGCCGTCGCATGGGGGAGCAATGCGCGGAAGGCGGAGACATCCAAAAGGCGCGGGATATCGCAGAGCATGTGCATACCCTCTCTTGCTTGCGATCTGCCTTACGGGCGCGACACGACGATGGGCTGCACGTGGAAGAGGGGATCTACACAGGAGCGCAGATGCCTGAAGAGTTCTTAAACTTGCGGGTACCACAGATGATGCGATTACTTGCGCGCAAAATTGAGAAGTACGAGGAACTCCAGGAGCGCATCCAGGCGAGACGCGACAAGTAGCCGGCCGTGTTGCACCTTCGGGTCCGTACAACCGTCGTGCGTAACGCGTCGACCACGTATAGCGCTACACCGAGTGTGATCGGTGAAGATCCATTGATGAAATGACGACTTCGAATCGAATTCCTGTGCTCACGCCGCAGGGGCACCTCGTGCTCGCGCCGACGGACGAAGCGCGTACGTTGCCGGACAATCTGCAAGAGCGTCTTGAAGTTGCGTTCGAGCGCGGTGCCGGACACGGGCTGCTCGAGCTTGGGATTCGTGAGGTCGGTACGGCTCTACCCGCAGAGTTTGCATATTGGCGAGATTTTGCCGGCCGCTACGTCACAATGCTATGCACGACCGCGCAACCCGCAGGTGCCACGAGCGCCGTTGCGGTGAGCGCCGTCGAAACGCTGTCTTCGGAAACGCTTGTGGAACTGGCGAGCTCCGCGCCGCCGATGCCAGGCGGGGAATATCTGAACCCCGATGTGCTCGCCGCGCTGTGGGATCGAATTGACACGGCTTGCCGCACCGAACTCGCCGATGCGAAGCAAACGCTGCAGGAGTTCCTGAAGGGGCGAAATCCCGCCTGGCACCTCGTCGGCCGCGTGCATTTCAATTTGGCCGAGAACCGCTCCGATGAAGAAGCACCCTTCGCGTTCATTGCGACCTACACGACGCGTCTCTCGGCTCAATCACGCGCACAGCACCTGCCGCTTGCCGAGGCGCTGCGCGAATACGCTGGCGCGAAGAACAAGGCGCGCCTGCTCTCGCTTCTAAAGCCGGTACAGGAGGCCGCAAGAGAATGCGCATGGCTCACTGCCATGGTGGAATCCGGGGAGCTCTACCATCCCCTCAGATGGTCCGCGGTCGAGGCATTCCAGTTCCTGACCGATGTGCCCAAGCTCGAGGCCGCCGGGATCGTGGTGCGCGCGCCGAGTGCGTGGGGTTCGGGTCGACCGCCTCGGCCCAAGGTCCGGGCGAGCATCGGCGGCCGGGTGCCGTCGGTGCTCGGCAAGGATGCGCTGCTCGATTTTCAGGTGGAGCTGACGCTCGGAGAGGAGCGACTCACGGCGGCCGAAATCCGCGCCCTGCTCAAAGGGTCCGACGGACTGCAATTCCTGCGCGGACGCTGGGTTGAGGTGGATCGAGACAAACTCAAACAACTCCTCGACAGATTCCGCAAGATCGAAACGGCAGCGGCCGGCGGCGGACTGCCGTTCGCCGATGCGATGCGGCTGGTGGCCGGCGTCGCGGTAGATGAGGAGCAGTCGGGCGACCCCTCGGATCCCGACTGGTCGACGGTGAGCGCCGGGACGTGGCTCGCAGAGACTCTCAAGGGCCTGCGCAGCCCCGACGGGCTCGCCCGCATCGAGCCGGGTCCGGCGCTTCAGGCGACACTGCGGCCCTATCAGCACGCCGGTGTCCGTTGGCTCTACCTGCTGCACCGCCTCGGGCTTGGCGCCTGTCTAGCGGATGATATGGGATTGGGCAAAACCATCCAGGTATTGTCGCTCCTCCTGATTCTCAAGCACGAATCGACGGCGCAACGTACAGCGACGCCCACGCGAGCCCCGAGCCTGCTGGTGGCGCCAGCCTCGTTGCTCGCGAATTGGGCCGCCGAGATCGAGCGCTTCGCCCCGACGCTGAGTTTCCTCATCGCGCATCCCTCGGCATCGAATGGAGAGGATCTGAAGGCGATGACCTCCGAGACGCTCGCCGTCGTTGACCTCGTGATCACGAGCTACGGCGCGCTGCTGCGCTACGACTGGTTGTCGAGTACACATTGGCAGG
>WNFJ01148346.1_pt1 | contig 12752 bp, 10 predicted proteins | sample 5400461 | NCBI WGS metagenome assembly WNFJ01 (sample SAMN13153349, study PRJNA577476) | soil metagenome | isolation source: 115 cm saprolite on Douglas fir-dominated hillslope | place: USA:California | collected 2013-09-17 | reverse complement strand
TGGAAGTCCCTGGTGTTCAGCCGCATAGCCCGAGAGGATGGCTTGAGTGGCCAGCATCTCGAAGAGGCGACTGAGTCCGCGCAGGAGCGTGATTTTGCCACCCGTGCGGGTAGCTGTTGTAACGGAAGCGTCAGAACTCAGAAGAAGATTTGGTATGAATATCATCAGTGGAGTATACTTGTGGAAAGAACCAACTGATGAGGAGTGACTCATGAACTGCCCGTATTGCGCTTCACCTACCACCAAAGAACAAACCAAGAAGACGTCACTGGGCTATCGAACTTTTCGCTGTTCAGCCTGTCACCGCATCTTTAATGAGCGTACGGGCTCCCCCTTCAACTTTCTGGAATATCCTACCGATATCGTCCTGCTCGTCGTTGTGTATCGGTTGCGCTACAAGCTGAGTTTACGGGATGTGGCGGAGATATTTCTCGAACGTGGCTTCCAGTTCACGCATGAAGCAGTGCGCGACTGGGAAGAGCGCTTTGCCCCACTGATGGCTGAGCAACTACGTGTCAAGCGACGCGGACACGTCAGAAGCTCCTGGTACGTCGATGAAACCTACGTGAAGGTCCGAGGGAAGTGGTGTTATCTGTATCGTGCTCTTGATCGTCATGGGAATCTGGTTGATTCCATGTTGAGTGAGAAGCGAGATATGGAGGCGGCCAAACGCTTTTTCAAGCAAGCACTCCAGATGGTTGGCGGCGCCCCTGAGCGAGTTACAACCGATGGGCATGACTCCTATCCGCGTGCGATCCGCGAGACCCTTGGAAGTGATGTCATCCACCGGACCAGTCACTATCTCAACAATCGACTCGAGCAAGATCATCGTGGGATCAAACAGCGTTACTACCCGATGCGTGGTTTTGGAAACTTCGTGTCTGCGTCACGATTTTGCAGCGCTTTTGATGAACTTCGCCAATTCTTTCGGGTCCGTACCGTCATGAAGCAAAAAGTTTCCCTAGCCCAACAACGCGAGCTGTTCTGCCAGCGATTGGACGCTTTGAAGGCCATGATGCTGATGGCTTAACAAAGAGAAGGATACGGGCGAGAAGCATCCAACACATTTTATGTGTCTCCCTTGTTCTCAGTTCTGACATATCCCATGCATTCCCCCCTGGCGCAGCTTGCACTGCTTCCAGCGTTTCGGCCACGATCCTGATGGCTTCCTGTTCCCCAACCAGGTGTTGCAACGTCTCGTGGTAGGTGCCAATGTGCTCCATGCGCTGCGTGATGAACTGGTGTTGGGCGAAGCCCGTGGCGAAGCCCGTCAGCCCGCGAGTTGCCGCTTCGTATTCCTCGGCGATGCGCTGGCGCAGGCGCGCAATGTCGCTGCGGTTGTCGTGTTCGTTCATGAAACGGGTCCCTCCTTCTTCTCGGTGCATGCCTAGACGCGATGCGAGGGAGTGGTCGTATTCCGCGAGCAGTTTCGCAGGCAGTAATTCGCCCATCTCCTTGACGATGATGCGCTGAAAGCGGTTGTCATCATACGCATTGCTGGTCAGTTCTTCATGAGGTATCACTGGCGTTTCTCTCGTTCCCATACCTTTCATTCCTGCTGAGTATACCAACCCAAAAGGGGCGGTTCTGTGGCAGCGCTGGACGCCGGACGGCAGACACCGGACGGCAGAGGGACGCGGTCAGTCGAGGCCGGACCGGCTATGTTATAATGCGGGAAAGCGAGTTCCTCGTCTACACTACGTCAACTTCCGGAAGGAGTACGGTGAACAGGCCGGTCATCAGCCAAACGAGCAGCACTATGGATGTGTCGAGGAGCCTCGATGCTCAGGCTCCGCTCCTGCGCGTGTACACCTTCGGCGCCTTTCACCTCGCCTGGCAGGCGCCCCCTTTCACGACCGAAGACGTGTGGAAGAGCCGGACATCAGCGCGTACCCTGTTCAAGTTGTTACTATGCGCGCCCGGGCGGCAGGCTTCCAGGAGCCAGCTGGCGGGCATCCTGTGGCCCGAGACCGAAGAGGACAAAGCGCGCGAGTCCCTGCGCTCGGCAAGCAAAGTGCTGCGCAAGGTCCTGCGCACAGCGAGCGGGGAGGAACTCCTTGAAAACCGCAACAATCACACGATCCTCGAGCTGGCAGAGCAGTCCCGCCTGTGGGTCGATGCAGATGCCTTCGAAGACGTGACTTCCCAGGCGAGCAGGGCGACTGCGCCAGAGGAGGCGCTTGCACTCTGGCAGCAGGCAAAGGACTTGCTGCACGGTGAGTTTCTGGCCGACGACCTGGGCTGCGAATGGATGCGGCACCGCTGGATCAAAATGCGGCAGCAGGCACTTCGGATGGCCCGCTGTCGCATGGTTCGCCACCTGGCCGATCTATATCTTCAGCAAGGGCAAGTCAGCCTGGCAGAAGAGGTCTTGGAAGAGCATCTCAATCGCTTTCCCACGGACCAGGATGCGCTGTACCGCCTGCTGGTGCTGCTCGAACAACAGAGCTGCTTTGAAGAAGCTCGCCTGGTGTATGAACGGGCGAAGCATACGCTCGAGGCGTTGGGGAAGCAACCAGCACAACATGTGCGAACGCGGTATGAGCGCCTTCTGACATCGATCACCTCTCCTCCTTCAGAGGTTTCTTTGCTGAAAAGAGCGCCAGAAAGAGGAAGGCCAACTCATCCCCCTGTCTCACCCACTGCCTTCCCAAAACTCTCTCGGGCCGTGCCGTCCCTGCAAGCGACCGAGGGAGCATCTGATGCCCCGTGGGAGGTCCTGCGCATCCTACTTGAGCCAGAACAAGCGGGAAGAGCAGACCTGCCGCTTTTTCCTCATCGCCAGCTCCTCGAATTGGGGATCACCACCCTGATCAGCCACCTCGCCCAACTCGACGGCGCACGTGTCTCGGTGATCGAACGAGAAGCACTGAGCCGGGCCTTGAGTGAAAGTATCATGGATGGGTGGAAACACCTCTTCTTCTTGGAAAATGCGCAGGTCGTGGCTCTTGGACAGGCGCAACTCGCCTCGATCCACCAGGCCCATACCCTGGTCAATCCGTCTGCCCTGCCGTACTTGTATGCCGGGGCGCACAACTTCCTGGGCATAGGACTCCACTTTCAAGAGCGCGATGAGGAAGCTTTGCAGGAGTATCACCACGGTTATATCGCCTCCCTGGCGACCGGTGATCGCTGGTATGTGGCGCAAAGCTTGATCTGTCAGGCGGATAGCTACCACGCGCTGGGGCAGTATCATACGGCTCTTCAAGCGATCAAGGAAGCGCTCCGGGTGATCGCGCACACGAGCGATGAGGATAGCACTCTCATGCGCGCACGGGCGCATCTGTTGAGCTGCTGGGCAGATAACGCCATGATGCTCCGCGACGAGCGAACGACGCAGGAAAAGCTCGAACAGGCAGAGGCCTACCTTGATCCTGGCGGTTCTAATGAAGAGTTTGATCGGCCTGCCTGGTTGCTCATCGCCGGGAAATACGCGCTCCAGTCGAACCAGTATGAAACGGCCAAAGCGCGTTTTGCGGAAGCGCTTCTGGCCATCCCCCAAGCGTGGCTGCTGCGCCGCGTGATGACGGCGACGGGCCTGGCGATGGCCTGCGCGCGCCTGGGTGATCGGGAGGCCAGCGTGGCGCTCACGCAGGAACTGGTCCCGCTCATTCACACCACCAATGCTCCCCTGACCAACCGCTGGTTTACCGACTATCTGTACCAGGATTTGCTCGGACGCTTCCCCGCTGAAAGCGACATCCAGGGCTTGGTTGTCGAGACCTGTCGGCAGCTCCCCAACCCACGAGCCGCCTTCATACCGGCACGTGAGCGCCCAGGTTCTTGAGCGGCGCGAACGGACGAGGAGGGTGTGCTCAAGTGGGATGGCGCTCGATCAGCAAGAGGCCACCGGGAGGAGCGATGCCCTCGTACCAGATGCGTGCTGCCCCCTGCAGCTGCTCGATGCACCAGGCCCCCACCGCCTCGAGCTTGGCCTGGCTAAAGAGCTGCTTGTGATCGTAGGCCGGTGATGGCTCGCCCTCCTCGTAGGGGACCGCCACGATCAGGCGGTGTACGGTGACCGTGAGCAGGTTCGCCAGGACGCGGTACATCTCTGGCTCGCTGAAATGCTCCAGCACATGCAGCGCCGTCACCGTATCAAATCTGCCAATCGCGCTGAAATCGTCGGCGAGGAGATCGGCCTGCACGTAGCAGACGGCGGTGAGGTGCCGTTCCTCGGCAAGGTCTTGTGCGACTTTGAAGACATCCGCGTCACGGTCCACGCCCACCACCTCGCGCACAAACGGGATGCGCTCGGCCAAGAGCAGCGGGAAATAGCCGCCATTGCACGCAGCGTCGAGGAAGCGCTCACCGACGGTGAGTTCGATGACGCGCTGGTACAGGGTCGCTGATGCGCCAAGCGAGCCATAATCGGGCAGGTGAGCGGGCATGGTACTACTCACCAGCATCAACAAGCGCTGCAGGGTATTCGAGCCAAAGTAGTTCCAGGCCCGTCTGACCTCGTCGGGGTAGAGGGTTCCTCCCACGATCCCTGTCATCAGTTCCCCCAATACCTGATTCGATGGAATGACCCCGAAAGGCTTCAGTTCTTCTGCCAGGTGGTGAGAGAGGTTGGTGTGGAGGTCCTCCGGCGCAAACCAATGCACCAGGATCAGCTTCGGCTCTTCCACACGGATGAAGAGCATGAAGTGCTTCGTCTCGTGAACCTGGTAGCCTCCTTCGGCGAAACGCGCTTTGAGCGAACTGCGCTTGGCGCGGTAGCCATTCACCACAATCACGTCGCCAACGCGGACGCTCCGCTCATGGATCGCGATAGTTCTGACCTGCTGCATAGACATTTGAGCATCTGGTTGCGGCTCGATCATACAGTCATCCTTCCCAGAGAGCACTATGCCTGGCCGGGTAAGCCATGCTCGAAACAATAGTAGAGCGTCTGGAAGGGCTGCCGGAAGGCGATCACGTCATCGATTACCGCTTCCGGCGCGCTCCGTTCGATCAGGATGCGTGTGATGAAGTCGGCGATGGTTTCCATCTCGGCCTCGCCCATGCCCAGACGCAGCCCACCCGGGCGGTCCCAGTCTTCCGGTCTGTCGGCAGGAATTAGATTCTTATTGGTGATAATGTTGGCGCGCGCCAGGTGCTGGGCCACCTGCAGCCCGCCGCCGAACTGGCGCACGTCGGCGATCACCTGGTGGGTGGCCGTGTAGCCCTTGTGCGCGCCAAGCACCGGGATGCCGCGACGGTCAAGGGCTGCGCCAAGTGCTTGGGCATTGCACACGATCTGGGCCATGTAGACCTGGCCGAAGGCGAGTATCTCGGCAGCAGAAGCCGCCAGGGCTGCGACGCGGTTGACCTGGTGGGTGGCCGCTAAGACAGGGAAGATGGCATGGGTGATGGGGATGGTGAGATCGGGATCATCCCAAACAATGATGCCGCTCTGCGGGCCGCTAAAGGTCTTGCCCGCTGATCCCGTCATGACGGCGGCACCCTCTCGCAGCGGGTCCTGGAACTGACCGCCAGCCACCAAACCCAGCTGGTGTGCGCCATCGAAGAAGAGGCGACCTCCCCATTCCACGACGATCTCCTGCATGGCCTGCAACGGGAAAGGGAAGAGCGTCATTGAGGCCCCCAACGCGACCACCTTGGGACGCACGAGCGGCGCTACTTTGCGGAAAAGGTCGAGGTCCACCTCAAGTTCGACTGGATCGAAGGGGATGTCCACGATCTTCAGACTGCGCACCCCTGCCGGCCCGTCGCTGCGGTTGCTGGAGTGGCCACCGAAGGGCTGAGTCAGGCTCATAATGACGTCGCCGGGCTCGGTGAGCGCGGTGTAGACCGCCATATTGCCGATCATGCTGGCCACCAATCGATGGTCAGCATAGCTCACACGGAAGACCTGCTTGAGCAGTTCGACGCACAGTGCCTCGATCTCGTCGATGTGTTGGGTGCCAGCAAACCAGAGGTTCACCGGGCCGATATGCCCCTCGGCGGCGCGGATGCCGACCTCGGCGGAGAGGAGCGCTCTGACCGTCGGGCTAGTAGGTGCTTCTGGGGCAAGCAGGTTCAGACACTGTCTGCCCCGCCACACCTCGTTGCGTAAGACTGCTGCCAGCACTGCCTCCTGCATCTCCTGCGGGCTGCGACAGGCTTCCAGAAGGGCCCTGGCATTGGCGAGGATGTCAGGGTCATGCACTTCTAGCTGTGTGGGTGGGTCTTGCATATCACGCATGGGATGGACTCCTCTCGTCAACTAATTGGGCAAAGATGGTCGTTCTGCTGCTCTCTATCAAGATACCACATGCGATGTCATCATTTGTACATGCTTGTCCAGATGCGCACTACTTTCCAAATTCCCTCCACGTGAATGTCGTACTGAAGCTGATCTCGATAAAGAGACCGATCACAGCTTCTTCCGATACGAGACAGCCGAAGATCTCTCCAGAGACGATCGCCTTGATCAAGGAGATGGCAAGCACTAATCGGCTTTGGGGAGCGGAGCGCATCCGAGGCGAGTTGCTCAAGCTAGGTATTCGTGTGTGCAAACGCACGATCCAGAAATACATGAGGGGAGTGCGTACGCCTCGCCCAACGGGGCAAAGTTGGCAGACATTTCTACGCAATCATGGGGGAAAGATCTGGGCCTGCGATTTCCTCCACGTGACTGACCTGTTCTTTCGTTCGCTCTTTGCGTTTTCATCATCGAACTGCAATCGCGGAAAGTCATTCACGTAGGTGTGACGCGCGCTCCTACCGACGCTTGGACTGCTCAACAGCTGCGGGAGGCGACTCCGTATGGCCAAACTCCGAAGTATCTCATTCGTGATCATGATAGCAAGTTTGGACCGTGTTTCGCTCGTGTTGCAGCAACGAGCAGCATCGAGATTCTTAAAACGCCGTATCACGCGCCCCGAGCCAACGCGATCTGCGAACGCTTTCTGGGGAGTGTGCGGCGAGCGTGCCTCGATCACCTCCTCATTCTCCAGGAGAAGCAGTTGCATCGTGTACTTCATGCCTATGCCGAGTATTTCAATCGAGCGCGACCACACCAGGGTATCCAGCAGCAAGTCCCGGAGGCAGAAATCAGCAGTGTTCCGCTGGGTCGCAGGAATGAACTGGTTATCGCCGCGCCGATCTTGGGCGGATTACACCACGACTAGAGCCGAGTGGCATGAGCGCTTGAACAGGGAAGGAGAGGAGCAGGGTGGCAGTGTGTTCCGAGCATTACGCTGTTTTTGGCGTGCTAAAAGATACATGCTCTTCATGCTTTCACTACCCAAGGAGAGGAATAAAAAGAGGAGAGTGCTTCATGTGAGGCATCGAGGACGAAAAACTTCCTCATTCCTCTGATGCGAATACCACGGACATACGAAAAAGGAGAGAGCATCAAGGGAAACCCGTCCATTTTGGGAACGGACGTACTAAGTAGCCAGGACAGGGATGGTACTTTCATAACAAGCAGGTGGTTTGCCCCCGTTTTGGACATACGGAAGATGACCAACGCCTGCGGAGTTTCCTGCATGCCAGAAGGGCTGCAGAAAGAGCATCCTCCTGAATTCTAAGAGCGATTGCTTCGCAAGCCTCCGTGTATGCTCCCTCGCAGGGAGACAGCATTCTCATTTGGCATAAGTTAGGAATGGTTTCCTCCTACCCGACGCTTCTGGCCCAAATTGCCTAGATTGGGGGAAAGTGAGGCTCAAATGGATCTATCGATGTGAAGGGGCCTGCTCGCAACGATGGTGTCTCGGGATCAGTGCCATAGAAAGTGGTGAGCCGTTGGTTCCAGTCCATGGCTGTGGCGTACTGACGGATTTTTTGAAGGGCCTGCTCGACCTCTTCATCTGGCCTGTTCTGTGCTCTCGCATTGTCTGCGAACAGTTCCAGGCCATCGATCAGCAATCGCACTCCCTCTGTGTACACGGGTATGCCTCGCTCGCAGGCTTGCAACAATCGCTCACGCGCGCGTGTTTGCTCAGTTTCAACTGACTGACGGAGCAGTTGCCAAGCATGAATTACAGCTCCATCTGGTAGCCATGCGACCCAATTAGCAAGATTGTTCGGCCAGTCATGCAGGCGTAATAGAGCACCGGTGCGTAATAGGTAGTACCCGCCTATTGCAGCACCCGTGGGATTGATGCGCTTATCTCTCAACATCTGCTCCGCTATGTCGGCCGGAAACCCCTCGAACTGTTCGGCATCCACAACAACCTCATGCGATACCATTTGAGCAGCCTCAAGCGATCCCGATGCAAGATAGTGAAGCAGCGTTTCGGCCTTGAGGTCCTGGCTGACTGCTTTCACTGTGAGTCCGCCATTGAGCGTCGTCGGGATTCTCGATGGACGGATCAGAACCTGGATTTGGCCGAATGCTGGTGGCAGGGAAACCAGGCGCGATGGAACTCTTGGGCCTCCCACCTGGAGCATACGAAGATACAGCGGTTGGCTCACAGGATAGAACGGCTGGTTCGCAGAATACAGCCAACAGCTGGCTACTCCTGCGTCGTACATTTGTGCCCCCAGCCAGAATGCTGGCGGCGCAATTGTCCATCGTCGAGACGCAGGTTGCTGGCCTATTGGGAGTTGAGGTAGGAGCTCGCGCTCGTCAACCCAGAGACGCACCCATATCTCGGGAAAATCGCTGGGTGGTGTCTCTTCTGTGCGCTCAGCAGTTTCGCCGAGAAAGTGGAGCCAGGCGAGCCATTCATGGGGGGACTTAGAGGAAGTAAGCGTTACCTGCGCCTCGGTCTTTTCCATGACAGATGTCATAGCAACGGCTGTTTCACCAGAAGGCAGATGTGCCTGGACGAGGTAAGAGCCCGGCTCGATGTTCACCGTTTCAACGCCTCGCATGGTCATTTTACGGGTTTTAAACTCGTGATCTATGATCTCAACGGAGATAGGAATGTTGCTAAGATCTATGCGATCTCCCTCTAATTGCACGCGAAGAGTACTCATTGGTTCTCCTTACATGGGATTGGATCAGGTGCGGGCCACGGTCCCGGTGGCATCACCCAAAGGACTTCGTTGATCTCCTGGTATCTTCCTGATGGGAAGCGCACGCTCAAGTCGTACTGGCCAGCCTCAACTGGTAGGTCAAGCTCCCAGTCAAGGACCGCCGGTTCCCGTTCCCTGTGCCAGCTTCGGTCCCGGCGTGATTGAAGGGCAAGCCTGGCCTCTCCTATGGCCAGACGCGGATCGAAGCGAATGGTGATGGGTACGAGCGGTGGCTTTTCACGTACGTGGATCTGCCTCGGTGCTACTGACCCCGAGTAACTGGGTTGTTGTTTATACTCTCCTCGAGACTGGCTGTTCAGTTGGTTGACCACTCTGATGACTCTCCCGATAAGCGTATCAGTAGTGACGACCCATTTCCCCTGATTGAGTTCACTGCTTAGCCCGTCCAAACATTGTAAGAGGGCGTCTGTGAAACGGCTCATCTGCCCAGGCGGGGCGTAAGCACTGTCGCCTGGAGCTGAAGCTCCCAGGACCAATGCCTTGTTCGACGGTTTCAGCAAGTTGGACTGAATGAAGAACTCGGCTCCTGTTTCCTCGATCTTGAGCAAATCTATTGAAACCTCGCTGCATGCATCAATAAAGTAGCACTGGCACCTGGCCTTGCATTGTGCCATTCCCCTGAGCATTCTCTCGAAGTGAATAGCGGTCTCAAAGGGCTTCAAGCTGTTGGCTCCGTAATCCTCGACTAACAGAATACGATCTCCACCTACCATAACACCGTGTCCGCAAAAATAGAAGATGGCAATGTTGTCCTCGTGGGAGTTGCAGTGTTCATACCATCTGCTAAATGCCGTTTTTATATTGCTCATTGTCGCCTGGTCGATAGGTATCTCCTCCCCATCTGGAAGCTTATATGGGGCCTGAGGCTGCTCAGAGAGGAGCAACTCGACGCTTCCGAGCGGGGCGTCCGGATTATGGAGTTCCTTGAGCAGCCAATCGGCAAACTTCCTCGCAGAGATTGGAGGTGATGTTAGCTGCCGGAGGTTACTGACAGGTAGTTCAGCTTTGTAATCGGTGCCGCCACGTATATGGCGATATGTCCCCACGCCTAGAAGGAGGACATGAGTATGGGGTTGACCGGCTTGTGTTTGATCCCACACGGTAGTCATGGACATGTGCTCCTGAGTCGTTCTGCCAACCGCTGGTGAAAGCTTGGGAAAGTGAAATAGCTGCTATGTGCCATAATCAAGCCCCGGCCCGTAGAGTAAGCAAAGTCGTTTGTATCCTGGAATACGCCGGTAGTAGCGAAGCCGAGGGTGTCGATCTCATCGAATACGTTGAGCCAGCAGCCAACGTTGGCCGGCTTGCTGACGCGATCTCCTGGAGCAGTGGGTAGCTTCGGGTCACTTGCAAGGAAGAGCTTCAGTTCTTCGAACATGGCAACCTGGGATCCAACTGTTACCAGGATGTCTACGTTGAAGTCAGGTCGAAAATAGGAGAGGATGTCGTAGAGGATGTTGCCCCCCATGCTGTGTGTAACCACGACCAGTTTCTGGTCGTTCGAACTCACATGCTGTCTGGCTCCTTCCAGGTCCTTGAGAATCGTGGTAACAATTGGACCTGGATGGTCCTTTGTTCCTCGCTTCGTGAGATAGACAAAGGCGTCACCGAGAAAACATGATGCCTGCTTGTGAAGTGAGCTTCGTAAGGCAGTTACCAGCACCTGACTCGTCAGGCGACCGGCAGTGGAACTGATGCGCAGGGCCCCTTCTCGGACCTGATCCCACGTTTTGTCAAGCCCGAACTGTTCCGGGGCGGCTACATGCTCGGATTTCCAATCGTCAACCGCATTGATCAGTTCGTTGAGAAACTGTTGATCATTGGTTACGCTTCCCAGCCAGGATGGTTGCGGGTTGTGTTTCGCATAGTCGATGGCACGCACTGCGAGAGCAGCTAATGTACCAGCGCTTTGCTCATCAGTGATGTGTGCGGTACTCATGGCCCAGAGAAGGTCAATCGCTTCCTCCACCGAGCTCTGTGCGACCTCAAGGAGGACAGTCTCGTCCGTGGGCATGTGATTACCGAGGGATGTACTCAAGAGAAGCGCCGCCAGTTCGTTTTCAGTCCCAAAAACCTCGACATTGCTGGGTGGGAGCGAGGCATAATCCCAGTAGAACTTCGCAGCGTAATCACCCCAGTATGGGTTCAGAATAGTAACTGCATCCGGATCTGAAGTGGTAGTGCTCAGTGCAAATCTCCGGAAAAGTGCGTCACGTGCTTTGACCTCTTGCGTGTAATCAGGTCCCGACCGAACATTCACGCCATGAACGAAGACGAGCGGCATATCGACCTCTCCAGGTGAAGAAAGGGCTAACTCCCGACGTGGTCATCAACAACTATACGATTCTAAAGTAGATGATGAAGTTATGTAACTTCATGTGTACGTTGTGCTTGTAAAGGATATGTGTAGCACATCTGTGCTCTCTTGCTCGTGTCCTTTTGCACCCTCTCGCTTGCACTTCCCACTCTACACTCTCTATCATATTCATACTCAGTTCTTTGTGTCAATGATTGAAGTAGTCAACACTTTGCTAGAGAGGTGCCAATGGCTCTATTCTATTGGGATCAGTGCGAAGCGACTCACCTCTGCATATGCACGAAATGTTCAGGGAATGGTCGAGCGTAATATCTGGGAGTTGTAGCAACGCTTTCCGAGTCCTACCTCTATGCGTCATAGCTTCAGAGAGCGCAGGGAGGCGATATTTGTTCTAGCAAGTAACCGGTTTGCCCCCGATCTGGAATGGTCTCCACCACGATGACAATGAGATCCATCGGTTTGCGTAGGCCCTCAAACATCGTTCCCCGCCGGGCGCTGCACGTCTGTTTGCAGGTCTTACACCGCTAGCGTTGCCGCTTCCGATCATGCATGATGATGTTGCCTGCTCCGATTTGGCCCCTTGGCTCCACACATCCTCTTCGGACAAAATTGTTTCGACGGCTCCATTGGCTCTGGTGTGGTGTTTTGCATGCACACATCATGCCAATGGGTCCTGATTTTTTCAAGTCCCTCCCATTTCAGCAACTGTTCAGACTTGACCGGAAGAAGATGGCTCGGTTTGGAACCTGGCTGGGAACGGACCACCGCAAGAGACTGCCCCTACGCTGGCTGATGGCGCAAAGGCCTGAAAAACGTGCGCAGAGCCTCGGCAACCAATTGAGGCTCCTCCAGGAGAATGAAGTGCCCGCCGCGCCCAAAGTCGATCCAACTTCGGATATCGGTATAGATCCGTTGCAGATATTCGCGTGGGGCACGTTCAATCTGCTGGGTGGTGAGTGCAACTCCTGTCGGAACCTGAATGCGGTCCTCTGGTCGCCTGGGCGTCGGAGAGTGATCCCGTTCGTAGTAGAGCCGATTCGCGGAATTGATCGTCTCGGTGACCCAGTAGATCATCACATTCGCCAGAAGCTGGTCTCTGGTGAAATGCCGGTTCAGGTTTCCAGTTGGTGGATCAGTCCATACATACCATTTCTCGATGATCCAGGCGGCCAGTCCTGCGGGAGAATCAGTGAGTCCATAGGCCAGCGTTTGTGGCCTCGTACTTTGGATGTGGTCATAGCCTCCCTCTTCCCGATCCCATCGCTGCTGGTACTCCACATAGGCACGTTCAGCTTCGCTTAGGGGAGGCGCGCCAGGGCCGAGATAGGGTGCAGCATTCGCGGGCTCGGTGGTGTGATAGCCAATCAGGTGGTGCGGGAAATCGAGGCACAGGTGTCCCAGAATGCTTGCCCCAATATCATAGGCATGGGCTGCAAACCGTTCGTATCCCAACCCCTGCATC
>WNFJ01305725.1_pt1 | contig 12755 bp, 11 predicted proteins | sample 5400461 | NCBI WGS metagenome assembly WNFJ01 (sample SAMN13153349, study PRJNA577476) | soil metagenome | isolation source: 115 cm saprolite on Douglas fir-dominated hillslope | place: USA:California | collected 2013-09-17 | reverse complement strand
GAGCTCGTACGGCGCCTCTAGGGAGCTGAGGCTCCGCGCGCGCACTTCGACCAGGCCTCCCACCCGGAACTCGACCTCGGCCCCCAGCGCGCCCAGCACCCGGCCCATGGTCCGGATGTCGCGCACTTCGGGGACGTTCCGCAGGCGAACCGGCTCGTCGGTCAAGAGGGCCGCGCAGAGCGCGGGGAGGGAGGCGTTCTTGGCCCCGGAGATGCGCACCGTGCCCTCGAGGGGCCGGCCGCCCACCACACGGATCTTGTCCACGAGGGTCAGTTTACGGCAGGCGAGAACCTTGGAGGGACTCGATCACGGCCAGCTTCTGCCCCGCCGGAGCGTAGCCGGGCGTGATGCGCAGGGCCGTTTCGAGATGTGCCCTGGCCTCGGGAATCCCGCCCATGAGAAGAGGGCGCCCCAGATTCGATTGGGTGCTCACGTTTCTGGGGGCCGCCTTCAGCGACAGTTCGTAGTGGGCGATCGCCTCCGACAACGCACCCGACGGGAGGAGAACGCTCCAAAGGGTGTTGTGGGCTTCCGCGGAGTCGGGCTTGACCCCGAGCGCCCCGGGTGAGAGCGCGTGCTCGAGCCAGAAATCGGTGTGCCGCAGCGGATAGTATTGCGGGGTCGCTTCCAGGTCGGACCTGATGCGCCAGAGCCCCGGCCAGGAGCGCAGGTCCGGTCGGGTCACGTTGCGCGTCGTCGTCCCCCAGGACGTCGCCGGTGAGGGCGGGGGAGTAGGCGAGGAGGCCGCGCCCAGGAGCAGCTGGGCGAGCCATCGCGCATCGAGCCGGGGCGACGAGGCATCCGGGGTGACGCTGGCTTCTGGCGGCGCTCCCTTCGTCGTCTTGCCCGTTCGGCCTTCGGGGGTCACGTGCTGGTCAGGCTCGGGGGGCCGGGGGCTTCCTGGTCACGACCGCCCGGGGAATGCCCTGCAGATCCGGGATCACGCGCTCCACGCGCAGGCCCGCTCCCTTGCAGATCCGCGCCACCTCATCGCGCATGGCGTGGCCGACCTCGAGCAGCAGCGTCCCCCCCGGCCGGAGGGCCACCGCGGCCTGGGGGGCCAGGCGCCGATAGACGCTGTACCGCTCGGACGGCGGGTAGAGGGCGGGCGCCGGCTCGTGAAGCCGCACCTCGGGTGCCAAGTCGGAGGCCTCGTCACCATCGACGTAGGGTGGATTGCTCACCACCATGTCGATGCCGCCGAAGGCCGCCTGGAGGGGCTCGAGCAGGTCCCCCTGCAGAAAGCTGAGGCGCCCCGCCAGGCCGAGTCGGGACGCGTTCTGCCGGGCCACCGCCAGGGCCGCGGGCGAGATGTCGATCCCCGAGACGGCCGCGTCCGGTTCCCACGTCGGCGACGACGGGAGCGGGGAGGGTGCGCAGGAGGTCGAGGGCGGCCTCCACCACCAGCTCCGTCTCCGGGCGGGGGATCAGCACGTCGGGGGTGACGAGGAACTCGTGCCGCCAGAACCACTGGGTGCCCGTCAGGTACTGGAGGGGGCGGCGGGCCGTACGCTCGCTCAGGAGGCCGAGGAAGGAGGCCTCGGATCCCGGCTCCAGGGCCCGGGCCGCGTCGGCGAGCAGCCGGGCGCGATCCCATTGGAGGACGTGGCGGAGCAGGACCTCGGCATCGTGGCCGGCCGACTCGATCCCCGCCGCGCGCAGGCGGACGGTCCCGAGGGCGAGCGCCTCCGCCACCGTCACCTGACGGGCTGCGGCTCCTTGAGCTTCTCCGCCTGGTGGTGGGCGATGAGGGCGTTCAGGATGTCGTCCAGGTTGCCGTCGAGGACGTCCTGGAGCCGGTGGAGGGTCAGGCCGATCCGGTGGTCGGTGACCCGGGCCTGCTGGAAGTTGTAGGTGCGGATCTTGTCGGAGCGGTCGCCGCTGCCCACCTGGCTCTTGCGGTCGCTGGCGATGGCCTTCTGCTGCGCCTCCAAGGCCATCTCGTAGAGGCGGGCCCGCAGGACCTTCATGGCCTTCTCGCGGTTCTTGATCTGGCTCTTCTCGTCCTGGCAGGAGACCACGGTGTTCGTGGGCAGGTGGGTGATGCGGACCGCGGAGTAGGTCGTGTTCACGCTCTGGCCGCCCGGCCCCGACGAGCAGAAGGTGTCGATCCGGAGGTCCTTGGCGTCGATCTTGACGTCCACCTCCTCGGCCTCGGGGAGCACGGCCACCGTCACCGCCGAGGTGTGGATGCGCCCCGAGCCCTCGGTCACGGGAACGCGCTGCACGCGGTGGACGCCGCTCTCGAAGCGGAGCTTCGAGTAGACGCGGTCCCCCTCGATCATGGCGATCACTTCCTTGATGCCGCCCGGGCCGGTGCGGCTGACCGACACCACGTCGATCTTCCAACCCTGCCGCTCCGCGAAGCGGGAGTACATCCGAAACATCTCCGCCGCGAAGAGGGCGGCCTCGTCCCCCCCCGTTCCCGCGCGGATCTCGAGGAGGACGTTCTTCTCGTCGTTGGGGTCCCGGGGGACGAGCAGGAGGGGGATCTCCGCGGCCAGGGCGTCCCGCTTCGCCTCCAGGGACCGGAGCTCCTCGTGGGCCAGCTCCTTGAGCTCGGGGTCGGACTCCCCCCGCGCCATCTCCTGCACCTTGGTCAGCTCCTGGAGCGTCTCCTTGTAGGCGCGGTAGCGCTCCACGATGGGGGAGATCTCCTTGGCCTCCTTGGCGAGCCGCTGGTAGACGGAGGGGTCCTGGGCCACCGCCGGGTCGGACATCTGGGTCTGGACGGCGCCCAGGCGGGCCTCGATGTCCTTAAGCTTCTGGAAGGTGATCGCATCCATGAAAGGGGGGTGCGGCTCAGGCCTGGGCGGGAGTATCCTTCTTCTTGCCGTACTTGCGGGTGAAGCGCTCGACGCGCCCGGCGGCGTCGACCAGCTTCTGCTTGCCGGTGAAGAACGGATGGCAACTCGAGCAGATCTCGAGGCGCAGCTCCTTCTTCGTGGAGCGGGTCGTCCAGGTGGCGCCGCACGCGCAGTGAACCGCCGTGGTCACGTAGTCGGGGTGGATTCCAGGCTTCATGGTGCTCCCTTGGCCGCCTTTTTCCTGCGACCGTAACTTACTATAATACCGGAGGAAACGGTGGTTGACAAGAGGCCTTTTAACCTTCTTAACACCCAAACGGTCCAAGGAGCAGGACCATGAGCGTCTCGCCGCAGGACATCGGGATCCGCTCCGCCGTGCACCTGCTGAACCGGCTGGGCTTCGGCCCGCGGCCCGGCGAGGCCCACCAGATCCTGGGGACCGGGCTCGACCACTGGGTCCGAGAGCAGCTCGCTCCGGGGCCCGACCCCGAGCTCGAAGGCCGGCTCTCGCACCTCCCGACCCTGGGCTACCCCCTGTCCCAGACCGTCGCCCTCGAGTACGGCGACGACCCTCGGGCCTTCGGCCAGGTGCTCGACGAGTTCCTGTCCGCCAAGGTCATCCGGGGGGTCCACGGGCGGAACCAGCTCCAGGAGGTCATGGTCGACTTCTGGTTCAACCACTTCAACGTCAACATCAGCGAAGCCTTCGTCCGCGCCGCGACCCCGTCCTACGAGCGGGACGCGATCCGCCCCCATGTCCTGGGGCGCTTCCGCGACCTGCTCGGGGCCACCGCCCAGCACCCGGCCATGCTCTCCTACCTCGACAACTACCTGAACACGGTCGCCCGTTCCGTGGGCGGCCACGTGGTCGGGGGGATCAACGAGAACTACGGCCGCGAGCTCATGGAGCTGCACACGGTCGGGGTGGACGCGGGCTACACCCAGGCGGACGTGGTGGACGCCGCGCGCGCCTTCACGGGGTGGGGGATCGACAACCTGCGCGTCGGCGGCAACTTCGTCTTCCGGACCGGCGCTCACGACCAGGGGGCCAAGAGGGTCTTCGGGCTGAGCCTTCCCTCGGGAGGAGGACAGGACGACGGCAATCGGCTGCTGGACCACCTTGCCCGTCACCCCGCCACCGCCCGGCACCTCTCGCGCCGTCTCGCCGAGCGTTTCGTGGCCGACGTCCCTCCCGACGCCCTGGTGGATCGCGCGGCCCAGACGTTCCTGGCCACGGAAGGCGACCTCGCGGAGGTGATGAAGACGATCGTGGGCAGCCCCGAGTTCTGGGCGGAGGCCTTCGCCCCCACCAAGTCGAAGACACCCGTCGAGTTCGTGCTGAGCGCGCTCCGGGGGGCCGACGCGGAGGTGACGAGCGCGCGGGGCGTCTCCACCGCCCTCCAGGGGATGGGGATGCCGCTCTACGCCTGCGTGCCTCCCACTGGCTACAGCAATCGCGGGAGCTACTGGGTCAACCCTTCGTCCCACCTCGCGCGCATCAACTTCGGCCTGGACCTGGCGGCGGGGGCGGTGGCCGGGGCGTCGGTGGACGCACGAGGGGCGGTCCGCAAGGCGGGCGGGAACGCGGAAGACGCGGCCAACGCGGCGGCCGCCCTCTCGGCCGACCTGTTCGGCCGCGGCCTTTCCGCGGAGACCGCGGGAGCGCTCTCCAGCGTGGCGCCCGCCGGCAGCCCCACCGTGGCCGCCCGCGTCCTCGGGCTGACCCTGGCCAGCCCCGAGATGCAGCGGAGGTGAAGGGCATGGGCGCGGACCTCTCGCGGCGGGTGTTCCTGAAGGGCGCCGGGCTGGCGGCGGTGGGGGTGGGCTTCCACCCGTCCTCGCTCCTCGTCCGCACCGCCCAGGCGGCGCAGGCGGGGACGCAGGTGCTCGTGCAGGTGTTCCTGCGCGGGGGGGCGGACGGGCTCAACCAGCTCGTTCCCCACGGCGACCCCGCGTACTACGACCTGCGCCGCCAGATCGCCCTCCCCCGGCCGGGTCAGGGCGGAGGGGTGGTCGACCTGGACGGCTACTTCGGGCTGCACCCCGAGCTGGCGCCGCTGCTGCCGCTCTGGCGGGACGGCCGCCTCGCCTTCCTGCCCGCGGTGGGAAACTACGGCCTCACCCGGTCGCACTTCGACGCCCAGGACTTCATGGAGACGGGGACGCCGGGCGTGAAGAGCACGGAAACGGGCTGGCTCGACCGGAGCGTGGCCCGCATCCCCGGCTCCGACCTGATGCACGCGGTGGCCTTCGCCTCCGTCCTGCCCCGCTCGTTCCTGGGAGGCGAGCCCGTGCTCGTGGCCCAGAACCTCTCGTCGTTCGACCTGCACGCGCGCACCTGGCGCGGCGAGGCGGAGACCCTGCTCCGCGCGATGTACGTGCCGCGGAGCGACGTCTACGGCCAGGTGGGTCGCGAGACCTTCTCCGCCATCCAGACCCTGGCCCGGAACCCCGGCCTGCTCGCCCCCCCCGCGAGCGGAGCCGTCTACCCGAACGCTCCCGTGGGCAACGGGCTGCGCCAGGCGGCGGCCGTCATCAAGGCCGGCCTGGGCACCCGCTGCATCTTCGTGAACGTGACCGGGGGCTTCGACACCCACGCCAACCAGCTGGCCGCGAACACAAACGACTACCGCTCGCTGGGCGCGGCCCTGTTCGCCTTCGCCACCGACCTCGGCCGGCAGCTCGACGAGGTGGTGGTGATGGTCGACACCGAGTTCGGGCGCACCTCGGCCGTCAACGGCTCGGCGGGCACGGACCACGGGTCCGCCCACTGCATGATGGCCTTCGGGGGCCGGGTCCGGGGGGGGAGGATCGTGGGGGGCTGGCCGGGGATCTCCGGCGCCGACCTCCACGAGGGGCGCGACCTCGCGGTCACCGTGGACTACCGGGACGCCTTCCAGGAGATCGCCCGGGCCCAGTTCGGCATCTCGGAGTCGCTCTTTCCCGGCTACACCCCGGGCGGCGGTCCCGGCGTGGTGTCGTGAGGGCAGTCGCCCTCGCCCTCCTGGCCCTGGTCCTCCCCGGCGCCGCCTGGGCCGGCGGCGACGTGTTCGGCGGCTATGCGTTCGAACGCTCCGACGCGGTGAGCCGCCATGGCTGGGGGGCCTCCCTCGCGGTGGGGGTCCTCGGCCCCGTCTCCCTGGTGGCCGACCTCAGCGGCCGCTACGGCAGCCACGAGGGGGTCGCCCGCGACCAGCTCGCCCTCCTGGCGGGGCCGCGCTTCTCGTTGGGACGTGGAGGCCCTGCCACCCCCTTCGTGCACGCCCTCTTCGGCCTCCTGCGCGAGACCACCGGGTTCAAGGTCCTCGACCTCACGGTCAGCGAGGAGGAGAACCGCTTCGGCATGCTGTTCGGGGGCGGGGTGGACGCCCGGGTGAGAGAACGCTGGGCGGTGAGGCTGGAAGGCGACTACGAGCGCAGCTCCAAGCAAGGGGCGAGCCGCACCGGCTTCCGCATCTCCGTGGGGGCGGTGCTCCGCTTCGGGACGCGCTGAGCCCCCTCGGAGGGAGTCCTTCCCTCCGCGTTGACCGCGGTTCCCAACCCGCCTAGGATAGATACTTGTTGAGGCAAGCATTGCCACGGTCCTATCCCTCGCCCCCCGACGAGCCCATCGGTCTGCTGGTGGCGGCCACCCGTCGCCGGATCAAGCAGGCGGTGGGCCTGTGCCTGCGCCGGCGCTCCCCCGCCCTGAGCCCGCAGCAGTTCTGGGTGCTCACCGTCATCTCCGAGCACGAGGGCCGCTCCCTGCGCGAGCTGGCCGGACTCCAACGGCTGGACGAGCCCACCGCGTCCCGGGTGGTGGGGAACCTGACGCGCCGCGCACTCGTGCGGGTGGAGGTGGACCGGGGTGACCGGCGGCGGCGATCCTTGGTCCTGACCCCCACAGGCCGCGCCCTGGCCCGGCGCCTGCGCCCGATCGCCCTCGCGGTGCGGCAGGCGGTGGTGGCCGGGCTCTCGGTGACCGAGGCCCGGGCCCTGCGCGCGGGCTTGCGGAAGGTGATCGCGAACATGGAGCGCTTCGCGCGCGGAGGCCGACCGGGTGCCATGCGGGCCGCCTCGTGAGCGAGTCGCGGGTCGTCCTCGTGGCCGCCCTGCTCGTGCTGCCCGTGGCGGCCTGCCGGCGCGGGGAGGCCGCGCTTCCCTCCGCCTCGGTCCCCGTGGTGGTGGCGGCGGTGGAGCGGCGGGACGTCCCCGTGCAGGTGCAGGCCATCGGCACCGTGGAGCCGCTCCTCACCGTCGCCGTGCGGCCGCAAGTGGNCACTTCCGGGAAGGGGCGGACATCAGGGAAGGCGACGCGCTCTTCACCATCGAACCCCGCCCCTACGAGACCGCGCTGCGCCAGGCGGAGTCGATGCTGGCCCGGGACGAGGCGAACGCGCGCAACGCGCACGCGGAGGCCGCGCGGGCGGAGAAGCTGTTCGGGGAGGGAATCCTGTCCAGCGAGCAGCACGACCAGCTCAAGACCGCCGCGGAGGCGGCGGAGGCCGCGGCCCGGGCGGACCGCGCCGCGGTCGAGAAGGCGCGCATCGACCTCGGCTATTGCTCGATCCTCTCCCCCATCGAGGGACGGACGGGCACGGTGCTCGTGCACCAGGGCAACCTGGTCAAGGCGATCGAGGGCGGTCCCCTGGTGGTGATCAACCGGGTCGATCCCGTGTACGTGTCCTTCGCGGTGCCCGAGCAGCGCCTGGCCGAGATCAAGGCCGCGCGGGCCGCGGGCCGCCTGGTCGCGGAGGCGCAGATCCCGGGCGACCCCCAGCACCCGGTGCGGGGAGAACTGAGCTTCCTGGACAACGCGGTGGACCGGGGGACGGGCACCATACGCCTCAAGGCCACCTTCCCGAACCGGGAGCGTCGCCTCTGGCCGGGACAGTTCGTGACCACCCGGTTGACCCTGGCCACCCGCGAGGGAGCGATCGTGATCCCCTCCCAGGCCGTCCAGTCCGGGCAGTCGGGGACGTTCGTCTACGTGGTAAGGCCGGACCTCACGGCGGAGGTGCGCGCGGTGTCCGTGGGGGCGGTGGGTGAAGGAGAGACCACGGTCGAGAAGGGGCTCCAGCCGGAGGAGCGGGTGGTGATCGACGGCCAGCTCCGCCTGGTGCCCGGGGCCAAGGTGGAGTTGAAGCCCGCGCCCGGCCCGCCTTCGCCGGCGGCCAAGGAAGCCCGCTCGTGAGCATCCCCGAGCTGTTCATCCGCCGGCCCGTGGCCACCACCCTGGTTATGCTGGCCATCCTGATCTTCGGGATGGGGGGCTACCACCTGCTCCCCGTGAGCGACCTCCCCAACGTGGATTTCCCGACCCTCCTGGTCATCGCCAACCTGCCCGGGGCCAACCCCGAGACCATGGCCTCTGCGGTGGCCACCCCCCTCGAGCGACAGTTCTCCACCATCGCCGGCCTCGACTCCATGAGCTCGGTCAACGCGCTCGGGATCAGCCAGATCACCCTCCAGTTCAACCTCTCCCGGGACATCGACGCCGCGGCCCAGGACGTGCAGGCCGCCATCGCCAAGTCGGCCTCCCAGCTCCCGCCGAGCATGCCCACGCCGCCCTCTTACCAGAAGGTGAACCCGGCGGACCAGCCGATCCTCTACCTGGCCCTGAGCTCGCCCACCCTCCCCCTCTCCCAGGTCGACGAGTACGCGGAGACCATGATCGCCCAGCGCATCTCCATGGTCAGCGGGGTGGCCCAGGTCCAGGTGTTCGGCTCCCAGAAGTACGCGGTGCGCGTGCAGATCGATCCTTCGCGCCTGGCCTCGCGGGAGATCGGGCTCGACGAGGTCTCCGCGGCCGTGCAGCAGGGCAACGTGAACCTGCCCACGGGGACGCTCTGGGGCCGGCATCAGGCCCTGACCGTGCAGGCCAACGGCCAGCTCACCGACGCCGCCGCCTACCGGCCCCTCATCGTGAGCTACCGCAACGGCTCCCCCGTCCGCCTCCAGGACCTGGGCCGGGTGGTCGACAGCGTGGAGAACGACAAGGTCGCTTCCTGGTTCACGGGCACCCGGGCCATCGTGCTGGCGGTGCAGCGGCAGCCCGGCACGAACACGGTGGAGGTGGTGGACGCCATCAAGGCCCTGCTCCCCACCTTCAAGTCCCAGATGGCGGCCTCCGTGACCATGAGCGTCCTCTTCGACCGCTCGGAGTCGATCCGCGACTCCGTGAGCGACGTGAAGTTCACCCTCCTCCTCACCGTGGCCCTGGTGGTGATGGTGATCTTCCTCTTCCTGCGCAACCTCTCCGCCACCGTCATCCCCAGCCTGGCCCTGCCCATGTCGATCGTGGGGACCTTCGCCGCCATGTACCTCCTCGGTTACAGCCTCGACAACCTCTCCCTCCTGGCCCTCACCCTCTCCGTGGGCTTCGTGGTCGACGACGCCATCGTCATGCTGGAGAACATCGTCCGCCACATGGAGCAGGGAGAGGGGCCGCTCGAGGCCGCGCTCAGCGCATCGAAGGAGATCGGCTTCACCATCATCTCCATGACCCTGTCCCTGGCCGCGGTGTTCCTCCCCGTGCTCTTCATGGGAGGGCTGGTGGGCCGGCTGCTCCACGAGTTCGCGGTCACGATCGGCGTCGCCATCCTGGTCTCGGGCTTCGTCTCCCTCACCCTGACCCCCATGCTGTGCAGCCGGTTCCTGCGGCCGCCCGCCCAGGAGTCGCACGGTCGTTTCTACCGGGCCACGGAGCGGGCCTTCGAGGCCTCCCGGCGGGGTTACAAGCTCAGCCTGGACCGCGTCCTCCACCATCGGCGCGCGGTCATGGTGGTCTCGGGCCTGCTCCTCCTCGGCACCGTCTACCTCTTCGCAGTGATGCCCAAGGGGTTCATCCCCAGCGACGACACCAGCCAGGCCTTCGCCTTCACCGAGGCCGCCCAAGGCATCTCCTTCGACGCCATGGCCGCGCACCAGCAGGCCCTGGCCGCGATCGTGAAGGAGGACCCGAACGTCCTCACCTTCATGTCCAGCATCGGGGCGAGCGGGCCCAACGCCGCCGGCAACTCCGGGCGCATCTTCATGCACCTGAAGCCGCGCGCGGAGCGCTCGCTCTCCGTGGACGGCGTCATCCGGGAGCTCCGGGTGAAGCTGGCCACCGTCCCCGGCATCCGGGTCTTCCTGCAGAACCTGCCCCCCATCCGGATCGGGGGCCAGCTCACCAAGAGCCTGTACCAGCTCTCCTTGCAGGGTCCCGACACCGACGAGCTCTATCGCTACGCGCCCCGCCTGGAGGAGCGCCTGCGCGGGATCCCCGGCCTGCAGGACGTGACGAGCGACCTCCAGATCCAGAACCCCGAGGTCCAAGTGGCGGTCGACCGCGACCGCGCGATCGCCCTGGGGGTGACCGCGCAAGCGGTGGAGGAAGCCCTCTACTCCTCCTACGGGAGCCGCTGGATCTCGACCATCTACGCGCCCAACAACGAGTACCGGGTCCTCATGGAGCTGCTCCCGGAGTACCAGCGGGACCTGAACGACCTGTCGCTGCTCTACATCCGGTCCTCGAACGGACACCTCGTTCCCCTGGAGGGCCTGGCGCGGGTCAGCCGCACCCTTGGGCCCCTGACCGTCAACCACCTGGGGCAGCTCCCGGCGGTGACCCTCTCCTTCAACCTCCGGCCGGGCACCGCCCTCGGGCCGGCGGTGGCCGCGGTGGAGGCGGCCACGCGTGAGGTGCTGCCCTCCACCATCACCAGCAGCTTCCAGGGAGCGGCCCAGGCGTTCGCGGACTCCACCCGCGGCCTGGGCCTCCTCCTGCTCCTGGCCATCCTCGTCATCTACATCGTGCTGGGGATCCTCTACGAGAGCTTCATCCATCCCCTGACCATCCTCTCCGGCCTGCCCTCGGCGGGGCTGGGCGCCCTTTTGACCCTGCTCCTCTTCCGGCAGGAGCTGAACGTGTACGCCTTCGTGGGCGTGATCATGCTGGTGGGGATCGTCAAGAAGAACGCGATCATGATGATCGACTTCGCCCTGGACGCGCAGCGCCGGGAGGGGAAGACCCCCGCGGACGCGATCTACGAGGGCTGCCTGGTGCGGTTCCGGCCGATCATGATGACGACCATGGCCGCGCTCATGGGGACCCTGCCGGTGGCGGTGGGGTTCGGCGCGGGGGCGGAATCGCGGCGCGGCCTGGGCCTGGCGGTGGTGGCCCCCGTCTTCTACGTCTACATGGAGTCCTTCCACAGCTGGTTCCAGAGGGTGATCCGGCGCCGCCCCGTCCTCGTCTCCCCCGCCGCCTGAAGGATCACTCCCGCTTCACCACCGCCCCGCCCTTCATCACGAACCGGACCCGCTCGAGCTCCGTGATGTCCTTCAGGGGATCTCCCGCCACCGCGATGAGATCGGCGAACCGCCCCGCTTGGAGCGCTCCCAGGTTGTCCTGCTGGTCGAGGAGGGCCGCGGCCACGGAGGTCGCGGAGCGGATGGCCTGCATGGGGCTCATCCCGTACCGCACCATGTAGGAGAACTCCCGGGCTTGGCTCTCCGTCCACGCGTAGCCTCCGGCGTCGGTCCCGAAACTGATCTTCACCCCCTTCTGGAGCGCCTTGCCGAAGGCCTGCCGCTCGAGGTCGACCATGCTCTTCCAGATGGGGGCCCCCGCCGCCGCCCGTCCCTCCGCCACGTAGACGCCCACGTAGATGGTGGGGCACCAGTAGACGCCCCGTCGGACCATGACCTCGATGGTCTCGTCGTCGATACCGTCGCCGTGCTCGATGGTGTCGACCCCCGCCCTCAGGGCGGAGGCGATCCCGTCGTGGCCGATCGCGTGGGCGGCCACGCGCCGGCCGAGCCGATGCGCCTCCTCCACCAGGGCCCTGGCCTCCTCGTCCGTGAAGTTCACCCAGGAGCGCAGGGCGCCGTCCTTCAGGTAGTAGCGGCGATCGGAGTAGTACTTGATCCAGTCCGCTCCCCCCTTCACCTGCTCGCGCACCGCGCGCCGGAGGCCGTCCGCTCCGTCCGCCACCTGCACTCCCTCGGGGACCTTGAGCTCCCAGGAGTAGCCGAGGAGGGGGTAGGTGCCGGTAGGGGCGAGGGCGCGGGTGGCCACGAAGAGGCGGGGACCGGGGACGATCCCGCGGTTGATGGCGGTCTTGACGTCCACGTCGGCGTACATCGCCCCCTCGGTCTCCAGGTCGCGCAGGGTGGTGAAGCCGTTGAGGAGGGCGGTGCGCGCGGCGACCGTGGCCCGGATCGCCCGGTAGGGGATCGACTCCTTCAGGAGCTGCTCGTCGTAGTCGGCGGCGGTGATGTCCCCCTGGAGGAGGATGTGGGTGTGGTTGTCGATGAGGCCGGGAAGGCAGGTGAGGTGGCTCAGGTCGACCACGGTGGCGTCCGCGGGGACGGCGAGCCCGGCCCCCACCGCCTTGATCCGCTCCCCCTCCACCACCACCACCGCCCCCGCGCGCACCTCATCCGCCAGTCCGTCGATGAGGCGGCCGCAGCGGACGGCCACGGGCTTTCCCGCGGCGAGCGAGGGCCAGGGCGTGAGGAGGAGGCCGAGGAGGAGGAGCAGGGCACGGCGCGGGTGGGGCATCAGAACCTCCTGAGGGGGCGAGCGGCGTAGGTGCTCGCGCCCTCCTGGATCTCCAGGAGCTGGTCGGCGCGAACGTGGCGGAAGACCTGGCGCGTCCCGCTGGTGGGCCAGAAGACCTCCAGGGTCTCAACCTCGGGAGCGGAGCCGAGGCCGATCTGCTGGGCCAGGGGCGAGCACCCGAAGGATCCGCCGCTGCTCACCTGGCGGTGGATCTGCCGGGGAGCGCCCTTCGGGCCGGCCACCGTCAGCTTTATGCGGGCCCCGATCGCGCAGCGATTCGTGCGGGTCCCGACCAGGCGTAGGCGGATCCCGTGACGCCCGTGCCCCGGGTTCTCGAACACCACCTTGTGGTACGCGTCGCCCGGAATGAACCCGCGCATGTTGGCGAAGAGGTTCTGGTCGCCGTCGTTGTCCAGGTC
>WNFJ01148060.1_pt1 | contig 12756 bp, 15 predicted proteins | sample 5400461 | NCBI WGS metagenome assembly WNFJ01 (sample SAMN13153349, study PRJNA577476) | soil metagenome | isolation source: 115 cm saprolite on Douglas fir-dominated hillslope | place: USA:California | collected 2013-09-17 | reverse complement strand
ATGTCCTGTATCCTCATCACATTCTCCTTGCTGGTGAAGTGTTTCTTCAAGCTCTTTGATACACACTCTTAGTTCTTTTTGTCTTGCTAAACTTTTATCGGTATTAATACTTTTAAGAAAATCTATCTCCCTTTTGAGATGTTTTATTTCTGCTTGAATTTTTACTTTCATTATTCTTACCTCCTCTCTCAGGCTTAGTTTGCCTGCACCTGCTCAGTTGTTTGAAACTGAGCAAGGACAGAAAACTACAGCAGATTGCCCATTTGGTGAGAATGGGCAAGGAATAGATAAGCTATACTTCCTCAACCTCAAGCTTCACTATTTCGCTTTTATTTACTAATATGTCTCCGTTGTCCCAAAGCTCCATAAATTTATTTTCCGCTTCTTCTGGGCTATTTGCTTCGATCTCCGTACCAGTGTAGTAAAGCCTCTCATCACAAGCTATTCGATACTTCTTCATATGGTTTCTTTGTGTATTCACCTCCTTTGTAGGGTAGCTCCCCTGCTTCTGGCAAGTTATTAGCTTGCCAGTCGGCAGATCAGTTACTCTCTCTCCTGCAATTCCCTTTCGATACTCTCCATTTCCGCCTTGTCTTCCGGCTCTCCGGCATTGACTTCAAGCCAGTCAACAACACATGGGCTATCGTCTCTTGTTCCATCTGTGTTCATCGGGCATTGCATCAGATCGCCGTTTTCAAGCTTGAAATAGCTGCCCTGTGCTATATAGGGATACCACTGCCTGTTTGTTTTCCCTTTCATCTTTTATCTCTCCTTTCTTGACAACCTCAGCAATTTATTGCCATTGTTTAGTTGTCTATTCCTACTCCCAAACTGGATATTTGGAAGTAGTGAAGACACCTAAAAGGGAATAATATCTATCTTTGGTGTCGGGTTGACTGGTAAAGCTAAAACGTCAACTGTTTCAGGCTCTACCCGATTGTTCATAACCTCGCTTGTCGCCTCTGTTTCGCTGTGAGCTAGCAAGCTGTAGGTTATGGTTACTTCGTACTGCTTCAACATAGTTTTCATCTCCTTTCTTTCGCTGGCTGCGACTTCCTCACTGCTTTTTCTCTACCTGCTTGATATAAAACAGATAGACCGTTTTCGGGTACTTTATGACCTCTGCTTTTTCGCTTTCTTTGGCTTTTGGGTCTTTTTCTTCAATAAAGGTTATTGACCTTATTGCTTTCTCGCCCTTTTTGACAAAGTAGCCCTTTGCCTTCCAGGTCTTAAAAGTAAAACAGTTTGCTAGAGGGTTATATTTTGCCGCCTCTTCCTCTCCGTAACGCTTCGCTATCACTTTTCTCACATGGTCGGCAGTGTTGATACTGCCTTGCCATAGAGCCATTTTTCGCTGTGTCATAGACCATTGTTCACCTCCATCTCAGGGAATAGTGTCCCTGCTCTCCCCTGTAAGGCTCATCTTGCAAGGGATTGGCAGAAAAGCTACATTTCCCGCTCGTCCAGTATTCTTCGGGTAAAATATTTAAGGTCATGCCAGAACTGACCACTTTCCAAATAAGCATCTGACATTTTTGATGCAATCCATTTCATATCCCCATCGGTCAGCTTGGCTATTTCATCGGCTGTAAAATACTCATTTAAATCTTCCCGATGAATACTTGTGATTAAAAAATATCCGTTTTTACTCATCATCCTCACCATCCTTTCCGCTTTAAGTTGAAGCATCCTTTACGCTGCCTTGAGCAATCCGTGATAGGCTCTATTGCCTATGGAGAAGTAGGACAATGCTTTCTTTATGGCGTCTGTTTGGCTCGCTTTTTTGGAGTCTCCCACATCTCCCTTTGTTACTCTCCCCTGTCCGTAGCCTACTGGTTTAAAGTCAACTCCCTTGAGCCAAACTTTCACTTGAGCGATAGCTAAGGATGAATTACCCTTTTCTGTTTGATGGGTAACTATTTCGCTTGCTACTTCCTCAAAGCCCCATTGTCCAATCTTAAAAACTATGTTCATAGCATCCACGATATATTGAGGCTTATATCCCGTAAATCCTGAATAGCTGTCTAAACTGATATTGTGCGGTTCTCCGTCCTGAAGCACCTTGTTTACGGCTTTTACCTTGTCCTCTACTGTTTTTGCGTCAAGTACCTGCTGTTTTGTTTGATCTGTCATTCATAAATCACCTCTCTTTCTGCTCTGGTGAGCGTTGGATGAATAAGCAAGGCTGGTATCGTGCTTCTTAGGCTAAGATCATTTAACTTGCCCTCTGCTGGTTAGGCTTCTGGAACAAGCACCTTACTTATCCTTTGCGGGCGTGTTTTATTGCCTCTATAGCTCTTGCGAGCTTTATGTAACATAGGGATTGCTCCCGTCAGCTCCGGTATATCATTACCTCGCTTACCGCTTTGTGCGAACCCGCTTGTTTTTTTAACTAGGTACTTTTATTGACAACTACTCAAAAGAGCGCATCTGGGCGTTTCTGATTTAAGCTACTCTTCCCCTTTCGTAGCCCCTAGTGTTTGTTTTCATGCTAGGCTGTTTGGCTATCTACTCAATCGTAGTCCTACTGACCCTAGTTAGAGCATTGAGGCTTTACTTCCATGCACACCTAGCTTTTGTTTTCCGCATATCAGGGCTATTTGTATCTCTGTCGGCTGGTCTTGATAAGTCCTCTTCTGGAAGTGCCTTACTTCCTGCCGCTTTGTTCGGTTTCTCGTTCACGCTTTCCGTTTCTGCGTCCCTGATTGTTTGGTTAAGTTGTTAATGTGCTAAACTCTACTATTGATATATTAGTATCATACTATTAAAGTAAAAGTAAATCAATATAAAAGGGGTAAGAAACTTGTAAGAAAGTAATATAATGCTATTGACATACTAGTAGACAGTATGCTATTTTCGGGGTATATGGAAGAAAAGAAGCACGTAAAAAAACCGTTTATGATCTATCCAACTGAGGATTTAATACAGGCATATCGGGAATTAGCAAAAGAAAATAACCGTTCTGTGAATGGAGAAATTATTACTGTCTTACAGCAAAACCTTAAACAACAAAAAGTGGCTTAATTCCCCTTATATGACCGCTCCCCTTTGTGGTCGGTGGTGTTGCTGTCAATTTCCTTCTTTCTGAAAATTGCGAGCTGGCCAAACGGTAAATTTTGAGCGTAGGTGGGACGATCCGGATACCTGACTGTCAATACTCTTGGTAATTTTTATTAATTCGATGAAAAAGAAGCATCCAAAGAACGCAGATCCAAGATTTTCGGGGTGTTTATTTCAAGCCGTTGATGAGCAAAGGGGAGTATATCTAGCGGATGAGTCGCCTGGTGTTCTGGGCTGGTTAGGTGGGAAGCGGATCACTAAATAACGAGGACTGCACTACTTCACCTGGCGGGAGTAGCGCTGGCGATCCGGGGTTGGATGATCTAACCTCTCGCGGTTTCTTTTCCCCTCTGACAGTAACCACTCCCTTTGCATCAATAAGAAAAGAAATAAAGTCCCCAGGTGCAACACCTAAGACTTCCAAAAATCCCTGGTCAAGTTGAACTTGCCCCATCTGGCCAACGGTTGTATGCACTTCCGCAAGAGTAAATCGGCGTTCTTGTGGTATCATAACAACTACAAATAAACACGTAAATTGTCCCTACGCGGCGGCTGCATCCTTGTCCGGCTGTGCTTTCTTTTTGATGGGAGTAACAGTCTGTGCAACCACTTCCCACGTTTCCCGTTCAATCTTGTTTTTATCGGTGTACGTGCGAATATTCAGCCTCCCGACGACTTTGACAAAGTTCCCTTTTTTAATCTTCTTTGCGACGGTTTCTGCTAATTTTTCCCAGGTAACAATTGTCACCCACATCGGAGCATCTTTTGTCCTCTCTTCATCACCTTTGAACCTATCAACAGCGATCCGAAAAGCTGTAACCATTTTTCCGGTTTTGGTTGTCCGTTGCTCCGGGTCGTTCCCTACATTGCCGACAAGTTTCACTTCGTTATTTTGTGCCATATATCCACTCACCTCCCCTCAACTTCGCTTTTATAGCGCTTGCTATTTTACGATAGCATGTATCGGTGATACGCGCCAGTTTCGTTCTACATCACGTTTTTAGACCATAATTTCCGACAAATATATAAATCATCATTTTAGTCAAATAAAGCGTCCTACAGCGTTTCTGTGCAGTCAGGGAGGCATTTATCGCTGGGGTTTAGAAAATATGTTTTGGTGGACGTTGCTCTTTCTTGGTGTCATGTTGCCATATGAGATGACGTGAGGTCTCAACCTGCCTATGGCTCTGGCATACGGACAACCTGACAACCATACATACGATAGCAATTGACCCGCACACTTTAAAACTAGCAAAAGCCGAGCGGAAGCTACGTCACCATCACTGGCCGGGTAACAAATGAGTTTTTGAAACCTTTGGGTCTGGGCGCTAAACCCAAACAGATCGTCTATTTAACCCTGACGGAAAATGAGAGACCGAGCAAAGCGAAAAGCAAAACAAATAAAGTGCCGCTCCGCGCTCGTCGCTGGTAAATTTTGGGGGTCTCAATTGGTAGCTCTTTCTGATTGTCTGATTGCAGCATGTCAGGGTCAATATATCCCAGTGGATACTGCTCAGGAAAACTTTTATCGGAAGCTTGCGGTATATCTGCGAGAGGCGGTAAAGTGGTAAGTTTTGGCGCTGGTGTGCGGTGTCTTTGTACGAGTGTTTTGTGTCTTCGCCAGTCTACCCTTCTAATTTTAAACGGTGGCAAGCGGCGATGAAACGCGATAACCTCATGGTCTTTTAGCTGCATGATTGCCTGGGCTGTAAGCAGAGGTACTCCCTGCTCTGATTTTCCTCGACTGAATTCCGCTCCTTCTCGCTCTGTTTGCGATGCCGCATAGCCTGATTTTTTACCTAACCTCTCTTCAAGATATTTTGCCGTTGCCAGGTCTGTAGGTCGGTAGAAGATCATGCTGTCCATGTTGTCCCGCAAGGTTTGCGATCTGGCTTTCCCATAGACTGTTTCAAGTTGTGAGAGGCTTTGGATAGCAACCCACAGAGAGATACCTCTACCCACAACCGTTGTTGCCTGATCCGCTAGCATGGGGATAGCTGTTCGTCCTGCTTCATCGACTAACAAAAGAACCGGTTTACACCCTTTTCCTTCTGCTTTGTCATAAACAGCGATGAGTTCATCAATGAGGTTTCCCCATAACAGCCTCACGAGTGGAGAAAGGGCAAGTAAGTGTTGCTCCGGCCAGCGTAAATACACGCTGACTGGTTTCTCCCCTCTCATCAGCTCTGCTGGTGTAAAGTCTGAACCGGCAAAACCACGGATAACTGTTTCTGTTAATAATGGGCGCATACGTGCGGTTAATGTTCCCCATGCGGATAATAAAAAGCGGTCTGAAAAGTTCGCGTCATTGTAGGCAACGTCTAAAAACTGTACCGCTAGTTGCTCGGACAGGGCATTGAGCCGTTTCGCCGCTGCCTGTAACCCTGACCTGATTATCTGACGAACATAAGGCAGCGGTTGCGCTTTTTCGTATCTTGCTGCAAGAAACAGTTGGTGAAGCATTGTTGTTGCACGCTGCGTAAAGATTGCCCCTTCTCCTTCATCCGGATGAAAGAGTAACCGCGTTGCCTGGTTTAATAATTCCTCCTCAGTGTGTTTGTTTTGCAATGGATCATAGCGGTGACCTATGCCTGTGGGGTCAATGACAAAAACTTTTCCAAGTTTTGCCCTATATCCTGCGGTCGAGGTAAACAAATCTCCTTTGATGTCATTGACAACAACGCTTCCTCCCCAGGTTAAGAGTTGGCTTGTGGCTAACAGCCCCTTTCCGCTTCTGGTTGGCCCGACAATCAGTATACTTCCCAGCTCGCGCCTGGTCGAAAGAGAACGGACAAGGTAAAAGCGACGCAGGCGATTAACACCTAAAAGTAAGCTCAAAGATGAAGGATCGGCGCTTAATAAGTCTGCTAGTTCATGCCGCCTAGCAAAACGCGCTCTGTGCAGTCTGCTGTCAAGCCCAAAGAACGGATAGAAACATGCATAATATCCCCAGAGAGCAAGGAGCATTGAACACATACATGCCAGAGCAAGGATAGAAATATTGGAAAGCGCCGGGAAAACGGTAACGCTGGTGAGAAACCAGGGAGACGCACCTGTCCATAGCTTTATCCATGTGTTACGAGCCAGCATCAGCCGGAACCACAATAGGAAAAGGAAAAGAACCGCGCAAAAACTAAGTATGATAATTGTTAAGGGAGTAGGCGTAGTGAAAGATGCCAAGAACCATGAAAGCATGCGCCACAGAACCGCTGCAATGGTAGAGATTACCCCAACAATGACAAAAAAGAGCAGCCAATGTTTTCTTGTTAGCGGTGCAAGTCCCATTGCGCTTGTTCCCCTTCTCTTGCCTTTCGCTCCTGCACCAGATCGCGCTGTTGTCGTTGCTCTAAACTCGCTTGTGTCGCTTCCTGTCTCATTGCCTGAAAGTCCGCAACATTTAGTTTGCCAGGAACAATAGCCAAGACGTGTACATGACGATGCGGCGCGTGGTCGTTATGCTCTACCGCTACCCAAGAGGTTTGATTGTGTACCCGTTCTTCTAAGCTCTGCATTGTTTTTTCTGTTATTTCTCGCAAAAATAAATCTTTTTCTGTATCTTCTCTTTTTGGATCAGGGCTGATGACAAAGCGAAAAAAGAAACTTCCCTTCTCAGCCTCGTCTATCATCCGGTAGGCTTCCCATTTGCCCATGAGTCCATCAAGGCCGAAGAGTGCTCGGGTCTTTTTCGCTCCATCTTTTCCTTTGCGATGTTGCATGTACCGGATTGAAGCCTTCGCTCCCCCACTGCTTTTTGTGTACGTCGCTTTGACAATTGCCATTAACCATTGTGTTTACTCTCCTTTTCTGTAAACCACTGTTCGACCTCCTCGATAAGGCTTTCTAGCTGAGGCGTTTTATATGTGATTTTCCCCTTTGCCGCGCGGCTTGAGCCGTCGAGAATTTGATTAAGCACTTCTGGGGTAATACCTGGTTGTCTGCCGAGTATGTTGGTGACAAGGCTTCTCGTCTGCTCAGAAGCAAAGGATACACGCACCAGTAACATAGCGAGCTTGATACTGTATGAGCGCATATGTTTCCCAATGGCTTTGTCTATGATGGTGTCTAGCAGTGCCGCGTGTTGGCTATGTAGATTTTGCTGAAGTGCCTGCTCAAGAAACGCCGCGCCGGTTGCGGACACGCTTAACCCTTCCTGCTCTGCTATCCGCTCTAACTCGGCTTTCACTACAGGCTTTACCCATAAGGTGAGATGTACGGTCTTTCGACTCTTGCCTGTAGACGTTCGGGCACGTGTTGAAAATACATCTTTGAGGGTGGGGCGCATCCCTTTTTTGGGTGGAGCAGGCTGTTTGGTGGCTGTGCGGGCGGGGGGAAGAGTGGGGTTATCTTGCCATACACCGCTGCGCGGTTGTTGCAACTTCGCTGTGTTTGACCGTCGGGGTAACGTTTTCTGTGTTGAGTGTGTATTTTCGTTGTTCGTCATAGGAATTGGTGATTTTGATGGTGATTTTCATACTAACAAGTCCGTTTCATTGCATCAAGTAAGAATAATGTAAATACTACTCCAGGCTTCCCCGCGCCGGTTTTTACCACTACCTACCCTATCCTCCTATACGCCTCCCCAGGTTTACGAGGGTTCCGCTTATTCCTCTCTTGCTTGCTTATCGACGCTGCGCGTCGAGATTTTTAATCTGTCAGCGCCAGGTGTCGATGAAGTAACTCAGGTTAACATTCTTGCAGTATCCCTTAGCTGATACTAAGATCAGCGCGTTTGCTTTCGAGTATATAAGGTAGCTTGTGAGCTACAGGAAATACAAAACGGGATTTGGCGTTGTGTGCTCCCTGTAACCGGCAAGCTGATAATTTGTAAATGAGCGACTAAAGTGAGGGTTTGATATGGTCTTCGAGGCCATAAAAAACCTACTTGACAACAAGTAGGCGTTTTGATACTCTAAACTTGTTAGTGAAGAGAGCGTTGCAAAACGCTTTTTTTATTGTCTGTTGAACTAGCATAGACCGCCTTCTGAAGCTGTGTCAAGGAGTAGGTTTCGGGCTTTCGGGTTTTCCCGCTTTCAGGATTTCAGGCTTCCCTGTTTTCAGGTTTTCAGGTTTTCTGGATTTCTTCCTTTCAGGCTATTTGTTGCTCTTTAAATATTCCTCGATAGCACGCTGCACCACTTCATAATCTTTCATCCGGTGTGTTTTCGCAAAGATACTCACCTGTATCTGTAGTTCTTCTTCCAGTTGGGTTGAATATTTGGGAACTTTCCTATTTTCAGGTTTTCGGGCTTTCACGATTGCCTGATTGCCTGTAATCAGGCTTTCAGGCTTACCTGATTTCTTGATTTCATCCTTTCTTCCTATCGGGCTTTCTTCCTTTCGTGAAATCAGGCTTTCAGGCTTTTTCTCTGGAATTTGTTCTTCTGTTGGTTTTTGTATAGTTAGCATGTGCGGCTTTGCGAGATTATCTGTAAATTGGTTTTCTTCTGTATTTTTCTTCGGCTGTGGTTCAACTGGTTTTGGTACGGTTGACTGAAAGAGCTTCTGGTCAAGAGCGGCGAGTTTGGAAAACGGATCTTTGTTCATAGATTATTTTGAACCGTCTTTTTTCGGCTTCTTTTGGGGTTTTGGCGTTCCAAGATTGGTTTGCCGTTCTTTGGCGGCTATTTCAACGGTCTGCTTATCAATCTTAACGTTGCCATTGAGAAACGCGAGGAGTAGGGAATTATCCGCTAAAATACATGCCTCGCGGGGTGTTCCTTCGGAATAGTAGAAAAGTGCGTCAATAGCATCACGTAAAAATGGATGTTCTTTATTGCCACTTGCAACTCTCCAACGAAAGTCTACCATCTGCCGCAGTTCATCGACACCGATCTTATCCAGCGTTGATGCCATCGCAATTCGGCTCCTAAAATTGCGTGCCATTGGATGTGTCAACCTATTGCGGAGTTCTTCCTGGGCAAACAACACAAGCTGTAAGAGCTTCATTTCGTTGGTCTCATAGTTAATAAGCTGTCGAAGCAGTTCCAACAAGGGGAGCCGGAGCGTCTGCGCCTCATCAATAATGAGCGTGATGGTTTTGCCTTTTTCAATTGCTTCTTGATAGAGGAACATCTTAAAGATATCCAGATTGTCTTTATACGCTTTGGAGGTGTGAGGCAATTGAAACTCCTGAATGATCGTTCGGAGCAGAGAATTGGGGGTTGGGTAGCTCGGATTTGTGAGCAAAACGGAGTTAAAGGACTTATCGAGAAATTTCTGATGGAGCAGGCGGGCTAAGGTAGATTTTCCCACTCCAGTATCGCCAACTACAATGGCAAGACCTTTTTTGGCTTCAACTGTAAATTCTGTTTTACCAAGTGCTGTTGAGTGGATCGGGGTCAGAAAAAAATAACGGGGATTGGGAACCGTGCTGAATGGCTCCTCCTTTAAATCGAAGTAAGAGAGGTAGGGCACTGGCATAAGTTATGACAAGTCACCTACCAGAGTAGGGGATATATGACTAACTTGTCAAGTGCCAAAATTTTTTCTTGAAAGTATGTGGTTCGTTACCGCTCCAATATTCCCATTTGCGCTTTTGTGGCAGCGCTCCACATTCTTTCAAGAAGAAAGGAAAGGCGAGCAAAGCCCGCCTCTAAATCAAGAGGCAAGTCGGCTCACCCCTTGCAAGGGAACTCCCGCCGACGCATATGTTGCGCCTCTTGTTTTATTCACCACCCTTTTTAGAGATCAACAGGTATCAAGGGCAGCAGCCCTTGAGAATACAACAAAACAAAGACCTATGAGAGGAGTAGAAAACAAACTAGCAGGAAAGATAAAGCAACTAGGTTTTGACTCACTGACACAACTACCAGCCAGTGATAATTCCGCAACTGCGCCAGATAAACAGAATGGTGTTGCAAAAGTCGGCAAGGTAGAAATTTACAGACCTGCTCCGCATCGCCGCAATAAGGCAAAGAAACACGCCGAATTGCCCAACGGTGTAGAACAATTTACTCTCGAAGAGCTTTTTACCGCAATCTCCGGGGAAGCGGATATTCCGCGTACCATAACAATCAGAGAAAAACAGGCTTATGAACAACCGGGACAGCTTAAGCAACTTGATTTTGACTCACTGGCAGAAATACCATCCGACGATGCTCGCTCAGTTCCAGAGGGAGAACCGGCTGGAAGAGGAATTGGAAGCGACGGCGCAGCAGTTCGCCGATCTGATGTACACACTCGTGGCAGTGAAGAAGATGAGTTATTCCTCAGCCTGGGAGATAGCGATAGACCAGTTCCTCCTGCCGGAAGAAGAAGAGTCAGACTACCGGAACCAGAACCAGAACGAAGACCTTCCCGAGACTTCCGAATAACCGAAGCTCACGGCGTCGGAACTGGCGGATTGCATGAAAAAGCCAAGGCCAATATCACGGCGATCAGGCTCCTAAAAACGCTTGAAGCAGAAAATCGAGACGCCACCGGCGATGAAAAGGCAATGCTGGTGCGCTACTCAGGTTGGGGAGCTTTAGCTGGTGTATTTGAAACAGGCTATCGCAGAAGACAGGAATGGAACGCGATTGCTACAGATTTAGAGCAGCTCCTCACCCCTGAAGAATACGAGTCAGCGCGTGCAACAACCCCGAACGCACATTTTACTTCACCTTTAGTCATTCAGGCGATCTGGAATGGATTGGAAAAGCTCGGTTTGGGGGAAAACATTGAAGTGCTTGAGCCTGCTATGGGAATAGGGCATTTCTTCGGATGTATGCCGGAGGCTCTAAGCGGTGGACATCGGACAGGCGTTGAACTTGACTCTCTCACAGCCAGGATTGCCAAGAAGCTCTACCCCGACACCACTATATTCGCTCAAGGTTTTGAAGAAACACAGCTTCCAGACAACTATTTTGACGCGGTTGTTGGCAACGTGCCGTTTGGCGATTATGCCGTTCACGATCCATCCATTAAACATAGCCTCACTCGCTCCATCCATGATTATTTCTTCGCCAAATCACTGGAAAAGGTGAGACCTGGGGGAATAATGGCGCTTATCACCAGCCGCTACACGATGGACAAGATTGATAATACAATCCGCAAGCACCTGGCTGAGAAGGCCGACCTGGTCGCGGCAATCAGGCTACCCAACACCGCATTCAAGGGTAATGCCGGAACAGAAGTAACAACTGATATTCTCTTTCTGCAAAAAAGACCGGAAGGGAAGGCTCCGGCAGGGGAGAAGTGGACTGAAATTGAGCTAGTTGAAATAGAAGGCCATGCCGCTGCCCTCAATGAATATTACACCCGCCATCCTGAAATGATGCTTGGGCAAATGGCACTCGCAGGCACGATGTATCGCGGAATGGAGCCGACTCTGACAGGAGAGATTTCAGAGGAACGCTTACGGCAAGCCATAGAAGCATTGCCAGAGAGAGTATTTATTCCACGTACGCAAATCTGGGAAATTCAACCAACCGCGCCAATTACAGACCTTGATCACCTCAACGGCGTGAAGGACGGAGGCTACGGGGAGGTTGACGGCAAGATTGTCAGACGTTGTGGCAATCGGTTTGAAGGAACAAACCTTTCCGCGATGGATACCATGAGGGTACGCGGTCTGATGCAGATTAGGGACGCCGTGCGTTTGGTGTTTACCACACAGTTAGACGATGCGCCGGAGTCTCAGATCATCGAAGCAAGGCAGCAACTAAACCGCGTCTATGACCAATTTGTTTTCAGGTTTGGCTGCATCACCTCCCGCGAAAACCTCCGCGTATTCACCGGCGACCCGGATCACCCTTTGCTCTTGTCCCTGGAACATTATGATACAGAAAAGGACACCGCCACCAAAGCAGTCATATTTAACAGGCGAACACTAGAGCGGTACAAGCCAGTTGAATATGTTGAAACTGTGGCAGAAGCTCTTGCCGTATCACTCAATGAAACAGGCGGCATTCATTGGGAGCGCATGAGATCGCTCACCGGTTACAGCGTAAAAGAGATACAGGCAGAACTTGGTAGCCAGGTTTTTCAAAACCCTGAAGGCAGCGATTGGGAAACCGCAGACGAATATTTAAGCGGCGACGTTCGCGCCAAACTGAAATCCGCCCAAGCAGCCTCAGCAATTAACCCCCTCTATCAGCGCAACGTGGAAGCTCTGGAAGCCGTACAGCCTGCAGATATTTTGCCCGGTGACATCAATGCACGACTTGGAGCACCCTGGATACCTAAAAGCGATATTGCGGATTTCATTGCCCAAACTTTGCAAGTTCCAAGTAGCAATGTTTCCATCAGTCATGCAGGAGAAATAGCCACCTGGTCTGTCAAGCTCGAATATTCTGCCTTCAACGCAGTCAGCAATACAACCACTCACGGCACAAAGCGTATGCGGGCATCTGATCTGATTGAGGATGCTTTAAATATGCGGGTACCTACAATTTATGACATTCTCCCGGACGATACCCGCGTTATTAACCAGACAGAAACCATAGCCGCTAGGGAGGCACAGCAAAAACTCAAAGACCGATTTGCTCAGTGGATGTGGGAAGATCCATCGCGCACAGAGCGGTTGGCAAGGCTCTATAATGATAAATTTAACACTATTCGCCTTCGCGCCTATGACGGGTCGCACCTAACTTTCCCCGGCATGAACCGCACAGGCCTGCGAATAGGAGACCTTGACCCACACCAGAAAAACGCGGTCTGGCGGATGTTGCAAAACAAAAACACGCTTATAGGACATTGCGTCGGCGCGGGAAAGAC
>WNFJ01132123.1_pt2 | contig 12758 bp, 15 predicted proteins | sample 5400461 | NCBI WGS metagenome assembly WNFJ01 (sample SAMN13153349, study PRJNA577476) | soil metagenome | isolation source: 115 cm saprolite on Douglas fir-dominated hillslope | place: USA:California | collected 2013-09-17 | reverse complement strand
GACGACCGGCGCGTCACCGGTTGCGTCGCCACTCACCAACGCACCGCCGCTAACTGGTCAGATGGGCGGTGACTACTGTCCCGTCTCGCACCCAAATGATGCCGCGTGTTGGAAGGGGTCGTTTCTCAATACGGGGCCGGCCATCCGCCAGCTGGCCATGATCTTCGTCGTTGGCGGCGGTTATGACGACTGGTTCGCACACCACTCCAATGGCACACTGTCCGGCTTCTACACGACTGCCGGCTGCAATGTAGAGGCAGCGAACACACGCATCGTGTGTGGAGCCGTAGGACCCGGAGCCAGTGTCGACGTCTATCTGGGGGGCGATATAACGACCCGCGGCGCGTTCCGATATGCCGTGAAGTTCGCGGACATATCCTCGGGATCACCCGTGTACGTCAATCAGCATCCAGATGGAACACACGACGTCGTGTCCTGGACCGAGGTCATCAGTTAGTACGTTGTGTCGGTGATCGATGAGCGCCAGGCCGTGCAGCGCCTCGTGACCGTATGCCCGGGCTTTGAGCCCCATTGGTTGGCGTATTTGGACTCGTGGGAGGGCAAGCCGTCGGGTGAGTACAACGACATCTCGGTTCTGGCCGATTGGATTATCGGCCGAATGGCAGCTGGGGCCACAGATTGCTTCCCCGAGGTGTTTGACGAGGTTGAGAGCTTGCTCGTCGGAGCCACGAGCGAGGTCAGAAATGTCATTGTGATTGGATTGCTGGAGGACATCCAGAACGTTTCCAAAGACCACCACGTCGATCCTGACATCGCGTTGAGCTATCTGGGTCCGGAATCTCGAAAGGAGTGGTTTTTCCTAATTCGCCACGTTCAGCGCGACTGGCCTGGGCGATCTCAGGACGAAAGCTGAGTCGGCTGGGCACCGCCGCGCCAGGCAAGCCGTATCCACTGGCCATAACCCTTGCCGGCCGAGGCCATCCGCTTGAGGCTCAATCGCCAACGGTGCCCGGCGTGCAGGCACAATTCAGTCATGACCGGAGTGTTGGCACGAAAGGTTCTAGCTCACCTCTCACGGCCCCCCGGGAGCCGCGTCACGGGAAATAGACACCTCTCCCGCGGAACGTCAATCGAAGTACTGCGCCAGCGCCCCGAGGATGGTCGTGTCGAGGTCAAGCTAGCCGATGACCCAGCTTCGCCCACGTTCTTGGTACCGGCAGACGCCATCGATCCGGCCACGGCCCGCGCCATGTCGATACATCGGACTCCTCGTCATCGGCGTTCATCAGGTGGAGCCGTGCCGGTGGATTGGAAGGCCGGTGATGGTTTCGGCTAAACAGAGGTTCGCATAGTCTCTCGCTATGCCGAATGCGCTGCGTATGTCCCTTCTTGGAGTCGTCGCTGTCAGCGTTAGTGTGATGGGCTCGTGGCTTGGTATTACTTGCGATCTCGTCGCCTGCGTGAAGGGCGCGGTGATATTCGCGCCATGCCCTTCGCGCTGTTCGGCAGGTACGGCCTGCCATGGCCCTACGCGGCGGTCGCCATTGTGGTAGGCACTCTAGCGCTCGTAGCCTTCATTCGCGGCTAGGCCCGGACGATGCTTCTGATAATGGCTTGTTAGCGAGGTCAACCCGCCCTCGCGCGCGCGTCATCATAATCACGATTTCTGAGGCAGCATCTAATCACGATTTCTGAGGCGGCATCGCGCTGCCGGTTTCGCGAGACCTAGGAACTGCCACTAGCCGAGAATTACATAGGCGTGGGCTTCGTCAAGTCGCGCACTTGACAGGGTAAATCACTGCCGATACGCTTTAATCAATCGACATAAGCCGCTGCGCCCGAGGCGCATAGGTGACCGGCCTACGGATACGGGGAAGGGGGCCGTTGCGATGGTGGGGCTCCGCGTCGCGCTTATAGCTGCGCTAGTTGTCTTTGGGACTGCGTGCGGGCGGGCTCCGGTAGACGCTGGCGAGAGTACGTCTCAGCAATCGCAAGCTCAACCGCCCATCGAGCAACCAACCAGCGCTCCCAGCAGTTCGCTTTGGCTGCGCTACTCTGACTCTGATTATCAATTCAGCATCACCTACCCGCACAATTTCACATTCGAGCGCCTGCACGGCGTACCTGGGACTGGTCTCCTCATGGCCTATCGTGCCGTTGATCCGATCTTCATCGGAAAATACCCTCGCGGCCAACTCGAGATTGCCATCTACACACAAGATGCTGCCACTGTGGGCAGCTGGATAGCTAGGCACTCAGGGCCTCCAACGTCTTCTGATCTCAAGCGCTATTGGTCGCCTCCTGCGAATCAGGTACCAGTAAAGGTTCGAGGCCACGATGGCATCTCATTCGACTGGACTCCCGACATTGGCACCCGCGCAATACACGCAACTGCTTTTTTCGTTAGAGGTTCTTATGTGCTCGTGATCCAGTGGTGGTCTGTCGACCAAACATACGGCGTCATGCTTCAGCAGTACGACCGTCAAATGCTGGACGACGTTGAGGCATGACTGGGCGGAAATCAAGAGGTTGGTCTCGGCATATCGCGTTGGTTATGCTCTTGAGCCTGCTGGCGTTCGTTGTGACCATCGCCCCCGCCAACAAGGTCTACGCGAACCAGCTGCCCTATTACAATCTTCCATGGGCTGCCGGTACGGCACACACGGTTACACAGGGCAATGGCGGATCCTACAGCCACCAGGTCGGCACTTATGGGCAGTACGCCTGGGACTTTGGCGGCGATGGTTGGACCATTTATTCGTCAAGGTCTGGTGCAATTGCTGGCCTCAAGGACAGCTACGGAACGGGTGGATGCGATAGCTCCTATGCAAACATGGCTAACTATGTCGTTGTACGTAGTACTGAAGCCGACGGGACAAACCACGACGCGCTCTATCTACACGTAGCTCAGGGATCGGCGTCAGCTCGTGTGAGCCTGAACCAACCCGTCGCGAGCGGCACCGCATTGGCATTGACAGACTCATCCGGATGGGTATGTGGAGCGCACCTTCACTACATGGTTATGAATCCGTGTTCCGCGCTCTGGTGGTGCCCAAGTGTCCCGTCGAGCTTTCTCGATCCAAGCGTTCTGCAGCAAGACGCAGACGGCGTGCCGCTCGTTAATCAGTCTGTGGTGTCCAGCAACTCTGGCCTCACTATCACCTCCATTTCCGTGCCGGGCAGTACTGTGACGGGCGGTCCGGTTTGGGGTGGTACGAGAGTGGTCATAACGGGGGCGGGTTTCAGCGGAGTCATGGGGCCAGCGGGCGTCATGTTTGGCGCCGACGCTGCCGCCAGCTACACCGTGGATTCCGCGACGCAAATTACTGCCTACAGTCCACCTTATGACCCAGGAACCGTGGACATTACAGTCAACAACAACGGATTCAGCAGTGCTGCCTCCAACGTAGATAGGTTCACGTTTGGGTGCACCATCATGGACGTCCCCACCGCCGCAGCGGTAACAGCTACGACAGTCCGCATCTCCGCCGGAAACGCTTCAGGGTGTGTCAATAAACTCTACCGGTATTGGATCCTGCCGCCGGGTGGCGACTGGTATATGGTGCAAGACTATTCACCGGCCGCATCGTTCGATTGGGACACATCCGGCCAACTTTCCGGCAGCTATCACTTGGGTGTATGGGTCCGCGACGCGGCCAGTTCGACCGCATCTGACGCGGTCAACAGCACCCCATACACGTTGTCGGTGGGTACCACCGCCCCGACTCCGCCGTGCGCGGGAGTGCAAGTCTCCTTCTCGCCGGCATCTCCTCCTCCCCAGGCAGGCACACCTGTGACCATCACTGGCACCGCCAATGGTTGCCCGAACCCTCAATACGAGTTCTGGATTCAGCCTCCAGGAACGACTACATGGCAGCTCGTGCAGAGTTACAGTTGGAACACAGCGTTCACCTGGAACACCAACGGATTGACTGCAGGGACATACACGGTTGGGATCTGGGTACGCGACGCGAGCGGCACCGGGGCGACTCCTACCAGCTTGGGCAGCGCTGACGCCTTCGTTTCTTCGAAGTACGAACTGAAGGCTTGGCCGTGCACGAATGTGACTGATTCGGCGACGCCGCAGGCGCCGCAGCCTTCGGGCGCGTCTGTCACGATCACTGCAGCTACTACTGGGTCGTGTCCTAACCCGCTCTACAGGTTTCTGATCCAGCCGGTCGGATCGAGCACGTGGATGGTGGCAAAGGACTACAGCAGCAACCCTATATTCGTATGGAACACCACGGGCTTGCTTGGCGTCACCTACAGCCTTGGTGTTTGGATTCGCGACGCGAGTAGCACAGGCACATACACAGTCAGCCTGGGCAGCTACGACTATCCATTCAGTGTCCCTTACGCCCTGAACCCTAAATCTACTTGTGCGACTCCGAGTATGTCGTCAACGCCAAGGTCGCCATCGCCGGCGGGCACGACGGTCTCATTTACCGGAAGCACCACCGGCTGCACATACCCCGCGTATGAGTTCTGGATGCTAGCCTCGGGCACAAGCACCTGGCAGTTGCTGCAGGCGTACTCGGGCGACCCAACCTACGTCTGGGACAGCACCGGCGCAGCGGCAGGCACCGAGGTGTTCGGGCTTTGGGTCCGCGATGCCACCAGCCCAGGCGGCACATGCAGCCCCGGCATGGGCTGCGACGACGCCAGTGTCCCCAGAAACTACACGGTGACGGTCACCCCGTGCACCTCGGTCAACGCCTCGGCAGCGCCCAGCACCGTGGCTTATGGCGCCGGTACCCACGTCACCATCACCGGCGTCGGCTCGGGCTGCCCTAGTCCTCTTTACGAGTTTTGGATGCGGCCTGCCTCGTCGAGTACTTGGCAGCTAGTGCAGGGCTACTCCACAAGCGCGACATACGATTGGAACAGCTCCGGCGCCGCTGTCGGCACCGTGTACTTCGGCGTTTGGGTCAAGGACGCCAGCAGCCCGACGACAACTTTTGATGCAAACATCCCCACCTCAGTTTCTGTTGTCTGACACTATGAGGCTGGATCCGCGTAGTGAGCATCGCAATGAGCAGGCATCTACGGATGCTTGCCAACGCTGGGCCTGCGTTGCTAGAACCGCTTGCAGTCACTGAAGCCGGAGGTCAATCCGTACAGCAACGCCGGCGATAAACCATGGCAAATGGCGACACTCGGCGGCACTCAGCGAATTCAGACCGCCATTTCTGAACGGACTGCAGAGATCTGTTAACCGCAAGGTTCAGGGTTCGAATCCCTGGTCCGGAGCCAAATTCGAACTCGATTCGCTCGACCAACCGTGGTGGTCACGGGTATGGGATAGCAACCGGATAGCAACCGGATGGCAACCGATGCCCGCAGGAAGAACTGGCTCAAGCCCGATAGAGAGATAAAGCTGGGCCGCAGGTTTCCCAAAGCGAATCGGCCGACCAACATTGGAGCGGACGCGAGGTTTAAGCGCGACTAGGAGTCGCACCCGGGAGTCGCCATCGCGAATAAACTGACGCCGGATGGACTGCCCCTCATCCAATCGCGCTGTGGCCTTCCAGCCGCAGCAAGTACATCTCGGGATCGGGCCGGACCCAGTTAAGGGCAACATTCAAGCTCGATCAATGCTGTGCCCGGCCTGCGGGCGAGCAATCGTGGTGCTACGGGCACGACCGGTGCTGCAAATGGGTCCGACGGAATCTTTTCGATTTGGCCACGCTCCACCGGACGACCTCCAGCGCCGCATGAGGTGCCAGGGCCAATCGCACAGGACTACAGAGTTGTCGCTCAAAGCTTGGCGGATGAGTTGGAGTCTGCCTTCAGGTCCCGAGGCGGGTTTCGGTTGTGAGCCGGTCGAGCGGTGAATTCAATGATGCCGAAGCCTTTAGCCGCCACTTGGCCGATCGAATTGTGCCGCTGCAGCCCTTGCTGCGCGAGCACATCGACGATAACTTTGGCAGTCTGTTGCCACACGTGTTCATGGGTGAAGTCGCAAGATGGTATCTGTCGCACGCCGACGCGGTTCAGCCGCCATCGGATGTGAGGCTACTCATCGACTTGCTGGACGAGGCACTGGTAACCGGCGCCCCAGATGTGAGCGAATTGGTGTCAGTGTCTTTTGTGGAGAACATGCCCGCACCACCGAATGGTCGGGGAGCGTTGGCCCATCTTGGACCTGCCCTGAAGGCCGACTATCAACGGTGGACTGGCGTTCAGTTGTAAGTGACGGCGATGACTCCTGCGTCTCGGCATCGTCCTCAAATCCTTCAGCGGGAATAGCGAGCCCTAAGCCGGTCGCGGCGGGTCTCAATTCATCAACCTGAGCCGCCACCGAATCGCGATGTGGAGCGCCATTGACAGTCCCTCCGATCCGTGCTAAATGTGCCGCGTCCCGGTACGGTCGGCCGAGCCTGCGGTCGACGCCTATAGGAGGTTTGCTGATGGTCACTCTCATCAGAAGTGCGGCGATCAATGGGAACGAGAACCAAGTGAAGGCGATGGAGTTTGCCAAGCACATCGGTAAGTATGTGGATGGAAAGTTCGGCTTCTCCAACGTCCAGGTCGGAGTCGAGGTTTATGGTCATGTAGGTCGCATCTACTGGATCGGTAAGCACGACAGCCTGGAGTCGTTGGGTCGTGGTGCTCAACAATCAATGACCGACGCTGGCTACCTACAGGAGCTACAGAAAGGGGTAGGCCTCTTCGTAGCAGGCTCAATCCGAGACACCGTGATCGCCAGCATTTAGCCAGAAGACGCAACCTTCGCCTCCCTGGCCTGGATTGGTCTTTCCACCGCAAGGCTCCATCAGAGTGGGCCCGCGCTGGCCGGACCTTGATAGCAACGAAGCGGGCGAGTGGCAATCCGGTTTCTTTGGGCGCTATGACTCCCGCGGCGTCGCGGGCCAGCCGTCCATGACACAAACCTGGCGGACATATTCCATCGGTAAGGCTATGGGCTGCGCACGATTAGCTGTCGCGACGATTTCGACTTATCAAGCTCTAATCCTGCCCACAAGGCATGAAGCAAAGCGATTCCGCAACAGGTGAGTCTGGCACTCGTACTCGCCGGGGGCGGCATCACTGGTGCGGCGTGGGAAGCGGGCATCCTGAAGGGGTTACGCGATGCCAGCACGGACTTGAGCGCCGCGGACCTGATTATCGGCACGTCGGCGGGTGCCATGGTCGGTGCGGTAGTCGCTGCCGGGCAGCTCGATGCACTCTATGAGCGGCAGATCGGTCCGGTGGATAGCGCTGTAGAGCGAGCGGCTGTGGTCGACTTGGCCAAGTTCGCGAACGCCCTCAGTGCCAGCGGGACATCGCAGAAACCTGCAGCCGAGATACCGCAGTCGGTTCGTGCACGCCTCGGCCAGCTCGCTCTCGCGGCTGAAGTTGACTTCACAGAGGAGGATCGGCTGCGGACAATGGCGTCACGCCTTGGATTCGACAGCTGGCCAGAACGTTCGCTCATGATCACTGCGGTCGCATGTGACGACGGCGCCCTGATGATCTGGACTAAGGACTCACGAGTTCCGCTGGTCGCGGCCGTGGCCTCGAGCTGCGCTGGGCCCTTCGTCTATCCGCCCACCACAATCGCGGGCCGCAGATAGATGGATGGTGGCATGCGGTCGGGAGCAAACGCAGACTTGGCGCATTGTTCGCGCCGCATTGTGGTCATAACTCCTGGAGGCGCCTCATCGTCTTTCGGGGGGCGCTCACAGTACAGGTCGAAGCTCTGCGAGGTCAGGGGGCGAAGGTCGTCGTCATCGAGCCCGACGCAGGTGCCGTGATACTCGGACCAGGTGCCCTCGATCCGGCGCGTCGCAGAGCGGCTGCTGAGGTTGGTTACAAGCAAGCCGCCGCAGTGGTCGCGTCGCTAAGCGATGTGGTGACGGTGTAGGCAGCGACGAGAGCCGAATTGGACTTGTCTGCTGGCCAAAATAGATGCTCTTGATAACGACCTGGTATCGATAATCAGAAGATATCGCTAGCGGCGCTCACGCGGAGCCGTGTCGACTCCTTGCCCGATGCCGCAAATGACGGTGAAAGTTCTCTCGGGCCCAGTGGACTAGGTCCCCATGCGATCGACCAGCAGAGCGCGCACTCCGTAAATGAACTAGGACGAACGAAGCCACACCTGCAGGCTGCGCTACACAGGAATGGCTGAGGCGTGCTCCATCGTAAGGAGCGCCTCACGGCGGCTCGCGAGGCGGCTTCGCTCGTAGGCGATGATCGCGTTCAGCTTCTCGGCCGGTACGCCATCGAGTTTGCTGGCCTCGACATGAGCCAGGAAACTAACGGCCTCGTCAAGGAAGTAAAGACTGGTCGGCGGATGCTCCCGCCAGAAGCTGGACGCTTCATCGACCAGGTGCTCTCCTAAGACGACACACGTGAGCGGCGCCATCGCCATGAGCTTGGTCAACCTCCAGCCCTTATGGAGCATTCGGGTGACGTCCATACCCCGGTCCTGGGCGCACTCGACCAGCCTCTGACGCTCGAGCCCAGTGAGCGCGTCCCCGTTCGGAGGTCCGGACGAGGCGACCAGGTCTCGGAAGTCCGGCTCGATCACGAGCCGTGCCAAGGCGGTCTGAAATGCCCGCTGGCTCAAGCCGGCGCCGACTCGACGACTGGCTGCTGTCGCCGCCACGCCGCCTGAAGCGCGAAGAGCTCGTCTCGTAGCCGGTCCTCGCCCAGTGTTGGCACCCAGGAACCAACGACTTCCAGCGTCACGCCGCGCAAGTTGGGGCAACGGGGCAAAGTCCATTCCAACAAGCCCCAGACCTCCCAGGGAAGCGGACCTGAGTGCGCATCGAGATAGAAACCGTCCTTCTCCATGCCACCTGCCACGTGGAGTTCGAGCACATTGCTAAGGTCAATCGCTCCGAGCAACTCCAGCGGGTCGAAGTTGTGGTTGCGGCTATTCGTGTGAACGTTGTGCAGGTCGAGTAGTAACTTGCAGCCGCTCGATTCGCAAAGTTGGTTGAGGAAGTCGGCTTCATTCATCTCGGCGCCGCTGAGTTTGAAGAAGTAGACGTTGTTCTCAATGAGGAAGGGCACATCGACAAGGCGCCGGATCTCGATGATCCGCGGTGCCAGCAAGTCGATCGTCTCCTGATCGAAGGACAAGGGCATCGTGAGCCCAACGTTGACCTCAGCGCTCCCGTGTTCGGCAAGGTTATACGAGAGATGGTCGCTATGCCACGGGAAAGCAAACCGATCTCGCCAGTCCGCCATCTTGAGCACCTGGTCGCGATTGAAGCGGTGTGCGCTGCCAATAGAGAGCCCGATTCCGTGCGGGATAACCGGGATTCGACGATTCACGTCCTCGAGGAAAATCATTGTTTCGAGGTCCTCGACATAACGCGGCTCCCGGCCAAGCCCGAGGTCGGCCCAAACCGTATCGGGGATCACCTCTAAATAGTTGATTGGGCTGGCCGGGTCCTCGATGAAGGACCGTAGAACAGCCTGGTAGGTCAGCCCAATCCCCAGTTTCAACGCCGAGACATGCCTGCTATCGAGTGCGGCTGAGGTCTTGCTCGAAGACGAAACGCTCCAAGCCGCTGAGACAACCCCCGCAACCCATGAACTTGAAGACCGATTCCACCTCTTGAACAAGCTGCTCGAGCTTGATGTTGGGGGGGACACCGACGACCACTTGCTTAAGAGCCGGGCGCTTTCGGGTGGTGGATTCGGCCATGCTCGAGACCTCCGATTCGAACTGTGAGCCCAGAGAGGGCCCACTCAATTTGAGAATACACCCTCGCTTGACAGAAACGGGTCTCGTTATGCCTCCTGCAAAGCCAACCACTTGACGTCGGCTCCGATCGCCAATTTCTGATTCGGAACAAAAGGCAGGCTCTTGGAAGTACGCGGGAATACGCCAGACTTGGATAACAGGCGCCTGACCAGCTCGGTCATCTGCGCGTAGCCACCTGACATTGCGTCAAGTAGATACTTGACGAAGTGGCCGGGCGAGCGCATTGTAGTTGCACCGCTCTTCGCCCGGGAGCCTAGCCGTCGCGAGCGATGGCGAATGGCTGCCTCCTCATTCAAAGTGGCGATGCCGGCGGTGCACTGGGCCGACAAATGGAGGCGAAATCGGTTGACGCTCGGTGACGGGATTCGTCGCAATGTCGCGAAGGTGACCCCCGGTGAGCGTCAACGTCTAGCCGCGGCTTTTGTCGCGCTGGACACCGATCCTCGGTTCGTCTATCCCGACGGTGTGACGTATTGGGATAAGCAGGAGGATATCCATAAGAACGCCCATGCGGCAGGGCAGGACGTTCACGGTGGCCCGGCGTTTTTGCCCTGGCATCGGGTGTTGATCAATCGTCTCGAGGCGCTGCTCCGTGAGGCGGATCCATCGGTTTCATTGCATTACTGGGACTGGACGGCCGACCCGCGGGCGAGCAGTGGCGGTGTTGGCGGCGTCGTGAATCTATTCACCAATCAGGTCATGGGCAGCGCACAGGGGCCGGCCGGACCGCCTTTCCAGAACTTCGAATCCACTGAGGGTGGCGGCCATCCCACCATATGGCGACAAGTGGCGGGCGGGGCGCCCCCGGTGTCGTTGCCTCCGCTGGCGTCCGACAATGTCATCGTCACGACCGGCGACGCGGCTCCTCAAAACCAGCAGTTCCACCAGTTCGATACCGCCGGAGTCCACCCCGCGCACGACACAGCTCACGGATATATCGGAGGCACTATCTCCGAGGAGCATTTCTCGTTCCACGATCCGTTCGTGTTCCTCTTGCATTCGGATGTCGACCGCCTGATTGCCAGGTGGCAGAACTCGGCCGGTCACAGTTGGCGGCTCGATCCGGCGCAGGTGTATGGGCTCGACGGTGCAAGCCCGACCGTGGTACAGGACCTCCAGCCGTGGTCGGGAGGCTCAGGGCTTCGCCCTTGGACAGCGCCCGACAACCAACAGGTCCCTACCAATGCCAAAGACCTCGACGTTGTGATCCCGCACCTATACGACGTTGTACTCGCCAGCACGCGGGTCGCCCAGGACGCCGACGGCCGCCTCGAGGTGTTCGCCCGCGGCGATGACAACGCGGTGTGGCACATCTGGCAGGTCGCCCCGGGAGGCGGCTGGTCGGCCTGGGCCTCACTCGGTGGGGTTATTCACGGGCGGCCGGTAGTCTTCCAAAACGCCGATCTCCGTCTTGAGGTCTTCGCCCGCGGCGACGACAACGCCTTGTGGCACATTTGGCAGATCGCCCCGAATGGCGCTTGGTCGGGTTGGTCGTCGCTAGGCGGCAACATTCCGGGAGAGCCGGTCGCATGGCTCAACGCCGACGGGCGTCTGGAGGTGTTTGCCCGCGGGGATGACAACTCCGTGTGGCATATCTGGCAGACGGCGCCAAACAACGGATGGTCAGGCTGGGCGTCCCTCGGTGGCAATGTCGTCGCTGAGCCGGTCGTCTACGGTAACCAAGACGGCCGGCTGGAGATCTTCGCCAAAGGGGACGACAACGCCGTGTGGCACATCTGGCAGACCGCACCAAGCAACGGTTGGTCAGCTTGGGCATCTCTTGGCGGCAACCTGCAAGGACAGCCCGCCATCTTCCACAACTGGGATGGTCGCGCTGAGGTCTTCGCTCGCGGGGACGATAACGCGGTGTGGCACATCTGGCAGTCCTCACCAAACAATGGCTGGTCCGGTTGGGCGTCTCTCGGGGGCAACATTCCGGGGGACCCGGCAGTGTTCCAAAACGCTGACGGAAGGCTTGAGGCTTTCGTTCGCGGGGACGACAACGCCTTATGGCACATTTGGCAGACGTCTCCCGGCGGCAACTGGTCGGCATGGGCGTCGCTGGGCGGCAGCATCCAAGTCAACCCAGTGGTCTTTCAGAACCTAGACGCACGGATCGAAGCGTTTGCAATTGGCGAGGACAACGGTTTGTGGCACATTTGGCAAACTGCTCCCAATGGCGGCTGGTCGGGCTGGGCATCCCTTGGTGGGAAGCTGCAAGGCCTGTGACTATCCGCTGACGATGCCGACCCAAAATGAAGGCGACGCGACTGGAAACCGCCCCGGGGACAAGCCAGCCACGTCTCGGCGAACGCCGATCCCGTCGTCAGGGTTACAGTCCCGATTACGCAGGGCACTTGCACCTTTCGAATCGCCATACGGAGCTATCGCAGTAGCGGATTGGCTGAACGAACTTCGGGTCGTAGGTGGTTCCGATTTCGGGAGGTTGGCAGCTGAACAGGACGGACCCCCGGGGATGTTTTGGGTCGTCAATGCAGCACCGAGTCACGAGGAGGAATCGTGATGGCTAAGCCCTTGGTGAGCCAACTCGAAGAGGCAAGAGGTCTGGTGTTGGCTGGCAAGCAGCCATCGTCTACCAAGGCCTTGCAGAGTCTGATAGAGAAAGTAAGACTCAGGGTTGTGGCAGCTGTCGTTGCGGACCCAGACGTGCGGCGACGTCTTGACGGCAGACGGTTCCGTGTGGTGGGCGGCGACCTGATTGATGAAAAGCCGTCTGAGGGCGGCAGAACCGCGCTCCGTATGGCAGAAGTCGGGATCTACGACTATGACCGGAATGTGCTTCAGATCGCTATGGTTGACCTTCGCCGAGGCACCGTCGTCAAAGTCAGGGAGAGCTCGGGATCTCAGCCGCCCCTAACCGAGGAGGAACTTGCGGAGGCGAAGGAGATTGCCCTAGACACCCCCGGGTTGCGGTCGCTCCGCAGGTTGCGCGCCCTTCAGATCGGGGCAGTTCCCTCCCGACTGAGCTTCTCCGAATCCAGCCCGGTGCGTGGGCACCGCTGTTTTGCGTTGTATTTCTGGCTCGGCGGCAATAAGCCTAGGAAAATTGGAC
>WNFJ01560612.1_pt2 | contig 12759 bp, 19 predicted proteins | sample 5400461 | NCBI WGS metagenome assembly WNFJ01 (sample SAMN13153349, study PRJNA577476) | soil metagenome | isolation source: 115 cm saprolite on Douglas fir-dominated hillslope | place: USA:California | collected 2013-09-17 | reverse complement strand
CAGGAACGTGGACAGCACATCCGAAGGCAGGTTGACCAGCAGGTCCAGCTCCGTTTGTTGCGGGCAGGAGGGAAGGGTGCCCTGCCAGGCCGCCTCCTGGCGACGGGTGGCTGGTCGCACCTTGAGCTGCTTTTGCCGCAGATGCGAGAGCAGGTAGTTGGTGCGCTGCTCCAGGCGCTCGCGACTCCCCGCGTGGAGCCCGATAGTCATCTGCACCGTGAAGACCTTCATGCGTCGGCTAGCGAGAGCATGGACCACCCGGCGGATCTGCTCGGCCTCGATGTTCTGGCTGGCTTTTGAGATGCGCAGCGTTTTCTGGTCGCCCAGGCGCCGGCTTTCCAGTTTGACCAGTTGCATCTCCAGCTTTTTGGTCATAAAGTCCGAGTCGATCGGGGTGAAGGTGCTGGCAATCACCATGGGGAGTCCGAGTTCGGAGAGGTCCCCGATCCATCCACACAGGAGCTGGTGCCCGTAGCCGGTGATGTGAACGTAGCGCTGGTAACGCGTCTTCCCGCGTACTTCGACTTCCAGGACATCAGGGAGGACATCAATCCTGGACGGAGCCACCAGGTCGGCCAGGCGCACCACCCCGACCTCGAAGCGGGCCTGCTCATGCCTGCTCGTGAACACGAACGTACCGTGGAGGCCCCGAATACGCTTCTGGTAGGTGCGGCGGCCAGCTTTGGTAGAGGACCGGCATTCCTGGGTCTTGGCTCCGAGAGGCAGCATATGAGGCTGCTCAGTTGCCAAGTGTGGTGCCGGCTCCGATGCCGCTAACTGGGTTGTCAGTGCGAGAGCTGCCTCCGTTGCCTCGCCGATACTCTCAGGTTCAAACGATGGGATCTCGGCACCGAGGGCGATGCAGGAGGCGAACTGCTTGAGGAGATCGGCATCGTCGAGCAGCCACGCCCGCACTTCGAGTTGCTGAAGAATCTTTTTTACCACCGAGATGCGAATACGCAGCTGGTCGAGCACCTGCTTGCGCGAGACCTCCACCCGCTTTGGCCTGGAGAGCATCTTCCAGAGGAACGAGAGCACACCGCCGGGCGCTGATCCAACAGCTTGCCGAGCGGCTTCTTCTCGAGCGGAAGCCGAGACCACCACAAAGTGCCGCGTGATGGTGCAGTTATGCAAGTGGCTCTCCTGGTACGCTATGCTGGCCTTCTGTAATAAGGCCAGCCGGGGCGTCTGTGCGAGCCTGGAGAGCGCCTGCTTCTGGACGCGCAAGGGCTTGTAATTCGCGACGTGTACCTGTTCCGTGTGAGAGATGAACTGCAGTTGGAACTCGAGGCCGGTGAGGAACGACTCGAACCGCCCGAACGCCCGCACCTGGTCGGCTTCCGGCAGGTAGCGGATGTTGCGCCCCTCGCATTCCAGTACTACCCAGAAGCGACCCCGAGCGCCACCTTTGCCCCCCGGCTCGCTATAGCCTGCGATCCCCCCCTCGAGCGAGTCCAGCGCAATCCATGTCGTCTGCACAGCTGGCACGCGGCCTTTCCGTTTGCGTGCGGCTGCCAATTCGTCGAGCGAGTGCCAGGTGGTGTGCTTTGGGACGAAGAGCTGCCGCCCGTAGAGGTAGAGCCAGTGGAGGAGCGTTTGGTCCTGGACTTTCCCATGCACCAGGATGAGCACCGGAATGGCCAGTAGCACCGAGACCGCGATGCGGGCTATCAGTGGGAGCGAGGCCGTGATCGACAGAATACCGATGCCCGCCCCAATGTCGCTGAGGAGCTGGGTGAGGGACATGCCAAAGATCTTCTCTTCAAATTGAAAGAGATGGCCCGGCACTTCTTTGACCAGTGGGTGTTCCTCGTGCTCGTTCATGACGTTCTATGAAGCGGCGAGCTTCCAGTGGTACGTGCGTGCTACACGGAACCACTAAGGTCTTTTCAGGAAGCATCGCCGCTCCTTTCCTTCCTTTCGCATGGATGGGGGGCTACTCCTCCCGCTGTTGGCGGGGCGGCTCGGTTTCTTACAGCATGCTGCCAATACTCTGGGCAAACTGGACGAATGCCCCCGTGGCGGCGATGATGACCGCGCAGATGAAGACCTTTCTGAGCTGGGCCCAGCGCTCTGTTCGGTGCATGGGCGATTGGTCATTGTCCATCATGATCCAGATGGCGTAGATGGCTACCATGAGCCCGGCGGTCGTGATGCCGATCGTGGCGGCATGTTGCTGGAGGACGGCCACGACCTGGTTGAGTTTATCGAGTGCTCCCATGTTTTCAGGTATCCTTTCTGATGGTTCCCGCACCCTACCGAGCGAGCGCGGAATGGCTTTTACACGAACAGTGCCGCCGCGGTCATCGCGGAGCGGACCAACGACCCAACTCCCGACGCAGAGGCCACTGCCGAGGCGGCGAAGCGCGAGAGGAGCCCTGGGATTTCCGCTGTGAGATTGAGCATGGCAATGGCGAGCAGGAAACCCGTTGTGCCGGTCTGCTTCGAGGCGATGAGAAATTCCAGGCCGAGGCTCATGGTCGTAAACTGCACAAACTGGGTGAAGGCGGTGACGACGTATGTGCGACCCCAGTAGGCGAACCAGGCCGAGGTTTGCGGGTGAAACGACATGAGAAAGGCAGGACCCGAGAGCACGAACAGGACATTGAAGAAGACCACGCGCTTCACCGCCTGGAAGGCGACCCGTACCAGGCTGCCCGAAAAGACGATCGCCAGCACCGCCGAGAGATTCAAGGTCTGCCCTACATTGAATGGCTGGCCACCGTTGACCTGCCTGATGAAATCCTGCACCTGGACATGGAAGACCCCGCACAATTCGTTGTTCAGGATGATCAGGTCCTGCCCCATGATGAAACTGAAATGGATCAGGACGACCGTGAGGACCGCCTTGGAGAGGAACTGGCCGATCGGCATGTAGAGGGTGCCTGTGCTCTGCCCGTACATGACCTGAATGGCCCCAACGATGACAATGAGACCCAGGAATGCATCGGCGACTCCTACCATGAGGTGCCAGCCCGTATCCACGATGGGGTTGGCCGTGCTGAATTCCAGCGGCGTGTTACCGATGAGGTTGATCAGGGGCTGAATAGGGCCACTGAGCCCTCCCAGGATGTTGTTCAACAGATTGACAATAAATTGACTAATTGGATCCATCTCACGCTCGCTTTCGCTGTTCTCAAATCGCATGTGCGTCGTCACGCGCATCACATGAGGGCAGCGTAGCAGAGGCGCTCGGACGGCAGGTGGACTGGGGCGTGGCAAGAGACGGATCGCACCTGGAAAGCACCTGGAAAAAGACGGAAAAAGGCTGAAACACTAAAGTTGCAGTGCAAATTGGGTTATATGGAGAAAGTTTTGTCAAGGTTTGCCGTGCTTCTTGCCTCACCGGTACATACAAAGGCTGTTTTCTTTGTCTCCTGATGGGGACCAATGGAGCAGGATGTTCCCAGTTCATCAATCACCATCTGTTCTCCTCCTGAGAGATGCGTTTGACAAAGGTGATCAGCGCACCATCGGGACTGATGACAACGCACTCTTTTGTTCCCCACGGTTTGAGCGTGACTGACGCTGTTCTCCCCCATCGAGTACTCATACACATCCTTGACATCCTCTCCCACCTGTGGTATCATCGCCTATATAGGTAACGGTATCATATAGGATAGTAGCATATGTATAGCGAAATATTAATCCTGGCCATGCTGCGACCAGGCCCACGGCATGGCTACGACATCAAAAAGGACGTCGAGCGGGCGCTTGGAGGGACCGTCTCCCTTAACAATAAAACGCTCTACCTCGCTCTCAAGCGCTTTGAAGAGATCGGCGCCGTCACCCGGCAGGTCCTGCCACAAGAAGGCAAGCCCAATCGTCATCTCTATCAGCTGACTGAGCGCGGGATCGAGTTACTGCAGGCCTATCTCCGGGATTTTCCCGCCTCGCAAGCTGCCAGCGAAGCCGAGTTTTTTACCCGTGTCGCCTTCTTCGACTATCTGGAGGTGCCGGAGCGAGAGGCGATCCTCACCAAGCGCCTGGCCTATCTTGAGGGGTGCCTCTCGTACCTGCAGACCATGCAGCACATGGCAGAGGCGGAGGACTGTGCGCCCACCATGGGCATCTCGATGTCCCATGCCCAGCGGGTCCTTGCCTTTCATACCCGGCGCATCCGCGACGAATATGAGTGGATTGCCACCTGGCTCGAAGAGATGCAGACACACAGGTGAATGCGCATGGAGTGCCCTGTCAGATGGCGGCACTCAACAACCTCGAAAGGAGAAGCGAGATGTTTCAACAAGAAGAAATGAGAGACGCGTGGAAAGGCGAGGCTCTCGGCTATACAGGCGATGCGAGATGTGAAGAGGCTTCCCCTTACAGTAGAGCTGGACAGAAGCCCTCAGGAGATGCCTCTGGTCAGGCTCCCACAGCCGTTCAGCGTCTGGCGCTGGCCCTTGTTTCGCTGGGCATGCTGATGGGCATGAGCATTCTTCTGACCATCATGGCGGCCAAGACGAGCGCTCCCGGCTGGGTGGCGTTCCCGCTGCTCTTCGTGCTCACGCTGTTCACTGCGGCTGCGGTCAGCATCAACGTGGTGTTTAACCGCAGGGCCTGGTGAACAATCAAAGAGTTCTCCCTCAGAGAAAGGCGAGAGGAGCGAGACGATGAGCAACGAGGTGAGCAATGCTACCGGCGCGAAGGTGATCTCCCACCCGCGTAGTGCGCGTGGAGGCGGTCGAGCCGGATGAGGCGATGCTGGTCGAAGCCAGGCGAAGCCTGGCGGATGCTCCTGTTCCTATCCACCTGATCCGCGCCCCGGTCGAGATCCTCCCCTTCTCTGATGCGCAGTTCGACAGTGCGGTGGTGACACTCGTCTTCTGTTCGGTGGGTGATCCAGAGCGCGGGATGCGCGAGATCTGGCGCGTGCTCAAGCCAGGTGGCACCTTGTTCCTCCTCGAACATGTTCGTGCGCAAGGTAAGATAACCGCGTGGATCCAGGATGCGCTTGTGCCGCTGACGACCCGCTGCATAGGCCAGTGCCATTGGAACCGTGATACGGGAGCGATGGTTCTGGAAACCGGCTTCCAGGCCACACAGGTTCAGATGAAAAGTGGAGGACTCCAGCCCATGCTGCTCCTGCACGCGACACGTCCCCAAACGCGAGAGGAGATGGAAGCCTAACAGCTGGAAACTGTGGTGTGAGCGTGATGTGCTTCCTTGCTCTCGTCTTCCTACCTCGCGGTGCTGCCGCAGTTTTGATCAGGAGCATATGGTGAGCCCAGCAAGGGAGGAGACAGATGAAAGCCAGTCATGAAGGCCAGCGACAACGAACAGTCAGCGATGTTCACCACAATGAGATCATCGTCGTGGGGGCCGGGCAGGCAGGACTGAGCATGGGGTACTGGCTGCGGAAGCTTCAACGTTCCTTTCTGCTGTTGGAAGCCGAGGCGCGCATTGGGAACAGTTGGCGCAAGCGCTACGATTCGCTGGTCTTATTCACACCTCGCCGCTACAGCGCGCTGCCCGGCCTCGCATTTCCAGGCGATCCCGAGGGTCGTCCCAGCAAAGACGAGATGGCCGACTACCTCCAAAGCTATGCCGACCACTTTGCGCTTCCTATCCAGATGGACACGCAGGTTGTGGGTATGCAGCAGCACGGAGAGACGTTCATGCTGCAAACCACACAGGGCACCTATCAAGCGGTGACCGTCATCGTCGCAACGGGGCCATTTCACCACCCGCGCATCCCGCTCTTCGCCTCGGTGCTCTCGCCGCAGGTCGAGCAACTTCACTCGGCCTCATACCGCAACCCGTCCGAGATTCCTCCGGGCCCCGTGCTGGTCGTGGGAGCAGGCGATTCCGGCGCGCATCTTGCGGCGGAACTGGCTCACTCGCATCCGGTGTCTCTGGCTGCTGCTCATCCACTGTACTTTGTCCCACTCACGCTGTTGGGCAAAAGCCTCTTCTGGTATCTGGATCACCTGCGGCTCCTGGAAGTCGATGGCGCTACCCACCTGGGGAGGTGGCTCAAAGCACAACCAGAACCGGTGTTGGGCCTGGAACTGAAACAGGCGGTGCGAGAAAGGCAGGTCCAGATCAAACCACGCGCGGCTTCCGCAAAGGGCAACGTGGTTCAGTTTGCTGATGGCAGTCAGGCCCAGGTGCGCACAGTGATCTGGGCAACGGGCTATCGTCAGGATTTTTCCTGGATACGCATTCCAGGATTACTGGATGAGCGCCGTCAACCCAGAGAGCAGCAGGGAGTCAGTTCCATTGGTGGGCTCTTCTTTCTTGGTTTCCCCTGGCAGCCCTCGCGTGGATCCGCACTCGTGGGATGGGTCGGCAAAGATGCCAGACGACTTGCTACTCTGCTGCAAAGCAAAGAACGGGTACTCGATTGAGAAGGAGGGATGATGAACCGAGAGCAACAGGTCGGCGATACGCCAGGCGGCGCTTTGCCTGGCTCGGAGCAGAACCGAGAGAAGCGGAATGGCAAGGACATCGGACCCATTGGCGCTACAGCCCGCATTTTGGTCGGGCTCGGGCTCGTCGGCAGCGTGATCCATGGCCAATTGTCGGTGCATCTCGCGCCTGCTACACACGCCCCCGCCACCTGGGCACTCGGCCTCATCGGCTTCCCCACGCTCGTGCTGGCCTGGCACTGGTGGCGCATTCGCCGCCACCCAGCGCCTTTCCACGGCACTAGTCCGCTCAGCTTCACCCTCAGCGTCGCGCCGCCCCTCGCTCTCTACCTCACCTGGTGGTATGCGCCCGCCTTCTCCGTCACCAGCGACGCGGTGCTCATCTTCGTAGGCCTCTCCATGGTGCTTGCCGCACTCCGTGGCTATGCCGGATGCGAGATCCTGGCCCTGTCCAACTGGCTCCTGCACCGCCAAGACCAAATTGCCTGTGCTGTTTTCACGCCCATCGACTCCCTGGAGCAGAGAAGCCTTCGCCCCTGAATGGAGTGCGGCCCGCGGGCGGCAACATCGGTGATCCGCCACAAGCGGCGCGGAAGCTCACCTTCCTCCAACGAGGCCACGAGTCTCAATCTGAGCTGGCCGGTATCCGAGATATGAGCAGGGATGACAGAGCCGGAGAAGCACTTCGAGATGTGTTTGGCTGTCACGGTGATCATCCCGTAAGAGATCGTCCATCATCTCTCCTCATCGGCAACCGTCTTGTGCGGAGGGAGACCGCACCCATAACGTACCACACGCACGCGCAAGAAGAGGGTGACACTGAGCAGAACAATCGAGGCAAGCCCTAGAAAGGGGCGCAGGGGGTTGAAAATGGTCATGGCGCCTCCCAGGCCCAGCAGCAGGACCACCACTTTATTGCAGACGGGACAGCCTACGGAAAAGAACGAGAGCAACGCGCCTCCGAACGCTCGTCCGCTACCCGCCACGGAACGTTTTCCCAATGCTGCTTTTGGGGATGGCATGGGATAGAGCGTCATGAGCGCCAGTAACGGTCCGAGCAGCAGCGCTGAAACGATCCAGATCACATAGTCCTGCGGGCTGGTTGGCACCGTGCGGCTAAACAGGTGATTGGGAATGAGCAGCGTTGGAACGCCAAGCAGCAGAGCAGACCCGGCCGTATACAGCGCGGAGAGACTCCAGAAACGGAATCCGAACATAGTTCCTCCAGGAATCTTGCGTTACGGCATCGAAGAAGTGTCTCCACTCACATCAGCCGGAGTGCCAGCCTGCAGAAGTCAACGATCGCAACACTGGCAACAAACAACATCACGTCGAACACCGCAACACTGGCAACAAACATCGGCACGCGGCGGACAGAGGAGGGATGCTCTCTGTGTGAGGGACGCCAGCGATTCAGGGAGAACAGGAAAGCAGCCAGAATGAGCAACAAGACGGTCATCGGCCAACTCCAGGAGAGGAGTGCCAGGCTCCAGTTCACCTTCATCCCAGCCAGGCGTAGGACCAGCACAGCCAGCACGACACCAGCGAGCAGCAGCGCCTCTCGCCCAGCCCGAGTTCTGATGCGTGGAGAGAGGAAGCCACCCAACGGGATCAGCAGAGCAAGCAGACCACTACCAGTGAGCAGATATGCTGCGAATACTGTGAACGTAAACGATGGCGCATGCGCAAGCAGCTGCGAAATCAGAGCGGTGGTACTCACAATGCTCAGAGCGTAGGCCAGCCCAGGAAGGATTATGGCCCCTCCTCTCCAGAAACGGGGGCGCATTTCTCGCGCCCAGGCTTCAGCGAAAGCCAGAGGATTGGGACCAAGCACCGGACGGCTTGCTGTAAGTGCTGCTCCAGTTCGAGTTGCATCTCAGTGTTGCTCGCACACGCAATGCCGCGCAGTTCCCAATAGCCCGCGCAGGCCTCAACGAGATCAGCTATCTGCTGTTGGGTGTGCTGGTCTACTTGTTGCATCGGACCGTTCTCCTTTCAGAATGCGCTCGACAGCCTGAGCAAACATCTCCCACTCGGCCTGCCAGTGTTCCAACTGTTTGGCCCCCGCAGGCAGGAGACGATAGTACTTGCGCTGGGGGCCATCACGCGATGCCACCAGATACCCCTCAATGTAGCCCAGGTGTTGTAGACGGCCCAGGAGCGGATAGATGCTGCCCTCTCTCACCAGATCCAGCCCTTGTTGGGCCAGTTGCTGCACCATCTCGTAGCCATAGCAGGGCCGTTTCGCAATCGTCGCGAGCAGGCACATATCCAGGGTGCCTTTGAGTAACTGCGTCGAGCGAGTGTCCACGCGCACCTCACGCTTTCACTATCTTGCATAACAGTCTACTGGGTAGAGTATAGCATACAGTATCTTGTTTTGCAAGAGAGTGGAAGTAAAGGATGCCCACACGACGATGGTGCTTCGTCTCTTCCGCGATTTGTCCTGGCTGCCAGGCAGCGCAAAGCACCCCCTCATCCGGTCTGCCTTTGTCTCCAGGAGCGAGCCGTCTGGCTGACCACGTACAGGGCGGTCTCGCTGCCCGAGGCTTCCCCCTTTTCAAAATCCCCCTCGCTCTGTCCCATCTGGTTCGTCACGTGTGCAAAACAGATGATCTGGTACTGCCTGGCCTGCGCCAGCGCATAGAGGGCTGCAGCCTCCATTTCCACCGCCAGGATGCCCTTGGAGCGACACCGCCCGATCATCGCTTCCGTCTCCCGAAACGGCGCATCGGTCGTCCAACTGGCACCCACGTGCAGGGGTAGCCGCCCGTGGTCCCACTGTGCGCAGATCATCTCGCGCAGGATATGATCCAGGTGGCTGTACGGGGCGGGCGGCACGTAATGGTAGCTCGTCCCTTCGTCGCGCAGGGCTTTCTCAATGAGAATCACGTAAGGAGGAGGGCCCAACGGGAGGATCTGGCCCGCAGATGTGATGCTGATCAGCAGTCGGCAGCCAGAAGCGAACAGTTCCTCGGCCACCAGCACCGCAAAGGGGGCACCCACGACCCGCCCGATAATGCCGTAGGACATGTCCTCATGCGTGAACATATCCAGGCGCGTATGGTAACAGGCCCAGGTATGGTGCGGCGAGAGACGGTTGGAGGCCCGCAGGTGATCGACGAGGTCGCCGTCGGGATCAAGCACGCAGACGTCGGGAACCGTCCCAGGGGGTAGCCCTTTCTGCCGCCGCGCCTCGCGCAACAGGTTCTGCGGAGTGAACATTGAGGGGGCCTCGTAGTCCCTGGGCGCGAAGAGAGGTGTAGCTTCAAGACCGCCGTCGTGATCCATATCGTATCTCCTTTTCCCTCCGTGAAGTGTGCGCTTCCCCAGGAGCATCCAGAAAGCGCACAAGAGACGCTCGTGCGTCTCCATGCTATCATTTCGTCCCTGTGAGGGCACCATGCCTGGGTCTGCAACTGCGCACGCGCCATACAGCCTGCCGCCCTACGATGCCTCTGCTGCCTGTTGCGCTTGCCATTGGATGAAGATCGCCCCTATCAAGACCCCAAAAAGCACATCTAAGGGAAACGAGGAAAGGAATCGCCCGAAGCTGAGGCTGAACGGTGAGGGCGCATGGTTCATAACGTTCGTCAGCAGCAACTCGAAGATGAACCACCAGAGCACGCCCAGCGCCAGCCCGGTGAGGAACGCGCGACAGGCTGTGCTGATCGCGCCTCTCTGGAGCGCCCCGAAGATGAGCCCCCAGACGGCGCCCAGCACGACGAGCAGGAAAAAGCCGACCCAACGACTGAGATCGGGGTCAGCAAGCGTGATGCCAAACCAGTGTAAAACAGATGGCAACCCGTTTCCGGGCGCGCCGTCGGTCACGAAGTCGAACGTAGCCAGCACCAGGCTGGCCAAAACCCCTGCCAGGAGCCCTCTACGAAGTGGTTTCATCGTTTTCATCTCTTTCGTATCTCTTTACACAAACCAGCTCGCGATGCGCGCGAGTCGATGGTGCTGCCCTGCCGCCTGCAGGCGCGGCGCGAGCCAGAGATCGACCCCGAGCCTGCGTCCCGCCGGCACAGCCACCAGGACGAGCGCGAGCAGCACCAGCATGCCGTAGGTCCAGATCCATTCGGTATAGGCGAGGCCCACGTACAGCTGCACGGAGAGGACCGTCGCCAGGAGAGCGCCGAAACGCGTGAAGAGTCCGAACAGCAGGCTGATGGCCACCAGGAGTTCAGCCGTCCAGACGCAGGCCGCCAGGGGCACGAACGCCGTGCAGCCAAAGGGCGATGACAGGCTGGGGCAGCTGGCGAGAAAGATATGCTGCAGCAACGTGCCATACCCGGGGAGAATCGCGTGTTGTGACTCGCGCACCACGTACCCATAGAGGCCGGCAAAGGTGGGTGGCAGCTTCCAGAACAATTGCTGGAACCAGAGATAGCCCACGAAAATACGCAGCAGCGCCAGGCCGGTGCTACTGCGTTCGCTCAAGGTGATCGGAGGAGCCAGGGCTCCCTCACCCGCGGCGGTGGCTGCCGCCGGTTGCGGCTTGTGTGCTGACGACGAAATACGCATAGAATCAGTGCTCCTTCGTACAATACGCCTGGCAATCGATATCGTTGATACACACGCACAAGCGCGTGCTTCTTCGCGCCTCTCATGGCTCAGCATCCAAGCAAGCTGTCACCGGCCGCGAGGTCATCTCCCATGTCAGCTTTCAGAGGAGCATGCTCGCTGGTACTCAACACGGAATCTCCTCGTTGGTGGCTCTCCCTGGTCGAGATAGTCTTCACATTGCACCTGCCGTAGCCCGGCGCTCTTGAACACATCCAACTCTTCCGTTGTCAAAGGCCAGGGCATATCCCCAGGATGCTCTTCAGGAGAACGCCCGCGACAGATCACCAGCAGGGTGCCTTCTTTCGTGAGCAAGCCCGCGATACATGCAGCTGCCTCTCTGCGCACATCAGCAGGCAAAACCTGTAACGTGTACGCTTCCAGGACAAAGTCAAAGCTTCCTTGCCAGGCTAAGGGAGCATCTAGCACATCCGCAACCACATACTCCACTGGTGAATGAGGAAACCGCTTCTGGCACCAGTCAATGGCCGTCGGAGCAATATCACATGCGACCACCTCAAAGCCTCGGTGCGCCAGCTCCTCAGCATCATCACCCAGCCCACACCCAACCACGAGGGCGAGCTTTCCTTTGCCCCCACCGTTTCGGCGATCTAGCCATTGGACGAGGTTAGGATTACTGACCATCTGGGCCCAGTAGATGGCCTGCTCATTTCCCTGAGCTTGCATGTACAGTTTTTCAAACCAGCCTGTGGCATCTCCCCGTTGCACAAACTCCTGGGCGAGTTGTCGTGCCTTTGCTCGTGCTTGCTCTTTCATCTGGCGTCTCCAATCTTCTCTGTGAGCATGTTTCCCGTGGAGGATGAGATGCGGGTGGCGATATGTCCCATCCTTTTTGGGGAGAGGGAGTGACATCTCCACAGCATCACCCTCCGCTAACCACCGTTCATTGGAGTATCCCTGTTGCCCGGTACGGGCTCTGACCTCTGCTGACTTGTTGTCTTTCTGTTTGCGGGAAATGCCTACTCATTGCTTCCCCTGCGGCCGGTGACGGCTTGCGCGATACCGGGTCATCATAGCATACACGACCGACAGAGCGAAAGCAGGTCTCTCCCCTGCTTGCGTCTCACGACGACGCGTGTTTTCGCAGGACGTAGAGCATAGGGCTGAGTTTTCCCAGGAGGATGTAGAGCGCCCAGTGGTAGTTCGCCAGTGCTACCTCGTATCTCCTGGCGCCCAGAAGCTCCTGGTAGTACTCTGGCTTGCGCAGTATGCGGGCCAGGCGCATGAGTTCGCGCGAGGCCCGCCCCTCGTGCTCTTCCACCCACTACATCAACTCGCTGCCAAGCTGCTCTTTGGAGTGCATCTGGAGTCCTGCTGCCTGGAATGCGGCTTCGACGGACACTTCGTCCATGCTCTCTGGGACCAGGCCAAATGACGCATCCAGCCATGCCGCTTCTTTCGGCTCCATCCGTCCGGTCGTAACTGTCGTATACANNAGGGCAGGGACATGCATCAGCATATCGCGAGACCACAGGAAGTCAAACCGCTCGTCCTCAAAAGGAAGCGCTTCGATGTCTCCCTGTACAAAGGACACCCGGTCGCTCACGCCTTCTTGCACGGCTCTGGCACGTCCCTGCTCGATATGGAACTGGGCAACGTCCAGGCCGACGACAGCACAGCCAAAGCGCTGGGCCAACCCACAGCTATGATTGCCTCTGCCGCTGCCGACATCGAGGACGAACGAGGAAGCGCTGACTCCACAGGCGGAGGCGACCTCGTAGAGCATGCTGTGTGGGCGTGGGTGCAGGCTCTCATCGAGCGGCGCGAAGGACCTCCCTCATGGCTGGCCCACATATGCGTA
>WNFJ01202132.1_pt1 | contig 12762 bp, 12 predicted proteins | sample 5400461 | NCBI WGS metagenome assembly WNFJ01 (sample SAMN13153349, study PRJNA577476) | soil metagenome | isolation source: 115 cm saprolite on Douglas fir-dominated hillslope | place: USA:California | collected 2013-09-17 | reverse complement strand
GCTATGCTCCTGGTATCTCACCACACAGGAGTTTGCCATGAACGCTTTCTACGAGCATCACCAGAATAGCATTCGATTCGGATATCGCTGCTTCGACCGGATTCTGCTGAACGGCCTCATCCAACCTTTCCAGCAGCCCGAGCGGGTCGTGGGTTTCTTCAGTGCTTATCGCAATCAGTATCCGGTGAGCCGGAATGTGCTGCGAGAGATTGCTGATCAATTCCACAATTGGGTGAAGAATCGTTCCGAGAAATGGGGTGCCCCGGTGCTCGATGCCCCCGAAGGTCGTCGGGATGAGTTCGTCGAACCCTACTTTCGCCATGCCAAACCCGACCAGTTGGTCGTCATCCTTAAGGCACGAGAACCAGCCCGCATTCTCACCGCCATCGGGAACAAAAGCGACAATCGCTGGCACCTGCAGCTGGCCCAGCGTTGGATCGTTCAGTACAACTTCTACGTGAACGATCGCCACTGGGGCCGAATGTTCGTTCGCGTTTCTCCCTACTTCCCTTTTTCTGCACGTGTCTGTCTCAACCAGCATCACTGGCTAGCCCGGCGCATGCAGCAGGAGAACATCGACTTTCAGCAAACCAGCAACGCCTTCCTGCGGTGCCGTGACCCCAAACGACTTCAAGAACTCGCCGATTCGCTGACCCCGCGCGACCTGCTCGTCTGCGGCCGGAAGTGGCTGAACACCTTCACCCCCTTCTTCACCGAAAAGGAGCGCAAACAAGCCGGTTGTCAGCATCGTCTGTTCTTTGCTCAAGTCGAGTATTGCGATAATCTCATTTTCCATCGCCGAGTTGCCCTGGATGCCCTGGGCGAGCGCCTCCTGGACGCCAACCGCACTATCGGTCAGCCCAACAAGATTACTGTGATCTTTGGCCGTAAGATCACCAAACAATATCGCGGAAAGCTGCAGACCGTACTCGAGGACCTCGATCTACCCAATCCCGTCATTCGCAGTCACTATGGCCACGGCTTCATCAAACAATACGTCCGTGATCATCTCCTGCTCCGCACCGAGTCGGCCACCAACAACGTTACCGACTACGCCGTCAACAAAGCCATCGACCATCTTCCAGAACTTCGACCCAAACTTTCTTCCATCGCCGACAACTACCTCAACATTCAGCAAGACATTCTGGAAACCTTCGTCGATCGCGGCCAGCTACGCCAACTCAGCCAACCCACTCTGCTGCCCAACGGCAAACGCATTCCTGGCTTGAAGCTCGACCATCCTCGGCAACTGGCCGTGATGCACGCGCTGCTGCGCTTCTCCCACATCGCCGCGGAATGCACCTTCACCACCGCAGAACTGCACCCCCAAACCGCCGAGGCCCTGGGTTGCCCCATAACTGACTACCGCCTCTCCTCCTTGCGCTACGACCTGTCCAAGCTCAGAGCCAAAGGTCTGGTCGAAAAGATTCCCCACTCTCGACGCTACCGCCTCTTGCCCAACGGCTATCGCATCTGCTTGGTTTTTCTGAAATTGTTTGAAAGAATCTACGCCCCACTCACTGCAGGCTTGCTCCGCCCCTTTCCCGCAGACAACAAACTACAAAATCAACGTCTCTCTCAACTCGACCGACTCTACCAACGCGTCACCCACGCTCTTGACGATCTCGTTCAGGCCGTCGGCCTCAAAGCCGCCTGATTATGAATGCAACGAGAACAGAATCTCCGTTACCCTATGCATAAGCAACTAAGGCTAGTAACGAGAATGTAAATCTGGGAATTCTTCGGACAAGCCTCCGGAGCGGATCGCGCTCATGCAGTCCGAGCATCAAGAATGAGAATCCACGGCGGAAGGCCTCGGCACGGGCCAAGGCAAGCAGCGCTTGGAGCGCCAGATGTTGTCCGTCTTCGCATACGGCATACGTACCGTGAGAAGCCGAAGGGCCTGCCCCATCCGCGGAACGTGCAAGGCGGGAAACGTTGCGGCGGCGACGCTATGCCGAGCGGGGGCTGTGTTGCGACAGATAGCTTAACAGCATGACCAGTTCCGGCACCGTCACGCGCAGATAGAGCTTCTTTCCATGGGGTCCGCCCGCTTGCTTCAGGTCACTGGAGAAGTGCAGGACTTGTGTCGTGTAAACAGGATCCGACACGTTTCCTGCTGCTCCACCTGCCGTCCCGATGTTTACAAATTGGGTGGCTGGAACCTTGAAATGGAATAGTTTCTTGGCACCACCGGTTTCTACAAACTCCATGGAGTCGGGTGAAAGGACTAGCTTCGCGGTGCGAGGTACACCTACATACCCACCTTTCATCCATTGGAGTTCGATCTCTGCGCTCTCTGCGGATGACTTGCTACTCTCCGCTGCCACCGCAGTAAGCTTCTCGATGAGCTGCTGATCAGGGAAGGTCACATAACTTTTCACGATGCCTTTCTCGTCGAATTTGACCAGCAGGTTCACGTCATGCCAGAACCTCACTGCGCCTCCAGCGCTGTTGCCGAGGCCGACTGCAACGAACCACCCGCCCCATTTGGAAGAATTCCATCGGCCAAGGAAAAAGTGATCACTCTGGAAGCCTGTATCTATCAGCTTGAGTTTTTCTATCACTTCTGCCCGAGTGGTTTGCCCCGTCTGCAAGAAGCTTAGGTCAAGTGGTTTCTGCGATCCCTGAGGAGTGCGCATGCGTGCAGGAACGCGCGTTACGCCCATGCAGCCCGGCAGGGCAAGGCAGAGAAGCAGGGGCAGGGCTGAAATGATCTTGTTCCTCTTGGCTCTCCTCAATGACGAGGTTACAGATGAAAGAGTGCATGCGGGCGCATGCCGCGTCAAAATCAGCCTGCTTATTTTCGAAGTGATGAGAGCAAGCATCGTTATTAGTCTGAATCGTTCTTACCCCGGAGAGTCGGCTTGACCGCACTTATGAGGTAATCGTCTTTCACAATCATCCGCGAAACGGTACGGAGCCTGGGTGGTTCTACACCATAAATTTGAATCCCCGCTCCTACGACCGGGCCATGAAGTACTTCTTAGACATACAGTTCGGTCGCGAACTGGAGGAGGATGAGGTTTTGCGCATCAACTACATCCTCAAGAGACTCTCCTGCCGCTATATCGCTGCAGCCGAGGAGGAATGGCAGTCGGCGTGTTGCTTTTCGTCCATTGGCCACCTGCGCGGTGCCGATTATATAACGCGGTCCGGAGATGACAACTCATAGAGGGCACGCACCATAGTCTCGGGAGACGTGGTCCACGCGAAAGACATGCCCGGAAGTTGCGTTGATCTTATGACCGCGCAGCGACAAACGTTCATGAGCCTTCACTTCACTTGGTGCATTCTCCAACTTATAGGTTTTGCCATCCTTCGCTGTCAAACTGAGGCCATTGTCGGTCTGCTGGACACAGCCTGTTAGCGAGGTGTGGCTGCGATGGATCAGGTAAACGCCGACGCCGACCGCTGCTCCAACGCCAATTGCCGCTCCGATGATTCCAGCTTTACAGCCAGGGCAATACGAGGCGGCTGCAGAGCGGGAGGACGGTAGTAGAACGAGTGCAATGGAGCAAAGAACACAGGTACGGAAGTTAAGTAGCTTCATTGTCGCTCACCCGGAATTTCCTTTTTTGATCTCAAACCGGCTCCATATGTATTACGCGCATCTCGCCCCTTCGCTGCACAGTAAACCGGAATGCTCTTAGGGACCTTGCGCCACTGTCAGCAACAGGGGCGCGTTCCCCGCTGGGAATGGCGAGCCAGAAATGGGAGACAGCGCTCCCGTGTTGCCGTCAATGGCGTAGGCTCTGACGGTCTTAGCCTGAGGATCTGCCGCGTACAGAAAAAAGCTTCCCAGTGTAGACGTCCCTGTCGGAGGCACAGCCAGGCCCCCAACCGAACTCCCCGCAGCATAGGGAGAGCCGTTTACCGGCGTCAACACTCCGGTATTGTCGTCTGCGGTGAAAGCGGAAATCGTGCCGTCTTGAACGTTAGCTGTGTAAAGAAACGCTTGCGAGCCAAGCGTCACTGGCACGAACGCGATGTACAACGGGTCACTACCGGTAACGAAAGGGGAGCTGGGCAGCGTGGTAAGGACGCCGGTGGTTGGGGCAATCGCGAACGCGACGATCTTGTTATTTGGGTTGGCCGTTCCGGCCAGGGCGACATAGAGGAAATTGTTGTTTACCACCATTGCCGAGGGTCCGGGGAATGATCCGGCGATGCCAGTGGGAAACGGCGAGCCGGGAATTGGAGAGAGCGCTCCCGTGTTCTGATCAATCGTGAAAGCTGAAATTCCGCCCGCTGAATCATTCAGATTGCTCACATACACGTACTTGCTAAGGTAGTCTTGCGCCGCTTGCACGGGAGTGTTGCCTGCAGGAAAGCGGGAGCCGGGAACCGGCGTAAGCTTCCCGCTGGCCGAGTCGAACGTAAACCCAGCAACCGTGCTGGCATTGAGGTCCGTGGCATAGAGATAGGCGCCACCGGGGACGATCATAGTCAAACCGCCTGCACCAGGAGGCGTGCCGCCCAACGCAAAGGGTGAGACAGTGATGGGGGTGAGTCCACCCGAACTTGAGGTGATCGAGAAACCATCTACAGCATCGTTCAAGAAATCGGAAACGTACAGATGGCCCAAGGTCACCGTGGCCACCATCCCAAGACTTTGGTTTGGCCCGCTCATCGTCAGCGGTGAACTCAACGCTCCCGTGGATTGATTGATGGTGAAGGCCGAGATATGGTCAGTGCTGGTGGCGTATAGAAACTCGGCGGTGGGGGGAACAGTGCAGGGGCCCAAACAGGACTGTGATATCGAGACTTTACCGATGCCGCAGCCGGCGAGGCTCAAGGACGTTAGGAGCGCCACAGCAATAGCCAACGCTTGAAATGCAAGCTTGATTCTCATCATTTGTTTCTCCATGAACCGCCGAACCTGAGCCGGAACGGCATGGGGCCACCCACCAGCCCTCGTGTCATTCACTACCCCCTTCGTCATAAACCCTATTGCACTGACCAGTTGCCGGGATCTTACGCAATCAGCAATCAAGGGCATGTCAACGTCGCCGTGCCGCTGACCATCGTGGAAGAGCCCTGAGTAACTGGTGCGCTTGCCGTAATCGTGGCCGTTCCGGTTGAAATACACTGCGCGAAGCCGTCGCTTGTTCCAATACTCGCAATGCCAGAAGGGGATATTGACCAAGTCGCAGTCAGCGGAGTCACTGTCACCGGAGCCTTGTCAAATGTTCCAGTAGCGGTAAATTGCACGCCGCCCAATGGGAAATTTGCACCGTTGGCGGTTGGGGGACTGATAGAAATGGAGAGCAAGTGACGCGTACTGCCTCCGCCACAGGCAACGAGACAAACTGTGAACAGCGCCACCGCGATGCGGACTGTCATATACCCCTCTTTCCTCATCCCCCCATCGTCTGGGGACCACATGGGTCCGCCTTTCATTCTTGTCATGTGGGGCGCGTCAAAAGTTAGCGAGTCACCAGCGCGGCGCCGGTTGGCGCCGACAAGCCGACGGTCTGGGTTGCGGGCTCGCCGAAAAGTTCGGGATGTAGATAGGTGCCTCGCTGATTCGCCGGCTTCTCCTCCTCGACCTGAATGCGGTTTGCATTGGCGTAGGCGTCGTGACGAATACCTGTAACCTGCCATGAAACCTTGGCATGCGGCTTGCCACCAGAGATCCTGAAGCGATTCACAGAGACTTCCTTGGCGATGTAGAGACCAGGGCCCGGTGCGCCGATGGACGTGAGCTGGTATCGATAGTCACGGTTCAAGTCCTGAAAATAATCAGGCAGGTTCACCCATGCTGAACCCCGGGCATCGAGCACAACGATGCCGTTGTATACATTCATCATGTCAGGTGATTCAACAAAGGAGTGAGAAAGGTATTTGTTTGCCGGGTCTAGCGGGTGATCAATCTTGAACGAACCGCTGCCCTTGCTGACATTGCCCGTGATGTTTACGTTCCCGGCAAAAAAACCGTTTCCATTCGCATCGACGAAAAACACCTGGTTGTTGCCGCTACCCGAGATCCCCTGAAGAATCGTGCCTGACCCAGCATGGTTTACGAACCGACCTGCTGTGCCGGTGGGGCTTTCCACAAATCCGGACACTCCAATTGTGAAACCTGAAGTCGCGCTCGCGTATCCAAATACCCCGTTGCCACTCGTGCCAACACTTTGTCCAAACACGCCGAATGCGTTACCAGTAGTTGCGCTTGTAGTGCCAATTACCCCTGCGCCAAAACCAGTTGTAGCGGTTTTGCCAAATACGCCGTAGGCATTACCGGTAGTTGCGGTGGCGGATCCCGATAGACCGATGCCGCTGGTGCTGGCACTTTGCCCGTAAACGCCGGTGGCGAAGGGGTCAGTACTGGACGTCCTTCCCCAAATGCTGGAGACACCGGTGCTCTCAACATCCAGCGTTGCTTGCGGACTCGTGGTACGGACTCCAACTCTGGGGCCGGCTTGAAACACTATCGAGTTCCCCAAAGTGCTATCGCCAGTCCAGACCGGAATGAAGGTTGGCGTCCCATGCCCGAAAACCACGGACGTGCTGGTGTTAGTGGTGGAAGTAGTACTTGTAGTGTTCGTGGATGTTTGGGCGAAAGCTAGGGCAACCGAAAGGATACATAGAATCAAAACCGCTAGAATCTTGGGCTTCATGACTTCTCCTCCTTCAGCAAATCTTCAGCCTTAGTGGCGGGACGCCCGGCGGGTGGAATCGGTCCACCGCTTCTTTTGTGAAGCCTACGGAATTGACTAGACCCCTAAAGTGCGTGACGTCACCTATCGAGGCTGCGAACCAAGTGCCACTGTTGTTCGAAGCGAGTCCCATCCGAATCTTTGCTGCAGAGTGCTGGGGCGCCGATCCAACCGCGCATATGTTCGCATCCGACGTCTTGAAGTTTAGCTACTGTGTTCCGCTCCGCAAGCGACAAGGAGCGGCAAGTGGGGGGTGCCGCACAATGTCGTCCCTTGAAAGCGGCCAATAGTTCAGCTAGGCTTGGCATGTTAAACTTGGCGCTTGGTGATTCCCTGGGGAACAGGGGGTTGTAAGTGGCTGAAGCGGAAAGACTGTCCGACGGCAAGCCTTCCGAGACGACTATCGAGGAGCGGCTTGAGTCGTGGAAAGAGATCGCCGCCTTTCTCAAGCGCGACGTCAGGACCGTGCAGCGCTGGGAGAAGCGCGAGGGCCTGCCAGTCCACCGCCATCAACATGAACGACTAGGTAGTGTCTACGCTTACAGGAGCCAACTGGACGCCTGGTGGCGGAACGGTCACGAGCGCCTGGAAGACGAACGGGCAAACGCCCTAGCTGGGCGCACGGCTGATGTGCCAGCGCCTTCCGGGACCCGATCTTACGAGACAATTTTCTGGATTTCCGCCTTGGCCTGCGCGGTCGTACTCGGGTCGCTCTTCGCCCTGAACATCGGCGGGATCCGGGAAAGGTTGAAAACCAATGACCGCACCCACCAGCTTTCCTCCAATCCACCGGTCAAAATACGCCGCTCGGTGGCCGTTGTAGGATTCAAGAATCTTTCGGGTCGCAGCGACGCAGCGTGGCTCTCGACCGCCTTAGCGGAAATGCTGACCACGGAACTGGCCGCTGGAGAACAACTACGAACCATCTCGGGAGAAAATGTAGCACGCGCCAAGAACGACCTATCTCTAGGGGACACTGACACCTATGCCCGCGACACTCTCCAGCGCATACGCCTCAACCTGGGGACGGACTTGGTGGTGACCGGCAGCTACGCCGTTTTGAGTAGAAATTCGGGAAGGCAGGTCCGGGTTGATGTTCGCGTTCAAGACGCGGCGACCGGCGAGACCACCGCTTCGGTGGCGGAAGTTGGCACGGAAAGGGGATTGTTTCAATTGGTCTCGCGCGCAGGGTCCGACCTGCGCCGAGAAATCGGTGTGGGGGAGATCTCGGGCCTAGATCTCGCCGGTGTGCAGGCTTCGTATCCATCCACGGCGGAGGCTGGTCGTCTTTACGCCGATGGGTTAGCCAAGCTCCATCGTCTTGACTTCTTCGAGGCGCATAATCTGTTGCAGGACGCAGTTAGGGCTGATCCGAATTATCCCCTATCCCATTCGGCGCTGGGGCTCACATGGTCGGCACTCGGTTACGACGCGCGGGCGGCTGCGGAAGCGAAGGCCGCATTTGAACTCTCGGGAAATCTGAGCCGAGAAGAGCGACTGCTGGTCGAGGGGCAGTACCGGGAGCTGAGCTATCAGTGGTCACTTGCAGCAGAAATCTACACGACCTTGACCAGGTTTTTCCCTGACAATCTGGAGTATGGCCTGCGGTTGGCCAACGCTCAGTGCCGGGCGGCCAAGGGCAAGGACGTGCTTGCGACTATAGACCGGCTTCGTAACCTACCGCCGCCGCAGTCGGAAGACCCGCGAATCGACTTTGCGGAAGCTCGGGGCTTCGAGGCGCTCGGCGATGCCAAGCACCAGGAAGCAGCCTCCGCAAGGGCCGCTGATCGGGCGTCGGTGCTGGGCGCCCGCATATTGTCCGCCCGCGCACGGTTCAGTCAAGGAACGGCGCTCTGGAAGCAAGGGAAAATCAACGAAGCCATGATGGCTTGGCAAGAGGCAGAGGATAAGTTCTCCGCCGCCGGCTACCGCAATGAAGTGGCGAAGGTCCTGAATAACAAGGGAGTTCTGCTGGAAGACGGGGGCAAGACCGGAGAGGCGAAGAATGAGTACGAACGGGCCGTAGCTGTCTGGCGCGAATCGGGTAACAAGGCCGGCGTCGCGGTGGGCTTGTCCAATGTAGCCAACGTGCTGCAGTCGCTAGGCAATCTTGCGGGAGCCCAGAAGGCACGCCTGGAAGCGCTGGCGATTTCGCGTGAGATGGATGACAAGCAGGGCGTGGCCGCTATTTTGAACGACATTGCGGGACAGCTTCAGGAGCAGGGCGATCTCGCCGCCGCCAGGGCGCGCTATGAGGAGGGAATCGAGCTGGAACGCCGGACTGGAGACAAGTTCTTATTGGGAAGCGAATTGGCTCGCCTATCTGACGTTGTTCGTTTGCAGGGCGACCTCGCTGGAGCGACAAAGCTTGCCGAAGAATCTCTGGCCATCTCTCGCGAAGCCCAAAATAAGCGGGGGACGGCGCGGTCCCTACACAGTCTGGCAAGCGCTGTTGCTCAGGGCGGAGACATCGCCGGAGCCAGAAAGATGTACGAGGAGGCGCTTGCGACTCGCAATGAACTGGGGTACAAGGGCATGGCCGCAGAGACCCGTCTTCAATTGGCCGTAATGGCCATCGAGGAGGGAGACTTGGCCTCTGCCGAGGCGACCAGCCGCGACACGAGAGCGGAATTTCAGCGGCTGCATCAGCCCGAGGATGAAATTGCAGCCGATGCCGTACTTGCACGAACTCTCCTCGCGTTGGGTAGACCCTTGGATGCTCAAAAGGAAATTGATGCGGGAAAGGACTTGCTGACAAAAAGTCTTGATCTCGAAACGCACTTCCAGTTAGGAATCGTCGCTGGCTGGGCCGAAGCCGCATTGGGCAAGAATGTTTCCGCGGAGAATGAGCTGCAATCAGTTCTCATGGGCGCCACCAAGCACAAGTATTTGGGCTATCAGTTGGAGGCGCGCCTGGCGCTGGGCGAAATCGAAACAGGATCAGGCAATGTTGTCGCCGGACATGCCCGCCTCACCGCCCTCCAGAAAGACGCTGCAGCGAGGGGATTTCTGCTGATTGCCCGCAAAGCCGCCCGCACACCTGACCAAAAGCTGGCTAGCAGATAATCGTGAACAAAGAGCTTGCCTTTCGGCATACCTCGGGCCAGATGACGAAGAGGTAGTCGACTGCAAAGCAGGTCACTTCTACGAGAAGCCGACTATACCGTCAATTAGCTGCTTCTCGTCCGTTGTGACCCGCGGAACTATTCCGTCGGTTTTGCACGCAACAGTACCGGATCAGCCATACCAAAATCGTGATGGTGCTTGGAATCCAGCGCGCTGGTATCCGAGACCTGGAGCTCCCCGACGTCGTGTTTGACCGCTTCCATGTGTTGTGTGTATCCGGGATTGCTGGAATTTCCCCAAGTCATTACCGACGAAATACGGATGAAATATTCTCCACCGGGTTCAACCACAACCGGGAACGTGCTTTTCTTGCTCTCCGTTCGAACCCAATAGGTGCCGGTGGGAAGTTCGATCGTATAACGAGTACGGGCGAGCAACTCTCCGAGCTTCACTTTACCGCACCAGATCGCGGGGTGCGCGCGGTTTCCATCGACGTCATAAAAGGTTAGAGTCGCGGGGGCCGGTCGGGGCTGCGACGGTTGGGGTTGCAGGCGCTGCATCTCCGCACGGTCCAGCGCGATTCGCTCCGCAAACGCAGCACCCAATTCTGTCCCTTTGGCGATGTTCACCTGATCGCCATGCATGAGCGGTACGAACGGAAGCGCAAGCAGGTAGGTCTGTGCAACTTCCTGTTGCACGTCGCTGGAGCGTTCGGGACTTAGATGATGGCGGATTCGCCAGACCGCATTCAGAGGCGCAATGTTTCCATTCAACAGAACCAATTGTTGAATCGTGATGTTCACCTCGGCGGACTTCATCCTCCGCCGGGGCGTCTGGATCGCGGTCACCGTTCCCCACGCTTCCGCCCTTCCTGGCACTACCACGAGGTGATCGATCACAACCGGATCGAGCACCCGGAAGCGAACCCGATCCCCAATTTTCAAACCCTTGCTCGAAATTGTGTCGAGGAGCATTAGTGAGACGGGCTCGCCTTTCTCGATTATTAGCTCAGTGGACGCGGCATTGGAAGGCTGCTTCTCGACGTCCGGCGAAGGTTGCGATAGCACAGTCTCTGATGGTCCAGATGTGCTTGCTTGAGTTGAGGCCACAGGAGTTCGAGTTGGAGTCTCCTCTAGCGCACGGCTCAATTCATCCGTCTTACTAGAAATACTGCTTTCCAGTCCTTCCAAGGTATGCTGTAGTCCACTTTTGCCTGTAAGAGCACTGGTACTGGCACTTTGCATTTCCCATAGCAGACTACCCGAGAGATCGAAGCACTGCATTCTTAACTGGATCCAGGACATCACCGGGCGGTCCACCACGAGGAACAAAACATACCTTGCCCCTGAAGCTCTCGCTTTGGCGAGGAGATTGAGCGATGGTGCCTGATTGTCGCGACTAACGCTCAAGTTTTCATAATCTTCATTGGTGCCTTGCTCTCTCTGGCGTGAGGGCGCGGCTTGGACAACCCTGCGTATGGGCACATTCTTCGACGTAAGGAACTGCGAGACTTTGTCCACGGCTTGCAGAAAGACCTGCTGTGAGCTGCGTTGCATGTGTGCGGGTGTGCGGTACGTATACAGGAAAACGCCGGATTGGGCATGGGTCTTGGCGGGGCTATCCTGCGGTTCGGCACTGGTTGACATCCCCTGCGGGAAGGCGGTCCATCCTGGAAGGAGGACGAGGAGGAAGACCGCGAAGCGGAAGCTTTCTAGACCGAAATAAACCACGGGCGTTCCCCTTCCGGGATGTTCTCTCTGCGATCCCCGCGAGCCTATGCTGGGTGCGGTGCGTTGTCAAACGAGACCACTATCCACCACTACGCACTACTAACTATCGCCGGGCTGTGCGGACTCCCGGACTTGGACTTATTATCCGCTACCGGGAAGTGGCCCCACTCGGTATTTCGATTAATCGAGGCATCGAGTTCCTAAGAGGAGCACAATTGCCGTGATGCGATCCGGGACGTGGACCTTCGTCCCGCCGGGCAAAGAGCGCGCCGAGGCGATAAGGTCTTGGGTGCTGATCTCTTGAAACGCGGTGAGGCTCATCAGAGCTATCCGAACCTTGCTCTTGATCGGAGGTAAAACGGCGATGTTTCTCATCCTTCGAACCTACGGAGGGATCGAAAAGAAATTGTAAGCGAGGCTGAACGAAGGCCTAGGACATGCGAATCACCCGTCTTGGATCTCTATCCTCTGGGAGCAGAAAGTCCGGGAAAGTCCTTGAAAGAGCTATGTGACTGTGACAATTTGGAATTTCCCTGAACGGAACGCGGTGGGACAGCCTCGTAGTGGATTGAATCTAGGTAGCACGTCACATGAACCCTGGGCACAGGAAATTTTCTATCCGTGCATTCACGAATCCACGAGCGAGCCTGCCTTGTGAGTCCGGACGCACGCGTCTATTGGCAGGCACCCCCGCTTCTCCGGCGCGCGGTGCGTCAGCTAAGTTTCGACTGGGAGATGGCGCTACACGGGTTGAATTAAGGCTAGCGGCCCTCAGGCTAGACTGGCATTGAGGGGAGAGAATATATTTCTTGCTAGAACGCATTTTTCATGTTCGCTTGTAAACCACACATTCTATAATCCAGCCTCACTCAGCCCTTCCCGCACAATTATCATTACTTCCTGTTTGCTCGTTATCCGGGAGTTGCTGCGATCTAGTTCACAATACAACTTTTGTCGAACAAGGCTATTTCTTCGACTCCTCGTCCCAGTTCGTCACCAGGACGAGCGGTGATGGAGTATCTATAACGAAATCCGTCATCAAAAAACGCCCGTCTTTCGTCACGTCGTAGGCCGCCTCGTCGAAATTTGGTGCTAAGTTTGTCTGTACCAGAGGCGTTCGCGCACTTACCTGTACAGAGTCGTTCTCTGTGCGGATATCAGCCGCGATGAGCTTCTGTAAAATGTCGATGTAGTACAGTCGTTTGCCATCCTTGCCCCACACGGGCTGTATGCCTCCTGCGAGCGAGACTTGATACTTGGCCCCGGCATTTGGAAAGTGGGTTAGATATATCTCGGCTTGCCCC
>WNFJ01634173.1_pt3 | contig 12764 bp, 8 predicted proteins | sample 5400461 | NCBI WGS metagenome assembly WNFJ01 (sample SAMN13153349, study PRJNA577476) | soil metagenome | isolation source: 115 cm saprolite on Douglas fir-dominated hillslope | place: USA:California | collected 2013-09-17 | reverse complement strand
CGTCTCCTGGATGACCATCGTCGTGTACGGCAGCCGATGCAGGTCATCGAGCACGGGCAGCCGGTCGCCGAGCACCTCCGCCGCCTCTGCCCGCATCCGCTCGGCGACCTCAGGATGCTGGTCGATCAGGTACCACGCCCAGGACAAGGTGCTCGCCGTGGTCTCGTGGCCCGCCAGCAGTATGGTCAGCAGCTCGTCTCTTAGCCGCCGCCGCCGCACGTTCGGGTCGGGCTCGTCGCGGTAGGCGTCGAGCAGCCGGGTGATAACATCGTCCGCGCCCGGCCTAGCGCTTCGCTCGCGCTCGTCGACGAGGGCCATGGCCGCATCTTCGAGCTGGCCGAGCGCGGCGTGGAAGCGGCGGTGACGGGGGGTCGGGGGCCAGATCGGCAGCATGCGCAGCGGCACCATCTCGAACATGGCCTGGTCCTGCACCTCCTCGAAAGCCTCGCCCAGACTGTAGAACGGGGCGAGGTCAGCGTCGAGCAGCGCCTTGGCGAGCACGCTGAGCGTCAGCCGGGTCATCTCCGCCACCACGTCGACGGGTCCCTCGCCGATCTTGGCTTCCAGCCTGCTCACTAGCGCGCTGGCCTCATCGGCGATCAGCCCGGCGAAGGCGCCGAGGCGGTCACGCCGAAAGGCCGGCGCAATGGTGCGGCGCTGCCGGCGCCAGAGCTCGCCCTCGCTGGTCAGCAGGCCGTCTCCCAGCAACCGCTTGGCCTCGGTCAGGCCCATGCCCTTGTGGTAGTTGGCCGCATTGTCAGCCAGCACGTGCTTGGCGTGATCTGGGTGGTTGAAGAAGTACAGGCTCTTGGGGCCCATCCGCAAGCGCACCGCGTCGCCGTATTCGTCGGCGGCGTCGGACATCAGGCTCAGCCGGTCCCGCCAGAGCTTGCGCATCAGTGACGGCAGGCCCCGCATCGGGGTTACCGGGATAGAGCGGCTGGTCGCGGCGGCGCCCAGAGCCTGCCGCACCGCCTCGCCCGCTGGCTGCTCGGAGGTCACGATACCTCCTGGTAGACCGCTATGTCCCACTTGCCGGTCCGGCGCAGGGCCGGGCGATGGAAGCGGCCGCCATGAAAGAGCAAGGTATCGCGGGTCGGCTCGTGGCCGCTGGCAAGCACGGCGCCGAGGAAGATCGAGTGGTCGCCGCCGTCGTAGGTGGCGGCGAGCTCGCACTCGATCCAGGCGAGCGCCCCGTGAATGAGCGGCGCACCGGTGTGGGGCGCTGGCGACCAGCCGACGATGTCGAACTCGCTTCGCCCCCGGGGCCGCGAGTGGTCGGCGAAGTAACGCGCCACGTGCTCCTGGTGCCCGGCCAGTACCGAGACCGCGAAAGATCCGCTGTCCAAGATGGTCTGGTGGATGGCCGCCGTCCGCTGGACGCAGACCAGCACTAGCGGGGGCGACAGCGAGACCGACGTGAAGGAGTTGGCCGTCATGCCCTGCGGCGCGTCGCTCTCGGCGGCCAGCACCGTGACGCCGGTCGCGAACTGGCCGAGCACCGTGCGCAGCGGAACGGCCGCGGCCTGGCCGTCCGGTCCGGCCTGCCCGTGCTGAGCTGCCCTGTGCTGAGCTGGCCCGTACTGCGGCAACCCTTTGACCGTCATGGCCTGTCCCCGACGCGCGCCCGGGCCGAGCCCTCGGCCCGGCTCACTGGCTGCGGCGCCTTGATCGCGTACCCTTCCAGCGCCGCCCTGAGCGATTCCGGCACGCGCGCCGGGGTGACCTCGCCGGCCTTGCCGCGCATGCAGGCGACCCGCTGCCTGCCGCGAGCGACGAGTTGCTCCATCCCGCCGGCCAGGCTGACGTAGTCGAACGCGAACGCGATCTGGGTCTGGGTGAGCTCCTCCAGCCGCATCCTGATCGACAGCTGGTCGAAGGCCGAGATCTCGGCCAGGTACTCGCACTCGGCACTGAGCGTGAACAGCTTGAGGTCGTCACGCAGCTCGATCAGCACGTCCGGAGCATGCTCCAGCAGGAACATCTCCCGGCAGCGGCCCTGCCAGCGCAGGTAGTTGACGTAGTAGACGTTGCCGACGAGATTGGTTTCCTCGAAGCTGACGATGTGTCGATACTCGTAGTACGACTTCACTTAAATCTCCGCTTCTGTGAGGATGGCGAAGACGACAGGCGCCGCTTCGTTACGGACGTGAGTCACGAACGTCGCGATACTGGCCGTACCTGCTCTGAGCAGCACCCATCCGCCGGGCGGCGACTCGCCGAGCGTGATGGGGCCTGGCAGCGCCCGGCCGACCTTGCGCAGGCACTCGATAGCGCCCCAGGCGCGCGTCGCCGACGTCGCGAGATCCTCGTCGCGCTCCCGCGCCACGAGCTCAGCGAGGGCGAACTGCTCCGCGCCAAGCAAGAGCAGCCATTCGTCGGCCGTCCGGCTCGCGACAACCTCGGCGTCGCAGCCAACCCGACCGGCCATGGCCACCGCCAGGGTCAGGCCCGCGTTATGCGAGACCGAGACGCTGACATCGGCGTCTACCTCTGGCTTGCCGTCGCTGCGGTACCTGACGACGGCGCGCCGGCCAAGGATCCGGCTAAGCGCGGTCGCCGTCTGCTTGCGCCGCCCGGCGCGGCTCCGCGCCTGCCGTGACCCGTCAGGTTCTACTACGACCTGTGGCGGCTGCGGGCAGAACTCCGCCAGCTGGCGCTCAAGGAACGGGCCGAGCAGCGCGGGCACCCAGGGGCCGCTGCCGTCCTGCTTGCGCACCGCACGCAGCCGCAGGCCCTCCCAGCGTTCCACGAGAGTTCCGTCAGGGTCGCGGACGTCCAGGTCGTAGGTGTAGCTGTCGCCGTCACGATGACGCTCCCTCGCGGCGAGAACGACCTTCATAGTGCCGTCGCGCGGCGCTCCTGGGTAGATCCTGGCGACGCCCTCGGGCAGCAGCGTCGCGTTCGGCACGCAGCACTGGATCGCGTGCATGAACGCATCCCGCGCCCCCGGATCGCCCAGCACGAGGCCGGCCGGGAGGAACGCGCTGAACCAGCTGTCGGCGGGAACCGTCGAGATCTCCGCGACGCAGGACGTCGCCGCCATGGCCTTGTACCCGAGGACCCGCTGGAACCGCTTTCCCTGGAACAGCATCCCGCCGTACAGGTCACTCCCCGGGTCGATGGGCACGCTTGGCAAGTCGCTCATAGGCTCGGGATCGGGCTGCTCTTCTGACAGCCAGCGCACCGTCGCGCTGAAGTGGTCGACACCGAAGCTCGTGTCACTGCAGCGGATCACCACGTCCACGCTGCCGCCCCGATTGAGCGCGGCCACCCTGATCCCGGTCGTGCTGCCGGGCGTGACGACGATCGGACGACGGAACTCGACATCCTCGAGCACCAGCCGGCCGGCCGGCGTGGTGAGCGAGGACGTGTCACCCGGCATCGTCAGCGCCGACGCGGCCTGCGTCATCGCCTCGATTCCGAACACGGCGGGGAACAGCAGCTCGCCGTCGAGCGCATGGTCGGCCAGGTACAGGTCGCTGTCGGTGGATAGCTCGACATCGGTGACAAGCTCGATGCCCGGGTAGTAGACCCGCGGCCGGTCAAGGAACCGGGCCAGCGGCAGCTCGCGCGGCTCGAGTGCGATCGTCGGCAAGTCACCTGCCCGGCCCATGACCACCAGCGCGGTGGGCAGATCCGGCGTCGAGATCAGCTCGAGCAAGGCGGCGATGCCCTCGTCGACCGTGATCGGGCTAATGCCCTCGCGAGTGAGCGACTCGAGCACCCCAAGCCGCTCGCCCATGCCGGCGCCGGCCCAGACTGACCATTCCAGGGCCAGGCAGCGGCATTGCGGCTGGGCCTGCGAGACCCGTCGGGTCAGCTCAGTCTGCCAGTCGTTGGCGGTGGCGTAGTCCGCCTGCCCACGCAGCCCGGCCCGCCCGATGATGCTGCCGAAGGTAACGAGCAGCCGTAGCGAGTCCAGGTTGAGCGCGTCGAGCACCGCCTCCAGGCCCGCGATCTTCGGCGCTAGCGTCGCGGCGAACGCCGCCTCGTCGAGCTGCGCGATTGACTTGGGCTCATTGCGGCCGGCCCCGTGGAGCAGGGCCGTCACCGGCCCTAGGGCGGCCGTGATCTGCGCCACCGCCGCCTTGACGTCAGCCCGAGAGGTTACGTCGGCCCGGGCGTAGCAGTAGGCGACGCCGGCAGCCTCCATCCGGTTCAGGTTGGCGGCGAGCTCGGCATCGGCGGCCGGGTCGGAACGGCCAAGCAGCCCGACCGCCGCGCCGGTTTTGGCGGCGATGGCGAGGGCGCACTCGGCAGTGATGCCCTTGCCCCCGCCGGTGACCAGCAGGACGTCGGCGGCGCCAAGCGGTGGCGTGCGCTGCGTGCCTGCGCTGGCGACCGGCCGGAGAACGGGTACCCGGCGGATGCCTGCCTCGTCATAGTGAACCTCGCTGAAGCCCGTGGTGCAGGCCACGTCGGCGGCGATCCGGTCGGCGGCGTCCTTGACCGCCCCAGTCGGCATCGCCTCATCGATCGGCATCGTGACGACGCACGTCACGACCGCAGGAGCCTCTAGGTGCATGGTCTTGGCCAGGCCCGCGGCACCGCGCCGGTCACCGACAACCACAAACCGCGCCTGTGCGGCCTGCGCCGCGTGCGCCGCATCCAGCATCAGCCCGACGTGCCGCTCGTCGCAGTCACTCGGCAGGCACAGCAGCACCCCGTCACCAAGCTCGGCCCCGCGCAACATGTCTGCCAGCGGCCCGGCAAGCGGGTGCCCAGGCGTCGCGAAGGCGCGCCAGTCGCCCGGCATCGCCGCTACCATGCGGGGTGCCCTTACCTTCTGCACCAGCTCGACGGCGAAGGCACGCACCCAGGGCCCGACGCCCGCGGGCAGCCCGCGCTCGGCATCACCGGGCAGCTCAGTGCTGGCAAGGTCATCGATCATCTGAGCCAGGTCCGCCAGGGTGGCTGTCGCAAAGCTCACGGTCGCCGCTGGCGCGGATATGCCGAGCTCGCGCGTCGCCTGATTGACGACCTGCCCCACCGTGATCGAGCTGAAGTGCAGATCGTCAAGCGGTCGGCTCTCCGGCCGCACGGCCTCGATCGGCAGCTCGGCTCGCTCAGCCATCAGCCGTCGCAAGAGGTCGCAGCCGGCTGGCCGTCCGCCGCGCCGTCAGCTCGCAGGACTGGCATGTGCTGGCTGGGCTCGTGGTGACTAGTGCCGTCGTCGGCCGGCGCAAGCTCGCACGGGCTGGCGAAGAACCTGAATTCCTTGTCAAGCGGCAGTGGCCTGGTGAACCGGTCGCCGAACAGCATGTCGTGCCGCACCGGCGCGCCCAGCGCGTACGCCGCCCCGACCGCGGAGAGCAGGCCCGTGAGCGACGTGCTGTCCGCGTCGAGCGCGACGCACGGCAATCCCGGCGCGATGTCAGCCGCCAGGCCAGATAGCACCCGCCCGGGCCCGACCTCGAGCAGCAGGTCGATGTCGGCTGCCATCAGGCGCACGGCCTCGTGGAAGTGGACCGGCTCGAGTACCTGCCGGACGAGCAGCTCGCGCAGATCAGCGTCGGGTAGCAAGGCGTCACTGGTGACCGTGGACAGCACCCGGCGCGCGAGCGGCTGGAACGTCACGCCCGCCAGGTAGGCGCCGAGCCCATCGGCCGCCGGCGCCACCGACGGGGAATGGAACGCGTGCGACACGTTGATCCTGGTCGTGGCTATGCCCTGGAGGCCTGCCGCGCCGCATACCCGGTCGACGGCATCGGCCGGCCCGGAAATGACCGTCTGGCGCGGGCCGTTGTAGCCCGCGATGACAACGGGCTCGCCTCTCAGCATCGGCTCGATGTCTGCCGGACCCGCCGCCACGCTGGCCATGGCGCCGTCGCCGGCGCTGGCGTGCGCCATCACCCGGCCGCGCGCCGCCGCGAGGTCAAGCAGCGCGGACTCGCTCATCCCGCCCGCCCAGTGCAGGCTGGTCAGCTCGCCGAGGCTGTGGCCGACCGCAGCCGTGGCCTCGAGCCCCAGCAGGCCGAGCACCCGCAGGCCGGCCACCGATGAGGCAACAATGCGCGGCTGCGCCACGGCGGTGGCGACCAAATCGCCATCCGCTGGCAGCGCGAGTCCCTGGTAGAGCTCGCGCGCCGGTTCGAACCGGCGCGCGATCGCACCGCCGTCGTTGCGCTTGCCCGATCCCTGGCCAGGGAACAGGTAACCGATCCTGGGCGGCGCGGCACTCCGGCTAAGGAACATGCCGGCCGCCGGGTCGATGACGGCCTCGACGTCGCGGCCCAGCATGGCGGCAAGCCCGGCAAGACGTCGCGCCGCATCCTGCGGCGATGCGGCCACGATCGCCGCGCGAACGTCCCGGTCGGCCAGATCCTGCTGGAGGGTGGCGGCCACGTCGCCAAGCTCGGCGAACGCGAGCCTGGCGGTCAGGGCGGCCAGGGAGACTGCCCGTTCCCGAAGGTCGGCGGGCGTGTCGGCGTCGAGCAGCAGGATCTCGCAGTCCTGCCGCGACCTGAGCAGCGCCACGGTGCGCGGGTCGAGGCTGGTTCGGCGGATTCCGTCCCGGTTCTCGAGTACCACGTGCGTGTCGATCCCGCCGAATCCCATCGCCGAGACGCCTGCCCTGACCGGATGATCAGCTGGCCACAGCTCGGCTGTGAGCGGCACCCGCAAGGCCGGCCGCGGGCCCGCCAGTTCCGGATGGGTGTCGTGGTGACCGGTGGCTGGCGGAATCACCTGGTGGTGCACGGCCAAGGTGGCCTTGATCAGCCCGGCGACTCCGGCGGCCGCCTTGGTGTGACCGATGTTGCCCTTGATGGTGCCGATGGCGGCCGGTTCGGCCTTCGGGCGGGCCTGCCTGCGGGCCTGGCTCAGCGCGCGCAGTTCGGTCTCGTCGCCGACGACGGTGCCGGTGCCGTGCCCTTCCAGGTAACCGACCGTGCCGATGTCGAAGCCAGCGCCCTGGTAGGCCCGCTCAACGGCGAGCCGGTGCCCGTCTGCTTCCGGCCTGGTGATCCCGCCCCGGCCGTCCGAGGCGTAACCCCACCCAGCTATCGTCGCGTAACTGCGCAGACCCTTGGCGTCCGCGTCCGCCTGGCGCAGCAACACGAGCATGCCGCACCCCTCGCCCGGCCAGAACCCGTTGGAGTGCTTGTCGTATACCCGCATGTCGCCGGTCGCCAGGGCACCGGTCTTGGCGAATCCGATCACTTCGAACGGGTCGATGCTCAGGTCCACGCCACCGGCGATGACCGCGTCGACCTGATGCGACTCGAGCGCGTTGCAGGCCACGGCTACGCTGAGCAACGAGGACGAGCACGCGCCGTCCACGGTGAAGCAGCCGCCCTTGAAGTCGAACTGGTTGGTGATGCGGCCGGCGATCGTGTTGGAAAGACCCCCGGCCAGGCTGTCCTCGTCGATCGGCGGGAACGCGCTCTTGTACCGCCCTTCGAGTTCACCAAGGAACTTCGCGAGATCGCCGTCGCCCCAGCCGTGCTCGGCCAGCGCGGCGCTGACCACGCGCCTGACGTACGGCCAGCGCAGCCGCATCAGGTTCGCTCGAGCGAACTCCCCGGTCAGGGTGTTGCCGATGATGACGGCCGTGCTCCGCCTGGGCAGCCCGTCGCCATCGGCGAGGCCGGCGTCGGCGAGCGCCCTGGCGGCCGTGTCGAGCGCCAGCCAGTGGGTCAGGTCGGTGGCTCGGTAGGTGCTTCCAGCGATCTTGAAATGCACCCGGTCGAAGTCGAAGCCCTCGATTACGGCGGCGTTGCGGCTGTAGAACCGGTCCGGTGCGGCCGGGTCAGGCGACCAGTAGTCCGCCAGGCGCATGCGCTCGTCGGGAATCTGCCGGAAGGCGCGACGCCCGGTAAGCACGTTGGTCCACAGCTCGTCGGGACTAGCGGCGTCGGGATACCGGCACGCCATTCCGACGATGGCGATTGCCTCAGTCACGAGGCCACCGCCTGCTCCCTGACCCTGGCCTCGATCTGACCGACCGCGCCTGCCGAGGTAGCCGCCTCCCGCCGCTTGCGGCGGAAGTCGGCGACCCACCAGCCGAGCCCGCGGACGGCGCAGACGATCGTCAGGGCGTAGAACAGCGTGTACACGATGTTGAACGCCATCAAGAATCCGTAGACGAACGCGACTGAGCTGCCGAACATGAACTTGGCCATCGGCTTGGATGGGGTGGTCGCCGGGTCGGTGATCATGTAGTTGCTGAACAGCACGAACGCGACTCCGGTCATGACGCCGAGCGCCGTGTTGAGCTGGACGCCGAAGATGAGGTGCCGCAGGAAGGCCTGGATCGCAAACGCGCCCATCCAGCCGACGATGAGCGGGGTCTTCTTGGTGAGCAGCGCGTTCAGCACCGTGCCCGCGGTCAGGATGATTATCGGGATCATCAGCCGGAAGTACGAGTTCGCCCACTCGGTGAACTGGTAAGGCGGCGAGATGCTGACCCAGTTGCCGAGTACGAGCAAGGAGACCGTGATGCCGAGGTTGGACGGGTTCATGAAGTGCCGCATCCGGCCCGCAACCGGCGCCTTGAGTATGTGCTTCTGGGCCACGGCGACGACTACGCAGAACATGACGGGCCACCACTGGTTGTTCGCGTAGAGCAGCATGTTGGCGGCCAGGCCGGTGATGTGGGCGGGCAGCAGGTACGCCATCATGCCCTTAGGCCCGCGGCCGATGAACTCTGGCGTGCGCTGATTGATCCTGGCGCTGAGCCATTCCAGGACGATCTCGGTCGTGTAGGCCGTCAGGATGGCGAAGATCGGCCACAGCCACGGCTGCTCCCAGCCGAGCACGGTGTACCCGAAGATGTTGAACACCGTGATCGACATCGCGAAGTTGCGCAGCGCCAGGTAGCGCGGGTCTTTCCAGGGATTGACCTGGTCGGCCTGGGCCGCCTTTCCTGCCCGATCTGCTGCCGGAATGCTGGCCACCGGCTTGACGGTCGCGGTCATCGGCTCTGGCCCTCCTGTGCGGTGGTGGTGAGGTAGAGGTTGTGGTTGCCGGGGGTGAGAGTCAGGGTCTGCTGGTGCAGCACACCGTTGACGTCACGCCAGTGCAGGTGCACGGTGACCGGGCCGTCGTAGCTGCCGAGGCCGAAGTAGACCTCGAGACTTGACTTGCCGCTGTGGCCGCTTCCGCCGTCGAGCTGGGAGACCTGGGTGTGCCCTGGCGTGTCGATCTGGACTGTCGCGCCGTAGGCCGGGCTGCCGAGGCCGCTCAGCCCCTGCCCTGGCTTGCTGCCTGGCGCCGGCCGGTACAGGTGCAGGCCGAGGTAGTTGCCGACGAGTGACTCGTTCTCATAGAAAGCGGGCGGCCGCCACTGGCGGGCTATCGCGAAGTCCAGCCTGCCGTCGCCGCGGGTGTCTGCGACGGCGACGCCTCGGGTTGGGATCGGAACGCACAGCCCGAGCCGGCTGCTGATGTTCGCGTACTGCCCGTTGGGCGAGTATGCGTAGAAGGCGACGCACTGGTGCCCGGCGAGGTCATCGCCCGGCTCCACCAGCGGCCAGTTGGCCGGGTTAGAAAGCAGGTCGTCGTTGGTCATTGCCATTTCCTGCAGCCACGGCCACCGGTTGGTCGTTCCCTTGATGAACCCGTCGGTCTGGACCACGTCCAGATGGCCGCTGTTGAGGAAATCCCCGAACTTGACGTCCCAGGCCCAGCCGGTCCACGCCATGCCGACTTGCTCGGCTTGCTGGGTGAACGGTGCCATGCCGCTGGCCAGATCCTTCTTCATGGAGGCGTCATTGGCGGCATGGTTCATGAACACGAAGTTGCTTTCCTCAAGCGCGTACGGCGTGGTGATGTTGCTCACCATGAAGTCGAACTTGCCGTTGTCGCTCAGGTCACCGAAATCGGCGCCCATCCCCTTGAACGAGCCCTTGCCGACCACGAACGACTTGGGCGTGAGCGGCGTGCGCACTCCGATCGCCTCGGTGAACCTGAGATGGCCCGGAATGGACCGGTTGTAGAGCAAGTGGCCCTCGCCGAAGTCATTGGCGATATACAGGTCCGGCATCCCGTTGCCGGTCAGGTCGGCGCTGGCGGCCGCCAGAGTCCACCCGGTGGCATCGGTGTACGGGATCGCCGTGGGCTGCTCGACGTAGCTGACCGTCGGGTTCGGGCCCGAGGTGGCGCCCTTCCACAGGTACATGTGGTCACCGCCGCCGTTCTTGGCGAACGAGAGCGAGGACGGCATCACCACGTTGTTCAGGCCGTGCGGGTCGAGGACGGCCGAGTCAGGCCAGTAGTTGCCGACGAAGACGTCCGGATGACCGCTGCCGTCGAAGTCTGCGATCGCCACCGCGTTCGTGTTCCAGTCGGGCCCGCCGTACGCCCCTGTCACGTGCTCAGGGACAAGCTCGTTGGGTTTGTAGGCGCTAGGGGACGGAGTTGTCGCGGTCGAGCGCGCCAGGAACATGATCGGGGTACGGCCCCAGTAGTACACGAGGAAGTCGGTCCGCCCGTCGCCGTTGAAGTCCCCTGGCGCGCAGCCCATCGGGGCCATCGCCTTCGTCATCGGCAGCGGCGCCGGGTTCAGCACGAACGGCGTGAACCTGTCCTGCGGCGGCGCCGTCGGCGTGTAGGTCACGATCACGTCGTCGGTCCGCGGATCGACGATGCACATGCCATCGTCCCGGCCGTGGCCGGTGACGTCGGCGAGCGCGATGCCTGCCCCGACCGATGAGATCCATGAACGCAGGTGATAGTAGGCCGGATTCACCTGGCGTATGGCCTGGGTGGGATGATAGCCCGGCGGCAGCGCGATCGGCATTTGCACGAAGCTATAGGGCGCTGCCACTTTCTTGATATCGCCGTGGAAGTTCGGTAGCTGCCGCGCAGCGTTAAACAACGCCAGAATCACGACTATGGCCGCCACGCCGGGCACCATCCTATAAATGCGGGAAGTGGAATTGGGCGCAGTTTCGCTCACCGTCAGCTCCTGACTTATCGCCGGTAGGATTAACCCATCAGGCGGGGGACGCCGGGGAAGGCACTCGCCTTACGCGAATCCCGGGCAGCCGGGATCACATCGACCATGAGAAGCCCTCACATTCAAGCCCGCTAATAGATTCAGGATGAGGGCCGCGGCGGAACATTCCTTCTCTGACCTTGCTCGATCAGCGCGGGCCCGACGCGGGAAGCGGGATCCTCGGTCATGCTGTCGTGGGCGACGAGCCTCAGCTCGGAGCTGTAGCGCCGGTCCTGGCGGTCGGTGAGCCAGAGCTGGCCCAGGTCGGGGAGCATCTCGGTGACGGTGTACTCGTCATGCCCGGCGGCTCGGGTCTGGCGGATGTGCTTGGCGAGCAGGTTGACCAGGACGATGCTGCGGAAATCGGCGGCTGCGGGCTTGAGCTCGACGGGAACGCTGTAGAACACCCGCTCGGGCAGCTGATGGTCCTGCCGCCAGCGCCGCGCGAGGTAGTACCGTTCCCGCTCGTCCCTGGCGAACGCCCAGCCCGAGTCCGCGACCTGGAAGATCCACTGCTCACGGCTCAGGACCAGCTTGTCGATCGTGATCCGCGGCCGGTGCGCGGCCGGGGCTGCCGGCTGGAACGCATTGATGACGACCCAGACCATCGAGTCCCCGATGACCTCGAAGAAGTCCAGTTCGGTGCCGGACGGCATGAGCTGGACGACCAGCTCGCCGCCGCGGCGGGCGACGGTCATCGCGGCGCCGGGCATGACCGTGTCCGATTCCGGGGGGTCGAGGCAGTCGGTGATGGCGGAGGACCAGTAGAGCTGGCCCGGCCCCAGCAGGGCTGAGGGCGGGCTGGTGCGGGATGTCACGTTAGGGTGGTCTTTCGCCGGGATGGAGACGATCCGCCGCGGGCCGCGGTCGGCCTGCTCGGCGGCGATGAGCCTGCCCGGTTCTGGGTGCTGCTCGACGCTGCCCCGCTGGTCCATGGTGTTTTTGGCGAGGTGTATTTCGCCGAGGACGAGCAGGAAGTTGCCGCGCTGGACCTCGCCGGGCGAGGCCGCGGCGATCATGATGTCCGGTGAGTGCTGCCGGGCGCCGCTCCAGGCGACCGGGTGCCCGGGGAAGCACTCGGCGGCCCTCGCGCTGATCGCGTCCGCGCTGACCTGGTGCCTGGCTGCCGATGACGGCGGCCCGAGCACCTGCTCCCAGCGCCGCTGCAGCTCGGCCACGCACGCCGCGGCGAGCCCGCCCGTCCCCCGGCTGCCGTGGCCGTGCAGGTACGGTGATGCCACGGTGAGCAGCCGCTGCAGCGGCACGGGCGCGCCGCCGGCCCGGGCGCTCTCACAGTCCAGCAGGTCCGCGAAGAGCACGCGGTACCTGTCCGTGATCTCGCTGACCAGCCAGCGGGCGCTGTCCAGCACCAGGCCCAGCGGCGCCGCCAGCGCCCGGGTCACCGCCTGGCCCAGCTCGACCCGCACGTCCCGGACGGCATCGGTGTAGACCAGGGTCCGCCCGGCGTAGTTCTCCCCCGCCCTGCGGGTCGCAGCCGACCCGGTGACCTGCTCGAACGTTTCGGCCAGGCTCGCCAGCGCCCGCGCCAGCCCGGCCGGGTCCCCGGCCGTGGCGGCCACCGCGTCCCGTGCCCTGATCATCTGGTCCAGCGGCGCCAGCGCCGCGGCCCTGGCCGCCGGATCGGCGATCAGCTCGAGCTTGTCCCTGAGCAGCCGTTCCGGCCAGGCATCGGCCGGGCCCTCCAGGTCCAGCCGCAGCGCGCCGAGCTCGGCGAGCCGGGCCAGCAGCGCGCGGGCACCGGGCGCGCCGGCGCTGTCCAGCACGTCGCTGATCGTCCGGCTGCCATCACACGCCAGCAGGG
>WNFJ01342612.1_pt4 | contig 12764 bp, 16 predicted proteins | sample 5400461 | NCBI WGS metagenome assembly WNFJ01 (sample SAMN13153349, study PRJNA577476) | soil metagenome | isolation source: 115 cm saprolite on Douglas fir-dominated hillslope | place: USA:California | collected 2013-09-17 | reverse complement strand
CTCAAGCAGGCTGCCGAGAGCGCGACGGCGGAGCTGCGACAGTCTCTGCAGAAGGAGCACGACAGGGCCGAGGCACTGGCGAGCGAGCTGGCGAGGGCGCAGCGGGACATCGAGACGCAGGCGGCGCTATCGAGCAAGACGGGAGACGAGGCGGCGCAGCTCAAGCAACTCAAGCAGGCTGCCGAGAGCGCGACGGCGGAGCTGCGACAGTCTCTGCAGAAGGAGCACGACAGGGCCGAGGCACTGGCGGACATCGAGACGCAGGTGGCGTTGTCGAGCAAGACGGGTGACGAGGCGGTGCAGCTCAAGCAACTCAAGCAGGCTGCCGAGAGCGCGACAGCGGAGCTGCGACAGTCTCTGCAGCAGGAGCGCGACCGGGCCGAGGCGCTGGCGCCGGGTCGTGAATCCACGCAGCCCACGATCGGGGCGCGCATTGCGGTCGAACGCGCGTCGAACAGCCCGATCTCCCAGGCGACGCAAGCCGCGGAGGCGGCTGCGACAGAGCAGCCAGCGGCCGCTGAGGCGCAAGGCAGTCCGGAAGTGGCCAGGTTGCTGGCGCGCGCCAGTGCGCTGCTCGGCCAGGGAAATATCGGTGCGGCGCGGATAGTGCTCGAGCGCGCTGTCGAGACGGGCAGCGCACTGGCGAGCTTCATGCTCGCGGAGACATATGATCCCCTCGTTCTTTCCACATGGAGGACATACGGAACGCGCGGCGATACGACGAAGGCGCGCGAGCTGTACGCGAAGGCTCATGCCGGCGGCATTCAGGAGGCCAAGGATCGATCCGACGCGTTGCGTTAGTGAGAGGATGACGTTTTGGCATTCGCGCCCCCGGCCTGATGGGTGGCGATGGCGTGGCTGAAAAGCTGAATTTGGCGCTCAAGAGGGAGTTTATGGATGAACACGCTTCTAGGACCACGCTTGTTTTTCCTGCTCGCCGTGGCGGCGCCGGTCATTCTGGCGCTTCAGCCTGCCAACGTGGATGCACAAACGCAGAGCGCCCGCCCGTCGCAAGGCCCCACCGCGCGCACGACGGAAAAAGAGAAGATGAACGCCTGGACGGTCGGCCTCGCCGGCGGCTTGCTTGAGGGTGCGCCTATTCGCCTTGCCGCGGAGATTGCCCGCGTCGTCGATGATGGGCCGAATATGCATGTCCTGCCGATCGTCACCCGGGGTGCCACGGAAAATCTGAATTCGCTCCTCTACCTGCGCGGCGTCGACATGGCGATCATCAATTCCGACGCGCTCGAAGAGTACAAGATTCAGGTACCGACGCGCTCGAAGAGTACAAGATTCAGGTACCGGAGATCCGGCGTCGCATCACCTACCTGCTCAATCTCTTCCCGTCGGAACTGCATATCTTCGTTCGACCGGAGATTGGGAGCCTGCAGGACCTCGCTGACAAGAAAGTGAACTTCAACACCCAGGGCACGGCCGCTGCCTATTCGGGGCCGCTGATCTTCAGCCGCCTCGGCATCAATGTAGATAAGACCTTCATTCCCCATCAGGTCGCGCTGGAGCAGATGCGCAAAGGCGAGATGGCGGCTGTCGTCTTCATCACGTCGAAACCGGTTGACGCTTTCGTACGTGGACGCTGGGAGCCCGGCTTCAAGTTCCTCCCGGTGAATTACGAAAGCAAGTTCGAGGATTACTATCTTCCCGCGGTGTTGGAGGGGGCTGAATATCCCAATCTGATCAAGCAAGGCGAACGCGTGTCGACGATTGCGGTACCCACTGTTCTGGTCGCCTTTAATTGGCCGAAAGCGTCCAACCGCTATCAGCGCGTCGCGCGCCTCGTTGATTACCTTTTTTCCCGGATCGACAAGCTGCAGGCGCCGGGCTTTGACCCGAAATGGAAGTCGATCAATCTCGCTGCGACCGTCCCAGGACTCGATCGCTTCTCGGCGGCGCAGGAATGGCTGGATCGCAAGGTGCGAGGAGCGCAGGCGCCACAATGAAGACCGCCGCGATCCCCCTATCTGTCGCATTCGAAGTCGCGAGCGCAGTCGCTTTCGCACAGGGAGGGAGCGATCCAGTGGCCCAAATTCGCGCTTGCTCCCTGATGGAGCGTGCAGAGCGGTTAGAATGTCTGGAAAAGCTGTCGCGTAGCATCGAGCCGCCGGCTCGCCCAGCGCCGGCGGGCGACAACTGGATCGTCAGCGAGACCACCTCGCCCGTGGACTATACGCCGATCGTCACCGCCACCACGTCTTCTCGCGCCGGCTCGAATGGCTCCTCGATGCAGCTCTCCATTCAGTGCCGTGGCGGCCGCACTGAACTAGTGGTCGCAGGACCTGCCGTCTCCCGCAGCAGCGCGGATTACGCCATATCATATCGCATCAATGACGGTCAGCCGGTGCAACTTGCGGCAGGCTCGCCATCGTTCGGCACTGGCGCTGCGTTCACGGGCGACGTCGTACGCTTGCTGCAGTCGCTCCCCGAAGAGGGCGACATCGCCGTCCGTCTCTCCACCCGGACCGGTGCCGCCCAAGACGGGTCTTTTTTGCTCGGCGGACTGAAGATGGTGCGAGAGAAGGTAGCCGCGGCGTGCAAATGGCCACACACCGTTGCCAGGCCACGCAACTAATGGTCAACGGGAATCCGATTACGGGAGACATACGATGACAAGATTTGCGATGATAAGATTTGAAAACGTGTTCAGAACATCGGCGGCAGTTCTCGTCGCGCTGCTCATCGTCGCGCCGCCATCGGCCGCGCAGGTGAACGAGCAACCGGCGGCGCAAATGTTGAAGCGGCCCGCCGCTCACAAGAAGCTGCATCGCCTTGTCTTGCAGGTGAATACCAACGACCCTGCGATGATGAATCTCGCGCTCAACAATGCGACGAATGTCGCGCAATATTACAAGGATCTCGGCGAGAAAGTAGCGATCGAGGTCGTCACTTTCGGTCCTGGCCTGCATATGCTGCGCGACGACACCTCCCCAGTCAAGGCGCGGATCAAGGCGATCAGGGAGAGCACGCCAGCGATCTCCTTCAAAGCCTGCGGCAATACCCAGGAAAATATGCACAAGGTCGAGAACAAGGAAATTCCCATTATTCTCGAGGCGACAGTCGTGAAGTCCGGCGTTGTGCGTGTAATGGAGCTGCAGGAGCAAGGCTGGACCTACGTTAAGCCGTGAGACTCAGTTAGGCGCACATTCATCGCTTGCATCGGCGATTACAGCCGATCACACGGCGGCGAAGGTGCTCGGCCGCGCGACGAGGTGATCGAATAGAGACGCTCTTTGCTGCGGTGCATGAGTCCGGAAGCGGCGCTAAACGGAATTGCCAACTTATGCGGCCATGTCGGCGCACTCGTTTGATTATTGCAGAAGACGCCAAAATGAAGAATGCTATACCATGCGATCGAGATGAATGGCCGCCGGGCAAGGCGCCACATTGCGATATCTGACGCCCTGATTTGAAACGCATGGTGCCTGGCCTATGAGAACGTTTCTGACGGTTGCTGCCCTGCTTGTGCTTGTGAGCGAGCCAAGTTGGGCTCAGAATTTTTCTCAGTTTGGGTTGCCGTCCGCACGCCAGTACTACCTGCCACCGACCTACCAGTATTTCACGCCACCACCACGGGCCAATCGGCGGGTGCCACCCAAGGCGGCCGTCGTACAAATCCCTCAACCGGAAAAGGCGGCGATAGCTGAGGGGTATGCGAAAGGCTCGATCGTGATCGTCAATCACGAACGTAATTTGTATTTTGTCGAAGAGACAGGCCAGGCAACCCGGTATCCGGTAGCGATCGGCAAGCCCGTTGACCAATGGGAGGGTGCGCAAACAATCACGGCCAAGCGCGAAAATCCCACCTGGTATCCGCCAGAGGAAATCCAATGGGAATCCGACGTTCCGCCGGTTGTCCCGCCAGGGCCTCAAAATCCGCTCGGGCCTCGGGCGCTATACCTGGGCGACACGCTATACCGAATTCACGGGACAAACAGGCCCGGCTCGATCGGCGGCGCCGTCTCGCATGGCTGTTTTCGCATGCACAACCCGCACATCATCGAACTGTACGAAAAAGTGCAAATCGGAGCGAACGTCTACGTCGTGCCTTGATGAGGTTGAAGGCGAAATCAAGTTAGACAAGCCACGACGCGAAGAAATTGAAGTTTTGATCGAGTTGGGAGACGTAAATTGAGTTTGTAGGGGTGGCGTGATGGCTAGACCGCTTTGGCTCGCTCTCATATTTTTAATCGGCATCGGCGCCTTGGCCGCGCTGAAGGTCAGCACCGCGCGGCCTGCGAAACAGCAAGCTGCCCTTGCGAACGAGATAATTGAGGTTTCCGGAGATGCCCTGGTCAAGGCTGACAAACTCGATGTCGAGGAAATTCCCGACAAGAAGATCATACGATCGATTGCCATTGCACAGCCGGAAGCTGTGCCGGAACAAACAACGAAGATCATCAGCCGCCATTGGCGGGACGGTTACGCCAAGGCGAAAGTGCGGCAGCGTCTTCACCTTCGCCACGTATCGCGCAAGCCGCGCCGGTTATCCCGAATGTGAAGGCCGCGATACCAGGATTTGTGCTAAGCTTACGATATGACAGAGCCTTCCCGATCGTCAGGAAACCCCACAGAAGATGTGCTATCCGCCATTCAGGAGGCGATCGACGCTCCTCGTTTGCCGTTCCCCGACCGACACCTGCGCCGCGGTGTGGAACCGGATGGCCTTGAAGCTCGCGTAACAAGGCTTGAGGCAGGGATCGAATTTCAGCGGAACATTGCCGAGATAAAAACCGAGCTGCAAATCATCAGGGCCAACGCGCGATCGGACTTTCGGCTGACTTTTGCGGCACTCATGGCCGCTGCATTCGGATTGGCATGGCTTCTGGCAAAGGGATTTCATTGGCTTTAGAGGTCAACCGCGCGTCCCCGAGGTCGTTCGCCGCTTCAACAGGCTATATCTTCCAAAGGGAGATCGGCCAACAATGCAGCGCTGAATATCGGCAGGCTCGCGCGCAGCTGTGCTGAACCGGCTCGCGTTCACTGCGGAAGAGTTGGACACCGGAAGCCTTTCTCCAACTCCTCGTCGTTCCCATCCAACGCAGTAGCCTAAAATGATTTGCTAACACTTTCGGAAAAATTGAACGCGCTCGGTAGGCGATCGTTGGCCTCTCAAAGCGTCAGCGTCGCAAACACGCAGCGCCGATGGAACTTTCTTGTGTTCCGTCCCGTTCTTGACGGCACCTTCCTTGCTGGTCTCTTTGCCAGACGGCACCGTTGCTTCTGGCTTGTGTCCAACTGGGGCAATCCGGAGGAATGAAATGGAGCATCATCATCAATTCGGAACTGAGAGTGGCATTGCGTCGAGAGAGGCCGCGGAGCAGCTCAGGATGCTGATCACCGACCTTTCTCGCACCGTTCAAATTCTAGACGCCGACATTGCGGCTGAGGAGAAGCGTCCGCGCGTGCACGACCTTGCAGACGCGGATTGTTCGGTGCTGACTAGGATGTTGGGTACGCGTCGCCGCAATCTCATGGTCACCATTGCCTCCCTGGAGGATCGTCTCGAGTCCATTGAACATATTCGGTCTCGTGGGCATCCAGCGAATGGTGATCGGTCGCCGACCACCCTGCCATCGCACTCGGGTCAAGGCTACAAGTGACCCTCCAAAGGAGCCCCCGGTCGGAAACAGCCCGGGGTTTCTCTTTTGCAAAGGCATGACCCAGCCCACGCGCGTACACATGGGAAATTTTTGCTTAACGGTTCGCTGATATCTTGCGGATCGTCGCGGAACTGTTTCGCGTACCGCGACTCCTTGGGTGATGCATGCAAACTATCGAAATTACCGATCCAGTAGAGGCCCGACGTTGCCGCTATGCCCAATACCGGGGCGAAAGGGCGACAGTGATGTTGCGGGGCGTGCCAGTCACGGGGATGGTCCGTTCGGTCAGGGAAGACAGGTCCGGCACTCCGGTGCGCTGGATCGTCTCGGTCGTACCCAAGCACGGCATCGCCGCCTAGCAGCGAGCCGGAGGCCAAATTCTGCGTTAGGCGATTTGGGAGCGGTTAGGTCCCTTTGACGCGCAGCGCTCCCGCTACTCGGCTATCTGTTCGCCCGATCCGCCAAACTCCGCGGGAAAATCCTTAAACTTCGGGAGATTATCTCGCATAGGCAGGACAGTCTCGGCGTAGTTGACGTGGACGCCCGGGCTGTAATTTAGCGCAGGCAGTGTGGCCGCAAATACGTCCACCAATCCCAGCGGAGGGTGATTGGTCATTAAATGCCCTCCGCACTTCTTGCAGAACTGCCGCTGACTCACCGGTGTCTTTTGAAACGTGCCGACATGCTCTGCCCCGGCCGTGATCTTGACGGCCTCTGGTTTCCAGAGGGTGAAAGCATTGACCGGTCCACCTGACCACGAACGGCATGATCGGCAGTGACAATAACCCATGGCTTCCGGTTCTCCGGAGACCTGCACCTGGACTGCACCGCAAAAACATTCCCCAGAGTATGTCGCCATCGCCGTTACCTCCCCCTGGTTTTGACCAATGCTATGTCAAAACCCAGTTAGCTGCCAGCCGGGTTGCTATGGCGGTCTACCCCGATCACTCAGCCTTCCTTTAAGCGATTTGCAAAGCGTGACGTCAGCCCCAGGCATATCGGGCGCGATATCGCCTACTTCGATCAAATGGGCAACAGCGGAGCTGATGAACCTATATCGCTCCGTTACTTCTTTGCTTCTTTCGAATCCCCGTTGATTACCGCCAGAGCCAAGCGACGCTTTGCAGCTCTATCTGCGCGACGCTTCTCAAGCTCCTTGATGGCCGCGGTATATCGCTTTTCCGCTGAAGCCCCCAGGCGTTCGATGGTGGCGAGGGCCGGCAGCGACAACAAGAATGCCTGGCCATCCGGGATATATCCCATCGACTCGAAATCCAAGTAGGCTTCTTCGCGATATTCGGCATCGGTAAAGCACCTCTTGGCGTTTTTGGTTGCATCAATGATTACCGATCGCTCGGCGATCGGGATCGCAGCGGAACCGTGGGTTTGCATGAACAGGGATTTCAGTCCTGCCAGCTGCTGATTTGCCGTCACCGCCGTGGCCATAAAACGATAGCGAGCAATCTCCCATCTGCACACGGTTGCATTGAAGACGAGGTGATAGTCGACAATGTTTTCCGGCTCTGCATAGGCTCTGAAGCTTTCGAACAATTTCAAGAACTGCTCTTCGTTTTCGTGGTCGAGCAACGGCGGACTCGACAGCAGCTCTCGTATTGTTTCCGGAATGGTGACCCAGCTACTCTCTGAACTGACCTCAACTTTGGCAAAGCCAGTTTTCTCAGTTGTTTCGTCGACTTGGGGCGCGTCGTTCATGGCATTCTCCGTTTGATCGCGGAACAGCCCGCGACCCAAAAAGAATGTCCAGCACCGCCCGCCTCGATTCGTCGAGCGCGATCACGTGGGAGAAATTGGGTAACCGGACCGAGGACCTGGCCTTGTGGCCAAGACTACCTTTCGATCCTTTCATTTCCGAAATTTTTCTTTTGCGGGTTTGCGCAGCCGCACGCCGGCTCCGCCGCCATTCTCATCGATGAATACCACGCCCTCACGGATCAAGGTCTCTTTGATCAAATTGAGCGTAGCGGGGTCCCCCGCATACCTTCCAACCTCGATGTTCGTAATCGTGTTCCGGTGCAGACCGGTGGCGGCAGCCAGGTCCCTGACCGTCCAATTTAGCGCGGCTCTCGCCATCCTTACTTGTGCACTTGTCACAGGCTACCCTATTGTGCTATTGTCACATGTGCACCGAGCACAAGTAACTTAACATAGAGCCTGGGAGTCGCAAATGTTGAAGCCATCGAAAACTGCGGACCGCCGATCTTTCATCGGCGGCTCAGACGCCCGCATCATCATGGGAAGCGACGAAGGCGCGCTGTTACGCCTGTGGCGGGAGAAGCGGGGCGAGAGCGAGCCCGAGGATCTGTCGGGTAACCTCATCGTCCAGCTTGGGACCGTGACCGAAGACCTCAATCGGCGGTGGTACGAACTTAACAGCGGCCATGTCATCAAGGATGTCCAGAAACGCGCCCAGCACCAGGTGATCCGGTGGATGGCGGCAACCCTGGACGGTGTCGTCGAGAGCACTGGAGCCGTCTTCGAAGCCAAATTCATGCTGCCGTGGTCATTCTCGGAGGAAGCTGCGGCCGAGAAGCACATGGCCCAGCTACAGCACAACATGTGGGTGATCCAGTCGCGCTCCGCGGTGCTCTCCATCATCACCGGTGGCGGCAAATGGGTCGAGATGACCATTCCGGCCGATCCGCTCTATCAGCATCTGCTGCTTACCGCAGAGAAGAAGTTCTGGCGTTGCGTCGAGAGTGGCGAGGCCCCTCATTTGTTCGGGGTCGAGACGCCCCGCCCAAGGATCGAGGCGGTCCGAATCGTCGATATGACTTCATCCAATTCCTGGGCCGAATTGGCCGGCGTGTTTTGCCAGACCCGAGCAGCTTTCCTCAATCATGAAGCCGCGAAAGTCGAACTGAAGAAGCTCATGCCGGAGGACGCCAAGGAGGCGATCGGGCATGGCATCCGGGCCAAGCGCTCGAAGTCCGGCGCCATCAGCTTTGACCTCCAGGTGGCGGAGGTCGGTCATGCAGCGCTCCAGTGAATCCATCGGCGCGATTGCCGGAGCGCTCGCCAAGGCCCAGATCGAGCTCGCCAACCCCGAGAAGTCGCTGACCGCGACCATCCGCTCGCCCTTTCCCCGCGAGAGTGACCGCAGCTTTCGCTATGCGTCCTTATCCAGCGGGTTAGATCAGGTGCGTAAGTCCTTGGGCCGGCATGAGATTGCCACCGTCCAAACGACCTCGATCGACGATGCGGCCGGACTGATCCGACTGACCACGACGCTGGCGCATTCGTCCGGGGAATGGGTGTCCTCGGACTGGCCGGTCTGTCCGGTCAGCGAGACGGCCACCCCTCATCGGATGGGAGCCGCCCTCACCTACGCCCGGCGCTATGCACTGTTCACGCTGGTTGGTATCGCCGGCGAAGATGATCTCGACGCGCCAGATCTTAATGGCGCCCTGCCCCATCCCGCCAGACCGGACGAACGCGGCCAGCACGCCGCCGCGGACCCAGGACGCGCCTCACCTCCCGAGGCTGCTCCCGCGTCCTTTACACCCACATCGGTAGCGACGTCCGACTATGGCCGACGCAAACCGGTCAGAGCGCCGCGCGTTCTCCTGCCTGCCGATCATTCGTTGACGCTGCGGGAGAAGCTGATCTCCGAACTCAAAGGATTTACGGACACCGACGCTCTAACAATCTGGGCGCAACGGATTCTGGCACTCAAGAACCAGCTCACCACATCGGATGCCCAGGAAGTCGAGACCGCCTTTGCTGCGAAACTCAACGAGCTCGGCAACGGCGGAAATGCCCTTTTCGATCCACCCGTGGCGATTGCCAGAGCTGACGCCGGCGACACCGAACCGGCCACTGCCGACGGCAATGCTAATTTCGACCGCGAACCAATCCCCACAAGCGAAAAACCAAAGCACGCACGCAAGCTCAATGGCAATCGCGTGCCTAAGCGCGGCGCAGCCCACCGAAATGTATCAATTGTCGGCGCAACTTCCGAAACTCCCACAAAGTCCGTCATCCCGCTTAGCAAAGAGCTTCGGTTACGAGATCGAGATCATCTCAAGTTCGTGGGCGCCCAGCCTTGCCTTGCCTGCGGTCGCAGCCCATCGGACGCGCACCATCTTAAGTTCACACAACAGCGTGCACTTGGACGCAAAGTCAGCGATGAGTTCACTGTGCCACTCTGTCGTGCTCACCACCGTGAACTCCATCAGCGCGGCGACGAACGCATATGGTGGCAACAACTCAACCTCGATCCGCTGCCTATAGCGCAGGGGCTGTGGCAGGCCACAAGGCTAGAGGCCTCCCGCCCTCTCCAAGCGGAGCGCGAATCCTGAAGCGGTGCCGCAAAAGAAATCGGGGCCGCAAGGCCCCGATCCCTTTCAAACTTTGGCAACGCATCAGGCCAGATGGAGATCGTGGTAGCTGATCAGCGTTCCCGTGGTCTTGTCCGCCTCGGTCTGGAAGCCCGCGGGGTCGTACTGGCCTAACAGCGCAATGTTGGCGGTATGAGCTCCGTCGGTAACGCTCAAGGTCCCACCGGTCCCGTTCGCATTGGCCGCGTAACTCACCGTTGTTCCATTGGCGAAGTTAAAATCGAGAAGGTCGATATGATTGCTTGTCGTCATCCCTGACACAACGCCTGAGAAATTGAACGAATCTCCAACGATGAGGCTTCCGGTTGACCCTGCGTCAAAGGCCGTGTTTTCAGCCGAAGCGTGGGCAAATTCCAACGTCGCAGCCCCACTGATCAATGCCGAACCGTTGCCGCTGACATTGCCATCGACCGTGACATTGCCGCCATTGGCCCACAGCACGCCGGTATTGATGATGTCGCTGTGGATCAGCAGGCCGCCGGTTCCGGTTGCCTCGAGTGTGCCAGAGTTGGTAACCGCATTGGTCCCGGTATCGATGACCAGGGAGCTGTTTCCGGTGGCGTCAATGGTGCCCTCGTTCACCAGGGTCAACTGCCCTGCCCCCAATTGACCAGCACCCGAGATGGTGTTGTCCAGGTTGGTGAGCGTAACGTCTGAGGCCGTGCCGCTGATCACGTTCTCGGCGTTGTCCGAAAGGTCGACATGGCCGCCGCCCTGCAGGGTGATGCCATGCTCGATCAACTGGAGGTCGGTCTCGTTTCCGGTCGAGTTCAGCGCGATCGAGCCGCTGTTGTCGATCGTCCCGCTAAGCGGCAGGATTGCACCGTCGCCGATCGTCATGCTGCCGGCATTCTGCGTCACCGGCGTTTGATCGAACACGAAGTCGTTCGAGTTGAGCGACGCGGCATCGACACCATGCAAGGTGATCGATTGACCGTCTCCCAGCGTGATCACCGCATTGCCGGCGGCGTCGTCGGCCGTGTGCGCCTGGATATCGCTGAAACCGGCGAATCCGGCATAGCCGATCAGATCGATCTGATCCGCAGCAACGTCGAAGTTATAGACGGTGTCATGGCCGATCGGCTGCGAGAACACGAAGAGATCGTGACCGCTCGAGCCGGTCAGGAAGTCGTCGCCCGATATTGCGAAGATCGGCGAGCCTTGCGCATAGGCTTCGACGTTGTCCGCCACGATTGCGTGCCCGATGCTGCCGTCGGCATTGGTCCAGGTTTCCGTTACATTGAGGACGAGGGCGCCGGTGTAGGTACTCGGCGTCGTAGCGGTCAACGAACTGACATCGTTCGTTACCACCGTCCAGCTGCCATCGCCATTGTCGGTGCCCGCGTTCAAGGTCCAACCGGAGGGAACGTCGGCGAGCGTGACGGTGGTGGCACCGATGTGATCGGCTAGATCGGTAAGAGCAAGGTCGATCGCTTCTCCGGTGACGCCTGCAGGGAAACTCGTAGCTGCAACGATGGTCGGAGTACTCACGTTGCCTGCCGCGTCGGTCGCCGTAACGAGCAACTGATGAGAACCTGAAAAAGATGTCGTAAACGTAATTGAGTATTTTTGGTTGCCGGCGGCCACACCTGTTCCCTCAAGTGTATCACCCGCGTCAAGCACATGATTGTCGTTGATGTCCACATAAGCTGTGACGGTAGAGCCGGCTTCAGCATCCCCCGTCAGTTTGTGGCTAGAGGTGGCGTAACTTGCGCTTGTTATTGTCGGCGCAACGTTGTCGACGGAGAAACTAAAGGCTGAGGAAGCGCCAGAGACGTTTCCAGCAGCGTCCGTCGCTGACGCCGTCACGCTCTTGCCGCTACCTTGCCCGAGCGTGCTGATATTTGCTGCCGTTAGCGTGTAGCTCCAATTGCCGCTGCCATCGGTTATCGCTGTGCCCAAAGTGTTGACGCCACTGACGACTGTGACAGTGCTGTTTGCCTCCGCTGTGCCTGTGACCGTGGCGTCGCCTGCCTGACTGCTGACAATGTGATCCGCTCCGCCAATGGCCCCACCATCGCCAACGTGGCTGATCGTCGGCGCAGCAGGTGCCGTGGTGTCGATCGTCACCGCCAGGTTGGCCGAGGCCACGCTCAGATTGCCCGCAGCATCGGTCGCCTTGGCTGTGATGCTATGCGTCGCCTGACTCAGTGCCGAAGTAGTGATGCTGTAAATACCGCCGGTCGCCGTTCCAGAGCCCACCGCCACGCCATCGCTGAAGATGGTCACCGTGCTGCCAGCCTCCGCCGTCCCGCTGAATGTCGGTGTCGTCACATTGGTGATGTTATCCGTGCTGGACGTGCCGGAATCCGAAGCCGCAATCAGATCCGGAACTGTCGGAGCATTCGGAGCTGTCGTATCCTCCGTCACCGTGAAGGTGGCCGAAGCGGAGCTCGGGTTCCCAGCCACATCCGTGACCTTGGCATTGAGACTGTAGGTCGTGCCGTTGGTCAGAGTGCCCGTCTGAAGATCGACAAAGCCCGCTATGATATCGGCGCCCGTCAACACATGGACGCTTCCCAGCGTGCTCACACCGTTAAACAGCTGCACCGTGTCGTTCGCAACCGCATTGGTCCCGCTCAGGCTTACCCGAACCGTCAAATCAGTGTCGTTCGTGCTGCCGCCATTCGACACCAGCCCGGTCTGCGGGCTCACGTCGTCGGTAACCGAGGTGATCGACGGCGCATTCGGTGCCGTGGTGTCGATCGTCACCGCCAGGCTGGCCGAGGCCACGCTGGTGTTGCCGGCAATGTCGGTCTCCGTGGCGGTCAGCGTGTGGCTGCCCTGCGCC
>WNFJ01147643.1_pt1 | contig 12766 bp, 8 predicted proteins | sample 5400461 | NCBI WGS metagenome assembly WNFJ01 (sample SAMN13153349, study PRJNA577476) | soil metagenome | isolation source: 115 cm saprolite on Douglas fir-dominated hillslope | place: USA:California | collected 2013-09-17 | reverse complement strand
TGATGGTGGATGCCAAGGCCCAGTACGAATGGGTGTTCAACGAGTACATCAAGCGGGGACGCGTCCGCGAGGCGGGAGACGCCCTCAAGAAGCTCGCGGACATCGACCCCTCGGACCTCAAGGTCCGGAGCCGCCTGGCCGAGCTCTACATCCGCGACGGCAACGCGGCGAAGGCGGTCGAGGAGCACATCGCGATCGCGGACGAGCTCGGCAAGAAGGGGCACCTGGCGGAGGCCCTGCAGGTGCTCGAGAAAGGGATGAAGCTCGATCCCAAGAGCCCTCGTCTCCGCGCCGAGCTGGCCCGCATCCACCTCGTGCAGAAGAACTACGAGAAGGCGATCCAGATCCTGGAGGAGACGGCCCAGAAGGCCCCGGGCGACCGCGACGTCTCCCTGCGCCTGGGTGAGGCCTACGTCGGTGCGAAGCGACCCCACGACGCGGAGACCATCCTGCGCCGCCTGCTGCAGCAGGACCCGAACGACCAGGATGCGCGCACCCAGATGGGCCGGGTCTTCCTGATGCAGGGGCAGCTCGACGCCGCCTTCGACCAGTTCCTGCCCATCATCGACAAGCTGATCGAGCGCAAGGACGCCGACCGGGCGGCGGCCATCCTGCAGCAGATCATCCAGCGCAGCCCCGGGCACATCAAGAGCCTGACCAAGCTGGTGGAGGTCCACCGGCTGGGCCGCAAGGACACCGCGGTGGTCCAGACCTACTCCCAGCTCGTGGAGGCCTACATCCAGCAGGGGCAGATGGACCAGGCGGCCTCGGTGCTGGAGGTCCTGATCGGCCTCGAGCCCCACAACGAGCAGCACCGGAGCAAGCTCGAGTTCGTGCGGGGAAAGGCGGGCGGCCGCCCCGCGCCCGCTCCGCCGGCCAAAGCGGCCGCGCCGGCCGCCGAGGTCGAGGAGGACTTCGAGCTGGCCGCGGCCGACGACCTGCCCGCCCTCAACCTCGTCCCCCCCTCGCCCTCTGCCGCCACCACGGCTGCGCCCGCCGGCCGGCGCGCCGCGATCCAGCTCTCGGGTCCGCTCAGCGAGGACGACAAGGAGTTCGTCAACGAGCACCTGGCCGAGGGCCGGGTCTTCCGCAAGTACGGGCTGGTCGACAAGGCGCGCGACCAGTTCGACGCGATCATCGCCCGCTTCGCCGACAACGCGGAGGCGCGCCAGGAGCTGCGCGACCTCTACAAGGAGAAGGGCGAGAACGACAAGGTGCTGGAGCAACTCCGGGCCCTGGCCGAGATCGCGCGCCTGAAGGGCGACAAGGCAGGAGCCGCCGCCCTGGAGGCGGAGATGGCGCCCCTCATGCCGGCGCCCGCTCCTGCCGCCAAGCCGGCGCCCGCTCCTGCCGCCAAGCCGGCGGCCGCGCCCGCTCCTGCGGCCAAGCCGGCGGCCGCTAAGCCCGCGTCCCCCCAGCCCGCGGCTGTGAAGGCTCCCGCCGCCAAGCCGGCCGCCCCGCCCCCGCCTGCCCCCGAGCCCGCGGAGGAGGAGATCCCGCTCGAGGTCGAGGAGGGCGGGCTCGAGGAGCCAGCCCTCGCAGCGGAGGCCACGGACGAGCTTCAGAACCTGGACCTCGAGATCGAGCCGGGGGGGGAGGAGCTGACCCCTCAGTTCGTGGAGGAAGAGGGAGGGTCCGAGGCGTCTGCCGAAGAGGAGCCGGGGCTCGCCCTCCAGGAGCCGACGGTCGAGGAGCCACCCCCGCCCCCTCCCCCCAAGCCCGTCCCCAAGCCGGCGTTCCGGCCCGCCCCCCCGCCCGCGCCTTCCAAGCCCCCGCGCATCATGCCGAAACCGGCTGCCCCCGCGGCGGCCGCCCGGCGGGCCCCCCTGGTGCCCAAAGCGGCGCCCCCGGCGCCCGCCGCGAAGGGCGGGGTGCCGCCCGAACTGCGGAAGGTTCTCGACGAGGTCGAGTCGTACGTCTCTCTCGGCTTCGTGGACGACGCGAAGGAGGCGATGGCGGAGATGGCCCAGCGCTTCCCCGGCCATCCTGCCCTCGCGCAAAAGCTGGCCGAGCTCGGCCTCGACGAGAGGGCGGTCAAGCCCGCAGCCCCTGCACCCGTGGCCAGGCCCGCTCCCGCAAGACCGCCGACGCCCGCGAAACCCGCGCCCGCGAAGCCGGCGGTGGCTCCTTCCCTGCGTCGGCCGGGGCCGCCGCCGCTACCCGCGCCCCCCGCATTCGACGACCCGGCGTCGCTGGTGGACGAGCCGGCCCTCGATCTCGAGCCCCCGGCCTACGAGCCCAGCACGCAACCCGAGGAGCCGCCCGCATACGACGACCCCCTCGACGCGCTGGGGCTTCCCACCCCGACCCCCGAGCCCGTCTACGCCCGGGAAGGCGGGATCGACCTCGGGGCCGAGCTCGGCGACCTGTTCGGGGCGCAGTCCGCCGTCGCGGACGAGCGGTCCGCGTCGGGGGGGACGGACCTGGGAGACGCCGGTCTCGCGGACATTTTCAAGGAGTTCAAGAAGGGGGTCGACAAGCAGCTCGGGAAGGAAGACTACGATACCCGCTACAACCTGGGGATCGCCTACAAGGAGATGGGGCTCATCGACGAGGCGATCGCCGAGTTCCAGCTCGCGGCCAAGGACGACGGCCGAATCCTCGAGTGCAGCAGCATGCTCGGCATCTGCTTCCTGGAGAAGGGAATGCCCAAGCTGGCGGTCAAATGGTTCGAGAAGGGGCTCCTGGCCCCCGGCCGCACCGACGAGGAGTACCAAGGACTGCGCTACGACCTCGCCTCCGCCCTCGAGGCCGCGGGGGAAACCGACCGCGCCCTCGGCGTGTACACCGAGCTCTACGGGCAGGACGCCAATTTCCGTGACGTGGCGAACAAGGTCCGAGAGCTCTCCACCCGCTAGCATTCCCACTCCTTCGCGGACGAGCCTCCCTTGGCCTCCCTGCTCTCGATCGTGAGCTCGCTCCTGGTCGGGGCGGTGCTGGTCATCATCCCCTGGACCTCTCTGTGGGACGCGAACTACCTCCTGCAGCCACACCCCGCGTTCCGCGGCTTCCTGCTCTCCGCCTTCACCCGCGGGGCGGTGAGCGGGCTCGGACTCGTCAACATCCTCCTCGCCCTCCACGACGCCCACCGTCACCTCACGGACGCGGGGGAGGGGAGCTAGTCCCGGCTCTGGGGGAGGGAACGGCCGTGAGGTCCGAGCGGGAGGAGGCAGCGGCGATCGATCGGCTGTACGCCGAGCTGCTGGCGGCGGGCGAGCAGCCGGCCCGCCTGCGCGAGGTGCTCGGGCGGCAAGAGCCTGAGGAGCAGGTCCTTCTTGGCGTCCTGCGCCGGGCCGTCCCCGTGAAGCTCCTCGAGCACCTGGGGAACACCCCGCCCTGGTCCGACCGCCCGCGGCTCATGGCGCGCGTGGTGCTGAACCCGAGGGTGCCCCGGGCCCTCGCCCTGCGCCTGGTCCCGGCCCTCTTCTGGCGAGACCTCGCGGACGTGGCCGCGGCGGCCCACGTCGTGGCGGGAGTGCGCGTGCGCGCGGAGGCCAGTCTCAAGGAGCTGCTCGCCGACATGCGCCTGGGCGACCGGGTGAGCCTGGCGAAGATCGCCACCGCGGGGGTGCTCTCTAGCCTTCTGGCGGATCCCGAGCCTCTGGTGGCAGAAGCCGCACTCATCAACCCGCGCCTGCGCGAGGAGGACCTCGCGAACGCGCTGCGCCACGCCGAGGTCCGCCCCGCCCTGATCCAGGCCGTGGTGACCTCGCCCCGCTGGTCGGAGTGCTACGCGGTGCGCCTCGCCCTCGTGCTGCAGGCGCGCACGCCGCTGGCGGTCGCGTTGGCGCAGATCAGCTCCCTCGTCAAGCGCGACCTCCTCCGGGTGGTGGAGACGCCCGGCCTGCGCCCTCTCGTGAAGCAGGCGGCGTCCGCGGTCCTGGATCGGCTCGCCGAAGGCCGATGACCTGTTCGCCGGAGAGGAGCCCTCGAGGCCGAACTTTCGGGGGCTCAGCGAGATAGAAATTTGACAGTTCCCCCGGGCCGCGCTTAGAATCGCCATTCCGTCAGGCTTCACCTCGGAGCGGCGAACCGGCGAGAAAACTTCGGGAGCCATGTCCTTCGGCGAGAATCTCCGCAGAGAGCGCGAGCTGAGAGGGATCAGCCTTCACGAGATCGCGGAGGCGACGAAGATCAGCGCGCGCTTCCTCCAGGCCCTCGAGCAGGATCGCCTGGACGTGCTGCCCGGAGGCATCTTCCCCCGCGCGTTCCTCAAGCAGTACGCGCGCTACCTCGGCCTGGACCCGGAGAAGGTGGCGGCGGAATTCCAGTACCTCCACGCGGCAGAGCTGCCCGAGAGGCGACCGCTGGCCCGGCCGCCCCGCTGGTCGCCGCCGCCCGGGGCGTTGTTCCTGGGGGCGCTGGCCGTGGCGGCGGTGATCCTCCTGCTCTCGTATCGCCGATCCGTCTCCGAGCCTCCTCTCCGTGCGGGGCAATCTCCCTCGACGTCCCTTCCCGCGGTGCTGCCCAGCGACCGGGTCTACCCGCCGCCCCGGCCCGTGGTCTCTCCGAGCGCCGTCCCCGAGGGTCTCGTACTCACCCTGACCGCGCAGCAGAGCTGCTGGGTGGAGGTGCGCGCCGACGGACAGACCGTGATCAATCGCGTGCTCAACGAAGGCGAGACGGAGACCCTGGCCGCCCAGGGCGAGCTCGTGCTTTCGGTGGGCAACGCGGGCGGCCTCGTCTTTCGCGTGAACGACCGGCCCGGGGTGCCCCTGGGCCGGACGGGCGAAGTGCGGCGAAACATCGTGATTACCAAGGACAACCTCCCCTCCCTCGTGCAGGACGCCGCCAGCGCGGCGGCCGCGCACAGCAGCTAGGAGGGTGTCCTGGTGAGGCGGACGGGGGCCTAGGTCATGGCGGAAGCCCGGGTCACGAATCCCTTCGTCGAGCAGTTTCGCCGGGGCGGGGTCCCCACGGACATCCGACTCATGGCCGCCCAGGGTGCGTTGCCTCTCAAGCCGGAGGACCTGCTGGAGCTGCTCAGCTATCTCGTGAAGGACCCCGAGGCGGCGGTCGAGCAGGCGGCCAAGACCGCGCTGACGGGCTTTCCCGCAGCGGAGCTCCTGCCCATCCTGAAGAGCCGCGACACCTCTCCCGCGGTGCTGGCTTGGGCGGTGACCTTTCGCCCCGAGCGCGAGCTGCGCGAAACCACCCTCCAGAACACATCCCTCGCCGACGAGGTCATCGAGTCGCTGGCCCCATCGCTCTCCACCGAGCTGGCCGAGCTGGTGGTGATCAACCAGGTCCGCCTGCTGCGCCGGACCTCGCTCCTCGAAGCCCTCGAGGCGAATGCGAGCCTGAGCAACGACCAGAGACGCCGGTTACGGGAGCTGCGCGAGACCTTCAAGATCGGCGCCCCGGGGCCGCCGAGGCCGCCGGCCACCGCCCCGTCCCGCGCGCTGGAGCCGGCCCCCGCCCTCCCCGAGCCCCTGGTCGATGCCCCGCGCACGGAGCCCGAGGCGCTCGCCACCTACCTCTCCGACGAGGAGCGGCACGAGGAAGAGAAGATCAACACCGTCCAGAAGATCTACCGGATGAACACCGCGGAAAAGCTCATGGCCGCCCTCAAGGGGAACCGGCAGGAGAGGGCGATCCTGGTGCGGGACCCCAACCGGCTGGTCGCTCTCGCGGCCCTCGGGAGCCCGCGCATCACCGAGCCCGAGATCGAGTCCTTCTCGGCCATGAAGAACATCTCGGACCAGATCCTGCGAGAGATCGGCAACCACCGGGAGTGGACGAAGAAGTACCAGGTGGTGTCCAACCTGGTCAGGAACCCGCGGACCCCCATCGCGATCTCCATGGGCCTCGTCTCGCGCCTGAGCCCGCGTGACATGAAGGCGGTGACCCTCGACAAGAACGTTCCCGAGGCGATCCGGAAGGCCGCGAAGAAGTTCGTGCGCGTGCCGGGGGAAGGGGCGAAGCAATAGGCCGCCATGAGCGACTACTACGAGCTCCTGGGAGTGCCGCCCACCGCGGCGGCCGCCGACATCCGGCGGGCCTACGCCCGCCTGGCCAAGGACCGCCATCCCGACCGCTACACCGACCCCGTGGAGAAGGAGAAGGCCCAGGCCTTCTTCAAGGACCTGACCACCGCCTTCAACACCCTGGTGAACCAGGGGAGCCGGCAGGAGTACGACGCGGGGCGTGCGCGGCCGAAACCCCACACCCCCGAGGAGATCGCGCGCGACGCCTACGCGCGCGCGGCCCAGGCGCTGGAGGCCGGACAGTACCAGGACCGGGTCACCTTCCTGCGCACGGCCGTGCACCACGCGCCCGGGGTCGCGGAGTACCACGCCGCCCTGGGGCGCGCCCTCGGCCGCCATCCCCAGACTCAGCGGGAGGCCATCCAGTGCCTGGAGAAGGCCAGCCAGCTCGAGCCCTCGAACGGCGGCCACTTCGCGGACCTGGGCCTCCTCTTCCACAGCCAGGGCCTGAGGCTCCGCGCCCAGAAGGCCCTCGAGACCGCGCAGCGCCTGGCCCCGCGCGATCCCCGGGTGGCGAAGCTCCTGGCGGAGCTCGGCGGCTCCCGCGCGTGATCCTGATGAAGATCGCCTACCAGGCCATCAGCGACGTCGGCCGCAAGCGCAAGGGGAACGAGGACAGCCTGTTCATGAACCCGGAGCAGAAGCTGTTCGTGGTGGCCGACGGGATGGGCGGCCACGCCGCGGGGGAGGTGGCCTCCAAGGTGGCGGTGGACGCGATCAACGAGTTCGTCTGCCTCACCGGCGGCGACGAGGAGATCACCTGGCCCTTCGGCCTCGACGAGACCATCTCCTACGACGGCAACCGCCTGAAGACCGCGATCCGCCACGCGAACCGGAAGGTCCTGGAGGCCACCAAGGAGAAGACCGAGTACGAGGGGATGGCCACCACGGTGGCGGCGGTGCTGGTGGACGGGGACGTGGCCAACCTCGGCCACGTGGGAGACAGCCGCATCTACCTGTTCAGCGATGGAGTGTTCACCCAGCTCACGAGCGACCACTCCTGGGTGAACGAGCAGATCCAGAGCGGGGTGATCTCGGTCGACCAGGCCCGCAGCCATCCCCTGCGCAACGTGGTCACGCGGGCCCTGGGGGGGAAGGCCGACCTGGCCGTCGACATGCAGGCCCGCCGGATGAAGGCGGGAGACATCCTGCTCCTCTGCTCCGACGGCCTCACGGCCATGGTGCCCGACGAGGACATCGCGCGCGTCCTCGAGGAGGCGAAGGGAGATGTCGAGAAGGCGGCCAAAGACCTGGTCGCAGAGGCCAACGCCCACGGGGGTGAGGACAACATCACCGTGGTTCTCCTGAAGTTCGAGGAGTAGGGGCGTGCTCCCCCGGAGGGCGGATCCCCGGCCCCAACGGAGGATCGGCCGCTACCTCGTGACCGGCCGCATCGGCCGCGGGGGGATGGGCATGGTGTACCGCGGCCTCGACCCCGCCCTGGAGCGGGAGGTCGCGATCAAGACCCTCACCGTCGAAGGAGCCCTCGACGAGGAGAGCCGCAAGCGGTTCGCGGTCGAAGCGAAGGCGGCGGCCAAGCTCCAGCACCGGAACATCGTCACCGTCTTCGAGCTGGGAGAGGACAGGGGGGTCCCCTTCATCGCCATGGAGTTGCTGCCCGGGCTGGACCTCGAGGCCCTGGTCCGCTCGGGGGAGGAGCTGCTCCTGGCGGAGAGACTCGAGATCGTGATCCAGGTGTGCCGCGGTCTCGCCTACGCCCACGAGCACAAGATCGTCCATCGCGACATCAAGCCGAGCAACATCCGCCTCCTCGACGACGGCACCGCGAAGATCATGGACTTCGGGATCGCCAAGCTCGGGGGAACGCAGCTCACCCGGGCGGGAATGATGGTGGGCACGGTCCACTACATGAGCCCCGAGCAGGTGCGGGGCCAGCCCCTGGACGGCCGGAGCGACGTCTTCTCCCTGGGGGTGATCCTCTACGAGCTGCTCGCGGGCCGGCGGCCCTTCAAGGGCGAGGGAGCCACCGACGTCCTCTACAAGATCATCCACGAGGAGCCACCCCCCCTGGATCCCACCCGGCTCGGCGGCGTGAGCAAGCACCTCCAGGAGGTGGTGGGCCGCGCCCTCGCCAAGACCGCGGACGCGCGTTATCCCACCGCCGGCGCCCTGGCCGACGACCTGACGGAGGTGATGGACGCCCACGTGCGCGCCCAGGGAAGCTCCGCCCCGTCCCCCGCGACCATGGAGGCGATCACGGCCGCGCGCCGGCTGGTGAAAGAGGGCCGCCCCGCGGAGGCGGAGCGCCGGCTGCGCGAGATCGCCACCGCGAACCCCTGGTCCGTGGAGGCACGGCGCGCGCTTCGCACGGCGCTGCGCGAGGAGCAGCGGGCCAGGAAGCCTCCCGAGCCGCCGGCCGACGACTTCCCGGAGCTGGAGGCCACGTTCCAGGCCACCCCCACGCAGCGCGCCGCGGAGACCGAGGTGCGCCCGGGCTCCCTCGTGGCCACCGATCCCGAGCCCGGGGCGGCCGCGGCCGCCCTCCGATCCTGGCCTCCCGGTCGCGCTCTCTGGCCCTGGCTGGGAGCGGCCGGGCTGGTCGCGCTGCTCGCGGCCGTGCTGCTGGTGATGCGGGGCGGCTCGCCGGCCGCGCCCCTCGAGCTGCGCGTGCCCGTGCGGTCCCAGCCGCTGGGGGCGGCGGTCTGGGTCGAGGGCAAGGACACCGGGGTGGTCACCAACGGGGAGCTCGTGCTGCGGGCGCCCCTTCCGGCCCGCCTCGTGCTGACCTTCCGCAAGGCTGGCCACAAGGACGAGACGCGGACCGTCCCGCTCCCGCTTCCCGCGGGCGAAGCGGTCTCGGTGACGCTCGCGATCGCCTCCGCCGCCCTCCCCGTGACCAGCGATCCGCCCGGGGCCACCGTCACCCTCGACGGCCAACGAGTCAAGGGGGTGACGCCCCTCGAGCTGACCGTCGATCCCGGTGCGGAGCACGTGTTGGCGGTGGCTCTCGAGGGCCACGGCACACAGGAGATCCGACTCACGAGTCACCAGATGCCGGCGGAGGTGAAGGTCAGGCTCGAGCCCCTGGGACCCCTGGGGACCGTGGTCGTCGCCACGAGCTATCCCGTGGACGTGCTCTGGCGCGGCCGGGTGCTCGCCAAAGACCAGGCGGGGCCCCGGGTCTCCCTCCCCGGTGGACGGCAGACCCTGACCCTGGTCTCGACCGCTCTCTTCCTGCGCCGGGACCTCCCGGTCAATGTCACGGGCGGGGCCGAGGTGGCGGCGGAGGCGCCGGGGATCGGCAAGATCAACATCCGCGCCCTGCCCGACAACTGCCAGGTCTTCATCGACGGGGCGTTCGTGGACTACCCGCCGGTCCTCGACAAGGCGGTCGCGGAGGGTGCGCACACGGTCTCCTTCAAATGGCCGGACGGGGCGAAGAGGCAGGAGACGGTCGATGTGCGCCGCGGCGCTTCCACCTTCGTGACCGGTCGGAGGGAGTAGCGTGACCCGCGTGCGCCTCTCTTTCCTCGTCCTGATCGCGGTGCCTGCCCTCGCCCAGGAAGGCCCCGACCTCCAGGCGCGGCGCCTCCTCGAGGACGGGCGCGCCTACTGGAGCCAGGGGAAGCTGAAGCAGGCCCTCGACAACTTCAACATCATCGTGAGCAGCTTCTCCGGCACCAGCTCCATCGGACAGGCGCTCCTCGAGATCGGGCGCTATCGGATGGACGTGGACGGGGACGCGGAGAAGGCGCGCGCCTCCTTCGAGCAGGTGGCCAAGCAGTACCCCCAGAGCGACGGCGCTCCCGGCGCGTACTTCTATCTGGGGCTCCTCACCCTGAACCGGGCGGGCAGCGCCGCCGACCTCGACGACGCACTGGCCCAGTTCACCCGGGTCCAGAACCTCTACCCAAAGAGCGAGTGGGTGCCGAGGGCGCTCCAGGCCTCGGGCCTGGTCCATCGCAAGGCCGGGCGCTTCGCGGAGGCCCTGGATGCGAGCCGGCGCGTCTCCCTGGAATACCCGAGCAGCGAGGCCGCCCCCGCCGCCCAGTTCCAGATCGGCCACGCGCTCGCGGTGATGGGCGAGCCGCGCCAGGCCATGGAGGAGTTCCAGCAGGTCAGGAACCGCTATCCCGAGAGCGAGTGGTCGGCCCGTGCCCTCGAGCGGATCACCGCCCTCTACCGCCTCTACGGGACGGGGAAGCCCTCGTTCACCTTCGACTCCGCGTTTGGCGCGGGGGCGGGAGACCTGCTCAAGGATGTCCGCGCGATCCTCATGACCCCCGCGGGTGTGCTTTGGATCGCGTCGGACAAGAGCAAGAGCGCGCTCCCCATCGACCAGAGCGGCAAGATGGGGGCCGGGTTCTCGGGCGAGGACCTGCGCGCGCTCGCCCTGACCCCGCGCGGAGAGCTCGTCGTGGCCGCCAAGACCGCGGTCCGCTTCGGGCCCAAGGACCTGCGCGGCTTCGCCGTCCCCTCCGACAAGCCGGGGGTGCCGGAGTCTCTGGAGCGGATCCTGTCCGCCACCGTGACGCCGGGGGGAGCCGTCCTGGTGGCCGACGAGAAGCGCAAGAAGGTCTACCGCTACGACCGGGCCTACGAATACAAGGGGACCTTCCCCGACCGGGACGCCAAGGAGCGCCAGGTCGTCCGCATGGTCGTGGACGGCGAGGGGGGCATCGTCTTCCTGGACCGCGAGGACAGGTCCGTGCAGGTCTACTCCGAAGCGGGCAAGGTCCTGCGCACCTTGGGGCCCGCGGGCCTGCGCAAGCCCGTGGACGTGGCGGTGGATCCGTTCCGGAATACCTACGTGGCGGACGAGGAGGCGGGAGTGCTCGTCTTCAACCAACAGGGTCAGCTGCTGACCACCCTCACGGGACCGGAGCTGAAGCGGCCGAAGGCGCTCACCCTCGACCCGACGGGCGCGGTGCTGGTGTACGACGACCGGGCCGAGAAGGTGCTGCGCTATCGATGAACCGCGCGGGGAGTGGGGGGGCGGCGAGGCGCGGAGCGAGGCTCGCAGGAGCGGTTCCTCCCCCTGCGCGGGGGAGGATAGGAGGGGGGTCCATGAATGACTAACCGTTCTCGCCTTCGTGCCCGTACCGCCCCCACGATCCTCGCCGTCTTGGCCCTCGCTCGCCCGGCGGTCGCCCAGACCCCGGCCGTCTCGGAGGCGGTCCAGCGTGAGTTGCAGGCGGTCCAGGACCAACTCGCGCGGGCGATCGGGGAATTCGAAGGGGCGCAGCAGAGCCGCTCCATCGTCCTCTTCGACGAGGTCATCGGACGACTGGAGAACCTGCAGCGGCAGGGACCGCTGCCCCCCCGCGGCCGCGACCTGCTGACCGAGGCCTACGAGCGGCGCGGACGCGCCTACTTCAACATCGGCCTGCAGGAGAAGTCCTCGGAAAACTTCCGGCTGCTCATCCAGCTCAAGCCGGACTACGTGATCTCCCGCGAGAAGGTCTCGCCCAAGATCGTCGATCTGTTCAACTCGGTGAAGAAGGCTCTGGTCGGCTATCTGGCGGTCTCCTCGAAGCCGGCGGGGGCGCGGGTCACCCTGGTGGGCGCGGGCGGGAGCAAGGACCTGGGTCTCACGGCCTTCTTCCCCCAGGAGGTCCTGGCGGGGGAGTACACGGTCGAGATCGTCAAGGAGGGTTACCGGAGCGAGACCGTGACCCGCAGCATCGGCCCCCGGGCTACCGAAACGATCCAGGTGGACCTCGTCCGCACCCTGGCCACCCTCCGCTTCGTGACCGAGCCCGTGGGGGTGGAGATCTGGATCGACGGCGAATTGAAGATTACGACCGGCGGCTCCCTGGCCCCCGACCTCTACGAGCTCGTGCGGGGCCAGGGTCTCGAGCCTTCGCGTGCCTCGGAACGCACGGAGGTGGCCAACCTCCCGCTGGGCAGCCACAGCCTCGAATTCCGACGCAAGTGCTACGAGACGATCCGGCGGACCTTCGAGGCCGCCCGCGCCCAGGATTACGACCTCGAGCCCGTGCGCCTCGAGGACTCCCGCGCCTCGCTGCGTCTCACCTCCGAACCTCCGGGGGCCAAGATCTACCTGAACGGCGAGGCCAAGGGAGTGACCCCCGCGGAGCTCGAGGGGATCTGCTCGGGCCCGGTGCGGGTGGAGGTGAAGCATCAGGCCGGCAAGTTCATCAAGGACCTGCTGCTGGGCAAGGACGAGGCGGTGAGCCTGGACTGCCCGATCCGTCCCACCCTGGCCTTTCTCGGGGTGGTCGCGGACAGCCCTGCGGGCGAGCGCTATCTGGTGGCCGCGGACGAGAAGATCCGCGAAAACCTCAGCAAGAGGATCACCAGCCTGAACTTCATACCCGCCCCCAAGGAGCAGGTGGACCGGATCCTCGACCCGGAGAAGCTCACCCCGAAGGCCCTGGTGCCCAGCTCCGGCACGGACCCCGACCTGATCCGCAAGGTCACGGAGAAGCTCTCCCGGGACCTCGACGTGCAGGGCTTCCTGATCGCGGTGCTGCCCGAGGAGCGCCTGCAGCACACCGCGGTCCTGCATCTGCTGGCCGCGGCGAACCCGGTGGCGGAGGCCCTGGACGTGAACTTCGCGGAGGCGGCGTCCTACGGGCCCTTCATCGCCAAGGTGGACCAGCGGGCCACAAACTACCGGCCCTGGAGCGGCCTCATCACCGTGGATTCCCTGCTCGTCGGGGGGGTGCCCGTGCTGCGGGTGGTGTCGGGGAGCCCGGCCGCCCAGGCGGTGATCCAGGCGGGCGAGGTCCTCTCCGCGGCCGACGGCAAGCCCATCGCGAAGACCGCGGAGTTCCTCGCCATCATCGAACAGA
>WNFJ01147506.1_pt2 | contig 12766 bp, 13 predicted proteins | sample 5400461 | NCBI WGS metagenome assembly WNFJ01 (sample SAMN13153349, study PRJNA577476) | soil metagenome | isolation source: 115 cm saprolite on Douglas fir-dominated hillslope | place: USA:California | collected 2013-09-17 | reverse complement strand
GACATCGCGGTGTGGCTGCTGACCTTGACGCTAACGGTGGTGACCGACCTGACGTTTGCAGTGGAAGTCGGGATGGTGCTGGCAGCGTTGACGTTTATTCGCAAAGTCTCGAGGACGACAACGGTAAGTCCCGTGACGAAGGACTATGTCGAAGACAGCCGCGTGCACGTTCTCCAAGGCAAAGACATCCCGGACTACGCCATCGTTTACCGCATTCACGGGCCATTTCTTTTCGGCGCGACCGACAAGTTTGGCGACATTCTCCATGACATCGACAAATTGCCGCCTATCGTCATTCTTCGTCTGCGGAACATGACCGCAATTGATGCCACAGGGCTTGGGGCCATTCGTGATCTAGCGGACACGCTGCATGCCTCAGGACGTTCGCTGCTTCTGTGCGGTGCGCGCGAACAGCCCTCGCAATTGATGAAACAGGCGGAGTTCGAACGGCACGTTGGCGTGGAGAACATCTGCGGGAGCATCACCGACGCGCTGCAACGCGCCGCCGAGGTCTATCTCTTGCATCACGCAAACAAGAAGACCGGAGAACTGACGCCAGCCAAGTAAACCTGTGGCAGAGTGTCTTCCGCCGCCTGCCAGGACTGCCGGTACTACTCAGCGCTCGTGTTAAATTCTTTTCAGATTGCTGCCTTCTCCCCTCGATTCACGTAACGGACATGTTTTTTTATCCACTCTGTAATGCCTCGCAACTACTTTCTACGCTGGGTTAGGAGTGTCCATCCCTTTTTTCCAATAAAGGAGATTCACTTGAAACAAAGATTGCTAGCTGTAGCCCTGTCGATCGGCTTGATCGGCAGTAGTTTTTCCGTGCCAGCCCGGGCCAACAATCAGTTTGTCGTGGCAGGCAGTATCAGCCATGTTCTTCTCATCAGCGTGGACGGCTTGCACGCGCTGGATGTTGCCAACTACATCGCCGCCCACCCCAACTCGGCTCTGGCCGAGCTGGCTGACCACGGCGTCACCTACTCCAACGCGCGCACACCATCGCTTTCTGATTCCTTCCCCGGCCTACTGGCTTTGGTGACCGGTGGCTCGCCCATCAGCCATGGGCTATTCTATGACGTCAGCTTCAATCGCGGCATTTTCGACCCCACGAACACAACTTGCTCAGGACAACCAGGTAACATGCAGGTGTTTGACGAGAGCATTGACAAGTACACTGGCAATCCTCCCGTCTCGCTGAACGTCATTGACCCAGCTTCCTTGCCGCGGCATATCAACGCACAGGGTCAGTGCGTCCCGCTGTATCCTCACGACGCTATCAAAAGCAACACCATCTTCGAGGTGGTTAAGGCCAATGGCGGGCACACAGCTTGGGCAGACAAGCACCCCGCTTATGACCTAGTGAACGGTCCGTCCGGTAAGGGCGTCGATGATTTGTACACGCCGGAAATCACCAACAACAACGGATTCGACGCCACCGGCAGCGTCGTTTGCACCGTAATTAACGACGCTCTGAAAGTTCAGGGAATCCTGAACGAAATCAAAGGACTGAACCACGATGGCACGCCCGGACCCGGCGTCCCGGCGGTGTTCGGCATGAATTTCCAGGCAGTCAGCGTCGGACAGAAACTGGAAAAGGACAATAAAGATGGCAGTTGCACTGCCGACACCACCTTCACTGGACAAGCAGGTGGATACTTGGACGGCGCCGGAACCCCAAGCGCAGTCCTTGCCTATGGGTTGCAGAAAATCGATCAGGCGCTGGGCAGCATGATTAGGGCGCTCAAAGCTCAGCACATCTACGATTCCACGCTATTCGTCGTCAGCGCGAAGCACGGCCAGTCACCGATCAACCCCGTAAAAACCAATAAGCCGGGACACTTCGCAGACTTGGTTGCCGCACTTGCGCTAAAGCAGGGTGCCACGGGCGATCCAGGGGTTGTGGCCATCGCCAACGCCAACAACTGCGGCACCGGCCCATGCGGGTTCGTTCAGGATGACGATGTCGCGCTGATCTGGCTGCAGGACCAGAGCCAGACGGCTGCGGTTGCCTCCTACTTGAACTCCAATGCCGGCGCGCTTTTCATCGACGAAGTGATGGCCGGAGCCGAGATCAATCTCAAGTTCAATAGCCCCCTGACCGACAACGCCACTCCCGATGTCCTGGTACAGCCGATTTACGGCACCATCTACACCGGGTCTTCCAAGAAGAATGCCGAGCACGGAGGATTCAGCTTCGGTGACACCAACGTCGGCCTCATTGTTTCGAACCCTGGTCTGAGTGCCACAGTTGTGAAGACCCCTGTGGCCACCTCTCAAGTCGCGCCGACAATCCTGAAGGCGCTGAGCATCGATCCCAGCGGGCTTCAAGCCGTACAAAAAGAGGGCACCCCCGTTTTGCCGTTCCTCTTCTAGTGAGCGCTGATGCGGCGGCAGGACCTTGCTGTCAATGCACAAATCAAACGCAAAACGAAGAGGGCGTACCGGCTGGATCGTTACGCCCTCTTCCTGTTTCAGAATCTTCTCGTGCTTCTCTTCTTTGCTCTGTGTTCTCTGTTTCTCTGTTTCTCCGCGCTGAAACTTCTTTCTATTTTCTAAACCGCACCGAATCGAGGATTGCCGAAAACGTCTTGTCGTAATTATCGTAGGCGGGCTGCGGCGCGACACACACGAAATAAACCAACCCTTCCGGACGCAAAACGGTGACGACCCAATCCGTCTCCTGGCCACCGGCCGGAGAAACATTGCTGAGATAAGTCGAAAGGCCAGGACGACCGTTCAGGCGCAATCGCTCGCCCTGCCGTGTGATTTTCATACTAGGGTTCGCCTTCTGAAGATCCTGAATCACCTGTCGCGTGGCGCTATCCAAGGCGTTCGAATCGTTGGAATCACCTTGGGCCTTCGCCACGCTGACAATCAATCCATATCCGAGCGCGCCATGACCGCTGCCGTCATCCAGGATGCCGCCTTCGGGAGCAAACGAAACGCCGCCGCCCTCGCTATCGGGATACTTCTTCCAGTTGTCCGGATACTTGAGTGTGAACGCAGCCGCTTGATAGGTAGCGAAGTTGCGGGATGGCAGAGCGGGAGCAACAGCTGCGGCAGCCGCTCCAGGCACGGGCTTTTTCACCACCGGCAGTGCCAGGACTTCGCGCTTGATGGCTTCGAATTCAGCGGAGTCCCTCCGCGCGTTTGGTTGGACACCACCGAGCTTCTCTACTTCTTCGTCGACGCGCTCGACGCGGCGCTCCGGACTCGGGTGGTCAGAGAAAAACTCTGGGGCATTCTTCCCTTTCGTCTCCGCTTCGAGCTTTTCAAAAAACTGCGCCATGGCGCGTGGGTCGTACCCCGCGTCGTACAAAACCTGAGTGCCCATAACGTCGGCCTGCGATTCCGCCGTTCGCGAATAGCGCAGAAGCACGCCGCCCGCAGTGAAACTCCCCAGCGTCGTCAGCAGCGCACCACCCGTGCTGTCTCCAAAGACTGCTCCGAAGATTCCTAGCCCTGTCTCGGCTAGCATCGCTTTCGTGGCCTGGTTGGTGCCATGCCGGAGAGCGACGTGCGACAACTCGTGCGCCATCACTCCAGCGAGTTGCGACTCATTGTCCGCAGCTTCTATCGCGCCCCTGTTTATGAATACATATCCGCCGGGCAAAGCAAATGCATTGATGGCCTTGTCATTTACACAGTGAAATTCGAATGGATACTGCACGCTGCCAGTGGGAAGCTTTTGCACAAGACGCATCCCAAGTTGCGTCAAATAAGCATCCACCCGTGGGGCATTGCAGAGCAGTAACTGCTTTTCAGCATCCGTAGCTGCCCGCTTGCCGAGGCTTATATCCTCTTGCGGAGAAAACTTGTTCCATCCTGGCTTGAGCGCTGTGCGCTGCGCACCGGCATTCGGAGCTGCAACAAGAAGCGCGAGCACCAAGAGTCCAGCCGCCATGGCGTTTGGCGCTCCATTGGCCGGGAACGTTCGGTTGACACTCCACTCTAGGGAGCTCGATTTTGTCTCTCGGACACTCAATACGTCCTCCAAATCGCCCTGCGGAGTAGGATGGCGCTCCTCGATTCAAGGTTACTTTAGCACCCGTTAGGTGGGAAAAGAAAAAGCCCGAGTGGCTAGCCACCCGGGCGAGATCAGATAGAAGAAAACTGACTTAACGAGCCATGCGCGGCGTGGGCTCCGGCGAAAGTGTTACGCCCGGGGCATCGGCAGACTTACCGCTCTTTGCAGGAGCCGTGCGCGCAGGAATAACTGGCTCAGGCTTGCGCGTCGGGATGGCCAAGTTCTCGCCTTCGCGGACGAAGGTGAGGCGGTCCTGCTCCTTATTCCAATCAATGCAAACGAGGTCGCCGAGGTGAACTTGCTCGGTCGCCAGCAAGTTGGCCAGTGGATACACCACGTGGCGTTCGATGGCTCGCTTCAGGTGGCGCGCGCCGTAACGCTGGTCGGTCCCTTCTTGAAGCAGGAAGTCACGGCCCTTGTCGGTCACGCGGAATAGGAACTGACCTTTGGCGGTTTCCAGAACGCGTTGCTGTACCTGGCCAAGCTCGATTTCGAGCACACGCTCGAGTTGCTCGCGCCTCAGTGGATGAAACACCACCACCTTGTCCAAACGGTTCATGAATTCCGGCGAAAACTTGCGGCGCGCCGCTTCCACGGCCGTGCGCTCGACCTTTTCATCAAGGCCGCTGGCGGGCTTGTCCTTCGGTTGAATGAATCCCATTCCGCCCTGCATGAGCTCTGTAATCTCTCCTCCACCGAGGTTCGACGTCAGGAAAATGACGGTCTGCGAAAGGTCCACGCGGCGGTTGTCGCCCAGCGTCAGCGTGGCCTTGTCCAGCATCCCCAGAAGCAATTGCCACAGGGCGTCGCTGGCCTTTTCGATCTCGTCGAAGAGCAGGAAGCTGAGCTTCAGCTTGTCGGTGTGGCTGGCGGCTAGCGCCTCTTGGGTGATCAGCGGATGGGTCTCGCGGTGGCCCAGATAGCCTGGAGGTGAGCCAATCAGCTTGGCAATCTCGTGCGAGTGCTGGAACTCCGCGCAATCCACCTTAATGACCGCGCGGGCGTCCCCAAAAAGGATCTCCGCCGCAGCTTCCACTATGCGTGTCTTTCCCGAACCGGTCGGACCTAGGAACAGCAGGTTGCCTACCGGCCGGCCGGGCGAGTTCAATCCGGCACAAAAGACTTGAAACATGTCGACTAGGGACTGGACGCCCTCCTCCTGCCCGACAATCTTGGCGCGTAAAGAGGACTGAAAGTCGCAAGTATCGGTACTGCGGATGGTTGGGTCCAGTTGATGTCGGACGGCTGCCTTCATTTCATCAACCCTTCTCCGCGTCTAACTTCCCCCAAACGCGTTGCGCGTCTCAGTTTCGCGCCAAGCTTGGGATATGCATGGCGAATGCCAATCTTTTTCCCTTTCCGTTACTCTTGCGAACCAACGCAAACTCAACAACATACGGAATTTGGACCCCTGGAAACTGTCTCAACCGGTGAGACAGCGTTTCATCCGAGTGAAAATGAGAGAGACGAAACAGTTTGTGTCACTGGTCAAACGACAAAAAGGGGCGCATCCTTCGAAGCGCCCCTCTAGGTTAAAGTTATGCTTTAGGAATTCGTGCGGTCCTGCTTTTTGCGTCCTTGCGGAGCGGCTGCGGGGCCTGCGGCAGGCTGCGCTGCCCGGGATTTTCTTTCCTCCACAGCAGTTTCCGCCGGTGTCTCGGCGGACTTCCCGTCCTTCGCTTCGCCTGCGGCGGCGGCAGCGCTTCGTGCCGAAACCGGATGCACAATCGCCCCTTCGCCTTCGCGTACGAACGTGAGCCCTTCCTGGCTCTCATCCCAATCGATTCGCACCAGGTCGCCTAAGGTGACCTGATCTGTTGCCAGGAGATTTGCCAACGGGTAGACAATATGCCGCTCGATGGCACGCTTCAGGTGCCGGGCGCCATAGCGCTGGTCGGTGCCTTCCTGGAGAAGGTAGTCGCGGCCCGCCTCGGTAACCCGAAATAGAAATTGCCCCTTGGCGGTGTCCAGGACGCGCTGCTGTACCCGTCCCAGCTCGATATCGAGCACTTCCTGAAGCTGCTCGCGCTTGAGCGGATGGAATACCACCACCTTGTCGAGCCGGTTCATGAATTCTGGCGAGAATTTACGCCGCGCTGCTTCCACGGCCGTTCGTTCCACCTTTTCGTTGAGGCCTGCGATCGGTTTGTCCGTCGGCTGGACGAAGCCCATGCCACCTTCCATAAGCTCAGCGATTTCACCTCCACCCAGGTTAGACGTTAGGAAAATCACCGTTTGCGACAAATCCACCTTACGGTTATCGCCCAAGGTCAAAGTAGCCTTGTCCAGCATTCCCAGAAGCAATTGCCAGAGCGCATCGCTGGCCTTTTCGATTTCGTCGAACAGAAGAAAACTCAACTTTAGATCGTCACGATGGCCGGCCGCCAGAGTTTCTTGCGTAATCAGCGGATGCGTCTCCCGATGTCCCAAATACCCCGGAGGGGAGCCAATCAACTTAGCAATCTCATGGGAGTGCTGAAATTCCGCGCAATCGACCTTGACTACCGAGCGGGGATCTCCAAAGAGAATCTCGGAGGCGGCTTCCACGATTCGCGTCTTGCCCGAACCCGTCGGTCCAAGAAACAGCAAATTCCCTACCGGACGGCCCGGCGAGTTCAATCCGGCGCGAAATACTTGGTACAAGTCCACCAGCGCCTGCACGCCCTCTTCCTGTCCGACGATTTTCCCGCGCAGCGCGGTCTGGAAATCGATGGTATCCGTGCTGCGTTTGTTGGGATCGAGTGGAAGAATGTAGTCGGTCATGACCGCCTCCTAGCGAACCCGCGATACCGGGTTCGCGCTGCCAAATCGCCCGCGTCCACGGCCAAACTGGTCCAGCTTGACCTGAATCGTTGACTGGAGAAGCCGCAATTGCACAAGCAGCTCCCGTGCCACAACCGGGGATTCAGAAATTCGGAGGAGCGGAGGAAAAACATCCGCTAAGTCGAGATTGAGGGCTCGAAGAGAAGAAACAAGCTTTTGGACCGCCGGCGAGTTGGGATTTGCGAGATCCACTTGACCGTTCAATTGTTCGCGCAGCGCTTTCCAATTCAGCTCCACGAAGGGATGCTTTTTGGAAACTTCGCGCACGAGGTCTTCCGTAATTCGCGCCCGGGCTCCGAGGCGAGCCAGATGGAGCTGGCGTACTTTTCCGCCGCGGCGCACGTTGTGCACCAGGTAGAATGAATTTCCCTTGCGGCGGACAAAAGCCACGACGTCACCTCAAACTTCCATCGCCCTTGTGTAGTGTAATTCGCTTCCACTACACTCTACAAGATTAGACACATTCTTTCGCAAAAAGTTGCATCCAATGAGTAACGGCTTTCAACGTAGAGCAAACACCGGAGAAGTCCTCATCACTAATTTTGCTGCGTTTCATCGAAATATCGTATTGTCGTTTCATCGCACCGCTTCCGCCATTTCTCATGCTGTTCTGATCGGATGCTTGCTGTTCTCTGCCTCTTGTCGCATCTGCGGCGTAGTCCAGCTACTGCATTAAACCCCGTCGCGCCATTTTTCTCTTGTTCTTCCCGTGACGGACACCTAGCATGTCGCACGAGATTCTTCCCATTTCTCGTTGGAGCTTGATTCGCAATGACCTGGGATCCAGTTTTTCGTTTCGTGAAACAAATTCCCCGCGGCCGGGTTCTAACTTATGGGGCCCTGGCCAAAGCCTTGCGCCTGCCCGGCGGCGCGCGCAGCGCCGGACGCGCCATGGCCGCGACTCCTTCTGGAAAAGGAATTCCCTGGCATCGCGTCATCGGTGAGCGCGGCAAAATCCTCATCCGCGAGCCTTATGCTTCTCTGCAAAGAAAACTTCTCGAGAGTGAAGGCGTCACGATCGTTGAGTCGCGCGTGGACCTGAAACGCCACCTCTGGAAACCGCCCAAAAAATCTGCACTGAAATACCGAACGCACAAAAAACGTATCCAAAAGTGAACGCTCTGACGCTTTGCCCGCTCCTTGCAAGCCAGACGCCCTTGTGGCGTATGTGGAGTATGCTATACGCTCTCTGACAATCCCTGGCGAGCGGGACAAGTAACCATGCCAACTTCCATTCTTCAAGTTGAGAATCTCGTAAAGCGCTACGGCGATGTCGAAGCCGTGCGCGGCGTCAGCTTCAACGTGGAAGAAGGCGAAGTTTTTGGCCTCCTTGGGCCAAACGGTGCAGGCAAAACCACCACCGTTGAGATTCTAGAGGGCTTGCGCGATCCCGACGGCGGGCGTGTCTCCGTCTGCGGCCTCGACCCGCAGCGCGAGTCGGCCGCTCTCAAGCATGAGATTGGCGCCGCGCTGCAATCCACTTCCCTTCCCGACAAGCTGCGCGTTATGGAAGCTTTGCGGCTTTTTGCCAGCTTCTACAAGCGCGGCCGCAAACCGGAGGAATTACTCAAGCGCTTCGGCCTGGAAGAAAAGCGCAACACCTTTTACAGCCAGCTCTCCGGCGGACAGAAGCAACGCCTGGCCCTCGCCATGGCCCTGGTCAACGACCCTAGGGTTTTGTTCTTCGACGAGCCCACCGCCGGCCTCGACCCGCAAGTTCGCCGCGAGATTTACGACATCATCGAGGAACTGCGCCGCGAGAGAAAAACCATCCTGATGACCACTCATTACATCGAAGAGGCTGAACGCCTCTGCGACCGCGTCGCTATCGTGGATCAGGGGAAAGTCATCGCCCTCGGCACGCCCCGTGAATTGAAAGCCCATTCCGGCGGCTCCACACGCATTGAAGTCCGGCTCTCCAAGCCGGAATCTAACGGCGCTCTGAAGAATCTCGAGGGAGTCGCCGACGCGCGCGAGATCGACGGGACCTATGTGCTGCACTCTAAGCGGCCGCCCCAAGCCATCGTTTCTCTCGTCAAGCACTTGGAAGCGGAAGGCAACGAACTCGTGAGCCTCGAAATATCCTCGCCATCCCTCGAAGATGTCTTCATCGAAGTGACCGGAAGGAGGCTACGCGATTGAGCTACCTGGCCACCCTAACGCGCACGCGCATTCAGCTTGCCATGCGCAATAAGATGTTTTTCTTCTTTAGCGCGGTCTTCCCACTCGGCATGTTTTTTCTTTATGCCGGAATTTTCGCTAAGGGCGATCCGCAGAAAGTCAGCTATTTCCTCGGCCCCGTCATCGCCTTCAACGTGATGGGCAGCTTCTGGGGACTCAGCGCTGCTCTGGTAATGTTTCGCGAACAGGGCATCTTGCGCCGCTTCCACGTGACGCCCGTCACCGCCACGGACATGCTCGCCTCTAGCCTTCTCGCAAACTTTGTGCTTACCCTTCCTACTATTTCCCTCGAGCTTTTCCTGGCGCGATTCGTCTTTCATGTGCCGAGTTTCGGCAATCTTTTCTCCCTCGCTGTTCTGGTCACCGTTGGCACCGTTTCTTTTGGCTCTCTCGGCCTCGTCGTCGCCAGCGTCACCAACACCATGCAGGAGACTCAGGTTCTCAATCAGCTCATCTGGCTGCCGTTGATTTTCCTTTCAGGCGCCACTTTTCCACTCGCCTATTTGCCCAACTCCATCCAGCACTTCGGCCTATTCTTGCCAGCCACCTATCTTGTTACCGCTCTACAAAGCGCTCTTTATGAATCGTTTCCGGTTTGGAAGCTCTTGGTACAAGTCCTTGCCCTCGCTTTATGGGCCGTCCTCACGTTTTTCGTCTCGTCGCAGCTGTTTCGATGGGAGCCCGAAGCCAAGATTCCGCGCAATGCCAAGCTTTGGGCCTTGGCGACGGCTTTGCCTTTTTTGCTGTTGGGCACTTGGGAAAACACGAATGGCGATATCCTGAAACAAGCACAGACCGCGTTTCATTCCCTGGATCGTCCTGCGAGCTCCGATCAACCGCCCAGGAATAACCAGTAGCTGAACGGCGTCGTCGCCAAGCGCGCCAAATTGGTTCCTCGCAACGACAATTGCCGCACACCGCGCATTGACGCTTTATCCTGTGTACCGTATTCTGCAAATTCGAACGGTACCGCAGCGAATGCCACCATCGCATAGGGAGCAATTATGCCGATTCAGGCGACCGAAAAAATCTGGCACAACGGAAAATGGATCAATTGGAACGACGCCAAACTGCACGTCCTTTCGCATGTGGTGAGTTACGGCTCCGCGGTCTTTGAAGGCATACGCTGCTACGAAACGAAACAGGGCCCCGCGATCTTCCGCCTGCGCGAGCACATGCAGCGCCTCATCAACTCCGCAAAAATTTATCGCATGGAGCTTCCCTATTCCGTCGATCAGTTCTCAAACGCTGCCTGCGAACTGGTCCGCTTGAACAAACTAAATTCCTGCTACGTGAGACCCATCGTGCTGCGCGGCTACGGCGACGTGGGCGTAAATCCACTAAATTCTCCCATCGACATTTACATGGCCTGCTGGAGCTGGGGCGCCTATCTCGGCCCGGAGGCTCTCGCCAAGGGTGTCGATGTCGGCGTCAGTTCCTGGACGCGCATCTCGCCGAATACACTGCCCGCCATGTCCAAGGCCGCCGCGAACTACATGAACTCGCAGCTCATTCGCATGGAGGCGACCTTCAACGGCTACACCGAGGGCATCGCTCTTGACGCCGATGGCCACGTCAGCGAAGGGTCCGGCATGAACGTTTTCCTCGTTCACGATGGCACGCTCTACACTCCGCCGCTGGCTACCAGCATTCTTCCGGGCATCACCCGCGATGCCGTCACGAAGCTGGCCGAAGACCTGAACATCCCTGTGAAGGAATCCATCATCCCGCGCGAAATGCTCTACATCGCCGACGAAGTCTTCTTTGTGGGAACGGCCGTGGAAATAACACCGATCCGCTCCGTGGATCACATCCAGGTTGGCAACGGCGTCGCCGGCCCTGTCACTCGCAAACTCCAAGAAGAATTTTTTGCGCTCACCAGTGGCAGCAAGCCCGATCGCCACAACTGGCTAACGCCCGTAAACGCCCCTGTCGCCGCTACCACTCGCTAATCCCTATCGCTGCCGTTGTCTTTGTAGGGGCGCCCGCCGCGGCGGGCTGCGCCCCTACCGCCATGTCCGGACCTATGACACCAGGAAGGCGCTTGCCTCACAATTATGACCTCCGACACTGGCGTTATGCCTCGCATTCCGGCTAGAATGCAGCCGTTCGAATCGGCCGCGCTTTCCATTCCCTGTTCGGAGGATCATCGATGTACAACACGTCGCAAAAGCTGATCGCGGAATTCCTCGGCACGTTCGCGCTGATTTTTTTCGGCGCCGGCTCGATTTGCACGGATCAATATTTGCATGGCGCTGGCGGCGGCCTCGGCCTCCTCGGCATCGCTCTCGCCCACGGCCTCGCCATCGGCATCATGGTTTCCGCGCTGGGACACATTTCCGGGGGACATTTCAATCCCGCGGTCTCCATCGGTTTCTGGGTCACCAAGCGCGTGACCACGGTAGATACCATCCTCTATTGGGCAGCGCAGCTTGCCGGCGCGACTGTCGCCGCATTCTTGCTGAAAGCCGTCATTCCTGAAGATACCTGGCGCGCCGTCTCTTTGGGCACCCCAGCGCTGGCGAGAGATTTTCCCGTTTGGGCCGGAATGATGCTCGAAGCAGTTACGACATTTTTCCTCGTGCTGGTGGTTTTTGCGACCGCGGTGGACGAAAAAGGCGCCTTCCGCTCGATCGCGGGATTCGGCATTGGCCTGACTATTTCGCTGGGCATTCTTGTCGCCGGTCCTCTCACAGGTGCGGCACTCAACCCCGCTCGCGCCTTTGGCCCCGCCCTCGCAGCCACGCACTGGGCGCATCAAGGAGTCTACTGGGTTGGTCCGCTGGCCGGGGGTTTTGCCGCTGGTCTGCTCTACGACACGCTCTACTTGAAAAAAGCCTGAGCCCTGCTTTTCCTATCGAAAACCTGTCCCGAAGCTCAGTTAACTAGCGCGCAACCTGGCTGTGCGGTTTCCTTGCCCGCCCTTTGGGCGGGTGCTAGTGTCGCGTATTAGCGGCATTCTTGTGGAGTTCACACGACATGGCCATCAGCATTGACGATCTTCTCCGGCGTGCGGTCGAACACAAAGCGTCTGACTTGCATCTAAAAGTCGGCAATCACCCTTACTTGCGCGTGGACGGCCTGCTCGCCCCGCAAACCGATGTGCCGCGCGTCACGCCGGAAGAGATGCTCTCTATGGCCTTCAGCATGATGACCAACCGCCAGAAGCAAAAGTTCAAGGAAACGGCGGAGCTGGACATGGCCTATGGCGTCGCGGGACTGGGGCGCTTCCGTGTCAACGTTTTTCAGCAGCGCGGCAACGTCGGCATGGTGCTGCGCGTTATCCCCACGAAAATTCGCACCAATGAAGAACTGAATCTTCCCCCAGTCATCAACAAGATTTGCGAAGAACAACGCGGGCTGGTCCTCGTCACCGGAACTACCGGTTCCGGTAAATCCACCACGCTGGCGGCGATGATCGACCGCATCAATGCCACCCGCGCCGACCATTTGATCACCATCGAAGACCCCATCGAGTTCCTGCACCGCGACAAAAAAAGCTTTATCAATCAACGCGAAGTGGAAGTGGACACCGCGAACTTTTCCACCGCTTTGCGTGCTGCCCTGCGTCAGGACCCCGACGTGGTTCTGGTCGGCGAAATGCGCGACCTCGAAACCATTTCCACCGCTCTGCTGGCCCCGGAAACGGGCCACTTGGTGCTTTCCACCTTGCATACTCTCGACGCTACGGAAACGATTCAGCGTATTATCGCGGTCTTCCCGCCCCCG
>WNFJ01559321.1_pt1 | contig 12769 bp, 12 predicted proteins | sample 5400461 | NCBI WGS metagenome assembly WNFJ01 (sample SAMN13153349, study PRJNA577476) | soil metagenome | isolation source: 115 cm saprolite on Douglas fir-dominated hillslope | place: USA:California | collected 2013-09-17 | reverse complement strand
TTCGGACGTGGTGGAGAAGGTGATTCCCCCCAAGAAGGGACGGAAACACGTGCTTCGGGTGGTGAGCGACATCCTCTCCCACCACTCGATCAGCCGGGGCACCGATCTGAATGTCGGTCTGAACTACGTCACGCGCTTCGCCAAGCGCAAGGCGGTCACCTTCGTGATTTCGGATTTTCTGGCGCGGAACTTCGAAACCAGCCTGCGCATCGTCAGCCGCAAGCACGATCTCGTCCCGGTGGTGATCTCCGATCCGCTGGAGGGCAATTTTCCGAAGCTGGGCCTGGTGGAACTCGAGGATCTGGAGACCGGGCGCCGAACGCTGGTGGACACCAGCGACCACCGGGTGCGCAGTCAATACGAGCGCGCGATGCGCAGCCGTCAGAAGAAACGAGGAAGCTCTTCCGGAAGCTGGAGCTTGAACACGTCGAATTGCATGCGGGAGAGGAGTACGTCTCCGCGTTGGCGCGCTTCTTCCGCGCTCGCGCCCGGAGGTTGGTGGCATGAGCCGCTTCGGCGCGCTGCTCACCTTCCTGCTCTGCGGCGGGGCCGCTGCCCCAGGCGCTGCTTCGAAAACGCCGGACCTCGTTGAACCGCTGTCTTATAGCAGCCGCGCCGACCCCGACCGGGTCCAGCTGGGAGAGCCGTTCTCCTACCAATTGGTGATCCGCCATCGGCTCGGGCAGCGCTACGACCTTCGCCCTCCCTCGAGCGACGGCGCCTTCGAGCTTCTGGGTCAAACCCGCAATCGGGTCGATGCCAAGGACAGCGCCACCACCACGTTCGCCCTCAAGCTTGCGCTCTTCGAGTTGGGGCGGAAGAAGCTGCCCGACCTGACCTTCGAGGTGTTCGAGGCCGATCGAGCGGGCAAGTTCGTGGCTCCCGGTGTGGACGTGGAGGGGATCACCTCTTTGTCCAAGGAATCCGAGAAAGGAGAGGCGCTGCGAGACATCAAACCGCCGGAAGACGTTCCGGTGCGCAGTTACCGCCTTCTTTGGGTGCTTGCCTCCCTGCTCGTGGCGGCCGCCCTGGGCTACGCGCTCTACCGCTGGCTCAAGCGCGACAAACCGGTGCGGACGGTCCAGGCGCCGAAGGCGCCCCTGGATGTACGGATTCTCGGCTCGCTGGACGAGCTTCGCGGGCAGAACCTGCCTGCGCAGGGACGGGTGCGCGAGTTCTACTTCCGCCTCTCGGAGATCGTCCGGAGCTACCTGGGAGAGCGTTACGCTTTCGAGGCGCTCGAATGCACCAGCGCCGAGCTTCTCGAAGTTCTGGGGAAGGTCCACGCTCCGGGCTTGCCGGCGGAAGAGCTCAAGACTTTCGTCTTTCAGGCGGACCTGGTGAAATTCGCCAAGCACCCGGCGCCTTCGGCGCAATGCGAAGAGGCGCTCGGGTTCGCCTACGAGCTGGTGAGGCGAACCCCCCTGCACGCGGTGGAAGCAGGCGAAGGCCTCGCCCAGGTCCGCGGCGCGGGTGTCGACTAGAAGCCATGCCCACCGAGCTCGTCTTTCATAACCCCAAGGTGCTCTGGCTGTTGCTGGCGATTCCAATCCTCATCGCCTGGAGCATTTTCGAGCGGCGGAAGAGGGCGGTGTTCCGGTTCTCCGCGGTGGACGGGTTCTCCTCTCATCGGCGCGGGTGGCGAGCGTACTTGACCGAGGTGCTCCCCGTTCTGAGGATGGCGGCGGTGGCGCTCGCGGTGGTGGCCCTGGCCCGCTCCCAGGAGCGCGACGAGAAGGCGCGCGACTTGTCGGTCGAGGGGATCGACATCGTGCTCGCGCTCGATCTTTCCACCTCGATGGAGGCGGGCGACTTCCGGCCGTACAATCGGATCTACGTCGCCAAGGAAGTGCTGACCGAGTTTCTCGATTCCCGAACCAACGATCGCATCGGGCTGGTGGTCTTCGCCGGAGTCGCCTACACCCAGTCGCCGCTGACGCTCGACTACGCGGTGCTCAAGGAGCTGGTGAAGCAGCTGCGCACCCGCATTCTCGAGGACGGAACCGCCATCGGCGACGCGCTCGCCATCTCGCTCAATCGGCTCCGGGACTCGGACGCGAAGAGCCGCGTGGTGGTGCTGATCACCGACGGGGACAACAACGCCGGGCGCGTCTCGCCGCTGGATGCCGCGGCGATGGCGAAGGCCTTGAAGATCCCCGTCTTCACCATCCTCGTCGGCAAGGGCGGCCGCGTTCCATTCCCCGCCGGCCAGGACCTCTTCGGCAACACCGCCTGGCGGGAGATGGACATCCCGGTCAACCCTGGGTTGCTTCAGGAAATCTCGAAGATGACGGGGGGTGAGTACTACCGCGCCACCGACCGGAACGAGCTGAAGAACGGCCTGCAAAAAGTCCTCAATGCGCTGGAGCGTTCGAAAATTCTCGAGGGCGGGGCGATGACCAACTACCGCGAGCGCTTCCACGAATTTCTCGTCTGGGCATTCGCGCTGGCTTCCCTCGAGCTGCTCTTGCGGGCCACCTTCCTCAGGATCTTCCCGTGAGCTCCGCTCATCCCTGGCGGTTCACGTTCCTTGGCTATCCGGTCGGCTTCGCCCAGCCCGAATTCCTCCTCTTGTGCTTCGCCGCGGTGGCGCTGGGCGGAATCGGGATCCTCCTCGCGTTTCGAAGGCTGCAGAGGATCCGCAAAGTCATTCCCGAGGGATCGATCTCGCGGCTGACTCCGGGCGCGTCGGCGGCTCGCCCGGCGCTGCAGGCGGCGCTCTATGGCTCGGGTCTGTTGCTCTTCGCCTTTGCGCTCGCCCAACCCCAGTGCGGCAGCCGCGCCGAGCTCACCAAGCGCCGGGGAATCGACGTCGTCGTCGCGCTCGATGCGTCCAAGTCGATGCTCGCCAGAGACGTGCCCCCGAATCGCCTCGAGCGGGCAAAGCTCGAGCTGTCGAGCCTGCTCGATGAGCTGAAGGGCGACCGGGTGGCGATCGTCGTCTTCGCCGGGGACGCCTTCATCCAGTGCCCGCTCACCTCCGACTACGCGGCGGCGAAGATGTTTCTGCGCGCGATCGATCCCGAGCAGATGCAGCAAGGCGGAACGAACATCGGCGGAGCGCTGCTCCTCGCCAAGCAGGTCCTGGAGAACGCCGACCGTGGATCGAAGGACCGGGTGGTCGTCCTCCTCTCCGACGGCGAAGACCTCGCTGGCGAGGTGGGCGATGCGGCGCCGGTGCTGCGCGATGCCGGGATCAAGGTGTTCACCGTGGGGATCGGCTCGGAGAGCGGCGAGCCGATTCCAATCGTGAACAAGAACGGCGAGGTGACCGGCTACAAGAAGGACGCCAACGGAGAGACGGTGCTCACCCGGCTCGACCGCGCGGCGCTGGCCTCCCTCGCGCAGGCCACCGAAGGCGAGTTCTTCTACGAGCCGAAGACGGTGGCGGTCACCGAGGTGGCGCGGAGAATCGACAAGCTCCAGAAGAGCGAGTTGGAGAGCCGGCTCACCGTCCGCTACGACGAGCGATTCCAGTACTTCGCCGGTCCGGGATTGGCGCTGCTCGCCGCGGGCATGCTCGTCTGGGCTTCCAAGAGGTCGGGATGAAACGTCCCCACCTGATTTCCCGCATCGGCGGCGCGAGGGCGAGCGCCCGTGCGGCAATCGCGGTCGGGATGAGCGCCCTGCTTGCCTTCGGACCCAAGGCCTTCGGCCTCGGCCCGTTGCAGCGAAATCATCCGGTGGTCGAGCGCGGGCTCAAAGCGTACGAGGACGGCCGCTACGATGAAGCGCTCCAAGCCTTCGACGAGGCCAAGAAGGAGCTGCCGTCCTCCGCGGCGCTGGAGTTCAACCGCGGAAATGCGCTCTACAAGCTCGGCCGCAAGGACGAGGCGAAAGACGCCTATCGCCGGGTTGCGGAAACCGAGCGAAGCGACTTGAAGGAGAAGGACTACTACAACCTGGGCAACACCTGGGCGGAGCTGGGTAGTGCCAAGGAGGCGATCGGGGCGTACCGTAAGGCCCTCACCCTCGATCCGGGGGACCAGGATGCACGGCACAACCTGGAGGTGGTGCTTCGAAATCTTCCTCCACCGCAGAACAAGCCCGACGCGGGGACGGGCGGGCCTCCCGACGCCGGTCCGCCGGACGCCGGGGATGGGGGAAGCTCGGGAGACGGCGGAGGGGACGGAGGAGCCGATGCGGGCGACGCCGGGACGGACGGAGGCCAGTCTCCCGGTGGCGGGGACGGTGGCCGGGGCGATGGCGGAACCGATGCCGGACAGAGTCAGCAGCAAAGCCCTCAAGGGGAGCAGCAGGACGGCGGAGCCGACGCGGGCGACGAACAGGCGGAAGAGGGCGGCCTGGACGCCGGTTTTGCGGGAGAGGCCAAGCTGAGCAAGGAAGAGGCGGAGCGGATGTTGGATTCAATGAAGCAGAACGAGAAGAATCTGCAGCTGTGGAAGTTCCAGCAACGGAAGCCGAGGAAGCAGAATGAGAAGGATTGGTAAGGTGCGCCTCGCGGGTTGCCTCTCGGTGATCGCGCTCGCCGCGGCGAGCCCCGCGCGCGCGGAGATCGAGCTCTCCCAGAGCGTGGACCGGACCGAAGTCGGCCTGGACGACCCGTTCCGGCTGACCGTCACCATCTCCGACGTCCCCGATTCGGCGCAGGTTCAATTCCCTTCCGGCTCCGACTTCAACGTTCTGGGTAAATCGGAGAGCTCGCAGATGTCCTACCAGCTGGGCGGGGGCGGTCCAGCCACGATGAAGCGAACGCACAAATACACGTTGCTGATGCGCGCGAATCGCGTTGGGACGCTGACTGTTCCTCCGACGGTGGTGGCGCTCGGCGGCAAGGCCTACAAAACCGAGCCCGTTCAGATCACGGTGAAGCGCGGTCACGTCGACGATCCGCGCGCCCAGAGAGGATCACCGCGCCCCAACGATCCCTTCCGGCGGTTCAACTTCCCCGGATTGGGAGGATTCGACGATGAGGCCGATGGCTTTCCCGACGTGGACGTTCCTCGCTCGGACTCGGACCTGTTTCTGCGCGCCTCGCTGGACCGGGACGAGGTCTTCGTGGGCGATCAGGTGACGCTCTCCCTCTACATTTTTTCCCGGGTCGATCTCTCCTCGGTGGATGCGGTGAACCTGCCCAAGCTGGATGGATTCTGGAGCGAGGATCTGGAGAGCCCGACCCAGCTCACCGGTGAGCAGAAGGTGCTCAACGGCATTCCGTATCGCGCCTACCTCCTCAAGCGCCGTGCCCTGTTTCCGGTCAAACCGGGAAAGATTTCCATCGGGGCCGCCGAAGCGGAGATCACCACCGGCTTTCTTTTCGCCGGCCGGCGCCTGCATCGAACCGGCAACGAGCTTTCGTTGAAGGTCAAACCGCTGCCGCCGGGCGCCCCTCCCGGCTTCGTCACCGCCAACGTCGGCAGATGGCGGCTCTCCTCGGAGGTTTCCCAATCGCAGGTACAGCTTGCGCAGCCGGTGACGGTGAAGGTGAGCCTCGAGGGTCGGGGCAATCTCAAGAACGCGGTGACGCCGTCTTTGACCGGGCCTTCCTCGGTCAGGATCTACGATCCGACGGTGAACGAAAAGCCGGGCAGCAGCAAAGGCAAGGTCGGTGGACGGCGCGTCCAGGAGTATCTGGTGATGCCACAACAGACCGGATCGTTCACCCTTCCCAGCCTCGCGATGACCTATTTCAATCCGGACACCGGCCACTATGAAACCACCAGGACCGACGCCCTCGAGCTGATGGTCACCGGCTCCGAGAGCGCGAAGCTGGTTGCTTCCGGCGCGAGCGGCTCGGCTGATTCGAACGCGGCAAAGAATGTTCTCAGCGTGGGTGGACTGCGGCCTCTGCGCCACCAGGCGCATTTTTCTCAGCCCGGCGAACCCCTCTGGCGCAGCCGTTTTTTCGTTCCCGCGTTGCTCGCGCCGATCGGAGCCTGGATCGCGCTTGCGCTGGTGGGGTTGGTCCGGGCCCGCCTGAGCCACGAGGATGAAGTCAACTTGAAGAAGAAGCGGGCCCGGGCGGCCCGGCGGCGTTTGAGCGCGGCGGAGAAGCTGAAGAAGACCGGCGATCAGGTCCAGTTCTATACCGAGGTGGAAAAGGCGCTGGTGCAATTTCTCGAGGCAAAGCTCAGCCTCCCGGTGGTCGGGCTGACCCGGGATGCGCTCGCGGCGCGGATGAGCGAGGCCAATGTCCCCGAGAAGTGCCGCGCCCAGGTCCTCCTCGTCCTGGATACCTGCGACGTGGCGAGGTTCGCCCCCGGCGGCGCGCAACCCGCCCGAGAGCGGGTGCTCGACGACGCCGAAGCCGCGATGGAGAGCTGGGAGCAGCGATGATCGCCGGATTGCTCCTCGCCACCGTGCTCGCGCAGAGCGCCTACTACACCCAGGAGGAGGCGCAGTCCCTGTTCAGCCAGGCCAACGACGCCTACGACCGGGAGGATTATCCCGGCGCGCGCGATGGCTATCAGAGGCTGCTCGAGCACGGATTCGGCGGTGCGGACGTGCTGTTCAATCTCGGAACCACTTTCCTCGCCCAGGGCGATCTCGGCGGCGCCGTGCTCTATCTGGAGCGCGCCCGGCGAGCGGGAAGCTCGGCGCCGGACGTCGAAGCCAACCTGGCGGTCGCCCGTTCCAAGCAGCTGGATCAGGTCGTCGGAGGAGCCTCGGACGAGCCCTTCGTGCAAAGGGTGGTGGCCGCCACCTCGGCGGATGCGGTCGCCGCGCTCTTCCTGGCCGCCTGGGGGGTCGGTTGGGCGCTGCTGCTTCTGCTCCGCTTCGCGCGCAGCCAACGCACGCTGATCGCCATCGCCGGGATCTCCGTTTTCGCTTTGGCCCTCCCGATCGGCCTGGTGCTGGCCGGGCACGTGTACGTGCGCGAGACCATCTTGGATGCGGTGGTGATGGCGAAGACGCTCCCCGCGCGAGAGCTTCCCAGGGACACGGCGAAGGTCTCCTTCGAGGTTCATTCGGGTCTGAAGCTCAGGTTGCTGGAGCGGTCGGGCAATTTCGTGAAGGTTCGTCTGCCCAATGGGTTGGAAGGATGGACCGAGCAGAGTGGGGTGGTGGAGATCTGAGTGGTTTTCCGGGTCGGAAATCTGAATCCCGCCCCCCCCCCAATCCGCGGAAGGTGACGATTGGGAGATGGGTTGACCCTCACCCGGGTCGCGAGGGCGCTTAAAGGGCCGACGCTTTCGGGCTCGCCTTTCGTTCGTCGGCTGTCTGGACGGGGATTTATCTGGTCGGTTGCGCTGCTGGCTGCAGGGCGGCGAAGCCATTCGTATCCATAGAGCTCTTGTCGCGCCTAACGCTATACTCACCGCTGGTGTCAGACAGCATCGTGGAAAGTGATTTCAGAATTCTCCTCGTCGAGGACGAGCCGGTGATCCGTGAGCTCGTGCGAAGCATGTTGAGCGAAGGTACCGTGAGTGTGGATTGCGCCTCCGACGGCATCGAATGTCTCAAGCTCGTCAAGTCGAGGGAGTTCGGGTTGATTCTGCTCGATGTCGTGCTCCCGGGGCTGGATGGAATCACCGTCTGCCGGATGATCAAAAGCGATCCCGCCACCAGCGCGGTGCCGCTCTACATGCTCACCGCCAAGGCGAAGCCCTCCGATGTTGCGGCGGCGATGAAGGCTGGCGCCAACGGCTACATCCACAAACCGTTTCGCGGGACCGATTTGATGGAGCTGGTCGCTCGCCTGCGCCTGCCCGCGGAGAGCTAGCGATGCGAGGCGCGGTGGGGGCCTGGCGCGCGGAGCGTACGAGGCAGTACGTGAGCACGCCAGGGGGACCGCAACAAAGCAGGTGGGCTGCGCAGCAGTTTTTGAACACGCTGCAAGCTTCAAGGAAGGCGAGGGTGCAGATACCGCGCGAGCGCAAACAGGTCGTCCCAGTCGAGCTGCTCGAATTCAACCGCGAGTCCGTCCGGGTGCCATCGCTTGATCCGGCACCGGGTGACTATCTCGCGATCCCTGGGAAGGGGAATGCAAAGGGTGAGCGAGTGGTCGATGCAGCCGAATTCGCCGATCAGATAGAGTCCCGCCATCGAAAGATCGCGGGCCTTGGCCAGGATTGCCCGCCCGTCCACGAACACCTTGACCATGAAGTTGGCGTCCACCCTGGGATGAAACCGCTGAGGGAGATCCGCCGTCCGCGGGGCGCTGTGCATTTTTCCAATCCTGCCTTCGCTCATTGGTCGGTGGGAGCATGAATCCCCCCGGAGAGCACGCAAGTTTTATTCGGCCGCCCGCGCCGCCCGCGCCGTCCGCGCCGCCCGCTCCGCTGGTGGCGCTGGTGCTTTCCGGCGGCGGTGCGCGCGGCGCATACGAGGCCGGCATCATCCGCTATCTTCGCGAAGAGCTTCCCACCGCGACGAGAGACAAGGTCCGCTTCGACATTCTGTGCGGTACGTCCGTTGGCGCGGTGACCGCATGCTTCCTCGCCGCGACGATGGATACGCCCGACCGGCAAGGGCAGCTTCTCTGCGAGATGTGGACCGAGCTTTCGCTGGAGAAGGTCTACAAGGTGGAGGGAGAGAACCTCTGGAGCTTGACGCGCAAGATGTGGCGCGCCGCCACCAACGAGCCCGTTCGGTCGGAGGGCTGGCGGCTCTATGACATCCTCCATCCGGAGCCGCTGGAAGAGATGGTCCGCACCCGGCCGCCCTGGCCGCGAATCTCGGCCAACCTTGCCCGGGGGCTTTTCTCCGCGTTGGCGGTAACGGCCACTGAAATCGCGAGTGGGAACTCGGTGGTGTTCGTCCAGCGAAAAGAGGGCGGGGTGCCGCCCTGGAGCCGGGACCCCTACACCGAGGCCAGAGCGGCGATCATCGGCCCCGAGCACGCGGTCGCATCCGCTGCCATCCCGCTGCTCTTCCGGTCGGTCAAGATCGGCGACGAGTTTTTCTGTGACGGCAGCTTGCGGCAGTCAATGCCGCTCGGTCCCGCGCTCCGGCTGGGAGGGCAAAAGATTTTGCTCATCTCGCTCAAGTATCGGCCGCCGGGAGAAAAGCGCCGAAGCCGGGCCTTGGCCGCGTATCCCACGACTCCGCTGCTGATGGGAAAAGTGCTCAACGCGTTGATGCTCGATCCTTCCGACTACGATCTCGATCGCCTGCGTCGTTTCAACAACTTACTCAAGGCCGGCGAGAAACTTTTTGGAGAGACCTTTGTTCCGAAAATCAACGAGGTGGTGCAGCTCACCCGGGGTCAGCCGTATCGGTTGGTGGAGGATCTGGTGATCCGACCGTCGCGCGACATCGCCACCATCGCCGCGGATCACGCCCGGCGCGCTCGCCCTGGCGAGATCGGCGGCCAATCGTTGCCGACCAAGATGTTGCACCGAATCGCGCAGAGTCAGCTCGTCAGCGAGGCGGACCTGGCGAGCTACCTGCTTTTCGACGGGGCGTACGCCAGGGACCTGATTGAGCTGGCAATGGAAGATGCCCATCGGGAACGCGACGCCCTGATCCGGTTCTTCGAACCGGAACCGAAAGGCGACTGACGCGCATCGCCGGACAGAAGGCTACGGCGAGCCGCCGCTGGGTCCCGTTCCGCTGCCCCCGGTGTCCGCCGAGGCAGATTCCTCGCCGGGCCGATTGACGCGATCGCGAAGCTCTTTGCCCGTGCGAAAGAGCAGCCCGCGCTTTGGCTTCACCGGGATGACCTCGCCGGTCTTCGGGTTACGGCCTTGATATCCCTGATAATTCTTGACGTGAAACGCGCCGAGTCCGCGAATCTCGATGTTCTCGCCCCGACAGAGCGCTTCCTTCATCGACTCGAAGATGGTCTCGATCGTCGCTTCGGCCTGCTTCTGTGTAATGCCGCGTTTCGTAACGAGGATATTGATCAAGTCGGACTTGAGCATTCGCTCTTCTCCCGGAAGTGCTAACCCGCGAAATCAGGGGTTCTCCTCCGTTCGACCGCCAGCGCAAACCATAGCAGAACAGCGTCCGGTTGCAAGCCAACTCACCAATACTCTTATGGATTTTCCAACGTGGGCATTGGCCCTGGGGCCGGCCGCGAGCGGACGGCTCTCGAGGCGGCCTAACCCCTCGACTCAGGAGGATCCGAATTTGGCATGGATCGGCCCTGGCGAGCCATCGGAGCGCGTGTCGTAGGAAGACTCCGGCGGTGCGCCAAGTCCTCCTTTCACCTCGGACCCCTGGAGAGCGCGCCCGTAAACGTCGAACTGCTCCCGATGGTAATTCTGCTGGGCTTTCACCTGGATGGATTTGTTGAATCGATCCATCAAGTGACGCAGCTCCTGGCGTTCCTCGCCCTGGAGAAGCCTGGCGACGTCGGCGCTGCAGTTGATCACCAGGGTAGGTTCCTTGAAGGTCGCGACTTCACGGCGGATGTAGCGGAAGATCTCGTATGCGATCGTGGTCGAGGTCTTCACGTATCCGCGGCCTTCGCAATACGAGCAGTCCTCGTGGAGGATGCGTCCGATCGACTCGCGCACCCGCTTTCGGGTCATCTCGACCAGGCCGAGCTCCGAGATCCTCAGCACGTTCGTCTTTGCTTTGTCGCGCCCGAGGGCATCCTGAAGCGTCTTGAAAACCTTGTCGCGGTTGGACGACTTCTCCATGTCGATGAAATCGCAGATGATGATTCCGCCGATATTCCGCAGGCGCAGCTGGTAGGCGATCTCCCGGGCCGCCTCCACGTTGATTTTGGTGATCGTCTCCTCAAGGCTCTTCTTGCCCACGTACCGGCCGGAGTTCACGTCGACCGCGGTGAGCGCTTCGGCCTGGTCGATGACCAGGTAGCCGCCGCTTCGCAACCAGACCTTTCGCTGGACCGCTCGGTTGATTTCCTGCTCGATTCCGTAAGCATCGAAGATTGGCTCGTCCCCATCGTGGAGCAGAACGCGATCCCTTAGCGCGGGATCTTGTGGCCCGATGAAACTGAGGATCCGCCCGTACTCGTCCCGATCGTCGACGACGAGCTTTTCAACGTCGTGGGCGAAGAGATCTCGGGTGGCGCGAAGGATGAGGTCGAGATCCGGGTAAAGCAGCCCGGAGCTTTGGGTTCTTTCGTTTCGCCGGATGCATTCGTTCCACACCCCGATCAGGAATCGGATGTCCGATTCAAGTTTTTCTTGAGGCACGTTCTCCGCAACCGTCCGCACGATGAATCCAGTGCCCGGCGGACGCAGTCGATCGACGATTTCGCGCAGCCGCCTTCGCTCTTTCTCATTCGAAATGCGGCGGCTGATTCCGACGTGGTCCACGGTGGGCATGAATACTAGATGCCGACCGGGAATGGAGATGTGTGACGTCAGGCGCGCCCCTTTGGTTCCGATCGGGTCCTTGGAGACCTGGACGAGGACTTCCTGCCCAACTTTGAGCAGCTCCTCGATGCGGGCGGGTTTACGGCTCTTGAACCTCTCCTCGTGGCGGCCGCGCGACGAGCGTTCGCGCTCTTCGCGTGCGGCGCGTTGGCGGTCGCGCAACCGGCGATCGCCGCGAGCATCCGTTTCGGCGGGCGGGGCGGCTGGGGCCTGCGAGGTCGCTTGGGCGGGCGCGTTTGCTTCGGCGGGCGCGTTTGCTTCGGCGGGCGAGGCGGCGACGGCCGTTTCCACGGTCGGAGGCGCGCTCACCTTCTCCATGGAACCCGGCTCCGCCGAATCCCCGTTTCCGGCGGAGTCGCCTAGCGATGCGATGGGCCCGGGTTGGTCGACCGGGAAAGGAGGAGAAGCGCTCAGTGTCGCGCTGCCCTCCGAAGCCTCCGCCGCGGGCGGTGGCATCTCGGTGACTGGTTCGGGCGCGACCGGTGCGTCCGCTGCGGATCCTAAATCCGGTGCCGTCCCGTTCTCGGGGGGCGTGCCCTCACTCGCGGCGAGCTCAGCCTCATGGGTTGGGTGGGGCGGTTCTTCCGGGTGGTCCGCCAGCTAACATCCGGCGCGTCGTCGTGCTCGCCCTCGGTCAGCTCGAATTGCGCGCGGGACAGGTCCGGGTCGTAGAAGACGTCGGTGACGTAGAGGAACGCTGCTTTTTCGAGCCCGATATCGACAAAAGCTGCTTGCATCCCCGGAAGCACTCGGGTGACGCGGCCTTTGTAGATGTTTCCGACTATCCCTTTGTCTTTTTTACGCTCGAGGTAAAATTCGGCAATCTGCCCGTTCTCGATGAGTGCGACCCGGGTCTCTCGACCCGCCGCGTTGATGACGAGAATGCTGCTCATGGTCAAACCCTGACCGCGCACCCGAAAGGGAGAAATGGGCCGGATGAGATGCGGCCACTCCGCGAGTTTCGAGGTGCGCTCTAGAAGGGGTTCCGGGCCCGGCAGCTGCGAGCTCAACAAGGCCGGCGAACTTCCCGCCGTCTGCCATTCTCGCTAAACCGACGACCCTCATTGCGGAACCCACGTCAAATTTCTTCATCCAGTTTCCCGTTCGGCACGGTGCCGCCGGGTGGCCTGTTCGTGGCCGACTCGCGCACCCCACCGTTTCCCGGTCGAAACTGGATCAGTCTCTTGGGGCGGGGGAGTGCCGCGTGCAAATCGGTCCGCGAAGTGGGCCGGGGAACGCATCCCATCTAAATCCTGACTCCCATTAGCCGCCCCAATGGCGGCACTACGGGGAGTACAACCACCAAGCCTTTCACGTCCGATGCCTGGATGCAAAGGTTTAGCGTTACATTCTTTTCGGGACGACAGAAAAAGTGCCTCTCCTCAGGCGGTTGCTCTGGCCCTTGCTCCTTTTGCCCTGTGCGGGCGCGGCCGCGATCTTGTACGCCGGGACGCGGGCACGGCTTCCTTCGGCCTGGTTGGCGGCGGCCCTGGGGATTCCCCTGCTCTTCGCCG
>WNFJ01353796.1_pt1 | contig 12769 bp, 10 predicted proteins | sample 5400461 | NCBI WGS metagenome assembly WNFJ01 (sample SAMN13153349, study PRJNA577476) | soil metagenome | isolation source: 115 cm saprolite on Douglas fir-dominated hillslope | place: USA:California | collected 2013-09-17 | reverse complement strand
AATCCAGCGAGCGCTGGATTCCTCTGGCCTGCTGCTGCTCGGCGAGGTGCACGGCGTCCGTGAGAACGCGCTGCTCATCCGGGCGCTCATGCAGGCGTTCGGGCTCACCAGCCTGGCCTGGAATGGCCCGAGGACTTGGCACCCATGGTCCAGGCGTTCCTGGCCGGCGAGGCGCTGGCCGACCACCCGTGGCTGTGGGACGGGGACGGCCGGATCACCGCCGGCCACCTGGCCGTGCTGGCCGAACGCGCCGCGGCCGCCCCCCTGGAGCTGATCTTGTTCACCGGGGTGATCGGCGCGGACCGGACCTGGTCCCAGCGCGATGAGGCCATGGCCCAAGGCATCCTGGCCGCCTCCCGCCCAGGAGCCCGCACGCTAGCGGTGGCGGGCAATCTCCACACCCCAACCAGCTCCATCGAACTGGGCGTCCCGATGGGGGCCCGCCTCGCCGAGCAGCGGCCCGGCATCCGCGAGATCCAGATCAACTACGGCGCCGGGTCTTTCTGGAACCTCGGGCCACGCCACTTCGCCCGTCGCGAGGACCCGCGGGGCCAGGTCCGCCTGTACGAGCACGACGGCGAACTCATTCTGGACCTGCCCCTGGCCACCGAGGCCGTCGTGCCACACCGACCGCAGCCCTGACCACCCCCAGCGCCAGCACAGCGGTACGTCTCCGCGGAGACGCCTGCGCGTGGTGGAGGCTGTCGCGCTGTCGGTTCGGCGCCGTACCGTGCCTGCGGTCGCACAGCGGCCACAGCCAAGACCGCGTGGAGCCACAGCCAAGACCGCGTGGAGCCACAGCCAAGACCGCGTCGAGCCACAGCCAAGACCGCGTCGAGCCAGGGCGTCCGGCCCTCACAAAACACCTGCACCACGCCCCTCATTCGCCACGCCACGTATCCACGTGGATGTGACATTCTGCTGCAAAGATCCATCAGAGTGTCACATTCACATGAAACAAGAGGGTGTCGGGCGCGTTGCTCAGCCCGTCGGGCCGGGCCCGGTGAAGGCGCGGCAGCCTTAGTAGCGCGGAGCGTTTCCGCAGACGCCAGAGTTCGGCCTGCCGGGGCACGGGATGATCCGGCCTACGCCTGAATGCGACTCCGCGACCTGCGGATCCCCGCATGCAGGTTGACAGCGGCCTTGCTGTAATAAAGATTATTACAGCAAGGAGGCATGGTGGCAGCGAACAGCCGGATGACGATTGCCGTGCACGCGCTGGCGTGGATGGCGCTAGCCCAGCGGCAGGGGCAGGCGACGCTGACTTCGGACCAGGTCGCCGCCAGCGTAAATACCAACCCGGTGATCATCCGGCGCAGCCTTGGCGACCTGCGCCGGGCAGGCCTGGTTCGGGTGCGTCACGGCGCCCGGGCGGGATGGAGCCTGGCCCGGGCCCCCGAAGAGATCAACCTGCTGCAGGTGCATGATGCCGTCGGGCAGGAGCCGCCGTTCGGTCTGCACCACGCCGAGCCCAATCTGGAGTGCCCGGTCGGCAAGGGCATCCGTCCCGCGCTGAGTCAGATATACAGCGAGATCGAGCAGGCTATGCGGCACGAGCTGGCGCTCGTCTCAGTCGCCGATGTACTGCGCCAGACGTTGCAGGTGCGCTAGGTGAGCCGTGAGCGGGTTTTCGTGCGGCCATTGCTGTAACAAGAGTTGTTCTGTCAAAGGAGGCGCGTTGGTGCACGGCGTACGGTACCCGGTCGTAGAGCTGAGGCAGTACACGCTGCGGCCCGGCCAGCGAGAGGTACTGATCGATCTGTTCGACCGGGAGTTCGTCGAGAGCCAGGAGGCCGCCGGCATGGCGATCGTGGGCCAATTCCGTGACTTGGACGAACCTGACCGGTTCGTGTGGATGCGGGGATTCCCCAGCATGCCCGCCCGGGCCCAGGCGCTGGCCAGCTTCTACGGCGGGCCGGCCTGGAAGGCGCACAGCGCCCAGGCCAACGCCACGATGATCGACACGGACAACGTTCTGTTGCTGCGGCCCGTGACCGTGCAGTCAGGCTTCCCGGCGCCGGCCGCCCCGCGGCACCCGGTCGGCCACACCCCGCCCGAGCCCTCTCGCGTACTGGTGACGCTCTACTATCGCGACCACTCGTTCGACAGCGTATTCGCCGACTTCTTCGACCACCATGCCCGCCCGGTGCTCGTGGAGGCCGGAGCCACGCCGCTGGCGTGCCTGCAGACCGAATACGCGGAGAACACGTTCCCTGCCCTGCCGGTCCGCAGGGGGGAGAATGTCTTCATATGGCTCGCGCGTTTCTCCAGCCCAGCCCACCTCAGCAGCCATCTGCGGCAACTGGAACGCTCCACACGCTGGCGAGAGCACGTGCTGCCCGGCCTGTCGGCCATGACTACCGCAGGGCCGCAGCAGCTCCAACTCGCCCCCACCACGCGATCCCTGCTGCGCTGAAGACGCCTCGCCTAACCTGACCCAGGCCTGGTATTCCGGTCCTGCCGATGGCCGGCCGCCGTCGGCTGCCCGTTCACCGAACGCGGTTACCTGCAGACCTCGGTCCGGATCATCGCGGACGCGACTGGTCAGCCGGGGCGTCAGGTTGTCTTGATTAGCCCGCCGTCGATGAGATAGTTAGCGCCGGTGATGTTGGAGGCCCGCTCGGAGGCCAGGAACGTGATCAGCGTGGCGACCTCTTCCGGTGTGGTGAACCTGCCGGTAGCGAACCCGCCGATCCCGGCGATGATCGTCTTGCGCGCGGTGTCGGCGTCGACGCCGGTGGCCTTGGCCACGGTCTCGGCCACGCCGTGCTCGCCGAGCCAGAGATCGGTGGATACCGGACCGGGGGAGACCGCGTTCACCCGGATGCCGTGAGGACCGAATTCCTGGGACAGCGTCTTGGTCAGGTTGACCAGCGCGGCCTTCGCCGCGCCGTAGTCGATCGTGGCCGCGTCGGGCTGGAAGAAAGCGTTGACTGAGGCGACGTTGACAATCGCTCCGCTGCCCCGCTCGACCATCACGGTCAGCGCGGCCCGGCTGGCCCGGACGGCGATGAAGAAGTTCATCTGCATCGCCCAGGCGAAGTCGTCGTCGCTGGTGCCGAGGAATCCTTCTGTGCGCATGCGGACGGCACCGACGTTGTTGACGAGTATGTCAAGGCGGTTGTGTTCCTGGGCAGCGCGCCGGATCAGCTGACCTGGTCCGTCGGGTGTGGCGAGGTCGACTGCCACCGGGGTGACGCCCTTGAGGCCGTCGAGGTTGTCGGTGGCCAGCGAGCCGGCAACGACGTGCGCGCCCTCATCTGCCAGGGCCTTGGTTACGGCCATGCCGATGCCTTTGCCTGCTCCGGTGACCACCGCGACCTTGCCTGCCAGGTCAAGATCCATAGCTCCTCCCGGGCACAGCCATTCTGCGTGTCACGAGCTCGGGGCCGGCTCTGACTGGGTGAACCGCTGCACGAACGCGAGCGCGGTATCGGCCACCTCGCGCCAGCCGCTGTCGATGGTGAGCGCGTGCCCCCGGCCCTTCATCTCGACGATCTCCGTCACGCCTTCGTTGTGTGCCTGCTGCTTGAAGGATGCGTTCGTGATCACCCACGGCACGGTGTGGTCTTTTTCGCCGGAGATGAACAGCAGCGGCCCCCGGGCGGGGTTCCCGGTGTCGACCTTGGCCTCGGTCCACGGGTTGAGGTTCGCGGTTGCGGCCTGGAACAGCGGCAGGCCAGGAGCGGGCACCGCGAACGTCTCGTACAGCTGCTGCGCTTCGTCCTCGCTGACGGCGTTGGCGAAGGCGTACCGGAACTGATCGTAAGTCAGCGGTACCGCCCGGTGCCGATTCGCCGGGTTGCTGAGCGCCGGCGAGGCTGACCTCAGCGCTGAGATCGGCAGGGGGAGCACGCCGCGGAATGGCGCCGGATCGATCGCGACGGTCGCGGCGGCCAGGCCGTCCCCGGCGAGGATCTGGGCCAGCAGCCCGCCGAAGGAGTGACCGACGATGGCCGGCTTGGCGGCCAGCGAACCGATGATCGCGGCGAAGTGGCCGGCGACCTGGCCGATCGACTTGCCGGCGAACACCTCGGGATGTTCGCCGGCCTGGGCGACGGTCTCGGGGTCGTCGGGCCAGCCCGGCGTCACCGCCGTGTAGCCGGCTTCCTCGAACACCGCCGCCCAGCGGTCCCAGCTGCTCGGCAGCAGCCACAGGCCGTGGACGAACACGACCGGGATGCGTCCACTAGCGTTCGCTCGCTCCACCTGCCCGGCTTCGTGCTCGGTGATTGTCGTTCCGGTAGACATGAACTCTTCCTCCTACGGCGATGGTGAGGGTTATGGGTCAGGCTCGTGATGCAGCGGCAGCGGCGGCGATGTGCCCCGCGACCGCAGCCGGCTGCGTGACGGCGATCGCGTGCGAGGCCCGTATCTCGACGGTGCGCGCCCCGGCACGCCGGGCCATGAACTGCTGGGCCTCGGGCCGGATCACCTGGTCGGCGGTCGCGATCAGGTACCAGCTCGGTGTGGTCTTCCACGCGGCTGCGCCCGATTTTTCCTCGAACGCGGCGGCCGTGATGGGTCGCTGCGCCGCGGCCGCGGCGGCGGCCGCCGGCTTGGGCAGGTCGGCGCCGAATACCTGCGGGAACGCGTCCCGGTCGATGTACAGCTCGACGGCCGGGCCGCCGTGGATGTCATGGAAGCCCGCCGGGCGCAGCGCGGCGGCAAACTGGTCGGAGGGGAAGCGGCTGCTGATGGCCAGGGCGCTCTCGCCCTCGTCGAGAGCGAAGCCGGCCACGTAGACCAGACCCACCACGTTGCCTGCCGCGGACCCGGCGGCGGTGATGACCGCGCCGCCGTAGGCGTGACCCGCCAGTACCACCGGGCCGTCGATCTCGGCGGCGACGCTGGCGGCGTAGGCGGCATCGGAGGCAAGACCGCGCAGCGGGTTAGCCAGTGCGATGACCCCGAGCCCGGCGGCCTGCAACTCGACGATCACGCCAGACCACATCGACCCGTCCGCGAACGCTCCGTGCACCAGGAGAAGCGTCGGGGTGCTTCCGTTCCTGACGGCCCGGTAGCGGCTCATCGAGAACCCTTGGATCGCGGATACCACACGTCCTGACCTTAAGATGACAGCTCGCGTGTTCGCTTGGGTCACCTGACTGCTTTCCGTCTCGGGGCCGGCCGATGCCTGCCTGGACCGGTGTGTTCGCGCGTGTGACGATGACCTTCAGGTTCACAACGGACGGATCGGGCGATGCCAGTCACCACCTCACTGTTCGGGCGCGAGGCCGAGATGCGGGTCCTTGACGATCTCCTCGACCACGCGCCCCGCCAGGGTGGGTCGCTGCTGGTGACCGGAGAGCCGGGGATAGGCAAGTCGGCGCTGCTCAGCGAGGCTAGCAGGCGGGCGCGAGACCGGGGAATGCTCGTCCTGGCCGCCACGGGCGTGCCTTCGGAGGCGCAGTTGCCGTTCGCCGGCCTGCACCAGCTACTGGGACCCGTGTTCAGCCAGGTGGACGTGCTGGCCGGGCCGCTGCGCGACGCGATGCTGGCGGCATTCGGCCTGACCGATGCCGCCGCTCCCGATCTGTTCCGAACCGCGCTCGCCGCGCTGGAACTGCTATCGGCAACCGCGGCGCAAGCCCCGGTCCTGGTCATCGCGGAGGATGCGCACTGGCTCGACCGCGCCACCTGCGACGTGCTGGCGTTTGCGGCCCGGCGGCTGGAATGCGAGCCGATCCTGCTTCTCGCGGCGATCCTGGACGGCTTCGAAAGCCCGCTGACCAGCGCCGGGCTGCCGGTCCTGCGGGTGGACGCGCTGCCTGCGGCGGCGGCCGCCGCGCTGCTGGACAGCCGCGCTCCCGGCCTGCCCGCCGCGGCCCGCACGCGGATGCTCGACGAGGCCGCGGGCAATCCCCTCGCACTGGTGGAACTGCCGATTGCCTTCCGGCAACTCGGCAGCCAGGCGGCGCTGCCAACGTGGCTACCGCTCACCACGCGCCTGGAACGGGCATTCGCGGCGCGAGTCGCTGATCTTCCCGTCGCGACGCGCACCGCGCTGCTGGTAGCCGCCCTCAACGACAGCTCCCAGCTTGGCGACGTAGTCGCAGCGACCGCGCAGATGACGGGCGCCGGGGTGACCATCGAGGACATCGCGCCCGCCGTCGCTGCCCGGCTCGTGGAGATCGACGACACTGGATACCGGTTTCGCCACCCACTGATGCGCACGGCGATCCAGCAGGAAGCCAGCGTGTCCCAGCGGCACGCGGTGCATGCCGCGCTCGCCGCCGCCCTGGCCGGACAGCCCGACCGCGCCGTGTGGCACCGCGCCGCGGCGGTCACCGGGCCCGACGAGTCCGTGGCCGACGAGCTGGAAGCAGCCGCGACGCGGGCGCAGCGGCGCGGCGCGACCATCACCGCGGTGTCGGCGCTCAGGCGCTCGGCCGCGCTCAGCGAGCGCCGGCATCGCGCCGAGCGGCTGCTCCGCGCCGCCGAGTTGGCGTTCGAGCTGGGTCGGCAAGACCTCGTCCAGGAACTGGCAGGCGAAGCCGAGCCGCTCGACCTGCCGCCACGCCAGCAAGCGCGGGTGGCGTGGATCCGGGATAGTTTCGCCGACGGTATCCCAGGCGACGCCACCAGGGTGCGCTCGCTGGCCGTCACCGCGCGCCGCGCGGGCGCGGATGGCGACACCGGCCTGGCGCTCAAGCTCCTCTACGGAGCCGCCCTGCGGTGCTGGTGGGCGAACCCCGGGCAGGAAGCGCGGGATAATGTCGTCGGCACGGCCGAGCAGCTCGACGTGGACGGCGATGATCCAAGGCTGCTCGTGATCCTCGCGTTCGCGGCGCCGATAGGCCGCGGTGCAGCCGTCTACGAGCGTCTGGCCAGGACGTTCGGCCCTTCCGGGACCGGAGTGGATCCCGGGGCCGCGGACCCGGGCGTCATGCGCCTGGCCGGCAACGCCGCTATGGCGATCGGGGCGTTCGGCATAGCCGCAGGATCCCTCGCGGCCGCCGCCGCCGGGCTACGCGCCCAGGGCCGGCTCGGCCTGCTTGCGCGGGCGCTTGCGCTCCAGGCGTGGAGCGCCGTCCAGCTCGCCGACTTGCGTGCCGCGATCCCCGCGGCCGAGGAAGCACGCCGGCTAGCACAGGAGACCAACCAGCCGCTGATCAGGGCGACCGCCCAGGCCGTTCAGGCGGTGCTTGCGGCGCTCACCGGTGACCAGGCCACCGTGGCGGGCCTGGCCGCGCAGGCGGAGCGGGTGTCGGTGCCGATCGGCGCCGGCGCCGTGCTGGCGGCCGTGCAGCTTGCCCGCGGCCTCGCGGCCCTTGGCGGCGGCCGCCCGGCGGAGGCCCTGGAGCACCTTCGCCGCCTGCACGACCCTGCCGATCCGGCATATCACGTCGCGGTCAGCTGCTGCACGATCGGCGACATCGCCGAGGCCGCGCACCGCAGCGGCAATACGGAAAGCATCGGTGCGTTCATTGCTGCGATGGAGAAAGCAGCAGGCCAGACGCCGTCACCCGCGCTGCACGCTGGCCTGCGCTACGCACGCGCTGTGCTGGCCAGCGACGCCGAGGCCAGCGCCGCGTTCGAGACCGCGTTGCGGTCCGATCTGAGCAGCTGGCCGTTCTTGCGGGCACGGACGCAGCTGGCGTACGGGGAGTGGCTGCACCAGCAGCGGCGGGACGCGGCCTCCCGGGCACCGCTGCGCGCCGCGCGGGAGACGTTCGACGCCCTCGGCGTCATCCCATGGTCCGAGCGGGCACGTCAGCAGCTCCGCGCAACCGGGGAGAAAAGCCGTCCGCGCACCCCCGAGGCGCGCGACCAGCTAACCCCGCAGGAACTGCAGATCGCCCAGCTGGCCGCCGACGGCCTGACCAACCGCGAGATCGCGCAGATGGTCTTCCTCTCCCACCGCACCGTCAGCTCGCACCTCTACCGCGCCTTTCCCAAGCTAGGGATCACATCCCGGACCCAGCTGCAAGGAGTGCTGGAACGCGGGATACCCAGCCGGCCGTAACCATCTCCGTCGCGCGAGTGCGACGTGCCGCCGACCGTCACGTCAGGGGGGTCGCCGCTGCCCGGGGTGCCGTTGCGGAGGCCAGACCCGAAGATCTTGGCCTTCGTAGTCAACGGCCCTTTTTGCGGGCTCACCGCGGTGACCTTCACGCCCTGATCGTCCGCGACGATGTCCTTAACGGCCTAGTGAGCTGCCGACCAGGTCGCCCACACCGTGCGCGTACGCGTCAGGCCGGAAGGTTGTAGGAGGACAGCTCAGACGACCATGATCGTGTGCGAGAGTTCTGAAAGCCTCGATGACTTGCCGCCCGGTGGGTAAACGTAGCGGGGCTGGTAGCAGCAGATCGACGGGCCCCAAACCAGTTGGTCTCGAGGTGTGATTGCTGATAGGGGATTATCTTCGCGATGGATACCAGAGACCTCAGCCGGGTCGAGCGTGCGCTGGTGGAGGCCATTGCCGCAGGGCACGAGCTAGCCTGCGGCGACCTTGACCCAGCACGCCTTGCGGTCAGCGAGGACGAACGATACCTGGTTCGGGCAGAGGTTATTCGTGACCTACTGCTTGGCCGCTACATCAAACATTCCCATCCGCAGGGGCTGCGTCTCGCGCGCGCACGGATCGTAGGGGCACTGGATCTTGACCGGCTAGCACCCATCGTTGGCCTCGGACTGTCGCTATGCGCGGTAGATCAGCCCGTGACCATGCGAGGCGCCCGCCTGCCATGGCTGTTGCTGTTCGGCACTCGCGTGCCTGGAATTGCTGCCAACGGAATGTACGTGGACGGCGCTGTCGAGCTTGTCCAGACGCGGATTGTTGCCGACTCCGATTCTGGCGCAGTGCAGATTTCCGGTGCATACATCGGCGGCGCTTTTGACTGTAATGGCAGCACTTTCGTCAACAACTCGGGACCCGCGTTCGTGGCTGACGACCTTAAGGTAAACGGCTCGCTAGACCTTAGCAGGATCCAGATGACATCTGATTGCGAACCTGCTACAGCGCAGCTTACCGGCGGACTTATCAGCGGAAGCCTCCGAGGCGATCTCGCGGTTCTGGTCAACAAATCCGGACCTGCGCTGGCGGCCGATAATCTGAAAGTAAGCGGATCGATGTTGCTCCGCAACAGCCGTTGTCTCGGGAATCACATCCGCCATGGCGCAGTGCGGCTCCATGGCGCGCATGTCGGCGACAACCTTGAGTTCGACGGTGCCGAGCTGAGCAACGAGTCCGGAGCGGCACTGACCGCAAACGAACTACTGGTAGACGGCGTGACACTCTTCCGTGATGGATTCCGCGCCGCGGGACGCGGCCGGCCTGCCTTGGATCTGACCGCGGCTCGGATCGGCGGAGGCCTGGATTTCGGGAACGGCCGGATTCTCAGCCCAGATGGGCTGGCGCTGGACCTGGCGTCGGCATCTGTTACCGGGTTCTGCCTGCCAGGCGACGCAATATGCCGGTCAGGCCCCAGAGAAGATCCTCAGTCCTGGGAAGACGACGGGCATCTTCGCCTTGATGGTTTCACCTACACGGCACTTGACCCCCGTGGCGCCGATTTGGATCGCTGGCTGCTGTGGCTGCGCTCACGCACTCCCGCCTATGCGACACAGCCCTATCAGCAGCTAGCGGCGATTCATCGCGCCGCAGGCAACGAGGCGGCCGCCCGCCGAGTCCTGATCGCCCAGCAAGACGATCTCCTGGCCCGCGGGGAACTGGGGGGCCGCTGGGCTCGGGCATGGCATGGCCTGAAGGGAATCGCGGTCGGCTATGGGTACCAGAGCTGGCGGGCGCTCGTTGGCTTGGTGGTCGTGGTGCTTCTCGCCATCGTCCTTGGGCTGGCCGCTGGGCATATCTCGACCGGGACCGGGCGCTTCGAAGCCGCGCACACCGCCGCAACTGGACACCCTGGCACCGCCTGTTCAACCGTCGAGCAAGTCGGCCTCGGCCTCGACCTAGGCCTGCCGGCCATCAACACCGGGCTGAACAACCAGTGCGCCCTCGACTCCACCAGCGCTGCTGGGCAGATTCTCACCGGCGCCGCCTGGCTCCTGCAGGCACTGGGCTGGGCGCTGGCGACACTGGTCGTGGCCGGCTATACCGGTTTGATCCGCAGAGTCTGACCTGGTGCGTGCGTCCAGCGGAGCACGGCCAGGACGCGCTGCCAGCGCCGACAAACAACACGCCCGCCTCGCCACCACCTACGCCCGTGCCTCTCCCGAACTGCCCCTCGCCATCAGCTCGATGGGCAGTTCCTGCCGCACCGGCCGGACCGTCTCGCCGCGCAGCAGCGCGCACAGCCTCCGGGCCCCCTCGGCCCCGCTGAGAGACAACGGCTGCCGGACGGTGCTGAGGCCGAAAAAGGCCGCAGACTCGATGTCGTCGAAGCCGACAACCGACAGCCGCCCGGGTACCGCCACGCCGAGCTGGTCCGCCGCGGCCAGCACGCCGATGGCCTGGGTGTCGGATGCCGCGAAGATCGCCGACGGGGGATTGGGCGACTTCAGCAGCTGCGCCGCGTGCTCGGCGGCGACGCCGGCGTCGTGCGGGCCACGGCGGATCAGGCCCGGCTCCACGCGGAGGCCCGCCGCGGCCAGAGCCTGCTTGTACCCGCGCAGCCGGTCCACCGAGGAGATGAAGCCGAGCCCGGCCGGGGGCCTGCTGAACGGCTTGTCGCCGACGAAGCCGATCCGGCGATGCCCCAGGGCGATGAGGTGGCTGGTCGCCCGCCGGCCGCCTTCCACGTCGTCGATGATCGTCTGCGGCACCCCCGGGTTGGCCGCATCCACGCTGACCAGCGCGACTCCGGCGCGGGCGAACTGGTCGAGATGGTCGCGGGCCAGCGGCAGGCAGATGGCCAGCACCCCGTCGGCCCGGTGCGTGGGCAGCAGGGCCTCCAGGTGCCGGTCCCGCTCCTGAGGGCTGTCGACGTTGCAGACGATCGTGTCGTAACCCTGCTCCCGCAGGACCGCGAGCGCGCTGGCCACCCGGACGACGTTCGACGGCCTGGTCATGTGGGTGACGATGAGCGCCACGGTGCGTGGCGTGCCGCGGACCAGGGTCGCCGCGGCGTGGCTCGGCCGGTATCCGAGCCGGTCGATGGAGTCGAGCACCGTCCGCAGGGTGGACTCGCGCACCTGGTCGCTCCCGTTGAGCACCCGCGAGACCGTGCCCACGCCCACGCCGGCGTCGGCCGCCACGTCCGCGATGGTGACCCGGCGATCGGCTCCGGGGACCCCCGCCGGTCCCGCGGGAAAAGCCGCTCCGTGGAAACGTTTCCATCTCGGCGCGGCCTCATCGTCGACAACACCGCCCTCGCCCGCCTGGACTGCTCTTCCGGCCGCCCAGCTGACGTCCGGCCCGAACCCGCCGGTGCTCTCGCCCACCCGCAGCTTGGTCGGCACCACCTCACCTGGCTCGTTGTCGGGTCCGTGGTCGAGCTGCCGCAGCGCCCTGGCCACCACCCGCCGGGCGATGTCGTCAACCGGGATGGCCACGCTGGTCAGCCGCGGATACATCAGGCCTGCCGCGACGCTGCCGTCGAATCCGGTGACGGCGAGGTCCTGGCCAATCCGCAGCCGCAGTTCCGCGGCCACGCTGTAGACCACGGCGGCGAACCGGTCGCTGCTGGTGACGATGGCGTCCGGCCGCCGCCTCGGCCGGCTGGCTGACAGCAGCGACCGGACCTTTCTGTGCACGGTCGTGTCGTCCACCAGCAGCATGTCCGCCTGGTCGGCGGTGAGCCCGGCCGCGGCGAGCCCGTCACGGAACCCGTCGGCCCGCTCGGTGTCCCAGTGGTTGGGTGACCGGTGGCCCACGAAGGCGAGCTGCCCGAATCCCCTGGCCAGCACGTGTTCGACGGCCCGGCCGGTGGCCCTGCGGTTGTCGATGTCGACCCACTGCTGCGGCAGCGCGGGACCGGTCCGGCCGAAGCACGCGAACGGCATCCCGGCCTCGGCCAGCAGCGCCACCCGCGGATCTTGCTGCTGCAGTTCGGAGAGCAGGAAGGCGTCGACGCTCCGGCTGGCAATCAGGCGGCGCATCTCCACCAGCGGAACCTGCGGATCCTCGTCCGGGACCACGATCACCATGCTGTAGCCCCGCCGCGCGCACGCCGCCGCCAGCGACTGGAGGAACTGCTGCATGATGTAGTTGCCGGGTATCAGCTGCACGCGCGGCAAGACGTAAGCGATCTGCCTGGTCCGGCGCGAGCGCAGGCTGCGCGCGCCGTGGTGCGGGTGGTACCCGAGCGCGGTCACGGCCTCGAGCACCCGGGCCCGCGCCGCGTCGCCCACGCGTCCGCTGCCGTTCAGCACGTTCGAGACGGTCTGCCGGGATACGGCGGCGGCCCGTGCCACGTCCTGGATCGTTACCGGGCGGGCGGCGGCGCTCCTGGCCTGGCCTGATCGAGACCCACTCACCTGGTCACCGTACTGCTCTCACAAGTCACCCCTTGACAGGGCATGGTCGTAGCGCTTCGATGTGGTAGATCGTTCTATCAACTCTAACCGACTCAACGCGCCTGGTTAGAAGAACGTTCCCCTGGCGGAGGGAGTCGGCATGCGGCCAGGAAACAACGTACCGTCGAGCAGACGCCGGCAGGCGGTGACCGGCACGGCGGCCGGAGGCTCCGCCCCGGCGGCGATGAGCCGCCGGACCATGATGAAAACGGTGGGGCTCGGCACGGCCGCGCTCGCCGTCCCCGGCCTCGTGGCCGGGTGCTCCTCCTCCTCGGGCGGACGTACCAGCATCGTGCTGGAGGAGACGAAACCCGAGGTCATCCCGTACTTCAACAACCTGGTCGCGAAG